>JGI12316J15310_10000034_pt1 | contig 332414 bp, 295 predicted proteins | sample MarCyaLeptolynsp_FD_15310 | JGI IMG/M metagenome (IMG submission 15310)
CGTCCGCGTCCGTCGCAAGACCCGTGAGGCCGACGGCGGCGCCGTTGGCAACCGACTCACTGATCGTATTCGCCGTGCCGTCGCTATCCGTGACGGGGCCGACCGCCGCCTCGGACGTGTCGTCGGTAAGGTTGATCGTGAATGTCTCCGTCGACGTCGACCCATCGGTCGAGGTCGCCTGAATCGTCACCGTGTGGCTCGTCGCAGTCTCGTAGTCCAACAAAGACGTATCAGCGACCGTGACGACGCCGGTATTGCTGTCGATCGCGAAGCGCCCGCCCGCGTTGTCCGTCAGGCTGTAGGTCACCGTGTCCGTCGCGTCGGCATCGGTGGCGAGGCCCGTCAAGCCAACCGCCGCGCCGTTCGCTATGCTCTCGGAGATCGTGTTCGCGGTGCCGTCACTGTCCGTGACCGGGCCGACCGGCGAGCCATTTGTGACATTGATCGTAAAAGTCTCGGTGGAGGACGATCCGTCCGAACTTGTGGCTTGGATCGTCACGGTGTGACTGGGCGTCACAGTGGAGTCGAGCAATGATGTGTCAGCGACCGTAATGACACCCGTGCCCGGATCGATCGCAAAACGTCCACCGGCATCGTCCGTCATACTATAGGTGACAGAGTCCTCAGCATCGGGATCCAACGCAACCGCGGTGAGACCGACCGGTGAGCCGTTCGCCGCGCCATCCATCACTTGGTTCGCCGCCGCATCGCCATCCTGCACCGCGCCGATCGTGCTGGAGACAATCTCCTGCTCGCCGGTCTCCGTATCGGTGAGGACGAACTCCACCCCGAGCGGCCGCGGCTCAACCGCCGACGAACTGTTTATCGGCAGCGCAAAAAGCCCGGGCAGCTCTTCCGGCGTCAACTCAACGACACCGCCGCCCTTTGCGGTACCCGCCGAGAGAATGAGTGTCTCGGGAACCTGGGTGATCCGCACGATGATCGACACGCCGGGCCCGACGTCCGGCAGTGTCGGTACAACGACGGGAAAGCCGATAGCGGCCGGATCACTTTCTAAATCTTGCGCCGCCGGAACGGCACCGGTGGCATCGACAACCACATCGGCGGTCGGATCCGGCTCCTCCCGCGACCCTTGGTGGACGTTGACGAGCGATTGCCCTCGATCCAACTCCTCGTCGCCGCCGCGCGGCCCGTCACCCGTTCCGTGCCGTTGGTCCTCGCGGCCATCCGACGGCGCCGACTCAGGGATCAGCAACTCGGAGTGCGCGGTCCCGTCTGCGGAAGGATCTTCGGGTTTTGTCGAATCGCTCATGTATTCCAAACCAATGAGTGTTTGCGGTTAAGCGTCATATCCAGCCCGATTTCAGGCCGCACCAGGAGATAGTAAAAGTATCGCGTGCTTCCTTAATTCACCGTTGCCAGCGATGGTTAACGGCGCAGCTTTCGTAATTCTCACCGAGCTTCGAAATCTACACGCATAGATCGCAGAAATCTGTGTCTTTCCTCACAGGTTCGAGCCACTGCCGCAACACGACCTGACACCACAGCCCCGCCCACGGCACGGGGTAAATTCCTGGAAAACTCGATACTTACGTCTCCGATGATCATAATATTCATATAATATTATTTTGTATTAATACATTATTACTAATGATAAAATTTAGATAAAATTATCAAGCAAAAAAGAAATACATCTTTAGACATAACAACATGTAATATTCACCGGATTTACTTTTCGCTTATGACGATAGAAATAACTATTGAGACCAACGGAAAATTATTCAGCCTCTGCCTTAATCAGAATATCCATCGACTCGCCTCCATTAATCTATTGATTTTTTTTATTATTTTTGTGGGCGCTTCTCACCACATCAGCTGAAATCCTTAGTGTTGCCGAACGCCAATGGGTCACATCAAATTCTCGATCGATAAATCGCGCCTAAAAAGTAAATAAATTTTTAAGAAAATTCCGCCGATACTCCCATTGGACGGTGCGGCACAAGCGGTTCCGCGCCGAACGAGGACAAAAGAGGTAGAAATCGAACGTAAGCCTGCAACGGGCGGCGCAGGCAAAAATCAGACGAACCAATCCGGCAATCTAACCGATGCCATTCCGGAAAGATGGGCTGCGGTACTCTTAATGTTGGGTAACCAGTTGTTAACGATGAACTTCTAACTTGGTTAACAACTAAATGGAATTGCTGAGCGACGGCTGTCAGAACCAATTCATCGACAGCGGTGCGCGGAACGAAGAAGGACGAACGACAGTTGGATCAACGGTCTCAACAAGCCGCATCGGCGGATCCCATCGCCGATCACCTCGCATTGCTGTCGCACCGGCTGCCGTCCCTCCGGGGCGGGTTCGAACTCGCGCGGACGTTGCATAAAAATCCGGACGTATTGGCGGCATCAATCGCCATCAATCTGCTGTCCTTGGCGCTGCCGATTTTCCTGCTGCAAATTTACGACCGCATTATTCCCAATCAGGGGCTGAGTACGCTTACCTTCTTCGCGATCGGCTTTCTCTGTGTCCTGATCGTCGATGCGATTCTGACCCTGTCGCGGGCCTACATCACCGGCTGGAGCGGCGCCAAACTGCACCACGCGATCAGCTGCGCGGCAATGGATCGAATGCTGTCGAGCCAGGTTCAGGCTTTCGAAGCCAACGCGCCGGGCATTCAGTTGCAGCGACTTCGCGCAATCGAGACGCTACGCGGTTTCTATTCCGGGCAAGCCGCTTTGCTTTGGATCGACCTGCCCTTTGCCGCCCTCTTCCTCTCATTGATTGCGGTGATCGGCGGCACGTTGGTCGCCCTTCCGATCATCATCTTGGCAGCCACCGCCGGCGCCGCCATCTGGTGCGGCCGCAACCTTCATGCCGCCCTGGAAGACCGCACCGGGAACGACAACCGTCGCTATAACTTCATTATCGACGTGTTGAGCAAAATCCCGACGGTGAAGGCGATCGGGACCGAGAGCCTCATGGTGCGGCGATACGAACGTCTGCAAGGCCACTCCGCCGCCGCGACCTACCGATCCACCTTCTACAGTTCGATGGCGCGCAGCGCCGGCGCAATGTCCTCGCAGATCATGATGGCGGCCGTCGCCGCTTACGGCAGCACGATGGTCATCGACGGCACGTTGTCCATCGGTAGCCTCGCCGCCTGCACCTTGTTAGCCGGTCGCGCCGCCCGTCCGCTACTGCGCCTCCTTGGTGTTTGGACCCAATACCAGACCGTGCAGATCGCCCGGCGCCAGATTACGGAAGTCTTCGCCCTGCCGCTGGAGCACGATCAACCTTCTAACGCACCCGCGCTGCGACAAGACTCCGGTGCCGCAGCCAAGCCCGTAAGCATTGAGATGTCCGGGGTCGCCTTCCGGTATGATTCAAACAAATCGGAACTGCTGTTCAACGATTTGGACTTGGACATCAAACCCGGCGAGATCATCGGCATCACCGGCAGCAACGGCGCCGGAAAATCGGCCTTCCTGCACCTGATCTCCGGAATCTTAAAGCCCGAAAAGGGCATGATCAAAGTCGACGGTAAAGACATTCGGAACGACGACCCGGCGCTACTGCGATCGCAGATATGCTATTTGCCGCAAAGCGGCACACTGTTCGAGGGGACCATCCTCGAGAACCTGACGATGTTCCAAGTCGAAGATCGTCTCGCCAAGGCATTCGAGATTGCGACGAGACTCGGCCTTACCGACGTCATCGCCCGTCTACCCGAAGGATACGACACCAAGGTATCCAACGGGCCCGAAGATGGTCTTCCGGTCAGCATCAAGCAGCGCCTCGCGATCGCGCGATCCCTGGCGCTGGTCGATCATCCGCGCATCATCCTGTTCGACGAAGCAAACGCGCTGCTCGACCCGCAGAGCGACCTGCAGCTTGTCGACCTGCTTCGCGAGTATCGCGGCTCGGCCACCATGGTGCTCATCAGCCATAGGCCTAAGGTCCTGGACCTGGCCGACCGTGTCTATTCGATCCACGACGGTCAGATGGTCGAGATGAAAATGAGCAATCAGAACCAACAGCCGCGCGCGCCGAAAGGTCCTGCGAAATGAGCCGCGAAGCATTTTTCAAATCACGCGCCAAGCTACCGGACGGTTTGAGCGACCGGCTCTTCAACGACGGGACACAGGCTGGTGCCCCGTCCAACCGCCCGTTCGCTTCCTGCCTCATTCCGCTTCTGAACGCCATCGGTTGGCGGGGCGAGCCGCGGCATGTTTCGGAAGCGGTCCCGCACTTCGCCGGTGATCTCGATCTCGATGGATTCCGTAACGTCCTTGCGAACCTGAACTACGACTCCGAAGCGCATAGGGTACGCCAGTCCGACATCGACCCGGCCCTCACCCCCTGTCTGTTCGTGCCGGACGAAGGGTCCGTCCGCGTGATCCTCTCGATCTCGGACTCGGGACAACAGATTTACGACAGCGAAACGGATTCGGTTCGCGAGGACGACGGCGGGAACAATCTCGGAACTGCCTACTATGTCGCGGAAAGCGGACTTAAGACGGCCGCGGAACAGGAAGGTTTTCGCAGTTGGATGGGGCGAATCGCCCGCCGGCTCCGCGTCATCGCCCTTCAAGCGTTCGCCATCACGCTCGTCTTCAACCTTCTGAGCGTAGCGACGCCGCTGTTCGTGATGTCAGTGTATGACAGCGTCATCCCGTCCACGTCGGTGCAGCAGCTCTTGTTCCTGCTTGCAGGCATCGTTCTCGCGGTTGGGTTCGAGGCGGGCTTCCGGCTTCTTCGGTCCCGCTCGCTCGCCTACGCCGCGGGGCGGATAGATCATTTGGTCGGTGTCGCGACATTTCAGCAGGTGATGTTCCTGCCCGCCCTGCAGACCGAGAATGCACCGCTCGGTACCCAGATCGCCCGGCTCAAGGAATTCGAGGTCGTTCGGGACTTCTTCACGGGGCCGCTCGCGGAAGCGTTGCTGGATATCCCGTTCGCGGTCATCTTCATCATCATCATCGCCATTCTTGGCGGCCCGATCGCGATAATCCCGATCGCGGTGGCGGTTCTCTACATCGCGCTCGCAATGGTTGCCGCTCCGCTCAACCGTCGTCTGACGTCCAAATCCGGTACGGCGCGCTCGACCCATCAGCGATTCCTGGTCGAGGCGATGGCGAACCTCCGGAATGTGAAACTACTGTCCGCACAGGACCTGTGGCTCGACCGGCACCGCAAACTGTCAGCGGAAACCGCGGAAGCTGATTTCAAGATCTCCATGTTGAACCATACGATCCAGGCGTTCTCGACGATCCTGATGATATCCGCAGGCGTCGGCCTCATCTCGTTCGGCGCTATTCGCGTGATCGATGGCACGATGTCCAGCGGCGCCCTGATCGCGACGATGATTCTCGGTTGGCGGGCCTTGTCGCCGCTGCAGAGCGGACTGACCGCGCTCAACCGGGCCGAACAAATCCGCATGGCGCTGTCGCAAATCAATCGGTTGATGCGCCTTCCCGTCGAACGGATGCCCGGCGACGTACCGCCCTTGCGGTACATCGGCGGCGGCGTAACCTTCTCGCTGGTCAGTTTCCGATATACGCCCGAAACAGACCCCGCTCTGTTCGGTGTCTCATTCGACGCCAAACCCGGTGAAGTCGTCGCTATATCGGGGCACAACGGTTGCGGCGCATCGACGGTGCTGAAGCTGGCCGCGGGGATTCACAAACCTCAGGCCGGCGCCGTCCTGATCGACGGTGTCGATATCCGGCAACTGGATGCAATCGATCTTCGCCAACAGGTGGGCTTCGCGCCGCAAACGGCGGAATTCTTCCACGGCACGATCGCGCAAAACCTTCTTCTGGCCATGCCGACGGCGACGAAAACCGACATGGCGGAAGCTTGCCGCACCGCCCACCTCTACGACGAGGTCATGGCGCTGCCGAACCAGTTCGAGACGCGGCTGACCGACGCCGTTTTGAGCGAGTTGCCGTCCGGGTTCAAGCGCAAGCTGGCATTGGCGCGCGCCTATATTCGCAAGGCACCCATCCTGCTTCTGGATGAACCCGCCCAAGCGCTGGACGCCGACGCGGATGAAGCCCTGATGAACGTCATACGGAACGCACGCGGCAAGACGACCGTTCTAATGACCACCCACCGGCCGAGCCACATGCGGCTGGCCGACCGGCTGATACTGCTAAACGGCGGACGCGTCGCCTTCGACGGTCCTCCGGGTGATTTCCTCGACCGTAAACAAAAAAGCGCGGCATAGAGCGATGACGACGAAAAACGGAAACGAAACCGACGCAACGCAAGCACCGTCGACGCCGGGGGCAGCGCCACCGGAAAACCGGCGCGCTGGTTCGAGCCGGCCCCGCCGGCGTACGCGCTCGAACATGCGATTCCTGGCCCGTTCGATTGTGTTGGAAGAAACGGGTCCGCCGCGCGGCCTGCGCACGAGCCTGTATATCGCCTTGGCCGGCGTCTTCTGTTTCATCGGCTGGGCTACGGTCACCCCCTTGACCGAGACGGCACGCGCGCCCGGACACGTCATCCCGGTCGGCACGGTGCTCGGCATTCAGCATTTCGAAGGCGGAATCGTCTCCCAGGTGCTCGTAAAAGACGGAACCGTCGTCGAAAAGGGCGATGTCATCGTGCGGCTGCACCAAACGCCCGCCGCCGCGGAACTTGAAGAAAACCGGTCGCGCATCGCGGCCTTGTCGCTGCAGTTGGAGCGGCACCGCGCGTTCGCCGAAGGGCGCGACCCGGACTATTCCAAGGTCGACCCCAAATACAAGAGCCTGATCGAAGACAATCTGGCGATCCACGCACTCGATACCGAAAGTCGGGTTCTCGAACGCGACGTCATCATGCACCAGATCGACCAACGCCGGTCGGAGCTCGCGGTTCTGCAGGAACAAAAGAAGTCGATCAAAGAGCAGATCGAGATTTCCAAAGAACTGACCAAGATGCGCGGCACGCTCATGAAGTCCGGGCATATCTCACGTGTGGTCTATCTGCGCACCCGCCAGGAATTGGCCGTGGCTCAGGGCGAATTGCGCGAAATCCTTGGAAATGCGGCGAAGGCCAATCAGGCGATCGCCGAGGCCGAAGGTAAGCTCGCCGAGGCCGACGCCAAACGCACCAATGAAGCGGCGGCCGCCATGGCCCAGATCATCGCCGAGTTGGAGCAACTGCGGCAGGCCGCGCAGCGTCTGGAGGACCGAATGGCCCGGACCGACGTCCGTGCGCCGGTTCGCGGCATCGTGAAAGGCCTGCAGGTCCATTCCGTCGGCGCGGTCGTTTCGCCGGGCGGGGTGATTTCCGAAATCGTGCCGATCGATGAAGAACTGGTCGTCGAATCGCGCATCTCGCCGATGGACATCGGCCATATCAAGGTCGGGCAGGAAGCCAAAGTCACCATGACGACCTATGATTTCGCGCGATTCGGGTCCATCAAGGGCACGGTCAAGGATATCTCGGCGACGACCTTCCTCGCCGAGGACGGCACCGTCTACTACAAGGCGATCGTCAAACTGGACAAGAAATTTGTCGGCGAAGATCCGAATCGCAATCCGATCCTGCCGGGCATGATCACCGAAGCGGCGATCAACACGGGTCAGAAGACGCTGATGAATTACATGCTGCGGCCGGTTTACGTTGCATTGAACCGCGCCTTCGGCGAGCGGTGATGAACGCCAAAAATACGGATTCGGTGAATTTTGAACGTGAAAATGCGCCAAAAAGTGAATTTTGACGCTCAAAACGACTGTGGCAATTGCATCACCATGCCCGGGAAATATACCGGCCCTCTTTTGAAAGTCTTATCCGTCGCGGCCTGTTGCTGATAGTAGTTAATCGTCTCTGGCAATTGTTGGTGCCAGGAGTGCTAAAAGCCAAGTCTCGAGGGGGAGATGAAGCAAGACGACAATGGACTGCAGATCGCGCGGTTGTTGGTTCAAAAACACGGCGAAGACGCGCCCATAAGAGCATCTGTGCAAGCTCAGAGACGGCTTGCCGCAGAAGACTTCAAAGGCGGCGCGACTTGGATCGGCATCGTTCGTGCGGTTGATGAGATATTGGGAAATATCGAAGGTGATCCCGCTCGTTAACGCGATCAATCCATTGAACTAAAAAGCATAGCCGCCTCGTACACCGTACGGGGCGGCATTTTTTTTTACCCGGCGCAGTTCAACGCAATCGCAGAGAAATCCTGGTGTTTTTCCTGTCGCCGGATAGCTGCGATACTGGCCCCGATCCGATTCAACGCCGAGGGAGGCAGATTTGGCCGACGGCATGCTCCAAATTCACCGAATCGGCGCCGCGGCGGGCGCTGAAATCACCGGCGTCGATCTGTCCGGAGACCTGACGAACGATCAATTTGCGATCATTCATCAAGCGTTGCTCGATCATCTCGTGCTGTGTTTTCCCGACCAGGACATGTCGCCGGACGATCAGATTGCATTTGCCCGCCGGTTCGGCGATCTCGCGATCCATCCCAACCTGACCGGTATGAAAGACCATCCCGAGATCATCGCGGTTGAACGGAAACCGGGCGATTCCGGGCATCTGGGGTCTGAGTGGCACAATGACACGACCAGTCTCGGAAAACCGCCGATGGGGACGATGATGTATTCGAAGATCGTGCCCTCGGCCGGCGGGGACACGCTGTTCGCGAACCAATATGACGCCTATGACGCCCTATCGAGCGGCATGAAGGATATGCTGGAGGGGATGCGCGCCGTGCACGGAGACGGGCGAGTGGCCGGCCCGAAGGCCGGATTGAACAAGCGGCGCACAAACAAGACGGATGAAAGCGATACCTGGCGCGAAACGCTGAATACGCACCCCGTCGTCCGCACGCATCCGGAAACGGGACGAAAGGCGCTCTACGTCAATGTCGCCTACACGCAGCGGCTAGAGAATATGACGATGGAGGAAAGCCAACCGCTGCTAAACTTCCTCTACGAACACAGCCACCGGCCCGAATTCACCTACCGGCACCGTTGGTCCGAAAGGATGCTTGTCCTGTGGGACAACCGGGCGCTGGTACACTTGGCGCTCAACGATTGCCCGACGAGCCACCGTCTGATGGAGCGAATCCAGATCAGAGGCGACCGGCCGTTCTAGGTCACCCGCACAAAATGAACGAAGCGGCCGCAAGGGCCGCTTCGCAAAACCACCGATTTCGCCGATTTATCCGCCTTGGACGATTTTCCAAGAGCCGTCAGGCTGCCGGCAAGCCGTGCCATAGCCTTGCTCGGTCTTGCCGCCGACGGTGATCGTCTGCTGGAACTCGCGGCAGTATTTGCCCGACGATGATGTGCCTTCTCGAACCGGCGTGTAAGTTCCCGAGTTTCCGCTTTCCGGGTTTTTCCACGCAATCGTTTCACCGATCGGCGCGGCCTGCGCGCGGCCCATCGCCTGCTGCGCTTCGAGCCTATCGGCGCGATCCAAGCTCTTGCCGATCTGATTGCCCAGCAACCCGCCAAGAAAGACGCCCGCCGCCGTAAAGGCCAACTTACCGGTGCCGCCGCCGATTTGCGACCCTAGGAGACCGCCAAGCGCGGCGCCGCCAAGCGTGCCGACAGATTCCTTTGTTCCGGGCCCTTGGCCTTGAGCACAGCCAGCAAGGGCAATTGCGGCCGACAGGCAGAGCGCCGTGATGGCATTCTTCCGCATTCCAAAAATCCTCCGGTTCAACTGGCCACCCTTGCACCAAAGTAAGGAAAAGCCGATTTCAAGGCCCCAGCCCTTCGTACTGATAAAATTTGGTGATTTTATGACGCCGAATCCAGTCCGGAATCCAGCTTTTTTTGGCTGAAATCACCGATTTGTGCCCGGTTGTGTGCTCATTCTGGCGGAGATTCGCGTACGGTAACACCATGCATCGCCGTCGCGTCGAGCACGCGAAACAACGGTCCGGATCGTCCGGGACCCCGTGTGCTCCACCGCCGAAAAGAGTCTAGACTGCTCCGATACGGCGAACCAACGCCGGTCGACCTGATGCGGGAGGAAACGAGATGAGCAACAAGATCGAACTGCGAATTGCAAAACGGGAGCCTTTCGCCGGAGGGCACGAGTTCGGCGCTTCCGGCGCCTATGAACGCTTGACCGGCCGCGCCCATTTCGCAGTCGATCCCGCGCACCCGGCGCAAGCGGGCATCGTCGACTTGGACAAGGCGCCCACGAACGCCGATGGCCTGGTCGAGTTCATTTCCGACGTGATCATCCTGAAGCCGGCCGATCCGGCGCGCGGGAATAAGCGCGTCTTCTTCGATTACGGCAACCGCGGCAACCTGCGGGCGGTCCAATTCTTCAACGATGCCCCGCCGACCAACGATCCCACGACGTTGGAAGATGCGGGCAACGGGTTCTTCTTCCGGCGCGGATACACCGTGGTTTGCGCCGCCTGGCAAGGCGATCTGCTGCCCGGCGACGGACGCATGCTGCTCGACCTGCCGGTGGCGACCGAAAACGGCGAACCGATCACCGGTCCGGTTCGGGTGGAGTTCATCGCCGACCGGCCCGGGATTACGACATATCCGTTGAGCGGCACCGCCTCGACCCGCAGCCATCCGACGATATCGCTGGACACGCGCGAGGCGCGATTGACCAAACGGCGGTATGCGGATGACAAACGGATCGACGTGCCCGCCGATCAATGGCAATTCGCCCGGATCGAAGGAGGTGTCGGCCTCGACAATCAGGGCGCGCAGACGTCGATCATCGCGTCAGACACCAACATTTATATGCCCGGTAGCTTCGACACCGGATGGATCTACGAACTTGTCTACACGGGACGCGACCCTTTGGTGTTGGGACTGGGCCATGTGGTCGTGCGCGACCTGGTCAGCTTCCTGAAATACGAGGACGCAGACAGTGCCGGCACACCGAACCCGCTTGGTGGACCGTCCTCCGTCGAAAAAGCGTACGGCTGGGGGCGATCGCAGACCGGGCGTTGTATTCGCGATTTTCTCTATCGCGGCTTCAATGCGGATGCGGACGGGCGGCAGGTTTTCGACGGCGTGCTACCGCATGTCTCGGGCGCGGGACGCATGTGGATGAACTACCGCTTCGCCAACGTGGTCGCACCGGCGGGACAGCAATACGAAGAGCATTTCAACCGGGCGGACCATTTCCCCTTCTCCTACGCCGAATGCACGGACCATCTCACCGGCAGAACCGATGCCATCCTAAAACGCCCGGATACCGATCCCTTGGTCATCCATACGCAAACCGCCACGGAGTATTGGCAGCGCCGTGGCTCGCTGGTGCATACCGACACGGAAGGCAACGACTTGGAACAACCAGAGAATGTTCGGGTCTTCCTATGGTCGAGTTCCCAGCATTTTGCCGATCCCAACCTGAAAAGCCCGACGCGCGGCGTCTGCCAAAACAACTGCAACGTGGTCGCCACCTCGATGCTGTTCCGCGCAATGCTCGAAACGATGGACCGATGGGCGACCGATGGCACCGCGCCGCCCGACAGCCGGATCCCGACCCGCGCCGACGGCACCCTGGCAACGATCGAGGAATGGCACGATCAGTTCCCGCATATTCCCGGTGTGTCGATCCCGCGCGCGCCGGCGAGCCTGCCGTTGCTCGATTTCGGTCCCGACTCCGACAACGGCATCCTCTCGAAGGAACCGCCGGACATCGTCGATGCGGACGGCTATCCGATCCTCATTCCGTCGGTCGACGACGACGGCAACGATGTGCCGGGCGTCCGCGCACCGATGGTCGGCGCGCCCCTCGCAACCTATACCGGATGGAATTTGCGGGCGCGCCACTATGGCGAAGGCGCCATGCACGAGTTCACGGGCAGCACCATCCCGCTTCCCGACACGCCGGAGGCAAGGCAGGCAACAGGCGATCCGCGGCGCTCTATTTCGGAACGGTACGGCGACGCCGCCGGTTACGTCGAGGCGATCAAGGCCGCCGCCTTGGCCCTTGTCGCGGACGGTCTGATGCTGGAGGAAGACGTGGAACGCGCGGTCGCCATGGCAGCCGGTTGGGGCGCACCGCGTCACGACGCCGATCTCGACTGATACACGTCAGTCCCGAAGGTTCAGGGACGGCGCACGGCACGCCTCGAGCACGATCGCGGCCGTGAGCGCCGTTGCCCTTGCCAAATCATCGCGATCGACCGTATCGATCCGGTCCTTGCGCGTCAGGACATAGCGGAGAGCCGATTCCTTATCATCGAACCCGGCGACCAAACGAAACGCTGGGATACCGTGGCGCGCGAAATTGTAATGGTCGGAATTGCGCATCAGCGGCCGGTAGAACTCCAGCCCGGTTCCCACGCCCTCGGCAATCCGCGCCAGGAAATCCTCGATCTTCGCAAAACCGCTGGTAAGAGCCGTCAGCCGCGGCGCGCCGGCAATCGAATCCAGATTGACGTTCAAGGCAATACTGTCCCGCTCTTCCGGAGAGAGGGCGTCCACATACCGCGCCGACCCGGTGAGCGCCCATTCCTCCAGATTGAACAGACAGAGGCGAAGGCCCCGCTGCATCGATGCCATATGCGGCGCCATCGCGCGCGCCACCGCGAGCACCGCGGCGAGGCCGGTGGCATTGTCGATCGCACTTTCCCCCAACGGATGCCCATCGATATGGGCGCTCAGCGCAATCCATTCGTCGGTTTGGCCCGGCAGATCGACGATCAGCGACTCCGCAACGTCATCCGGCGTCGCCGTATCGATGGAAAACCGGACACGCGGATATTGGTCACCATCCGCCCGCAGCGCGTCGGCCGCTTCCCGCGTAATGGCGGCAGCCGGTATATCGTCCGCACCGTTGCGGCCGGAAGATCCCGTCGCGAGCAAATCACCGGGCAAGTGGTAGCCGATCAAGAACCCGACGGCGCCGTGTTCCCGCGCCGCATCGTATTTCGCGCGCCGATGAACGGTGTCCGGTGAAAACATGTATTCATGCCGGACCAGGACGATCCGGCCGCGCACGCGATCCGCCTCTCGATGGATATCCTCGGGCGTACCACGGCCGAGATCGACCACCTCCGCCTCCAGCCCGCCCGGGGGCGTCACCGGCGACCAAACCAACGCATGACAATCGAGTTGGGCCACCGATGGCGTAAGGCGTTCCAAGGACTGACCGGTTCGGCGCCACCCATCGAACGGCATGGGGAGCGATGACCATTGTCCGGGAAAACTCGCTTCGAGCCGGTCCTTCAAATAGGAAATCGCTTTCTTCTCGGACTCCGAACCGCAGAAGCGGCCTCCGCAGCCGCACAGGGCCTCGAAATCGCACCACAGCGCGTCCGTCCCCGCCGCTGCCTCTTGTATCTCCGTTTCGGCCACCATCGGTTCCCTCCAGCCTTCATGCAGGATTGCGTGCAATCGCCGCATCATTAAGCGTCAGCCGCTGCGGTACCGTCAAAATCAATCTGGATTCGCGACCAGACATTTCGCCTACTGGCTGTATTGGCGCACAGTTGGTATTTTTGGAAAAACACAAACAAGACCTCAATCGGACCGCACCTAACCACGGAGTGAAACGCAATGGGATACGACTTGAACCGGCTTTCTTCGGAATTCCGGGACATCTTGACCAAGGACCCAGGACCGAGCGGCCGGGAACAAGTCCGTCAGGTTCTGGAGAAAGCGCTGGTGGACGACGGTTTCGTGGATGCCTATCTCGGGCCCGACAACAAGGAACCGCGCAAGATCTTGTATGAAGACCCCGATTTGAAATTCTGCATCGTCGCGCATGTCCATGAAGGCGCGAAGAATTCCAAACCGCATGACCACGGTTCCTCCTGGGCGATCTACGGTCAGGCGGCGGGAAAGACCACGATGACCGAGTGGAAAATCACCAAACCCCGCACCGACGATGAACCCGCCGCGGTGGAGGAAGAATCGGTTTACGAAATGACACGGGGCATGGCGAAGCTCTACGACGTCGGCGATGTGCATTCGCCAAGCCGGTCCGGGCCGACGCGATTGATCCGCATCGAAGGCGAAAATTTGGACAACGTTGAGCGCGATCCGTTCGTAAAAGCGTAGCCGACCGACGGTGACGATATGAGGCCGGGCCGGTTTCCAATGTGGTGACCGGCCCGACGCTGTTTTTGGATGCGAGTATCGCGCATATCGTTGGGGTTACCGGCGGCGCAGGTGGTTTACGCTACCGGACTTATCCACAATTATTCCCATAATTATTTGAAACATAATGATTATTTTTCGGGTACAAAGCCGAGCAACAGCCTAGCCAAGAGCGGTATTGTGCAGGGCGCACGGCCCCGTCACCGTTCATCCCAACGTGATGTCCACGCGGTTGTGAAAACACATCCCGATCAAAAGCGACATCGACAGGGGAAAGTGACGGAAGAGCGCGAAACAACCGCAATGGCGAATTCTCATCATCAAATTCGGCCCCATGCCCTCACCGCACCGGCCATGGGAAAGCCAACGGTGCCGAGTGCATCCCGTCTGGCGATCGAGTCGGGCCAGTGTATCGTCGGCGATGTCAGCTTCAGCGGGACGGTACAAGTCGATGGCCGGATCGAAGGCAACCTGTCGGCAAACCGGGTTGTCGTCAGCCCCGGCGCTGTCGTGGACGGCGCGGTCAAAGGCCGGTCAGTCTACGTTGATGGTACGGTGAACGGCGCAATCGATTGCGGCGCGATCTCACTCGCGTCGACCGCCTCCATCAAAGGCGACATCACCTACGAGACGATGACGATTGCCTCCGGCGCGTCGATCGTCGGCCTCTGTTGCGACCGCAACAGGATGGATGAGGCGAAACCGGCGCAAGAGACACGGACCGAGTTACCGCTCCTGCCGTTCAACAAGATCAAGAAGGCCAAGACCGCGATACGGCCGAGCCCTGTGGAAGAAGCGCGACCTGCGCCGCGTGCGACCCCTCAGGCGCCGATGACGATGCGCGCGGTTTGGGACGCAATCCAAGAGTCTGACGAAACGGCGCTTTCCTAGCTTTCGGCAAACCCATCTTTCCTTATTATACTGGGTGTCGGTCATCTCTTGGCCGATGCGGCGGCTCCATTCATCCGCATTCGCGATGCGCCACGCGCGATCCCGCAATTCCGCCGTCTAACGTTCCCTGCGCGCGCCCGCAGCGCCCCGAAACCACGAACGGGACATCGTCATGGACTCCACCGAACTCGCCTTTCTTCCCGCCACCGACGCCGCGGCCCTCATCCGCGACAAGAAATTGTCGCCGGTCGAACTGATGCAGGCGGTGCTGTCCCGAATCGAAACCCTCGAACCCAAAGTCAACGCCTTCGCGACCCTCATCGCGGACCAGGCAATGGACGGGGCCAAGGCCGCGGAAGCCGCCGTTTCCGACGGCAAACCGCTCGGCCCGCTGCACGGCATACCGGTCACGATCAAGGACCTCGCCGTCATGAAAGACGTGCCGATGGAGTCGGGCTCCTTGATTCAAAAAGGCACTATCGGCGCCTTCGACACGCCCTTCGTCGCCCGCCTCAAGGAGGCCGGCGCGATCCCGCTCGGCAAGACGACAACGTCGGAATTCGGCTGGAAGGGCGTGAGCCAAAGCCCGCTCACCGGCATCACCCATAATCCCTGGAAGCACGGCTACAACGCAGGCGCGTCTTCGGCGGGTGCGGGCGCCGGGGCGGCGGCGGGATACGGCCCCCTGCATCAAGGCTCGGATGGCGCGGGGTCGATCCGCATGCCATCGCATTTCTGCGGCGTTTTCGGCATCAAGCCGTCTTATGGCCGGGTTCCAAACTGGCCCGTCAAGAATAACGATCAGACGTCGCATAACGGCCCCATGACCCGGACCGTCGCCGACGGCGCGCTCATGCTGCAGGTAATGTCCGGCCCCGATCCGCTGGACCACTACAGCCTGGAATCGCCGCCGGCGGACTATCCGGCCCTGCTCGACCGCGACATGAAAGGCATGCGTATCGCATACAGCCCGGACCTGGGGCATGCGCGCGTCGACCCCGAGATTGCCGATATGGTCAAGGACGCGGTGGGTGTTTTCGAATCACTCGGCGCGACCGTGGAAGAAGTCACCCCCGATTGGGGACCGGACGGGCCGGACCTGATCCGCTTCTTCTGGGCCGCGCACGAACTGAGCTACGCCGCTTATCTCGACGAATGGGAAGACAAGATGGATCCGGGCCTCGTCGCCTGCATCCGTTCGGCGCAGAACCACCCGACCGAAACCTACATGCAGATGCGCGAGCGGAAACTCGCTTATGTCGGCGCGATCCACAAGTTCTTCACCGAATGGGATCTCCTGCTAACGCCCGCCGTCTCTGTAGCGGCCTTCCCGGCGGAACGGCTGCAGCCGGAACATTGGCCCGAACATCCCTGGGACTGGGTGATGTGGGCGGAGTTCTCCTACCCGTTCAACATGAGCCATAACCCGGCCGCCAGCATCCCCTGCGGCTTCACCGGCGACGGGTTACCGATCGGGCTACAAATCGTCGGGCCGCGTATGAACGACCTCGGTGTGCTGCAAGCCTCCGCCGCCTTCGAGAAAGCCCGTCCCTGGGCCGACAAGCGTCCGCCCCTCTAGGACCGGCTAGACGGGGTGCGGCGCTGCCGTCCCTTCGGCAGCCGGCTCGCCGTCCGAGGCCGCCCCTTCGATTGTGGCGTAACTGGCGAGACGCTCGATGTAGTCCGAGACCGCCTGCCGCCAGCTCCGTTCCTGCAAGTATCCGGCGATGCGGTCCTTCACCGCATCGAACGGCAGATCGCGCCCGGGAATCTTCTTGTCGAGACGCAGGACATGCACGCCGTAGCGGCTTTTAACCGGCACCGAACACAGCTGCCCGTCTTCCAATGCGGCAAGGAAAGTCTCGAACTCCGGCACGGTGTCGCCCCGCGCAACCTGCCCCAGGCGACCGTCGGATTTACCCGAGGAACAGTCGGACCGCTCGCGCGCGATCGACGCGAAGGCCGCGGGGGTTTTCTCGATCGTCGCAATCACCTCCGTCGCCGCCACGACGGTTTTTTCATACCCGTCGGTGTCTTTGGGGTCGCAGGCGAACAGGATATGCGCCGCCTCGTAGAGTTCGGCGGACCGGAACCGATTGCGGTTTTTCTCGAAATACCGCCGACAGGCGTCCTCGTCGGCGACGGGCACACTAATCTCGACCTCCAGCAATTGACGAATCAGCGCATCGTCATCGGTTTCCCGCCGCCCGGACTCATCGGTTTCGGGCATCGGTTCCAAGGCCAAGTCATGCGCTTCCTGCAGCAGAAGTTCGCGAACGATCAACGCTTCCGTCGCCTCGGAGATGGCGCGATCCGGTTCGTCAGCCGGATGGTTCTGCACCTCGGCGATGATCGCCGCTTCGGAGATCACGTTTCCATTTACAAGAATGTCCGGCATCTCCGTCACTCCGCCGCGGGGCTGGCCGACGCCCGGCCCGCCGTGGACCGTTTGGACCGAACCACTTGGTATCCCGGCCGCCAAAGATACCGCACCGGCGCGCTCAGCATGTGCACAAGGCGGGTGAACGGGAAGAGCAGGAAGATCGTCAACCCCAGGAAGAGGTGAAGTTTGAACACCGGGTGGACATCGGCCACATATGCCGCCGCACCCGGATCGAAGGTGAAGATACCTTGCGCCCACGTCATGAACTTGACCATCTCGCCGCCGTCCAGATGGCCGAGCGACAACGGAATCGTCGCGAGGCCAAGCGCCAACTGGAACCACAGGATGAGAATGACCGCATTGTCGCTGAAGGTCGACGTCGACCGGACGCGGGCATCAAACAAGCGCCGGTGCACCAGCATGGTCGCGCCCAACAGGGCCATCAACCCAGCAACACCGCCGACAACGATCGCCATAATCTGTTTGAAACCGTGCGAAATACCCATCGCGTCGAAGATCTCGATCGGCGTCAACAACCCGACGAGATGTCCGAAGAACACGATCAGCACCCCCAGGTGGAACATCACCGATCCCCACATGAGTTGCTTCCGCCGCAGCAATTGGCTCGATCCCGAGCGCCAGGTATAAGGCTCGCGGTCATACCGGATCACCGATCCCACGACGAGAACGGCAAGGGCGATATACGGGTAATACCCGAAGACGAGCGTGTTGAGATATTCAGCCATCTTCCGGTCTCCTCAAGATTCGGTAATGGGGGTCGGTGCATCCATGCGATGCAGGATTTCACGCGTGGCGGGACAGGAGCCGTCCGGCGAAACGGCGCCGCCGGCCCCGGGACCGAAGGTCACGGCCTCCTCTTCCCAGATACGGTCGAGCGCCTCCAGATCGTTCGGATCATCCTCCGGATCCTCCAGCAGCGCCGCCACCGCATCCGGGTCGGCTTTTCCCGCCGCAAGGTCCACGAGGACGCGGAACACGACGGCGTAGGCGCTTTTCCGTTTGCGATGCCGTTCCGCCAAGGCTTCCAGGATATGCATCGGCTCGGCCAGCAGGTCGCCCGCCTGATCGATCGGCAAGGTCGACAGGAATTCCAGGAAGAGCGGCAGGTAGTCCGGCAATTCCTTGGCACCGATCGACAGACCGTGCTGCTCGTACAGCTCCATCAGGTCGACCATCGCCTGTCCGCGGTCGCGGCTCTCGCCATGGATATGCTCGAAGAGGTAGAGCGACAGCGATCGCGTGCGGTCGAACAACATAACATACCGTTCCTGCGCATCGAACAGATCACGGGTGGCCAGGTCGTCGATCAACCGGGCCAGACCCGGCCGCAACCGCGAGGGGACCAGGCCTTCGTCCTCGACGATGCGGCGAAGGTCCGGTGCCGCCTCTTGGACTTCCCGCGTGGGATAGTCCAGCAGAATGGAAAGTACTTTGAGCGTTTGCGCCATCAGAATACCTCCGTCGGCGTTTCGACCGACTTCTTGCGTTTCGGTTTTCCGAACAGATTGGTTTCGCTCATGCCGTCCGAGCAGCCATTACCGAAGGAGAATCCGCAGGAGCCCCTGAGGTCGTACGCGTCCTCGCCGGCCTCTCGGTGCGACGTCGGGATGACGAAGCGATCCTCGTAGTTGGCGATCGCCATCACGTGATACATGTCCTCGATCTGGCCCGGCGTGAGCCCGACCTGACCGGCGATGGCTTCGTCGACCACGCCCTCGATCGTCTTCGAGCGCATGTACCCGCGCATCGCGAGCATACGTTCGAGCCCTTGGACGATCGGCTCTTCCTTACCGGCCGTCAGCATGTTGGCCAGATAGCGCACGGGGATACGCAGCGAGCGCACATCGGGAATGTCGCGTTCCACGCCGATCTTGCCGGCTTCCGCCGCCGATTGGATCGGCGACAACGGCGGCACGTACCAAACCATCGGCAGCGTGCGGTATTCCGGATGCAGCGGGAAGGCGACCTTCCAGTCCATCGCCATCTTGTAGACCGGCGACTTCCGTGCCGCGTCGAGCCAAGCGTCCGGAATGCCGTCCGCCTTAGCCTGTTCGATCACCGCCGGGTCGTTCGGATTCAGGAAGATATCGAGCTGGGCGTCATATAGGTTCTGCGCATCAGCCTCGGATGCCGCCTCTTCGATGCGATCCGCATCATAGAGCATCACGCCGAGATAGCGGATGCGCCCGACGCAGGTTTCCGAACAGACGGTCGGCTGGCCGACCTCGATGCGCGGATAACACAGGATGCATTTCTCGGATTTGCCGGTCGACCAATTGTAATAGATCTTCTTATACGGACAGCCCGACACGCACATGCGCCATCCGCGGCATTTCTCCTGATCGATCAGAACGATGCCATCCTCTTCCCGCTTGTAGATCGCGCCGGACGGACAGGCCGCGACGCAGGTCGGGTTGAGGCAGTGTTCGCAAAGCCGCGGCAGATACATCATGAAGGTGTTCTCGAAGGCGCCGTAGATTTCCTTCTCGATACCCTCGAAATTGTAGTCCTTCGACCGTTTGGAGAATTCACCGCCGAGGATTTCCTCCCAGTTCGGCCCCCATTCAATCTTCTCCATGCGCTCGCCGGTGATCAGCGACCGGGGCCGTGCCGTCGGCGTCGCTTCCAGCTCGGGCGCCTTCTGGAGATGCTCGTAATCGAAGGTGAACGGCTCGTAGTAATCGTCGATCTCCGGCAGGTCCGGATTGGCGAAGATCTTCGCCAGGATGCGCCACTTGGGACCCATCTTGGGCCGGATGCGTCCGTTGCCGGTCCGCTCCCATCCACCGTTCCAGCGTTTCTGGTTCTCCCATTCCTTGGGATATCCGACTCCGGGCTTGGTTTCGACATTGTTGAACCACGCGTATTCCATGCCTTCACGACTGGTCCAGACGTTCTTGCAGGTCACCGAGCAGGTGTGACAGCCGATGCATTTGTCGAGGTTCAGCACCATGCCGATTTGCGCACGAATTCTCATTTCACGGTCTCCTTATCCTGAGGCATGGGACGGTCGAGCCAGTCGACCTTCTCCATCTTCCGGACGATGACGAATTCGTCCCGGTTGGATCCAACCGTTCCGTAGTAGTTGAACCCGTAGGATTGTTGGGCGTACCCGCCGATCATATGCGTCGGCTTGACGATCGCCCGCGTGACGGAGTTGTGGATACCGCCGCGATGCCCGGTCGTTTCCGAGCCCGGCGTGTTAATGACCTTCTCCTGCGCGTGATACATATAGATCGTACCTTCCTTCATGCGCTGCGAGACCACCGCCCGCGCCGTGAGAGCGCCGTTGACGTTGTAGGCCTCGATCCAGTCGTTGTCCTCGATCCCGGCCTTGGCGGCGTCGACCTCGGAAATCCAGACGACCGGCCCGCCGCGGTTGAGCGTGAGCATCAGCAGGTTGTCGGAATAGGTGGAGTGAATGCCCCACTTCTGATGCGGCGTGATGAAGTTCAACACCACCTGCGGCTGACCATTCGGCTTCTCGTCGATGATCGGTTTGACGGTTTTGAGGTCGACCGGCGGCCGATAGACGCAGAAGCCTTCGCCGAAAGCGCGCATCCACAGATGATCCTGATAGAGCTGCTGCCGTCCCGACAGCGTGCGCCACGGTATGCGCTCGTGCACATTCGTGTAGCCGGCGTTGTAGCAGACCTTTTCGGACTCCAGCCCGGACCAGGTCGGCGAGGAGATGATCTTACGCGGCTGCGCGACCACATCGCGGAACCGGATCTTCTCGTCCTCCTTCGGCACCGCCAGATGCGTGTGATCGCGGCCAGTGTTCTTCGACAGCGCCTCCCACGCCTTGACCGCGACCTCGCCGTTGGTTTCCGGCGCCAGCATCAGGATCACCTCGGTCGCGTCGATATCGGACTCGATCCGCGGCATGCCCTTGGTCGGTCCATCCTCGGTGACCACGCCGTTTAGCGCGCCGAGATTTTCGACCTCGTGCTCCGTGTTCCAATTGATCCCTTTGCCGCCGTTTCCAAGCTCGGACATAAGCGGCCCCAACGCAGTGAAACGCTTGTAGAGGTTGGGATAGTCGCGTTCGACGACGGCGATCTGCGGCATCGTCTGGCCCGGAATCGGGTCGACCTCGCCCCGTTTCCAATCCTTCACGTCGGTCGCCTGCGCGATTTCCGCCGGCGTGTCGTGCAGGATCGGCACCAGGACGACATCCTTCTCGACCCCCAAAACCTCGGGCGCCACTTCGGAGAAGGACTTGGCGATGCCCTTATAGATGTCCCAATCCGACCGGCATTCCCATACCGGGTCCACCGCGCCGGACAGCGGGTGGATAAAGGGATGCATGTCGGAGGTGTTGAGGTCGTTCTTCTCGTACCAGGTCGCCGTGGGCAACACGATGTCGGAATAGACGCATGTCGTGGACATCCGGAAATCCAGCGTGACCAGCAGGTCCAGCTTCCCTTCCGGCGCCTCGTCGTGCCAATCGACCTCCTCCGGCTTCGCGCCGCCCTGCTCGCCAAGGTCGGTCCCCATCACGCCGTGCGATGTCCCGAGCAGATGCTTCAGGAAATACTCGTGACCCTTGCCCGAACTGCCGAGCAGGTTGGACCGCCAGACGAACAGATTGCGCGGCCAGTTGACCGGGTTGTCCGGGTCTTCGCAGGACATGCGAAGTTCGCCGGATTTCAGCGCGTCGACCACATAGTCCTTCGGTTCCTTACCCGCCTTACCGGCGCGCGCGGCAATCTCCAGCGGATTGGTCTCGATCTGCGGCGCAGACGGCAACCAGCCCATACGTTCGGCACGGATGTTGTAGTCGATCAACGACCCGTCCCAGGGTCCTTCCGGCGCGGTCGGCGACAGGATTTCGTCGACGCCGAGCGTCTCATAGCGCCATTGATCGGTATGCGCGTACCAGAAGGACGTGGAGTTCATGTGCCGGGGCGGCCGGTTCCAGTCCAGCCCAAAGGCCAGCGGCAACCATCCGGTCTGCGGGCGCAGCTTCTCCTGTCCCACATAATGCGACCAACCGCCGCCCGACTGGCCGACGCAACCGCACATCACCAGGAGATTGATGATTCCCCGGTAGTTCATGTCCATGTGGTACCAGTGGTTCAAGCCGGCGCCGAGGATGACCATCGATTTCCCGTCGGTCTTCTCCGCGTTGTCGGCGAATTCGCGGGCGACGGTCGTGATCTGCTGCGCCGGAACGCCGGTGATCGCCTCCGCCCAGGCAGGCGTATACGGGGCGTTGTCGTCGTAACTCTTCGCGACATGCTCCCCGCCCAATCCCCGGTCGAGGCCGTAGTTGGCGACGAAGAGATCGAACACCGTCGCGACCAGCGCATCGCCATCCTTCAGCGTGACCGACTTGACCGGCACGTTGCGGAGCAGGACATCCGGATGATCGGTACCCGCGAAATGATCATGCTCGCGGTTGCCGAAATAGGGGAAACCGACTTCGACCACATCGTCACGGTCTTCTTCCATGATCAGCGTAAGCTGAAGGTTGGTGTCCTTGCCGCTGGCATCCTTCTCTTCCAGGTTCCACTTGCCCTGCTCGCCCCAACGGAAGCCGACCGACCCGGCCGGCACGACGATCTCGCCGCTATCCGCGTCAACGGCAACGGTCTTCCAATCGGGATTGTTGGATTGCCCCAGGTCATCGGCGAAATCCGACGCGCGGACCTGACGTCCCGGCACGTAACGGCCGTCCTTCTTCACCAAGCGAACCAACATCGGCATGTCGGTATACTGCCGCGCATATTCCTCGAAGTAAGCGGCCTGCCGATCGATATGGAACTCCCGCAGGATGACATGACCCATCGCCATGGCGAGCGCCGAGTCCGTCCCTTGTTTCGGATGGAGCCAAAGATCGCTGAATTTCGCCGCTTCGGAATAATCCGGGCTGACGACGACGGACTTCGTGCCCTTGTAGCGCGCCTCGGTATAGAAATGCGCATCCGGCGTCCGCGTCTGCGGGACGTTCGATCCCCAGAGAATCAGGAAACCGGAATTGTACCAATCCGCACTTTCCGGAACGTCGGTCTGCTCGCCCCAAGTCTGCGGCGAGGCCGGCGGCAGATCGCAATACCAGTCGTAGAAGGACATGCAGACGCCGCCCATCAGCGACAGGTAGCGTGACCCGGCGGCATAGGAGACCATCGACATCGCCGGGATCGGCGAGAACCCGACGACCCGGTCGGGACCGTAGGTCTTGGCGGTGTAGGCATTCGCCGACGCGATGATCTCGTTCACCTCGTCCCAGCTCGACCGGACGAACCCGCCGTGGCCGCGCTTCTTGGTATAGGAGGCGCGTTTCGTCGGATCCTCGACGATCGAGGCCCAAGCGGCGACCGGCGACAGCGTCGCTCGTGCCTCTCGCCACAATTTCACCAACCGCGACCGCGCCAGCGGGTATTTCACCCGGTTGCCGGAATAGAGATACCAGCTGTAACTGGCGCCACGGGAACACCCGCGCGGCTCGTGGTTCGGCAGGTCCGGCCGCGTCCGCGGATAGTCGGTCTGCTGGGTTTCCCAGGTGACGATGCCGCCCTTTACGTAAATCTTCCAGGAACAAGACCCGGTGCAATTCACGCCATGCGTGGACCGCACAATCTTGTCGTGCTGCCATCGCTGACGGTAGCCATCCTCCCATTTACGGTCTTCGCGCGTGGTGACGCCATGGCCGTCCGCGAATTCGCCGACGTTCTTCTCGGAGAAGAAATTCAACCTGTCGAGTAAGTGGCTCATCTCAAGTTTCCTCTGATGATCGTCGAGCTAACAAGGGACCGGGGCATTACGGCGCGTGTAGTAGACCCACGTCACGGCAACGCACAGGCCGTAGAACGCCATGAAGGCGTAAAGGGCGAGTTCGGGTCCGCCGGTCAGGGTGATCGACGTGCCGTATGCCTTGGGAATGAAGAACGCGCCATATGCCGCGATCGCCGAGGTAAAGGCGATGATCGCCGCCGACTCCCGCTCCGCCTGCCGCACGAATTGCGTTTCGTCGAGGCTCGGCATCAGGCGTTTCACTTCCTGCCGCATGATCGATGGGATCATCTGGAAGGTCGATGCGTTGCCCACGCCCGTCGCGAAGAACAGCACCATGAACATCGCGAAGAATCCCCAGAATGCGCCCGGCGTTTCCTTGATGCCGAGGAAGAACAGCACACCCGCGACCGCCCCGATCATGACCAAGAAGGTCCAGAAAGTGACGCGGCCGCCGCCGTATTTGTCCGATACCCAACCGGTCGCCGCACGGCTGAGCGCGCCGATCAGCGGACCGAGGAACACGTATTGCAGCGAGTTCACGTCCGGGAACTGGGTCTTGGCCAGCAACGGAAATCCAGCGGAATAGCCGATGAAGGACCCGAACGTGCCGGTGTAGAGCACGCACATGATCCAGTTGTGTTTCCGCTGGAAGATAATGGACTGTTCCTTAAAGGACGCACGGGCGCTCTCGATGTTGTCCATACCGAACCAGGCCGCAATCGATGTAATCACCAGGAACGGCACCCAGACGAAACCGGCGTTTTGCAGCCAAAGTTTCGCACCCGAGGAGGTAACCTGCGGTTCCCCGCCGATCGCCCCGAAGACACCGGCGGTGATGACCAGCGGCACAACGAACTGCATGACGCTGACGCCGGCATTGCCCAGGCCGGCATTCAGCGCGAGCGCATTGCCCTTTTCCGTCTTGGGATAGAAGAAGCTGATATTGGCCATCGACGACGCGAAGTTGCCGCCGCCGAGCCCGCACAGCAGCGCGAGGCCCAGGAACATGACATAAGGCGTCTCGGGATCCTGCACTGCGAAGCCGATTCCGAGGGCCGGGATCAACAATGAGGCGGTCGACATTGCGGTCCAGAGCCGGCCACCGAAGATCGGGACCATGAAGGAGTAGAAGATGCGCAACGTCGCGCCGGACAATCCGGGCAGCGCAGCGAGCCAGAACAACTGGTCCGTGGTGTAGGTGAACCCGATCGCCGGCAACTTGGCGACGACCACGCTCCACACCAGCCAGACCGAGAAGGCCAGCAGCAGGCAGGGGATCGAAATCCAGAGATTCTTTGACGCGATCTTACGTCCAAACGCTTGCCAGAACGCCGGTTCGTCCGGCCGCCAATCGACGAGCGTGTGTCCCTTTCGGGGGGACGTTTCTTGGGCTGTCATGGTTCAACTCCTCAATGGGCAGCTTGCGTGGAAGAATCGGAGGAAGGCGACATGCGCCGCTTGCGCGCACTTCCCTCGGCCTCCGCATGGTGAGGTTCGTGGATTTCGACCATTTCCGGGAATTCCGGCAGACCGGCGAGTTGCTCGGCCGTGGCCTTGCGTTCCATGCGTTGAATCGCGAAATGCATCCACAACAGTGCAATGGCGACCAGGAGGAACAGCAGCATGAAGCAGCTCGTCCAGACGCCGATCAGGTCGTTCATGATTCCGAAGCTGATCGGCAGGAAGAAACCGCCCAATCCGCCGATCATACCGACGAGACCGCCGACCGATCCGACATGGCCCGGGTAGTAGACCGGGATGTGCTTGTAGACGGCCGCCTTGCCGAGCGACATGAAGAAACCCAGCGCCACGGTCAGCGCCACGAAGATCGGCAGACTGATCGTCAGGTTGAATGTGATCGGCCCTTCGATGCCCTGGATCGTGTAGTCCGTCGCCGGATAGCTCAGGAAGAAGCAGATCACGACCGAAGCGAAGAAGGTCCAATACATGACCGCCCGCGCACCGTAGCGATCCGACATGTAGCCGCCCATCGCGCGGAATATACTGCCTGGCAGCGCGTATGCCGCCGCCAACATGCCGGCGGTCTTGATGTCCAACCCATAGACGCCGACATAGTAGCGCGGCAACCAGAGCGCCAACGCGACGAACGCGCCGAACACGAAGAAGTAATAGAGCGAGAAACGCCAGACCTGCAGTTTCTTCAACGGCGTCAACTGCATGAAGGCGGAAGCCGGCTTTTCGCCTTTCGCCTTCCGTTCGGCAGTGATCGGATCATCTTTTGTGGTCAGGAAGAACAGGACGGCGGTAATCAGCAGCACGACCGCATAGACCTGGGCCGTGGCTTCCCATCCAAGGGCCACCAGCAGGAACGGCGCGCCGAAATTCGTTACCGCGGCACCGACATTACCCATCCCGAATATACCGAGGGCAGTCCCCTGCCGCTCTTTTTCATACCAGCGCGATACATACGCGATGCCGACCGCGAAGGAGCCGCCGGCGAGTCCAACACCGAGCGCCGCGACGAGGAACATCTCGTAGGTCGATACGGTCGACAGCATCCACACGGCAACGGCGGTCAGCGCCATCACCGCGGTATAGACCAAACGTCCACCATACTGGTCGGTCCAGATGCCGAGAAAGATTCTGCTGAGTGATCCCGTCAAGATCGGTGTCGCCACCAGGATTCCGAACTGCGTATCGTTCAGGCCCAGATCCTGCTTAATCTTGACGCCAATGATCGAGAAAATTGTCCAAACGGCAAAGCACACGGTGAATGCAAGTGTGCTGGTGCCAAGAATGCGATTCTGCTGTGACGTTGTTACGCCATCGAGTCCATTCATCGTTCTTTTCCCCTTTGTCCCGCGCCCGATCGCGCGGGACCCCGCTATTGATCAGTGTGGTGGGTAAAGGGTCGACCGAGACTGCCGCGAACCGCTTGATTCAGATCAAATGTTCGCGACGCGAGGAGAGATACAAGATACGCTGCGTCAGATGTCGAACGATGAAATAACCGTGTTATCGTTACGGCCTTGCACATTTGGGCTGTGGATTGACAATAATCAAATAAGCTGCGGCCGATGGCGCAAACAAGGGAGGGTACGCAGTGCGTTCAGAGGATCTACCCGCTGTCCGCGAATTGGGTTTGTTTGCGGACATGGAATCGGGTCATTTTGATGAACTCATGCAGGTCGCCTACCTGCAGCGATTTCCGCCACAGGTCCAGTTGATCACCGAGGGCGATCCGGCCGATTTCCTGCATGTCGTGGTGGACGGGACGGTGGAGTTGTTCGCCACGTCGAACAATCGCGAAACCACGATGGCGGTGATCAACCCGGTGGAGACATTCATTTTGGCTGCGGTGCTGAAGGATGCCGTCTATCTCATGTCCGCGCGCACCATGGCCGCGTCCCGAATCCTCATGATTCCGGCGGAGAACATCCGCGACGTTTTCGAGCGGGACGCCGCCTTCGCCCGATCCATCGTCCAGGAGCTGTCGGTCCGCTACCGGGACATGGTCAAGCTGCTGAAAAACCAGAAGCTGCGCACCTCGGTCGAGCGATTGGCAAATTACCTATTGTACGAGCACCAATGTCAGGGAGCGAATGGGGCGCTCACCCTGCCAACGGACAAGCGCACGCTGGCGACGCTGCTCGGCATGACGCCGGAGAACCTCTCCCGCGCCTTCGGCACCCTCGGCCCTTACGGCGTATCGGTCGACGGCGCCCGGATCGCGCTGTCGAAACTCAACGACCTCGAAACGCTGGCCAAGCCCAACCCGCTGACCGACGATCCAATGACGTAGGTGCCGTCCGACGCGGCTACATTTGCCCATCAATTCCGCGAACAAGGCATTGGTCTTCTCCGGCACCTTTCACATTGCTATCGCGGTCAAAATGGATCGATCACTTGTCTTCAGGACGCAAGAGTTCCTGTCCGGCCAACATCGGTAGCATTCTCAACCGCACGACCCACGTCGACCACGGTGTCGATCAAAAGGCGCAGCGGACGACGAACCCGGTTTGCGCGCCACACAATCGCGAGTTCCCACACCAGATCGTCCGCCAATCCGGTGATCGGCACGAAGACGACGCCATCGACGCCCATGGTGCGGGCGCCATCGGGCACCAAGGAAACGCCTGCTTCACCTGCGACCATGCTCAAGATCGTGTGCATTAACGTCGCCTCCTGTTCGATCCGCGGCGCGAACCCGGCATCGCGGCAGGCGCCCAGAATTCGACCGTACAAGTCCGGGCCGCGACGCGACGGGAAAAGCACGAATCGTTCGTCGACAAGGTCTGATAGGCCAATGCTCGACATGACCGCCAGTTCACTCGACGCGGGCACGGCGGCGACCACGCGATCGCGATGAATAGTCTGTACCGCCAGATCTGCGGCATTCCGCAACGGCGGGTGAACGAATCCAAGGTCGGCTGCGCCGTCCCGCAGTTGCGCCAACTGCGTATCGGTTCCGCATTCTTGCAGTCGAATTCCGACAGTTGGCATCTCAGCGCGGTAAGCACGCAGGGCCGCCGGCAGGATTCTGTATAGCGCCGCGCTGACGAAGGTAAGCGTCAATTGCGCAAGGTCGTCGGATGCGGCCTCACGCGCAAGCCGGACCGCCAGTTCGGCCTGGGCAAGCGTACGTTTCGCCTCGCCGAGAAAAACCCTGCCTGACGGCGTCAACTCGACCTTGCGCCGGCTCCGCTCAAACAGGGAAAAACCCAGCTTGGCCTCAAGGCGTTTGATCGATTGGCTGAGCGGTGGCTGTGCCATACCGAGGCGAACCGCCGCTCGGCCGAAATGCAGTTCTTCGGCGACGGTTACGAAATGGCGCATATGGTGCAGATCAATATTCATATCAAATTAGTCTCAATAAATATCTGGATGATATTGGATAAGAACATCGAACGACGCAACCTATATGGGCGGAACCCACCACCCATAGGAGAAAGTTCGTGCGAAACTTTTTTGCCAGCCTTGCGATCGCCGCCGTCGCATTCGGCATGTCGTCTATGCCTCGATCGGTTCAAGCGGTTGAACCCGCCGATCGTGCCGTTCTGTTCTATTTCGATGGCCTACATCCTGATGCGATTGACAGGCTCGACCTGCCGAATCTGAAAAAGCTGAAGGCCGAAGGCACAACGGTCGAAGAAGCGGTCATGACATATCCATGGCATCCAACCACCGGTGCCTACGGCCTGATGCACAGCACGTCGCTGCCCAACCCAATCACCATGACCGGCAACCTGTTCTTGCGTCCGAATCAGCCAATGTTGCAGGACAAGTTCCCGCGCAAGATCGACACTGCAATCGCGACAGGCAGCAAGGCCTACGACAGCATATCGTCCGGATTCGACGTGGTTCATCTTCTGGATACCTCGGACGCCAAGCTGACCGACTTGATCCTGACGACGCTGCAACGGCACGATCCGCGCTATTTCCGCATTCAGTTGCAAGATGTCGGCCGGGCGGGCTACCGAACGATTAATGCCCCCGACGGCGCGCCGTTCCAGGCAGATATTTGGCATCCAAAGTCACCCTACGCGGCCGCGGCACGCGAAGCGGACAAACAACTCGGTCGCTTCGTCGCGAAAATGAAGGAGTTGGGCCGGTGGGAAAACACCTTCTTCGTCTTCATGGCGGACGGCCAGTCGCGCCACGGCTGGCACATGCCGATGGACGAGGAAAGCTGGCGAACACCCATGATCTTCCGGGGTCCGGGCGTACGAAAGGGATACACAATTCCCTATGCGGAGATCATCGACGTGGTACCGACGATTGCGGCTGTCCTAAAAGTCGACGCGCCCAACCCAGGCCCGGGATCAGGCCGGGTTCTGAAGGAGGTTTTCGCAAACGGTCCCGCGACACCGACCGACGTGCCGAGACGCATGCTGCGCTTCAACCGGCAGATCAAAGAGTATCTGCTGCTCACGGCGGAATTGCGGCTGCTATCGGACAAAGATCCACGGGCCGACAACGTTCTCATGCTGGAACGCAATGCCCTAGTGCCGAACAAACCGGCCCCCTTCCTCGGCATTGAACAGATCGACCGGTGGCACGAGGCCGGGTCCTTCGACCGCTTGATCGAGCGCAACGCCGCCGCGCTGGCCTATCTCCGCAATCAGTCGGAGCGGTTCAAGAAGACCCCGGCGCCAACTGCCGCCTCGCAAAGCAACTAGGACGCAATTTGGTCGGCATGCGCCGCAATCGGCGGCGCATGCCGCAACGCGTTGAAATCCGACAAGAGGTTTATCATGCTGAGAAAGGTACTCGTGTTCGGCAGCGTTCTAGCAACGCTCAACACTTTCAGCCTCGGCGCGGCGCCCACAGCGGAAGTGACGCTCGAAGGACATGATGGCCGGGTATGGGCGCTGGATCACGGCCCCAATAGTCGTTTTCTCGTGTCCGGCGGCACCGACGGAACCGCCCGCCTGTGGGACAAAAAGACAGCGACCATGGTCAATATCCTTCGGCCACATGACGGCCGGGTTCGGTCGGTCGCATTCGCGCCCGACGGCCGGCGGGTCGCGACCGGCGACTATGGCGGCAAAATTCGCATCTGGTCCGTGCCGGATGGCCGTCTGTTGCACGCAATCCAAGCCCACGGAGAGGTCGTGCGCGATCTCGTGTTCAGTCCCAATGGAAGGCGGATCGCCACCAGCAGCTACGACAAATCGGCACGGCTTTGGGATGCAATGTCGGGCAAGCGCATCGCGACCATGATGGGACATACCGACACGGTGAACACGATCGCCTTCTCCCGCGACGGAACTTTGATCGCCACCGGCAGCGGCAGCGTCTTCAACTCCCCGTCCGACTACAGCATCAGACTGTGGGACGGCCGTACGGGCGATCCGTTGGCCACACTCTCCGGCCACAGCGACAACGTAAGGGAGGTACAGTTCTCGCCCGACGGCAAACGCTTGGCAAGCAGCAGCGACGACCGGACCGTACGGCTATGGAACTTGGCCACACAATCCGTAACCGCCACTTTCCGCGGCCATGAATCGGACATCCCCGGCGTCGCGTTCGTCAACGCCGATTGTCTGGTCAGCGTCAGCTACGACACGACGGTTCGTATCTGGGTTGACCGGAAAACCACCGCCGCACGCGTGTTCGATCAGCACACGGAAGATGTCTGGGCGGTCAGTGTCGCACCGGACGGCAGCATCGCCACCGCGGGCGATGACAGCACGATCCGGCTCTGGCCGGTGGCGCAGTTGCCGACCGCGTGCCGGAAACAGTCACCGAACTGATAAGATTTTCGGCGGCATCGTCGGAATGAAATCACCGCGACCTCGCGTTCGTCCGCATCGAACATCGCGGTTGGCTCTAACTTCTCCAGTAAGGCGGACTCCTGGGACCGACCGGCCGAAGGCACAATTCGAGACCGGCTCTTCCTCATGTTAGGTCAGCTAAGAGATCCTCGATCAGGGCATTGACCCGCTCCGGCGCTTCGGTCGGCGGGAAATGTCCGGCCTTTTCCAGCTTTACATAGCGCGACCCCGGCACCGCCTCGTGAATCTCCTTCTCGTACTCCGGCGGCTTGCCCGGATCGTCCACGCCCCGCAAGATCAATAGCTTGGGCTTCAAGCTGCCGATCCGGTCCCGCACGTCGAACGCGTCGATCGTCTTCAGGTCGTGATATTGCGAAATCGGGCCCACTTGGCGGTGCCGTTCCATCAATTTCTCGCGCAGCTCCGCGTCGACAAATTTCATCGCGTTACGCTGAAACGCCAGCCACTCTTCGTAGACATTCGGATCTTCCGCCGCCTGTAGGCGAAGTTCATAGGTGCCCGGCGGGCGTTGCTTCGGCCGCACGGCCACCGTCATGATGACCAATCCGGCAACCTCGTCCGGGTAGTCCAAAGCGTATTGCAGGGCGATCGACGCGCCGAGCGTGTAGCCAACCAGCACCAACGAGCCGCGCATGTCCTGCGCATGCAGCCAGCCGCGCACCCATTCCATGTAGCGCGCGACATCCGGGCACCGGGTTCCGTCCAGATGCCCCGGCAGGGTCGGCGCAACGCAATCGGGGAAGTGTCGGCGTTGATGGGTATAGGCGTCGGCGCACGCCCCGGCGCCCGGCCCATGAAGAAAGACGAGTTGCGGCATCGCTGTCGGCTCCCTTTACTCCTATGCGCACCCGACGCTTGAACGGTCGCGCGCTTTAGCCTGGGTCGTTGATCAGGTCGAGCGGATAGATCGGCCGCCGCACCTTCTCGAAGGACAATTGATCGTAATCCGAGGTGCAGACCCCCGTGCCGGCACACTCGATCACCTCTTTGGCGATGTCGCTGTAGCCTGCCCGGTAGTGGATGCGGCTCTTCAGCATCAGGTATTTCTTGCGCGCCGGATCGATGCCGAGGCTGAGGAAACAGTTCTTGTCGTTCGGTTCCTGCTGGCGCGAGATCACGACGATTTCCAACTTGCCCGTATCGAACACGACGGTCGGTCCCATATCCATCAGCAGCCCCGGCGACGCCGGTCCGAGATTGCGGTAGAGGCCGTCGGAGATGAGCTTCACCTTTCCGGTCACCGTGACCGGCTCCCCCTTCAGGCCGATCGAGGGCATATCGACCTTGCCGCCGAGCGGCAGCGTCACCTCTGTCCCGACACCGGCTTCGATCAAATGTTGCACGGCCTCGGGATCGCAAATCGCGAACACGGCGACATCTTCGAGCCCGGCCGCGATGATCGCCGCAAGGACGGTCGTCGTATCCTCGGTACCGCCGGACGACGCATTGTCGTAATGGTCGAGCAGCACCACCGGGCCATCGGTCACGGTCTTGGCCCGCGCCATCGATTCTTCCAACGGCTCGATCTTATAGACCCAGGCTTCACGATCCTTCCAGGCCGAATCAAGTAACTCGTCGCAGAGCGCCTGCGCTTTTTCCAGGTCGCCGTCGGTCACGACGCAAGCGCTGAGCCCGGCGTTATGGATATCCGCATGCGGAAAGCCGGTGAACAGGGTCGCTACCATGGCCTCCCCGCTTTCCTCCATCGCAACGACCCGTTCCTGCAACTGCTTGTTCGGGAAATCCGCGGTGCCCTGGCGCATGACATGCGGCAGCATCGGCCGGTTGCCCCAAGCCAGCACCGGCTCGGCCTCGCCTTTGATCTTGCGGATCAACGCCTCGCCCGCCCGCGTGCCGGTGCCGTAATTGTCGATATGAGGATAGGTCGTGTAACCGGCGAGCGTCGTCGCGTTGTCGACGATCTCCGCATAGAGGTTGGTGTGCATGTCGAGCGCCACCGCGATCGGCACGTCCGGCGCGATCTCGCGCAGCCGCGTCAGCAGCCCGCCTTCCCCGTCCTCCCGGCTTTCGGTGACCATCGCGCCATGCAGGTCCAGCATGACCGCATCGCAGCCGTCAGCCACCGCTTCGCAGATCGCGTCCGTCATCTCCTTATAGGCGGCGTCCTGAACCGGTGCGCTCGGCGCCGCCTGCGCCGCGATCGGCGTCACGATCTCCCAGCCCTCGCGCTCCGCCAGATCGATATAGGCCGCCATCGCCGTGCCGGTGCCCTTGAACGCGTCATACGCTTCGCGCCCGCGCGGTGGCAGCGGAAACCCTCGCGCGAACCGCTTGATCGGCGTCGGCACCGGCGAAAAGGTGTTGGTCTCGTGTTTCATCATCGCGATGACGACGCGCATGGAAGGTCCTCCTTGGAAGGGTTGCGGAATAGGACAGCCGCCGAAAAGGATAGAACATGGCGGGGCCCGGGGAAAACCGGCATTCCATCGCTTGATGAAATCGTTGGGGCTCCCGCGCGGACAAAGCCTCTAACCGCCGTTCCGCAGACGCTCCAGTTCCGTCTCGCCGAGCGGCTGTTTCTGTTTCACGCGGAGGCTTTCGGACCATTCACGCCCGAAATCACGCTGCAGGCTCATGTTGATCGCCGCGGTGATCAGCATGGCGACGAGCCCGCCGATACTGGCGAGCAGCATATCCTTATGCGCGTCCCACACGTCGCCTTGGGTGCCGAGATAGGCCGCGCCCAAATCACCGCCGAAAACCTCCGCCGCGCCCCACTCGATCAACTCGTAGATCATCGACGTGGACATGGTGATGTCGAGCGGCAGGAAATAGCCCCAAAAGCCCCGCACATTCACGATCCGCAGGAACACCTCGCGCAGCGGGTAGGCAATGAAAAGGCCATAGGTGAAATGGATCAGCCGGTCGAAGTGGTTCCGCTCCCACCCCATCACATCGTTCAACGACCGGCCGAAAACCGCCTCCGTCCAGGCGTTGTAGGGCACTTCCGAATAGGTGTAGTGCGACCCCACCTCGTGCAGGCAGAGAAACAGGAAGATCAGCGTGTAGGACACGCGCGAGAACGGGAATTTTCGATAGGTGGTGAACAAAAGGATCACCGCCAGAACGACCAGCACATTTTCCAACGCCCAGTCGGCGCGATGATGCGGCGCGACCGCGAGGGCGATAAAGACGCCGGCGAACAAGATCGCCAGCGTCAGGGCGTAGCGTTGATGCGAACTATCCAAGGCGGCATTCCGGGCTTAGCAACACTCATTCGACCTTGATGCCTGTGGGATCGAAATCAGGCTTCGGATATTTCGGATCCATATCTTCCAGTGTGAGACGCACGAGACGTGCCACAAGGGCGTTGCGGTACCAATTCCGGTCCGCCGGGATAACATACCAGGGCGCCCAAGCCGTGGAGCAGCGTTCGAGCGCGATCTCGAAGGCCTGCACATACCGATCCCAGTGTTTGCGTTCTTCCAAGTCGCCGGGATTGAACTTCCAGCGTTTTCTCGGGATATCCACGCGCTCTTGAAGCCTTTCGCGTTGTTCCTCTTTGGAAACCTGGAGGAAGACCTTGATGATCCGGGTGTCATTGGCGCTCAGCAACTGCTCGAAGCTGTTGATTTGGTCATACCGCGCATCGATAACCTCGTCGTCGGCGAGGCCATGGACGCGGACGACGAGAACGTCTTCATAATGCGACCGGTTGAAGATGGCGATCTCGCCTTTGGCCGGCGCCTTCTTATGCACACGCCATAGAAAGTCGTGGGAAAGTTCTTCCGGTGTCGGCCTCTTGAAGCTGTAGGCGCGGAGTCCCAACGGGTCGACCGGTCCGAAAACCTTGCGGATCGTGCCGTCCTTACCGGCGGCATCCGTCGCCTGCAACACCAGAAGCAGGGATTGGCGGCTTTCCGCAAAAAGCCGGTCTTGCAAGTCGTCTATCGCATCGGCGTCATCCCGAAGCGACTTTTCCGCCTCATCCCGGCATTCGAAATAGCTGGTGTCCCTTAAATCGTTCTGAGACAGGTCGAGCTTCGTTCCCGGCTCAACCGCAAAAATCTTATCGAATTTTTTTAAACTCATTACCGCTCACAACAATTTGGCTGCGCGGTTCAGTATACCGGCAAAGGTTGGCCGGCATAGCCGATAGGCGAAACACGATGTCCACGATGCTTGCGGAATCCGCTGGCGACCTGATGGGGCCAGGTCTCATATGGAAAATCGCGCCGGTTATTGATAGGCGATGCAGGTCTCGCAGGCCGTGCCGGTGACATCCCTGCACAGATTGGCGCGGCGCAATGCCTGGAACGCCGCGCCCTGCCAAGCATCCATAAAGGACGTTTCTTTCAGGTCGCCCATATTGAACCGGCCGTCGTGGTCGAAACAGCACGCCGCGAGTTTGCCGTCATAGGTAATGTGCCCTTCCGTGAACACGGCCCAGCACGGCAGCGGATCGCGCAGCGCACCGATCCGGCCGACATTGCCAGCAACCGGCTTGGTGCCGCGGGCGCCGGCCGTCAAACCGGCCTGCCCGTACAGCGGCAGCCAATAATGTTCGTCCACATAGGGTGAAATCGTCGCAACGGCTTCCTTCATACGGTCCAGTTGCTCGCCGTCATACCGGATGGAGGATGCATAGAGGCCGCAGCGGTGCCCTGTCTCGGCCTCCACCGCGTCACGGACACTGCGCGCGGCTTGGATGTTCGAGACGACGGTATCGAAGGCATCGACGCGCGTGATCTCCTTGCACTGTTCAGGATTGGCCCAGTTGAAGGAGAATTTCAGGCTGTCCAGGCCCGCCCGCATGCAGGCACCGATGCGTTTCGGTGTCGCCAACCGGCCGTTCGTCGTGAGAAAGATGTACGGGAAGCCAAGCTCCCGCGCGTAGGCGATGGCATCCGGCAGTTTCCGGTACAGAAAGGACTCGCCGAGGTAGAACATGCCGATCTCCTCGACCCCGGCCTCGCGCATCTCCTTTAGCAAACGGCACAGCAAATCCCAGTCCATGTCCGCTTTTTCGCGCAACTTGAAGCCGGTGGCGCAGAAGAAGCACTTAAAATCGCACCGCGCCGTAAGCTCGATCTTCACACTCTTCGGACACGGCGGCACCGCAGCCCGATACTCCGGCGGAATGCGGGTGATGTCGTCAATACGATCGGTGATCATGCGTCGCCCTCCCTGCAATTCGGGCGCCCGCCATCACGCGCGACCGTATCGGTTCGACCGCGGAGTGTATGCGCGGGCCAAGGATACGGCCTTGACGGCGATCAAGTATCGGAAGGATTGGTGGGCGCTATAGGACTCGAACCTATGACCCGCTGATTAAGAGTCAGCTGCTCTACCAACTGAGCTAAGCGCCCGCCCGACCGGCGGAGCCGGTCCGTGGTTTTCAAGGGGGTGCGGCCGGGCCGCCCCGCCCGGAAAAACCAAAGCAGGGGCGCGATATAGCAAAGGGGCTGCGGTTTGTCGATAGGCCCCGTGCATTGCCGCGTGGTAAGGGGCGGATTTCCACCGATTAGAGCGGATCAAGCCTCGCTGGCGTGCCGGGCGATGCGGATATCGCGGTGGATATAGGCATTCATCAGGAAGCCGCAGCCGGTCAGGACAGTCAGCAGCGCGGTGCCGCCGTAGGACAGCATCGGCAGCGGCACGCCCACCACCGGGATCAGCCCCATCACCATCGCCGTGTTGACGAAGACATAGAGCAGGATGGTGACCGTCACGCCCATCGCGAGCAGACGGCCGAAATGGTTGCGGCTGCGCACGGCCACGGCCAGGCCGTAGACCATCAGGATGGCGTAGAGCAGCAGCAGCAAAAGCCCGCCGACCAGGCCGAATTCCTCCGCCAGCATGGTGAAGATGAAGTCGGTGTGCCGTTCCGGCAGGAAATTCAGATGGCTCTGCGTGCCTTGCAGATAGCCCTTGCCGAAGACGCCGCCGGACCCGAAAGCGATCTGGGACTGCAGAATGTGGTAGCCCGAGCCGAGCGGATCGGTCTCCGGGTTGAGGAAGGTTAGGATGCGCTGGCGCTGATAGTCATGCAGGAAATTCCAGCCGATCGGGATCGACGCGATCCCCGCCACCAGCACGACGCCAAACTTCCAGAGGCGCACCCCGGCCAGGAAGAACATCGCCCCGCCGCCCAGCAGCAGCATGACGGCGGTGCCCAGGTCGGGCTGCTTGAGCACCAACGCGACCGGCGCACCGATCAGCAGCAATGGGATCAGCAGATAAGCCGGGCGGCCGATATCCTCGATATTCATGCGGTGGAAATACCGGGCAAGGGCCAGCACCACGGCGATCTTCATGAATTCCGACGGCTGAAACTGGAAACCACCAAATCGGAGCCACCGTTGCGCGCCCATGCCGACCGACCCGATCACCTCGACCGCGCCCAACGACAGCAGGACGAGGCCGTAGATGACATAGGCGTAGCGCAACCAAATCCGGATATCCACCAAAGCGATCGCGAACACGCCCATCAAGCCCACCAGCAACCGAATCCCTTGCCGCGACGCCCAGGGTTGCATATTGCCGCCACCGGCCGAATACAGCATGGCGATTCCGACGCCACCGATCACCGCGATCAAGAAAATCAGCGACCAGTTGACCTGCCACAGGCGCTGACGAAAGGTCATCTCCGCGCCGTAGTTGGGGGACAGCCTCATCGCTGCGGCCCACCGGAAGACTTCGCCGACTGACCCGGTGCGGCCGCGACACGCCCCGCGCGGTTGGCGGACGGATCGCGCTTCTGCGTTTCGAGCAGGACGTCCTTCGCGATCGGCGCGGCCGCCTTCGATCCGCCACCGCCATGTTCGACGATCACCGACACGACATAGCGCGGCGCGTCCATCGGGGCGTAGCCCACGAACAAGGCATGATCGCGTTCGCGCCACGGCCGGTCCTTGTTCTTGCGGACACCGCGGTCACGCTCGGCCAGCGAGATACGCCGGACCTGCGACGTCCCGGTCTTGCCGCCCATCGCCATCTTCTTGTCCTTGATACGGGACCGGAAGGCGGTGCCGCCCTGCGGATTGTTCACGACCTCGTTCATGCCTTGCATGACGATTTGCCGTGCGCGGTTCGAAAGGCCAATGGATTTGAACTCGCGCGGCGGCTCATCGGCCGGATCGACGCCGGGCGGCGCCAACGTCAATCGCGGCTTCACCGCGAACCCTCCGTTGGCAATGCGTGCGGTCATCACCGCCAGTTGCAGCGGTGTCGCCAACACATAACCCTGCCCGATTCCGGCGACCAGCGTCTCACCCAGTTGCCACGGAATGCCGATCGTAGCCTGTTTCCACGCCTTCGTCGGCATCAAGCCCGCACGCTCGCCGGGAATGTCGAGATCGAGCGTCGACCCTAGTCCCAACCGGCGGGCCATAGCCGCGATGCGGTCGACGCCGACCTTCTTGGCCAGCTCGTAGAAGTAGATGTCGCACGATCCCTTGATCGACTCGATCATGTCGACGCTGCCATGGCCGCCCTTTTTCCAACAATGGAATTTCTGATTGCCGAGCTGCATATGCCCGTAACAGGTCGCGCGGATGGACGGGGAGATATTCAGCTCCAACGCCGCAAGCGCGACCACCATCTTGAAGGTGGAGCCGGGGGCGTATTGCCCGGCGATGGCCTTGTTGGTCAGCGGCGTGTCCGGGTTGTTGATCAGACGATGCCAGGCCTTTCCGCTCAAACCTTCGTTGAAGGCATTCGGGTCGAAGGATGGGGTCGAGACCATCGCCAGCAGGTCCCCGGTATGCGCGTCCATCACGACGACGGCGGCGCGGCGCTCTTTCTCGATGCGGCGCGCGACGAACTCCTGCAATCCGACATCGACGGTGAGATGTACTTCCTGTCCCGGCTGGCCATCTTGCCGGCGCAGCTCGCGTATGACCCGGCCAAGGGCGTTGACCTCGACCTCGGCATTACCCGCGGTGCCGCGCAATTGCAGGTCATACTGCCGCTCGACGCCGTTCTTGCCGATCCTGAATCCCGGAAGTTCCAGCAAGGGATCGCCGGTCAGCTCGCGTTCGGACACAGACGCCACATAGCCGAGTGAATGCGCGGCGGCCTCGCCATAGGGGTAGAACCGCGTCTGCCCCACGTCGATGCTAATGCCCGGCAGGTCCGGCGCGTTGACCTCGATCCGGCTCACCTCTTCCCAGGTCAGGTTCTCGCGCACCGTGATCGGCACGAAGGCCCGGCGGCGGCGCACCTCGCGCAGGATACGGCGGCGGTCATGCTCGTCGACCTCCACCAAGCGGCCGAGCCGGGTGAGCATGCGGTCGACGTCATCCGCCTGTTCGGGAACGATGACGATCCGGTAATTCTGGACATTCACCGCCAGCGGCACGCCATAGCGGTCCACGATCCGGCCCCGTGGCGGCGGCAATAGTCGCAGGCTGATCCGGTTTTCATCGGCCAGAACCGCATACTTGTCCGACTCCAGCACCTGCAGATAGTACATCCGGGCGGCGAGCCCCGTGAACAGGACCGCTTGGCCGCCGGCGAGGAACAATGCGCGCCGCGTAAAGAGCCTGCCGCGATCTTGTTCCGGCTTCACGGTCAGGCCTCTTGCAGGATATTCCGGTGCGTCAGCACCAGGATGTAGGCCACGAGCGGGTAGAGCGCCGCGGTCGCGAGATACTCCACGAGCAACGGCCCGATCGAGAGCAATTGCCCCATCAACATCGACATAGCAATCCACTGCAACGCGCCGATGACGAGCGACAGGGTCGCAAAGCCCCACCATAGGACGGCAAAGGATTTGCCGAAGAAGAAGCGGCGTTGCGAGACGACAATGCCGTAAACGACCAACAGGATGAAGGCGTTCAGACCGAACGGAACGCCGGTCAGGATGTCCTGCAGCAACCCGGTCAGAAACACGACTGGCGCCGGGATCAGGTCCGGCTGATGCAGGGCCCAGAAATACACGGCGATGAGCGCCAGCGCCGGCGCGATGGAGATGGCGGCCGGAAGATGCATCGGCACCTGGGCGACGATGACAAGCGTGATCGTAATGAGGAACGGCGTCAGCCGGCGCGCCAACAGGTCAAGCCGTGTCCATCCGCCCTCGTCCTTCATCGCGACCGCCTCGCGCGGCCTTGCGACTGTGACGCCTCCTGGTCGGCCTCGTTGAGAATGCCGTCGAGACCGAAATCCATCAACCGGACATATTCGAGTTGGGCCACATTGACGTAGGGTGCAATCCGCACGCCTTCCTCGCCCACCGAATTGACCAACCCGACCGGCAGGCCCGGCGGGAAGACGCCGCCATAACCGGATGTCACCACCCGGTCGCCCGCCTTGACCGACGTCGTGATCGGCAGATACAGCAACCGTGGCGTCGGAGAGTTGTCGCCCGCCAGCACCGCGCGCTCCCGCGACGATTCGATGACGACCGGTATGCGGCTGTTCAAGTCGTTGATCAGCAGGACGCGCGCCGAGCGGTTGCCGACCTCCGCAACACGGCCCAACAGGCCATGGCCGACCATGGCGGCCTGCCCTTTCTTCACGCCGTCGCGCTTACCGGCATTGACCAGGAGGCTTCGGACGAAGGCGCCGCCGGAATCGCCGATGACCCGCGCCGTGACCGAGTTCGCTTCCGTATCGGGAACGAACGTCAACAGTTCGCGTAGTTGCTCGTTCTCCGACATCAAGGTCCGGGCCGCCGTCTGCCATTGCAACAGCCGTTCGTTCTGGGCACGAAGAATCTTGTTCTCGTCGCGAAGAACGGCCAGCTCGCGCATTTCGCCGATGACGTGGGAAACGGTGATGGCCGGACGGGACAAGGCATCCAAGACGGGCGCCGTGACATCGGTCACGGTCATGCGCGCGCGCTCAAAGACAAGCGGATCAGCCCGCCCCAACAACAAGATCCCCAAGGCCGCCGCCAACAGAAAGACATAGGCGAAGCGATGCGCCAATCCCCGGAGCGGCGCCGTGATCCTTAGGATATGTTCAGGGCGTTGCCTCACTCCGATTCCAACCCGACGGTCCTGCAACGGCTAGTGATGCGGGACCGTCCCTCTTAATACATGCTGATGAGCACGTTCTTGAGCGTCTTCATTTCCTCCAGACAACGCCCGGTTCCCAACGCAACGCAGGAAAGGGGGTCGTCCGCGATCGACACGGGCAGCCCGGTCGAATGACGCAGAACGTAATCTAGGTTGCCGAGCAGCGCACCGCCGCCGGTCAGGACGATGCCCTTGTCGACGATATCCGCCGCCAGTTCCGGCGCGGTATGTTCCAAGGCGACCTTGACCGCCTCGACGATGGCACCGACCGGTTCGGCCAGGCTTTCGGAAATCTGCCGTTCGGTGATGACCAATTCCTTGGGCACGCCATTCATCAGGTCGCGGCCCTTTATTTCGATGACGCGGCCCTCCCCGTCGTCCGGGGCGCACGCGGATCCGATTTCTTTCTTGATGCGCTCGGCGCTGCTTTCACCGACAAGCAGGTTATGGTTGCGGCGGATGTAGGCGATGATCGCCTCGTCCATCTTGTCGCCGCCGACCCGCACCGATCGCGAATAGACGATGCCGCCGAGCGATAGGACGGCGACCTCGGTCGTGCCGCCGCCGATATCGACGACCATCGAACCGGTCGGCTCCGTCACCGGCAGCCCGGCACCGATCGCCGCCGCCATCGGTTCCTCGATCAGGAAGACCCGGCGCGCACCGGCCGCCTCGGCGGATTCCTGAATGGCCCGCCGTTCGACCGCCGTCGACCCAGACGGAACGCAGACGATGACCTGCGGCGACGCGAAACTGCGCCGGTTATGAACCTTGCGGATAAAGTGCTTGATCATTTCCTCGGCGACGTCGAAGTCGGCGATCACGCCGTCCCGCAACGGCCGAATGGCCAGGATGTTGCCGGGCGTCCGGCCCAGCATCATTTTCGCTTCGTCGCCGACGGCCAGCACCTGCTTCTTGCCCTTGACCTCGGCGATTGCGACGACTGACGGTTCGTTCAGGACGATGCCGCGCCCTTTGACATAGACAAGCGTATTCGCCGTGCCCAAGTCGATCGCCATATCGGCGGAAAGCATTCCAAGTAGACGACCGAACATCCCTACCGCCCCATTCCGGTTACGCTCTTTTCGACGCTGATCACCGCTCTGCTACTCCCGACCAATTGATGACACGACCTAAAACACCATCCTGGTCTCGACGCTACGACTTCAACGGGCGGTCCCAGATTCGCAACCACGTCCCGGCCTCGTCCCATCGGCCCCTACCGATGTGCGCTGTCCATGCTCGACGGAGGAGGAAATTTCGAATGAAATTTCGGAGAAATTCGTGCCAGCCCCAACCGGCAGCCAACCGTTTCGCAAGGAAGCGGTCAACCTCGAATAAATCGTCACACCCCTCAAACATGGCCCCGCGCAAAATGTCATGCGCCAAGTCCAAAATTGATCAACGACTATAGGCCAGAAGTGCGAGTAATGAAAAGTGTCTAACCACTTCGCGCCAAGTCTTATAGGCCGCTAATCAGCTTGTTTCTCTTACACGATTTATCGTTAATTTTTAGCTAAAGGGGCGAACATCCATTAAGGATGCTCGCCCCCCCGAATTGACGACTCGAAGCGGGAAAAACTTCCCAATCCGGCCTAATTCTTGGACTTATCCACCAATGCGTTTTCCGAAATCCACGGCATCATACCGCGCAGACGCACACCGACCTCTTCCACCGAATGCTCGGCGCCGTGGCGACGCAAGGCCTTGAAGCTCGACTGGCCCGAACTGCATTCCAGCATCCATTCCTTCGTGAACCGGCCGGATTGAATCTCGCCGAGAATCTCCTTCATGCGTTCCTTCACGCTCTCATCGATGACCCGCGGGCCGCGCGTCAGATCGCCGTATTCCGCCGTATTGGAAACGGAGTACCGCATGTTGGCGATGCCACCCTCGTAGATCAGGTCGACGATCAGTTTGACCTCGTGCAGGCACTCGAAATACGCCATCTCCGGCGCATATCCGGCTTCCACCAATGTCTCGTATCCCGCCATGATCAAGGCGGACAGCCCGCCGCACAGAACCGTCTGCTCACCGAACAGGTCGGTCTCGCATTCCTCGCGGAAGGTGGTCTCGAGGATTCCGGCGCGGCCACCGCCGATTGCACTGGCATAGGACAGCGCGAGATCGTGGCAATTGCCGGAAGCATCCTGATCGACGGCCAGCAAACACGGCACGCCGGCGCCGCGCTCATACTCCGACCGCACGGTGTGACCCGGCCCCTTGGGCGCGATCATGAAAACATCGAGGTCGTCGCGCGCCTCGATCAGGTTGAAATGGACGTTCAGGCCGTGCGCGAACGCCAAAGCCGTGCCTTCACGCATATTCGGCTCAAGATGCTCGGCATACAGATCGCGCTGATGTTCGTCCGGCGTCAACACCATGACCACATCGGCCCAGGCCGCCGCGGCGCTAGAGTCGAGCACCTCGAACCCGGCCCCTTCGGCCTTCGCCGCGCTTTCCGATCCCGGCCGCAGCGCGATCTTCACGTCGGCAACGCCGGAATCACGCAGGTTCATGGCATGCGCGTGTCCTTGACTGCCATAGCCGACGACGGCCACCTTCTTCGATTTCACCAAATTTACGTCGGCATCACGATCATAATAGACCCGCATGGCCGCACTCCCTTTTATTCTCGATTGCTCCAAACTTCTGAAAACGTCGGCGCAGTGCTATAGCGCCTTCGCGCCCCGGGCAACCGCAACCACGCCGCTTCGAACGACTTCGGTCTTGCCCAAGGCACGCATGAGGTCGATGAAGGCTTTCACCTTGCTCGGCGAACCCGTCATCGCGAAGGAGAAGGAGTCGGTCGTGGTATCGACAACGGTCGCGCCGAAGACTTCGGCCATCCGCAGCGATTCACGCCGATCATGGGACCGCGCTTTCGCCACGACCTTCACCATGGCAAGTTCGCGTTCCACGAATTCCCCTTCTTCCGTCAGGTCGTGTACGTCGTTGACCGGCACCAGCCGGTTCAATTGATTCTTGATCTGCTCGATGATCATCGGCGTCCCGGAAGTCACGATGGTAATCCGCGACAGCGTCTCATCCACGTTCACCGGCGCCACGGTCAGGCTTTCGATGTTGTATCCGCGACCGGAAAACAACCCGATCACCCGCGCCAGCACGCCGGGCTCGTTGGATACGATCACCGCCAGCGTATGCCGTTCCTCGGTCGAATCCGGTTTCTGAATGATATAGGCGGAGCCCGGCTGGGCGTCCTTGCGTTTTCGTGCCATCAGCCGTTCCTCAGACCAGGACCATGCCGTCTTCGGAAACGGTCTGCTCAGACTTGCGGCTGTTGCCCTCGCCGAGGATCATCTCGTTGTGGGCCGAACCGGACGGAATCATCGGGAAGCAATTCTCCGCCGGATCAACCGCGATGTCGGCGATGACCGTCTTGTCGACACTGATCATTTCCTTGATCAAATCGTCGACCTCCGACGGTTTCGTCGCCCGCAACCCGACCGCGCCGAAGCTTTCCGCAAGCTTCACGAAATCCGGCAAGGCTTCCGAATAACTCTCCGAGTACCGGCCGCCATGCAGAAGTTCCTGCCACTGGCGCACCATCCCCATATACTGGTTGTTCAGGATGAAGACCTTGACCGGCAGGCGATGCTGTACGGCGGTCGACATCTCCTGGATGTTCATCAGGATCGACGCCTCGCCGGCGATATCGACGACCAGCTTATCCGGATGGCCGAGCTGTGCGCCGATCGCGGCCGGCAGGCCGTATCCCATCGTGCCGAGGCCACCCGACGTCATCCAACGGTTCGGCTTCTCGAACTTATAGAACTGCGCCGCCCACATTTGATGCTGACCGACTTCGGTCGTGATGAACACGTCCTGGTCCTTGGTCAGTTCGTAGAGCCGCTCGATCGCGTATTGCGGTTTGATGATCTTGTCGTCGATACCGTAGGCAAGGCAATCGCGGCCGCGCCACTTCTCGATCTGTTTCCACCAGGCATCAATCGCCTTGCCGTTACGGCGGCGTTTGACCTTTGAGGACCAGACCTTCTGCATCTGGCCCAGGACCGTTCCGACATCGCCGACGATCGGCAGGTCCACCTGCACGTTCTTGTTGATCGACGACGGATCGATATCGATATGGATGATCTTGGCGTCCGGCGCGAAGGCGTCTAGCCGCCCGGTGATGCGGTCGTCGAAGCGCGATCCCACGGCAACCATGACGTCGCAGCCGTGCATCGCCATATTGGCTTCGTAGGTCCCGTGCATGCCGAGCATACCCAGGAACTGCTTGTCGGACGCGGGATAGGCACCCAGCCCCATCAGCGTCAGGGTGCAGGGGTATCCGGTCTTCCGGACGAAATCGGTGAACCGTTTGCACGCCTTGGGACCCGAATTGATGATCCCGCCGCCGCCATAGAAGATCGGCCGCTCCGCGCGGGCGATCATCTCGACCGCTTCCTCGATGCGCGCCGCCTCGGCCTTCTTCTGCGGCCGATAGCTGCGCGGCTTCACCGCTTCCGGCCCCACATAGGGCGCGGGGGCGAACTGGATATCCTTCGGCAGATCGATCACGACCGGGCCGGGCCGGCCGTTGCGCGCGACATAAAACGCCTCGTGCATCATGGTCGCGAGCGAATCCGAATCCTTCACCAGGTAGTTATGTTTGGTGCACGGCCGGGTGATGCCCGTCGTGTCGCATTCCTGGAACGCGTCGTTACCGATCAAATGGGTCGGTACCTGGCCGGTCAGGCAAACGATCGGGATCGAATCCATCAAGGCGTCGGTCAGACCGGTCACCGCATTGGTCGCTCCCGGCCCCGACGTCACCAGCACGACGCCCACCTTACCGGTCGAGCGGGCATACCCCTCGGCCGCATGGACCGCGCCCTGTTCGTGCCGGACGAGGATATGGCGGATGTGGTTCTGCTTGAAGATTTCGTCGTAGATCGGCAGCACGGCGCCGCCGGGATAACCAAAAACAACCTCGACGCCCTGATCGATCAGCGCCTTGATAATCACTTGTGCTCCGGTCCGCTCGCCAGCCGCCGACATGATACCCACTCCGTGATTGCGCCGCGGCCTTCATGGGCCGGAGGCATTTTCGTGAAACGGCGTTTCCGATTGCCGTTTTTCGGCTTATCACCTTATTGATTATCGCTTTTTTCCGCGCCGCGAAAGCCAATCCCACCGGGCTTGCCGCGCTGCACACAGAAAAAGGGCCATTTCGGCCCAAGAAACGCCGGACATTAGGCACTCAGGATTGGCAGGTCAACCCTTTTTTGAGAATAAATGAAAAGATTCTGTCCGTTAATTTTTCCGAATATTTCTCTTCAATCGTCAAATCCGCAATGATCTGACGCCGAAACCATGTGAATTGACGTTTCACGTATTGCCGCGTCGCTTGCTGCGCTGCGGCAACGGCGGCATCCAAATCCATGGCGCCGTCGAGATGCCGCATAAAGGCGTCCACGCCCAATGCTTTCATCGCCGGCAAATCGGACCCGAGGTTCCGCGCCTTCAACGCACGCACTTCCTCGAGCGCCCCGTCCGCGACCATCGTTCGCAGCCGCGCGTCGCAGGACGCATAGAGCGGCTCGCGCGGCGGCAGGAGGAGGATGGTATGGAAATCCGCATCCGGTAGAACGGGTTCGGGCGGTTGGGCTTGCCAATCCTGCAGGGAGCGCCCGGTCGCTTCCCACACTTCGAGGGCGCGCAGCATCCGTTGCCGGTCGGTCGGCGCGATCGCCGCGGCGCTCCGCGGATCGGCGGCCGCAAGCGCCCGGTGCAATGCTTCACCGTCCCCATCGGTATAGTGCCGGCGCAATTCCGTCCGGATAGTGTCCGGAATGTCCGGCATCGGCGACAATCCCTCGGTCACCGCCTTGAGGTAGAGGCCGGTACCGCCGCAAAGAACCGGTAACTGGCCTGCCGCGCGCGCCTCCTCTACCGCGGCAACCGCCATGCCGCACCAACGCGCCGCCGAGCACTGTTCCGCCGCATCGAGCACACCATAGAGCCGGTGCGGAACCCGCGCTTCGTCCGCTTCGCTCGGCCGGGCGGTCAGGATTCGGAGGTCGCGATACACCTGCATGCTGTCCGCATTGATGACGGCGCCGCCGAATTCCTCGGCAACGGCAAGCGCCAAGGCGGACTTTCCGCTGCCGGTCGGCCCGGCGATGATCAAGACAGGAAATTGCGCGTTGTCACCCATGCCGCCGCAGGATACAGAAAGCCGGACAATGGACAATATTCTCACCTTGATCGCGGGGAGCGGCCGGCTCGACGAGTCCGCCGTGTCTCATGTACAGGCAACCCTCTTGGGCGCCGGCGGCGATGTGGCCGCGCCGGACTGGCTATCCTATGGAAAGGCGGTCGACCTTCGGTTCGGCACGCTCGACTGCCGTGATGCCTTAGACCTCGCCTACGAATCGATCGAAGACGCGCCGATCGACGCCGTGGCGCAACCCGACGCCGGCCGCCGCAAGCGCATGCTGATCGCCGATATGGAATCGACCATCATCGAGAATGAGATGCTCGACGAATTGGCGGACGAGGTCGGCCTGCGCGAGCACATCTCCGAAATCACCGCGCGGGCCATGAATGGCGAACTCGACTTTTTCGATGCGATGCGGGAACGCGTGGGTCTGTTGGCGGATCTCGGCGAAGACGTTTTGGAGCAATCGAAGGCCAAGATTCGCTTCTCACCGGGCGCCAAGACGCTGGTCGCTACCATGCGCGCGAACGGCGCCTATTGCGCCCTCGTCTCGGGCGGGTTCACCTGCTACACCGCCTTCGTCCGCGAAACGGTCGGCTTCGATTTCGATCAGGCGAACGAGCTTGAAATAGCGGACGGCAAACTGACGGGTGTGGTCATCGATCCGATCCTGGGGGCCGATGCGAAACGCGAGCGCCTGCTGGCCTTATGCGCCGAGCACACCATTCCGGTGGAATCGACGATTGCGGTCGGCGACGGCGCCAATGACCTGGACATGCTGGCCGAGGCCGGGATGGGCGTGGCGTATCACGCGAAGCCGATCGTCGCGCGCAGTGCCGCCGCGCGGATAGACCACGGAGACCTGACGGCCCTGCTGTATCTTCAAGGGTATCGCGACGAGGAGATCGTCGGCTAACGCCGTCCTATTGCCGTTCGCGCGGCACGAACAGGACCAGGATGTTGGCGAACAGCATGATTCCCGCCAGCATGTAGAACACCACAATCAGCCCGTATTGATCGGCGACGATCCCGCCGATGATCGGCGTCACCGCACCGAGGATCGACTGGACCCCGAACATCAGGCTCGTGGCCGATCCGGCGAATTCGCCGGGCACCATGTCCATCATCCAACTCTGCACGACGGGACGAATGGCGAAGAGGAAGAAGCCCAGCAACGAGATCGCAGCGACGTAAACCGTCGGATCCTGGATGAAGGTCAGCCCAACCAGGATGATGGTCGTGACGCCAAGCGCGCCGAACACGATTGGCCGTCGTCCGATACGATCCGACCAGACACCCGCCAACGGCGCCGCGATGAAGCCGCCGATCTGCATCGTCATCAAGGCCGCCCCCATGAAGACCGTGCTCGCCTTCATCACGTCCGAGATATAGAGCGGCAGGAACGCGAACAAGCCGACCTGCGCCATGGTGCGGAATCCAGCGGTCATCGTCAGGACCATGACCGCGCGGTCCTTCAGCAGCCCCCAATATCCGGCGAAATAGCGTTTGACGCTCATCGGCTCGCCGCCGCGGGCAGCGGGCCGGTCCTTCGGCAACAAGATGACGACGAGGACGACCGCCGTTACCAGCGCCGGCACCGCGCTTAGCATCGCCGTCGTGTTCCAGGTCAGCCACGTCAGCAGGACGCCCGCAACCATCGGCGCAATGGCGTCGCCCGCATTCGCGCCCATCGCATGGATCGACAAGACGTAGCCACGGCGCGTCGCATAGTGTTCCGCCAGATAAGAGATCGCGCCGGGATGCCATGCCTGGACCGCCGCACCCATGAAGCCGACCATCAAGACCAAAATGACGTACAGGCTGGTCAACCCGAAGACGAACGTGGCCACGCCGCCCATGACCAACGCGACGATCTGCACCAACACGCGGCGGCCGCTCATATCGACCGCGATGCCGCTGGCGAAATTCGCGAGGAAGGAACTGAGATGGAAAACCGAGAGGAAGACGCCGGCCTGGGCATAGCTCAGGTCGAGCGCATCCTTGATCAACGGCAGCAGGATGTAGACCGTCGCGGCGGTCCAATGCGTTGCCGCATGGCCGAGCGCCAACAGAAACACGGGCCCTTGATCCCGAAATCGCAAGGGCGTTGCGACGTCGTGAGTGCTCACCACAGAATGCGCAGATGTTGTTCTAGGAATGTAAAGATGTAGCTGCCGCCCATCGTCTTGCCAAGTCCCAAGCTCATCCCGCCGACCCGGCAGGCGCCCGGTCCTTCGGCAAGAGGAAGGCGACGAAGTTCGCCAGCAGCAGCAATCCGCCCAGGAAATAGAATACCGCGGCGAGGCCATATTGATCGGCGATCAATCCGCCGATGACCGGCATGATCGCCGATTTGAAGCTCTGCACGGAGAACATCAGACTCGTCGCGGAGCCGGCCATCTGCCGCGGCACGATATCCATCATCCACCCTTGCAGCACCGGCCGCACCGCAAACATGGCGAAGCCAAGCAGTGAGATACCGAAGACATAGGCGGTGCCATTGCCGACGAATGTCAATCCGATGATGACCACGGTCGACGCGCTCAACGCCATCATGATGACCTTGCGCCGGCCGACCCGGTCCGAATACGCGCCGGCGATGGGCGACGCGATCATGCCGCCGATCAGCAATGCCGTGAGCGCGATTCCCGCATAGGCATAGGGAAGTTCCAGCACATCGACGATATAGAACGGCAGGAAGAGTTTAAGCCCGCTCTGCGCCATGTTCCGGAACCCGGCCATGATCGACAGGCCAAGCACCGACTTGTCCTGTACCATCCGCCAAAGGCCGGAGAAATAGATACCCAGGCTCACGGCTCGGCTGGCGCTCCCTTCCACCTGGCGCTCCTTGGGCAACAAGGCGAAGGTGAAGACCACCCCCATGACCAACGCGGGAATCGCATTGAGCAGCGCCGCTTCCCGCCATGAAAACAGGAACCACGTGAGCATCGCGCCGGCCGCCACCGGCCCGATCGCTTCGCCGATATTCGATCCGATCCCGTGCAGGGACAGCACGAACGCCCGATTCTTGGGATATTCCGACGACAGGTAAGACATCGACGCCGGATGCCAGAGGTTGTTGGCCGCCGCGATCAGGACGCCCATAACACCGATCAGGATCAAGCTGCTGGCGAAGCCGAAACCGACCATCGCGAGGCCAACCGCCAACAGCGCCACGACCTGGAACACGACGCGCCGCCCGGAAACATCCACCGCCGGTCCGCTTGCGACATTCGACGCCAAGGAACCGATGTAATAGATCGAGCCGATGAGACTGATCTCGGCATAGGAGAAGCTGAATTCTTCGCGAATTTTCGGGAGCAGCAGGAAAAACGTGCCGGTTATCCAATGCGACGCCCCGTGCCCGGCCGCGATCAGATAGGCCGGGCCGAAGTCACGCAGACCGAACCGGGACGGCGGTGCTGTGCTGGACAAATTCGGGAATCCAAAGGTTATGCCGAGGCAACCGCCAGCTTATTCTCTTGCTAGAACGAATGCAAAAAACCGGCGGAACCCGGCGGTTTGACCCGCCCAGGCATCCCGTTGGACCGTGGGTCAGCCGTCCTTCTTGGTAAGCCGAAGCGGCACGAAGCGGAGCGGATCCTCACCCTGCCGGAACTTGACGAGCAGCAGCACCGACCGCCGGCCGGCTTTCTCCGCTTTCTCGACCTGTTCCACGACATCCTTGATGGATTTCACTTTTTCCTGGTTGATTTCCACAATGATGTCGCCGGGTTTCAACCCCTTTTCGGAGGCATTGCTTTCAGCACCGACATCCGTCACGACCAGCCCTTCGACCCCTTCCTCGAGATCGAACTTGCTCACCATCTCCTTGTTCAACGGTGAAAGGCTGAGCCCGAGTTCCTTGAACTCCCGCCCGCTCTTGTCCGTCGCCGGCTCGCTACCGGACGAGGAAAGCGAGGCCTGATCGACCTTCTCAAGCTCGCCGAGTTTCACGGAGAGTTTGGTCTTCTTGCCGTTGCGCCACACTTCGACGCTCACCGCCTTGCCGACATCGGTTTCGGCAACCATGCGCGGCAAACGGCGCGACTCCGGAACGCGGCGGCCGTCGAAGGACAGGATGACGTCCCCGGTCTTGAACCCGGATGCTTCCGCGGGGCTTTTCTTCACGACGCCCGCGACCAGGGCGCCATATGGCTTATCGAGGCCGAGACTTTCGGCGATCTCTTCGGTAACCGCTTGGATTTGCACGCCCAGCCATCCCCGGCGGGTCGAACCGTATTTGCGGAGCTGGTCGATAACGCCGACCGCAAGCTGCGACGGGATCGAGAAACCGATGCCGATGCTGCCACCCGACGGAGATAGGATCGCGGTATTGATGCCCACTACCTCGCCCTTCATGTTGAACAAGGGGCCGCCGGAATTACCGCGGTTGATCGGCGCATCGGTCTGGATGTAATCGTCATACGGCCCGGAACGGATGTCCCGGCCACGCGCCGAAATGATGCCCGCCGTCACCGTGCCGCCAAGGCCCAGCGGATTACCGATCGCCAGGACCCAATCGCCGACCCGCGCGGAATCGGATGACCCGAACGGAACATACGGCAAATCCTGGGTCGTCTTGACCTTCAGCAGGGCCAGATCGGTCTTCGGATCACGGCCGATAAGCGTGGCTTCGAACTTTCGCTCGTCCTGCAACACGGCGGTGATCTGGTCCGCGCCTTCGATGACGTGGTTGTTGGTTACGATGTAACCGGTCTTGTCGATGATGAAGCCGGATCCCAGCGACGTGCCACGGCGTTGCGGCGCGTCACGGCGCTTGCGCTGGAATTGATCGAAAAACTCCCGGAAGGGCGAACCCGGCGGGAAGTCGAACTGTGGTAAATCCTCGGTGCTACGCCCGGCAACCTTCTGCGTCGTCGAAATATTGACGACAGCCGGCAACAGTTTCTCCGCAAGGTCCGCGAAACTATCCGGAGCCCCGCGAGCATCCGCCGGTTTCGGGGACCAGACGGCTACCACAGCCAAAACAATCAAAACCAGCCAATGTCGGCTAGACGGCATAGTGCGATGGATTGAAATCATGTTGGCATCACGCATCGACTTGTTGATCAATAATTTTAGCGTTTACACGATCCTGGCTAAACGCCTCTCCAGGCCGGCCATTCGCTCTATCGTCCGATTTGGCATCGCGCGCAACCAAAATCAACGATCGCCCGTGAATATATCTCAGGACGGCCAAAACTGGGTTAACAAATTAGCGACAAACCCGTTATCGACACAGCTTCGCCGCCCGGAAAAGCGTCAACCCCGTATCATCCAAACGATCGCAAACCCTACGAAAGCAGCGATCAGGCCTCCTTTTCTAAGCATGTTGGGCGACAGTTGGAGCGCCTGCTCCATCATACGCTGCATGCCGGCCGGAAACAGGGCATAGAGAATCCCCTCCAGCACGAGAACGAGGCCGACAGCCGTCAGAAAATCGAGCATAGAACGCCCACGCGCGGCTTGGGCCTATTTCTTTTGCCCTTCGCTCCGACCGCCGCTTCCAAAGAAGCGGAAGAACTCGCTGTCGGGGCTCAACACCATCGTCGTGTCGCTATCGACGAGATTCTTCTGGTATTCCGCCAGCGATTTATAGAAATCGAAGAATGAGGGATCCTGGCCGTAGGCCTCGCCGAGGATACGATTCCGGCCGCCCTCCCCTTCACCGCGAAGGATCTGGGCCTGCCGTTCGGCGTCCGCGATCAGGACGGTGCGTTCCAGGTCGGCTTGCGCGCGAATCTTCTGCGCTTCCTCGCCGCCTTCCGCGCGAAGCTCCCGCGCTTCCCGCTCACGTTCCGTCCGCATTCTGCTGAACACCGATTGCCTAGTCTGCGTCGGCAGTTCCGTACGCCCGATGCGAACGTCGACGATCTTGATTCCAAAGGATTCCGCCGGTCCCGCGACCACCGCCTGGATCTGCGTCATGATATCGTCGCGCTTCTCGGACAAGACATCCCGAAGCGGCACGGTCGCGATCACGCGGCGGAGACTGGAGTTGATGATCTTGCCGAACCGGTCGCGGAGGGTCGCTTCGGTGCGAACCCGTCGGAAGAACTGCAACGGATCGATGATCTGATACCGCGCATAGGCGTCGATGATGATACGCTTCTTGTCGGTCAGCAGCACTTCGAAGGACGGCGGGTCCAGGTCCAGAACCCGGTTGTCGTAGAAAATCGTCTCCTGGATGACCGGAATCTTGACGGCGAGTCCCGGCTCCTTGATGACCCGTTTGGCCTCACCGAACTGCAGGACGATGGCCTGTTTGGTCTGATGCACGGTGAACAGTGCGTTGGCGCCGGCAATGACCAGCACGACAACAACGATACCGAGAACGAACAGCTTGTTCTTCATGATCTATTCCTCCTCGCCTAGCGCTGCGCGGGCTGGGTTGCCACGGACGAATCCGTGGATTGCGTCGACGTCGATGACGTATCGGCGCCCGATCGCACACGTTTTTGGATCTCGGGCAACGGCAGATACGGAACGACGCCTTGGCGTGATTCGCCATTCTGGTCGACGATAACCTTCTGCGCCGACCCGAAGACTTCGCCCAATGTCTCGAGATACATACGGCGACGCGTCACTTCCGGTGCCGTCTTATAGGCTTCGTAGACGGACATGAAACGCTTCGCCTCACCTTCCGCCTCCTTGAGGAGCTTCTCGCGATACGCTTCCGCGTCCCGGACCATCTGCTCCGCCTGACCGCGCGCTTCCGGAACGATGGAATTGGCATAGGCCTCGGCTTGGTTCTTCAAACGCGACTTATCCTGTCGGGCCCGCTGCACGTCGTTGAACGCGTCGATGACGTCCGGCGGCGGATCCGATTTCTGGAGCTGCACGGCTTCGATCAAGATACCCGCGCCATACTGGTCGAGGATGTTCTGCAAGAGGTCATTCGCGCGGCTTTCGATCTCCTGCCGTCCGACGGTCACCGCCTGGTCGAAGTTCGTCTGCCCGACGACCTCGCGCATAACGCTTTCGGCGGCGATCTTCACCGTTCCTTCCGGGTTACGGATGTTGAACAGGAATTCGCCGGCATTCTTGATTTTCCAGAGAACGGTGAACTGAAGGTCGACGATATTCTCGTCGCTCGTCAGCATGACGCTCTCTTCCGTCACGTCCCGTTCGGACGTACCGCGACGCGAGCCTTCGCTGCCGGCACGATACCCGACCTGCACGCGATTGGATCGCGTGACCTTCGGCGTGAAGACGTCGCCGATCGGTCCGGGCCAGTTCCAATGCAAGCCTTCGGTGGTCGTATTGCCGTTCCAGTGACCGAACACGAGTTCAACGCCCTGTTCGTCCGGCTGCACACGGTAGAACCCCGTTGCGAACCACAAGCCTACGACCACGATGATGATCAACGGCAATAGTTTCCCGGCGGAACCGCCGCCCGGGAAGATGGTTTTGAGCCGGTCCTGACTGCGGCGCAGCATCTCTTCCAGATCCGGTGGGGGTGTGCCACCGCCGCCGCCTCCGCCGCCACGTCCACCCCACGGCCCTTGACCGCCGCCACCGCTGCCGCCGCCGCCCCATGGGCCGCCACCGCCGCCTTGATTCTGCCATGGCATGGAACTTTTCTCCCGCCTTGTAAGATTCGAATTTTACGTGCGTCTTACGATAGGTCCCGACCGGTACTTTCCAACCGGGGTCCGGATCATATATGACAGCCTAGCCGGGCACGCAAATTCGAAAAATTGATTGTCCAAGGCATATTGGGGATGTTTGGGAGTTTTCAAGCATGACGCAGGTAACCGAAGCCGAAGTTTTGGCTCGGCTGAAGAACATCGTTGAGCCGGATAGCGGTCAGGACATCGTGTCCTTGGGAATGGTTTCCGGTCTCGTGGTCAAGGACGGCAACGTCGGATTCTCGATCGAAGTCGCTCCGGAAAAGGGCCCGACCCTGGAACCGCTGCGGAAAACCGCCGAACAAGCGATCCATGAAATGCCGGGTGTCGTGTCGGCGACGGTCGTTTTGACGGCCCACCGCGCACAGAGCCAAAGTGCCCCGCCGCCGCGCGGCCAGCACGCCCCGCAGCAACAGGAAGCGAAACCCTTGGCCCCCGGGGTCAAGAATATCTTGGCCGTCGCCAGCGGTAAGGGCGGCGTCGGGAAATCCACCGTCGCAGTCAATCTGGCCATGGGCCTCGCGGCGAGTGGCCTCAAGGTCGGTCTGCTCGATGCGGACATCTACGGCCCTTCGCAACCCCGCATGATGGGCATATCGGGCAAACCGTCCTCGGCCGACGGCAAGGTCTTGGAGCCGATGGAAAATTACGGGATCAAGGTCATGTCGATGGGTTTCCTGGTCGACGAGGAAACGCCGATGATTTGGCGCGGGCCGATGGTGATGAGCGCCTTGCAGCAGATGTTGCGCGACGTGAACTGGGGCGAGTTGGACGTCATGGTCGTCGACATGCCGCCGGGCACCGGCGATGCGCAACTGACCATGGCGCAGCAAGTGCCGCTCGCCGGTGCGGTGATCGTCTCGACCCCTCAGGACATTGCGCTGCTCGACGCCCGCAAGGGACTGAACATGTTCCGCAAGGTCGATGTGCCGGTACTCGGCATCATCGAGAACATGAGCTATTTCCTGTGCCCGAGCTGCGGCCATCAGGCCGACATCTTCGGTCACGGCGGCGCCCGCGACGAGGCGGAACGGCTCGGCATTGAATTCTTGGGCGAGGTCCCATTGCATCTCGACATTCGCGAAACCTCGGACGGTGGCGAACCCATCGTGGCCACCCGCCCTGACTCTGACCATGCGGCGACTTTCCGGGCCATCGCCAACCGGATTTGGGAGCAACTGGATACCGCCGACGGCGGCGAGGTACGCAAAGCGCCGAAAATCGTCATACAATAAAGTCGATTTGGGCGGCAGCCTTGCAATGTGATCGACATGCGCCGACGAACCTTTGTGTCACGAACAGCCTTCCTCTTGACGGGACTGACCATGCCGTCAGGGATCGCGACGGCCGACAGCCTCGATAGGCTTGTAAATGGCGATGCGTGGCGGCTGGACATGTTGCGGCGTCTGAATGCGATTCGCGAGAGCAACGGCCTGCGCCTGCTGCAAATGGACGATCGCCTGAACCGCGCCGCCCAACTCCACTCCGACGACATGGCCGCGCGCGACTTCTTCGATCACAAGACGCCGGATGGCGCGCGCATGACCGACCGCGCCGACGCGTTCGGATACAACTGGCGCCGACTCTTGGAAAACATCGCCGCCGGACAACGGGACGTCCAGCAGGCGATCACAGGCTGGATGAATTCGCCCGACCATCGCGCGGCCATCCTGGACGAAGCCGTCAACGATGCCGGGATGGGATATGCCTTCCGGGATCGCGACGGCGGAAGCGTCACTATGTCTCACTATTGGACATTGCTGGTCGGCGCCGAGTAATCCGGTATTATCGTCTCAGTCGCAATTCTATCCGGGCCCGCCAGCAGCGCTTGAAATGAAACCCGCGCTCTGACAGGCTCGTGGCATAGGACGAAACATAAATCGGATAAATCCGGCTCACGCAAGGAGATGGGTAATGCAAACGCGCGCCGCGGTCGCACATAAGGCGGGAGAACCGCTGACAATCGAAACCGTTGAACTGGACGGCCCTCGGGAAGGCGAATGCCTCGTCGAGATCCAGGCGACTGGAATCTGCCATACCGACGAATTCACCCGATCCGGTGCCGACCCCGAAGGCGTGTTTCCCGCGATCCTCGGCCATGAAGGCGCGGGCGTCGTCGTCGACGTGGGCCCCGGCGTGACGAGCCTTAAGAAAGGCGATCATGTCATCCCGCTCTACACCCCGGAATGCCGGCAATGCGAGTACTGCACAAGCGGCAAGACCAATCTCTGTCAGGCAATCCGCGAGACGCAGGGTCAAGGCGTCATGCCGGACGGCACCAGCCGCTTCTCGATCGGCAAGGACAAGATCTTTCACTACATGGGCACGTCGACCTTCGCCAACCACACGGTCGTGCCCGAAATCGCGCTCGCCAAGGTTCGTGAAGACGCACCCTTCGACAAGATCTGCTACATCGGCTGCGGCGTCACCACCGGCATCGGCGCGGTGATCAACACGGCCAAGGTCGAAGCCGGCGCGAACGTCGTGGTCTTCGGCCTCGGCGGCATCGGCCTCAACGTCATTCAGGGCGCGAAGATGGTGGGCGCCAACATGATCGTCGGCGTCGATTTGAATCCCAAGCGGAAGGCGCTCGGCGAGAAATTCGGCATGACGCATTTCGTCAACCCGACCGAGGTCGGCGACGATCTGGTCAACTACCTTGTCGATCTGACGAATGGCGGTGCGGATTACAGCTTCGAATGCATCGGCAATACCGAGGTAATGCGACAAGCGCTCGAATGCTGCCACAAGGGCTGGGGCGAAAGCACGATCATCGGCGTCGCCGGCGCCGGCCAGGAGATCAACACCCGGCCCTTCCAGCTTGTCACGGGCCGCGTATGGCGCGGCACCGCCTTCGGCGGCGCCAAGGGCCGGACCGACGTGCCGAAGATCGTGGACTGGTACATGGACGGAAAGATCAACATCGACGATCTGATCACCCACACCATGCCGCTTGAAAACATCAACGACGCGTTTCATTTAATGCATGAAGGCGAATCGATCCGAAGCGTCGTAACCTACTAACCCCGGAGCAGCGATGGCGCGCGCGGCAGGCAACAAGGGTAGCGCGAAAGGCCGCGCGAAAGACCCGGCGGAAGACATCCTCGAAACCGCGTTGGACATCGCGGAGGCCGACGGATGGGGCAAGGTCCGCCTGCGCGTGGTGGCGGATCGCCTCAGCCTGCCCATGACCGATGTCCTGACGCAATACCGGGATTTGGACGCCGTCGCCAATGCATGGTTCCGCCGCGGTTGGGATGCCATGCTGCAACCGCCGCCGGACGGCTTCGACGATCTGCCGGCGCGCGATCGCCTCGAACTCGTCATCATGCGGTGGTTCGATGCACTGGCGCCGCACCGAAAGGTTACCGGACAGATGCTGTCGGCGAAGCTTTGGTACGCGCATCCGCATCATTGGGTCCCGGCGATCTTCGATCTTTCCCGCACCATCCAATGGGTCCGCGAGGCCGCCAAACTCGACGCCACGGGCGTGCAGCGCCAAATGGAAGAGGTCGGGCTCACCGGCCTGTTTCTGGCCACGCTTCGCGTCTGGCTTCGGGACGGCTCCGAGAACCAGGAAAAAACCCGCGCTTACCTGAAACGACGTCTCACCCTCGCCGACCGCACGATGGCGACCGTTCTGGCGCGGCGCGACCGCCGCCGCCCGGCCGAACCCGAGGAGCCGACCCCGACCGCATGACCGATACGCCCATTGCCAACAAAGACATCCTGGTCACCGAACGGCACGGTGACCGGCTCGAAGACCCGTATGCCTGGATGAAGGACCCCCAATGGCAGGAGGTCATGCGAAATCCGGACATCCTCGATCCGAAGATTCGCGCCTACCTCGAATCCGAGAACGACTACACGAAGGCCAAACTGCAGACGACCGAGGCGCTGCAGGAAAGGCTGTTCGAAGAATTCAAGGGCCGCATCAAGGAAGACGATTCGAACGTGCCGGACCCGGACGGCGAATACGCGTATTACCGGCGCTACGAAACCGGCGGACAGCATCCGATCTTTTGCCGGCGACCGATCGAAGACCAAACGAAAGAAGAAATCCTGCTCCACGGCGACGAGGAAGCCGAAGGACACGCCTATTTCAGCGTCGCTGCCTGTCATCACAGCAACGACCATACGCTGCTCGCCTACGCGGTCGACCTCAACGGATCGGAAATCTATACGATCAAGGTCAAGGACCTGAGCACCGGCGCGATGCTGCCGGACGAAATCCCGAACGCCCACGGCGCCCTTGTCTGGGCGAACGACAAGCGGACTCTCCTCTACACCGTCCTCGACGACAATCACCGCCCGGCGCAGGTGTTTCGCCACAGAATCGGGACCGACGTCGCCGACGACGTGCTCGTCTACGAGGAGCCGGACGCGGGCTTCTTCGTCTCGATCGGCGAGACGGAAAGCGGCCGCTTCCTGGTGATCGACAGCCACGATCACGAGACGTCCGAGGTCCGGCTGATCGACGCCGATAATCCCGACAGCGACCCGGTCGTCGTCGAACCGCGATGCCCGGAAGTGGAATACTCCGTCACGCATCACGGCGACCGCCTGATCATTCTGACCAACGCCGACGACGCGGAGGACTTCAAACTCGTCACCGCACCGGTGGACAAACCGGGGCGGGCGAACTGGACCGACCTCGTGGCGCATTCGGCCGGACGGCTGATCGTGTCGGTCGAGATGTTCGCGGAGTATCTGGTGCGGCTGGAACGCGAGAACGGCCTGCCGCGCATCGTCATCCGCAAGATGGCCGACGGCGCCGAACACGAAATCGCCTTCGAGGAAGAAGCCTACAGCCTCGGCCTGCTCGGACGGCTCGAATACGAGACGACCTCGCTGCGCTTCATCTATTCGTCGATGACGACGCCGGAACAGACCTTCGACTACGACATGGCGACCGGCGAACGCGTCTTGCGGAAGGAGCAGGAGGTGCCGAGCGGGCACGATCCGTCCGACTACGTAACCCGCCGCACCTTCGCAACCAGCCACGACGGGGAGCGCATCCCCGTCTCGCTGCTCTACCGCAAGGACACGCCGATCGACGGCACAGCGCCGGTCCTGCTCTACGGCTATGGGTCCTATGGCCATGCCATTCCGGCTTCCTTCGGGACGACGCGGTTCAGCCTGGTCGATCGGGGCTTCATCTATGCCATCGCGCATATCCGCGGCGGCATGGAGGGCGGCTACCGATGGTACCGGACCGGCAAGCGCCTACAGAAGAAGAACACCTTTCTCGATTTCATCGCGGCGGGCGAACAGTTGATCGAGGAAGGGTATTCGGCGCGCGGCGAGATCGCCTGCCACGGCGGCAGCGCGGGCGGCATGCTGATGGGCGCGGTGGTCAACATGCGGCCGGACCTGTTCAAGGCGAGCGTCGCGGAGGTGCCGTTCGTCGACGTGCTCAACACCATGTGCGACGACAGCCTGCCGTTGACGCCGCCGGAATGGCCGGAGTGGGGCAACCCGATCGAGGACGAAGAGGCCTACCGCTACATCAAATCCTATTCGCCCTACGACAATGTCGAGGCGAAGGACTATCCCAACATCCTGGTCACCGCCGGACTGACGGATCCGCGCGTGACCTATTGGGAACCGGCGAAATGGGTGGCCAAGCTGCGCGCCACCAAGACCGACGACAATATGCTGCTGTTGCGGACCAACATGGATGCGGGACACGGCGGCGCGGCGGGGCGGTTCGACCGGCTCAAGGAAACCGCCATGGTCTACGCCTTCCTGCTGCTCGTGTTCGGTAAATCGGACAAGACCGGGTAACGCCATGTGCCGCTGGCTCGCCTATACCGGCCCATCGATCTACCCGGACGCGTTTCTGTTCCAGGCCGAGAACTCGTTGATCGAGCAAAGTCTGCACGCCCAGATGGGCGCGACGACAACCAACGGCGACGGGTTCGGATTGGGCTGGTATTCCGACGATAAACGGCCCGGCGTGTTCCGGGACATCCTGCCCGCTTGGAACGACGACAACCTGCGCAACGTCGCATCGCATATCAGCAGCCCGTTGTTCTTCGCCCATGTGCGCGCGGCCACCAACGGCGGCATATCGCGGACCAACTGCCACCCGTTCCGATACAAGAATTGGCTGTTCATGCATAACGGCCAGATCGGCAACTTCGACCTGGTCCATCGCGAAGTGGACCTGCTGATTTCCGATCGCTACTACCATCACCGGCAGGGAACGACCGATAGCGAGACCTTCTTCTACCTGCTCTTGACGAACGGCCTGCAGGACGACCCCACGGCCGCGTTCGAGCGGTCGATAGAGCAGGTTCTCGATGTCATGAAACGGCAAGGCGCGGACCGGCCCTTCCGGATGACCGCCGCCGTTTCCGATGGTGTCACGCTCTATGCGCTGCGCTATTCGAGCGACGACCAAGCGCCCAGCCTGTATGTCGGCGTGACCCTGCCCAATGGCGCGACGGGCGATGCGCTGATGGTCGTGTCCGAACCGCTCGATTCCCACAACGACCATTGGCAGGAAGTCGGACCGTCGCAACTGCTAACGGTCTGCGCCGGATCCTATAGCGTCCAGAAGTTCTCGGCGGCCGCCTAGGCCGTCAGCTACCATCCCCCACCCGGTCCAGGGTTTCGAAGGTGACCGCCACCCGATGGATATCGGTGCGGCGGTCGCTCGATACCGTGCGCCATGCCGCTGGATCGAGATCCGGAAAGACGGTGTCACCGTCGACGGCCTCGTGCACGCGCGTGAGATATATCCGCTGCGCCAGCGGCAGTGCGGCCCGGTACAGATCGCCGCCGCCGATGATCATGATTTCTTCCGCGCCCTCGCCCGCGGCACGATCCAGCGCCTCCGTCAGCGACTGCACGGCCTCGACCCCATCCCATCGCCGCGACGGATCGCGGGTGACGACGATGTTCAGGCGCCCGGGCAACGGCCGGCCGATCGACTCGTAGGTCCGCCTGCCCATCACGATCGGCTTGCCCATCGTGACCGATTTGAAATGCTTGAGGTCGGCCGGGATGTGCCACGGCAGGTCACCGTCCTTGCCGATGACATTATTCTCGGCCATCGCGACGACCAACGATACGCGGGGCGGCATCCGGCCTAGACCGCCACCGCGGCGGGGATATGCGGATGGAAGCGGTAGTTCTCCAGAGTGAAATCCTCGAACCGGAAGGCGAAGATATCCGTCACGTCCGGGTTCAGCGTCATCGTCGGCAACGGGAATGGCTCGCGCTGGAGCTGCAGATCCGCCTGCTCCAGGTGGTTCAAATAGAGATGTGCATCGCCGAAGGTATGGATGAATTCGCCCGGTTCCAGCCCGGTCGCTTGCGCCATCATCAAGGTCAGCAATGCGTAGGATGCGATGTTGAACGGCACGCCGAGGAAGACGTCAGCGCTGCGCTGATAGAGCTGGCAGGACAGCCGTCCGTCCGCCACATAGAACTGGAACAGGCAATGACAGGGCGGCAGCGCCATGCTGTCCACATCGGCGACATTCCAGGCGCTCACGATATGCCGGCGCGAATCCGGGCTCCGCTTGATCTGATCCACCAATGCGGTGATCTGATCGACCGACCGGCCGTCCGGCGTCGGCCAGGAACGCCATTGATGGCCATAGACCGGCCCCAGGTCGCCGGTCTCGTCCGCCCACTCGTCCCAGATCGACACACCGTTTTCCTGGAGATAACGGACATTCGTGTCGCCCTGCAGGAACCACAGCAATTCGTAGATGATCGACTTCAGATGCAGCCGTTTGGTTGTCACCATCGGAAAGCCGTCGCGCAGGTCATACCGGTTCTGATAACCGAAGACGCTCAGCGTGCCCGTGCCGGTCCGGTCCGTCTTCCGCGCGCCGGTGTCGCGGATGTGCCGCATGAGATCGTGATATTGTCGCATGTCGCCAAGTTTACCCGTCGCCGGTTGAAGGTTGAAGAGGGCGGACCGTCGCATCGTCCCGCCCGGTCCACGTCGCCGTGAGACAGCAGAGCACGAGTCCCGCGACATAGCCGGCGAAATGCGCCTCGGTGACAGACGGCAAACTCGATAACGGCAACACCGCACCGGCAGACACGCTTTCTATCGCAATCTTGCCGAGCCCGCCTACAGCCAACGCGGCATACAACCAATCGCCGGAGTCGCGCCATTGCCCATACACGGCGGCAATGAACAACGTGTTGAGAACACCGGAGAATCCGCAATAGCGTTCGAGCCCGGGCAGATTGAGCCACAGCATCGCATCGATCACGACGATCGCGAACGACACGAGAAGAAGCAATGTTTTGATGCCGAGTCGCTGAAGGGATTCCAAGACCCCGCCGAGAAGGACCAAGGCCAACACATTCGCCGCCAGATGCCCGATGTCGCCATGTACCAGATGCCCGGTCACGAGACGCCACCACTCCCCATTCTCGATGCCCGCACGGTCGTACATCAACGCGTGCGGCTGCGGACCAATCGCAACGTAAAGGACCAGCATGACCGCCGCCAAACCGGCGGTGAACCAGGGCGGCCCAACGCCGCCCTGGTTCCGGTCACCGATCAGCTGGCCGATCATTTCCGATCCTCTTTCCGGCGACGGCTGAGATAGATCGCCGCCGAGAAGGCGAACAACAACAACAGCCCCAACAGACCGGTCGAGCCCCCGCCCCCGCCGCCCGATCCGTGGCTGTAGCTGGGCCGGGTCGTCTTGAACATCGGCGCCTTATTGTCGACCCGCGTGACGCGGACCGGCGCCTTGGCCCGTTGCTTCGCGGCCTCGCTTTCCGTCGCGCGCCGCACCTGGTTGCGCCGCTCGATGCCCCGCTTTGCGAAGACCTCGTCCCGCACCACCACCATCGACGTATAGGGCGTGACGAGCCCGTATTCGACGCCGAGTTCGGTCACGACCTGCTTACGGTCGCTGTTCTCGCCGAAATCGTCGATATCCTGCAGTTGCGCCTCGATCGCCGAGAAGGCCCACAGGCGTTCGACCTCCGGATTCAAATTGGCGGTCCTCGGAAAATCGAAACGGGTGGTGTAGGTCGTCGGCGTCCCGGAGATCAATCCGGACAGCGTCACCTTCGCTTCGCCGTCGCCCCGATACTTGCCGAACACGACAAGCTGTTCGCCCCGGTAAAGGCTGCCCAGCCGCTCCGGCGTCAGATCGCTGGTGCGGACGCCGCTGATCTTGATGCCCACCTTATGCAGCGCTTGATGGGTCACCTTCGATGTCGCGGACATAACCGCACCCACGATATCGTCGCTGTTCGAGATGCTGATCGACGTGCCGCCCGACGCCCGCGTCATACCGGTCAGCAAGGGCCGGTTCGCGCTGTTGCCCATCACGAAGGTGAACAGCCGCACGTCCGCCTTACGTACCAGCTTCAGGAACGCCTTCTTGCGGGTTTCCCCCACATTGGCGACGCCATCCGTCACCAGCAGGATCGCCGTCGTGCGGTCCGCCTCGACGAAGTTGAGGCCGAGCTTGAGCCCGTCGAACAGGTTGGTGCCCCGGTTCGGCTGCACGGTATTCAGCAACGTGACCGCCTTCTTCACATTCTCCGGCGTGGCGGGCAGGAACCCGGATGTCAGTTCCGATGCCGTCTGGTCGAACAGCACGATCCGGAACCGGTCGACCGGGCGCAGCTTCGAAACGCCGCGGGCCACGCCCTCGGTCAGAGTGTGGAACTTCCGTTTCATGGACCCGGATTTGTCGAGCACGAAGACCCAATCCTTCCCTTCGACGATCGGCTTCAAGTCGTCGCCGGGCGTCAGCACCATCATGAAGGTGCCCGGCTTGTCGGGATCCGGGCGATGCGCCACCAAATCGACGCTGCCCGGCAGGTTCTCCGCCTGACGCCAATAGACGACGATATCCGTATCGAGACGGAAGGACGGCGTTGCCGTGCGCGGCGCCGCGCGGACCGGTGTCACGGCCTCGCCTTCGTCGATCGTGTGGGTGGGTCGCGTCGGCACGGCGATGACCTTGTCGTCCCGGTCCGGGCCAACATCCGTGGCGGCAGGCGACGGCGCGATTGATTTACCGCCGCGGTTGTCCATGTGGACGCGCCATTCCCGGTCCGACACTTGCGTCACCACAGCCTGCGGATGTTTCGGCAGACGCAGCGCCGCGACCGGATAGGACGATCGAAGTTGAAGGTCGAAACTGAACTGCCCCGCGACCTTGTCGTTCGCCGTCCAGAAGGCGAGCTTCGCATCGTCGACGCCGCCCTCCTCCAACGGATAGACATATCGGCCGATACTGGTGTCGATATGCGCCGGTTGGATGTAGGTCAGGCGTACCCGCACGTCCTTGCCCGCGCGCACGGGGGTCACCGAGATATCGAATGTCTTGTGCGAATCCTGCTCGGTCAGGGCGGCCTCACGGCCGGCCTTCTTTTCCTCTTCGTAGACCGCGCGCGCCTTCTTCTTGGCCAGCACTTCGCCGGTCACCGGTTTCCCGTCGATCCAATAGGTGAATCCCGACACCGCCGCTTTCTTCGGCACCGGGAAGGAATAGATCGCCTCGAAATCCTTGCCATGCGGATTTCGGAAAACCTGCTCCACGGCGGTGATCGCGTAGCCGTCTTCGACCGTCACCCGGACGGCATGATCCTGGATCACCAACGGCGGCGCGCTGCCGTCGGCCGGACTCAACAATCCGGCGGCGGAGGTATCCGCCGCAGAAACCGCCACGCCCGCAAGGATTCCGGCGGAAAGCAGCGCATATCGCCATATTCGAGTCATCATCATATGTCTCCTTTCGCAATTAAATGAACGATGTTCATTTATCGAGCCGACGATCCCAAACCGTGCCCGGCGGCAAAACCGAACCGCCACAGCCAGCTCATTTCGGTATCTCGTGGCAAGAAAATGAACGTTGTTCAGATAACAGTGCCGGATTCCGCTCCTCTGAGTCAAGAAAAATAAACACTGTTCATTTAATGCTTTTGGGCAATACCACCTTTCAAGCCGACGAAAAGTGGCGTGAACGGCTGCAAACTGTGTGATTCCGGCGCTTCCGAGCAGACAGGCCTTTATATAAGGGGCGGAAAACCCTATATTTCTTCTGTCGGGAAACCGACTATGGCGCTAAATGGCCTCGTGAAATAAGCGCAGCGGACCCGGGGGCGGTACCCGGCGCCTCCACCATCATCCGGACCCGGTTGGGTTTGGGCATGGGGGCGAAATAGGATCGACGCGCGTGGTAAAGACTTGGTTTGTGCCCGGCATGGTACCACCGTTATCGGGCTATTTCGCTAATTGCGAATGACAACTATGCGGGCGAAGCCCGCCTCGCTGCTTAATCTAATTAAGTAAGCGCGGTCCGGGGGGCACCGGGCAACAGAAGCCCCCCAACTTTTCGGCACGTGGCTTTCCGCACTTGATGGGACGTATGACTATGGTAGAACCGGTCCCTACACCATGACGGAAGACTTACTTCAATACGATCGGCTGGTTGAACGGGCGTTGAAAAACGTCGTTCGCGAAGCGCTGACTTTTGTGTCCGAGCACGGTTTGCCCGGCGCGCACCACCTGTATGTCACCTTCCGCACCGACCATCCGGACGTCACGTTGTCCGACGAGCTTCGCGAGAAGTATCCGTTGGAGATGACGATCGTCCTGCAATACCAGTTCTGGGACCTGATCATCGGCGAAGACCAATTCGAGGTGACGCTCAGTTTTAACGATCGCCACCAACGGCTCGTCGTGCCCTTCTCCGCGGTCAACGCATTTGCCGATCCGTCGGTGAATTTCGCTCTGCAGTTCCAGCCGGCCGAAGCGGCCGCGCAAAACGACGATACGGCCGGCCAACCGGCCGAGGCCGCCGGCGACGGCGCCAATGCCAGCGGCGATTCCGCCGATGGTCCCACCGACAACATCATCCCCCTGGACACCTTCCGCAAGGACTAGCGCCGTCAGGCCCCAGGGCAACCGTCCTTTAACCGCATCAGGGGAGCCGACAGAGGCGATGGTTCAAGAGAGTCTGCGTTCGAAGGCGGAGACCTTCCACAAACTTCATACCGACCCGAAATTGCTGGTTCTGCCCAATGCCTGGGATGTCGCATCCGCCATGATCCTGGCGGAAGCAGGCTTTCCCGCAATCGCATCGACCAGCGCCGGCGTGGCCTTCTCGCGCGGGTTCCCCGACGGCGAAGCGATCAGCCGGGACGAGATGCTCGACGAGGTCGCCAAGATGACCGCACGGGTCGACATCCCGGTCACCGCGGACCTGGAAGCGGGCTACGGACCCAGCCCGGAGGATGTCGCCGAGACCGTCCGCCGCGCGATCGATGCCGGCGCGGTCGGTGCCAATATCGAGGACGGCACGAAGGATGGGGACGAACCGCTGTTCGACTTCGCCCTCGGCGTCGAACGGATCCAGGCAGGCCGCGAGGCGGCCGACCAAGCGGGCATCCCGTTCGTCATCAATGCGCGCACGGACGGTTTCATCCGTGTCGGCCGCGACGCCGCGGTGCTGGACGACGCGATCAAGCGCGCCAATGCCTATCACCAAGCGGGTGCGCGCAGCCTGTTCATTCCCGGTGTCGCCGACGGCCAGACGATCGGGCGCCTGGCCGCCGATATCGGCGGGCCGATCAATATCCTCGCAGGCCCCAAGACGCCGCCGGTCGCCGACTTGGAGGCACTCGGCGTGGCCCGGCTCAGCGTCGGCGGCAGCATCGCCCGCGCGGCATATACTCTCGCACGCCAGGCTGCCGAGGAGTTGCGGGATTTGGGCACCTATCGCTACACCGAAGATACCTACAGCAACCGTCAACTGAACAAACTGCTCGGACCGGACGACTAGACGACCGCAACCGGCAGACCCTCAAAGAAGACACGGAAAGGAGCTCCCGATCATGAGCAACGTGACCATCGTTACCGGCGGCAGCCGGGGGATCGGCGCCGCGACAGCGCGGCTCTGCGGTGAACATGGGCATGCCGTATGCGTCGCCTACCGGTCTGAAGCGGATCTTGCGAACGCCGTCGTCGCCGACATCGAGAAAGACGGCGGCAAGGCCATCGCGGTACAAGCCGATACGTCGGTCGAAGCCGATATCATACGGATGTTCGACGCCACGACCGAGGCGCTCGGCCCGGTCACGGGATTGGTCAACAACGCCGGTATCCACGGCCCGCGCGGACGGCTGGAAGCGCTCGGCGCGGACGACATCGCCGCGGTGCTGCAGGTCAATGTCGCAGGGTATTTCTTGTGCGCCCGTGAGGCGGTACTCCGGATGTCGACGAAGCACGGCGGCAGCGGCGGCTCGATCGTGAACATTTCCTCCGGATCGGCGAACATCGGATCGGCTGGCGAAGGCATCCTCTACGCGGCATCCAAAGGCGCGGTCAATTCGCTGACCATCGGACTGGCCCAAGAGGTCGCCGGCGAAGGCATCCGCGTGAACACGGTCAGCCCAGGGCTCACCGTCCCCGGCATGCCGCCGCAGGAAAAGGTCGACGAGATCGCGCCGAAGCTGCCGATGGGCCGCGCCGGCCGGCCGGAAGAGATCGCCGAGGCGATCTGCTGGCTGCTTTCGGACAAGGCGTCATACACATCGGCGGCGAATGTCCGGGTCGGCGGCGGGCGCCCTTGACGCGCCCGGCTTTTTGCCGACTCTTACGCCCGCGCACAACCGGTTTCGTGGAAAGAGAATAATGAGCGAGCAACCTTTCGAATACCATCCGATGTTCCCCCTCGGTGCGGACAAGACCGAGTATCGGAAACTGACGGGTGACCATGTCGGCACCGCCACTTTCAACGGTTCGGAAGTCCTGACCGTCGATCCGCAGGCATTGACCGAGTTGGCGGCCGAAGCCTTCAAGGACATCAACCACCTGCTGCGGCCGGGCCATCTGAAACAGCTCGCGAGTATCCTCGACGACCCGGAAGCGTCGGACAACGACCGCTTCGTCGCCTATGACCTGCTGAAGAACGCGAATATCGCCGCCGGCGGCATCCTGCCCATGTGCCAGGATACCGGCACAGCGATCATCATGGGTAAGAAGGGCCAAAAGGTCTGGACCGGCGGCGGCGACGAGAAAGCGCTCTCGAAGGGCGTGTTCGACAGCTACACCCAATTGAACCTGCGCTACAGCCAAGTCTCGCCGGTGACGATGTTCGAGGAAACCAACACCCGCAACAACCTGCCGGCGCAGGTCGATCTCTATGCCGACGAGGGCGACGCCTACAAATTCCTGTTCATTGCCAAAGGCGGCGGATCGGCCAACAAGAGCTTCCTGTTCCAGTCGACGCCGTCGACGTTGACGCCGGAGCGACTGGTCGCGTTCCTCGACGAGAAGATCCGCACCCTCGGCACCGCCGCCTGCCCGCCCTATCATCTCGGCATCGTCATCGGCGGCACGTCGGCCGAACAGAACCTCAAGACGGTGAAGCTGGCAAGCTGCCGTTACTACGACAACCTTCCGGCGGAAGGCGGCGACAAGGGCCAGGCCTTCCGCGATGTCGAATTCGAACAGCAAGTGCACCGACTGACGCAGCAGATGGGCATCGGCGCGCAGTTCGGCGGCAAGTATTTCTGCCACGACGTCCGCGTGATCCGCCTGCCGCGGCATGGGGCAAGCTTGCCGATCGGTCTCGGCGTCTCCTGCTCGGCGGATCGCCAGATCCTGGGCAAGATCACCCGCGACGGCGTGTTCCTGGAAAAGCTGGAAACCGACCCGGCCAAATACATGCCGGACGTGACGGACCAAGACCTGGAAGGCGATGTCGTCGATATCGACCTGCAACGGCCCATGTCCGACATTCTCGGCACGCTGACCCAGCATCCGGTGAAAACCCGCCTTTCACTGACCGGCACGATCATTGTCGCGCGCGACGCGGCCCATGCACGGTTGGAAGCGATGCTCGACAAGGGCGAGGACCTGCCGAAATACTTCAAGGACCACCCGATCTATTACGCAGGGCCGGCCAAGACGCCGGAGGGATATGCTTCGGGATCGTTCGGTCCAACCACCGCCGGGCGCATGGACGCCTTCGTCGAGCGTTTCCAGGCCGCCGGCGGATCGATGGTGATGCTGGCCAAGGGCAACCGCTCCGACGTGGTGCGGCAGTCCTGCCAGGCGCATGGCGGCTTCTATCTCGGGTCGATCGGTGGGCCGGCGGCGCGCCTCGCCCTCGATTGCATCAAGAAGGTCGAATGTATCGAGTTCGAAGATCTCGGCATGGAAGCGATCTGGCGCATCGAGGTGGAAAACTTCCCGGCGTTCATCGTGACCGACGACAAAGGGAACGACTTCTTCCGCGACCTTTAGTCAGGCCGGCGGCGGTTGCATTCCGCGTCGTCGTGCGTTGAGATCACGGCATGCCCGTAAACGCCGAATTCGCCGCCTTTCTGCACGACCAAATCGAGCCGTTCGGGCCGATCACGATACGGTCGATGTTCGGCGGGGCTGGACTGTTCCGCGACGGCATCATGTTCGGCCTGATCGCGTATGACACGCTTTACTTCAAGACCGGGGACGCGAACCGAGCCGACTATGAGAATGCCGGCATGGGTCCGTTCACCTACGAAGGCAAATCGAAACCGGTGGCCATGTCCTATCATCAGGTGCCGGCGGACCTATTGGAGGACCCTGACGAATTGTGCGAATGGGCGCGCCGCGCTTTCGAAATCGCGCTGAAATTGAAGAAGGCGAAGAAGCCCAGGCCCAAGAAACGGAGCAAGACGACATGACCGACACGCCGAATACGCGGACGGAACGGGACAGCATGGGCGAGATAGCGGTCCCGGCGGACCGACTGTGGGGCGCGCAGACGCAACGGAGCAAGGAGCTGTTCGCGATCGGCACCGAACGCATGCCGCAACAATTGATCCGCGCCTTCGGGTATCAGAAAAAGGCTGCCGTATTGGCCAACCAGGCATCGGGCGATATCGACGCGCGGATCGGGGCAGCCATCGTCGCCGCGTGCGATGCCGTCATTGCAGGCGATCTCGACGATCATTTTCCGCTCGTCGTCTGGCAGACCGGCTCCGGCACGCAGACCAACATGAACCTGAACGAGGTCATCGCGAACCACGCCATCGAGGCGCTCGGCGGCGAGGCCGGATCCAAGGACCCGGTCCATCCGAACGATCACGTCAACCGCGCGCAATCGTCGAATGACAGTTTTCCGACCGCGATGCATATCGCCGCCGCGCTCGAAACACGCGACTGCCTGCTGCCGGGCCTCGACTTCCTCAAAACGGCGTTGGAAGCGAAAGCAGACGAGTTCCGCAACGTCGTCAAGATCGGGCGGACACACTTGCAAGACGCGACGCCGCTGACACTGGGACAGGAGTTCTCCGGCTATGCGGCACAACTGTCGAACGGTGTCGACCGGGTCCACACGGCCCTGCCGCGCCTTCACCGAATTGCCCAAGGCGGCACGGCCGTCGGGTCCGGATTGAACGCACCGGATGGGTTTGATCAGGCATTCGCCGATCAACTCTCCGATCTCACCGGCATCGCGTTTGCACCTGCGGCCAATAAGTTCGAGGCCATGGCGGCGCATGACGCCTTGGTCGAGTTGTCCGGCGTCGCGAACACGATCGCCGTATCACTGATGAAAGTCGCGAACGATATTCGCCTGCTCGGATCGGGCCCACGCAGCGGTCTCGGCGAACTACTATTGCCGGAAAACGAACCCGGCTCGTCGATCATGCCGGGCAAGGTAAATCCCACGCAATGCGAAGCGCTAACCCAGGTATGCGCGCAGGTAATGGGCAATCATGTGGCGGTAACGGTCGCCGGATCGAATGGCCATCTCGAACTCAACACCTTCAAGCCGGTGATCATCTACAATCTGCTGCAGTCGTTGCAGCTGCTCGGCGACGCGAGCGTCAGCTTCGCACGGAACTGTGTCGACGGGATTGCGGCGAACCAGGACCGGATCGACGCATTGTTACGGCAATCCCTGATGCTGGTGACGGCGCTCAATCCGCATATCGGTTACGACAATGCGGCAAAGATCGCGAAACGCGCACATGCCGACGGCACCACTCTGAAGAAGGCTGCCGTCGCGTCTGGATTGGTGACGGAAGAGCAGTTCGATGCTTGGGTTGACCCGGCATCGATGACCGGCGAAGAAAGCTAGATCGGGGCAGGACGCCCCCGATGGTCGTCGTTAGTCGACGATGCTTTCCCGCTTCAGTTCGACCGCGGCTAGAACCCGGAAGATCACCCCTTCAGGCACCGATTGGGCCTGCAGTGTCGCTTCCAAAAGGGACTGACATGTATTGAAGTTGTCGTCGTCCATGCCCTTCTTCGGCACCAGCCACGAATGACCGGACGGAATCGCCCCATCCTTCGGTCCGCCAAGGGCGGCCTGCAAGGTCACCTGCAAGGCGTCCATCTGGGCATCCATGTCGGCCCCATCGTAGAAACCGGAGAGGCTCTTGTCGGCGAGGACGCGCTCATAGAAGCCTTCGACGATTCCGGTCAGGACACCGGCGCCACCGAGGTCCTCGAACACACTCGTATCCGACGCCGGCGCACTGGCGGCCGCCGGTGCCGGGCTTGGCGTCGCCGCCGCTGCTGGGGCAGCATCAGACGGTGCCGCGGCTGCGGGCGCTTCTGATACCTCGTCGGCGTCTTTGATTTCGGCTTCGGACTTTTTCAACTCGACGACTTTCGGCTCGGAATCTTCGACGCTGGCCGCGGCATTGTCGTCACTCTTATCGTCGTCGGACGCGGCACCGCTGTCCTTCGTCGTCTTTGCGGCCGCCTTTTTAGCGGTGTTCTTCTTGAACACATTCTTTGACTTGCGTGGCGCGACCTTCTTCGGCTCGGCGCTGTCCTCAGCCGAAGCGTCGTCGCTCACGGATGATTTTTCACTCTGTTCCGCGTCGTCATCGGACCGCTTCTTGCTGGCGGCGAGGCGTTTCTGCGACTCCGGCACATCCTTCGGACGGGCAATGAACCGGATCTGCGGGGTTTGCGCGATCGTCTCGGCATCGAGAATTTGATCGACGTCAAGTACCGCCAGTAGTTCCTCATCCAATCGATAGATGCCGGTGCAAAGCTGCTTGAGGATCGGATCCAATGTCGCGGGCACCGCCTCGAAATCGCCCTGGTCGAGCAGCCGGACTTCACCGATTTGATCCACCAAGATCGTATAAAGATCGCCTTTGTATTCGACCGTCACGCCCATCCGGCTTTCGGAATCGTCCGTCTTGCCCAGAATGCGGCGGAGATTGATGACCGTCACGATACGGCCGCGCAGATTCATGACACCCGAAATCGCGGAAGGAGCCAGCGGCACCTGGGTAATAGCATGCGTCTCGACGATATCCTGCACACTGAGGATCGACAGCCCGAAGTGCTGGCCATCCACGGCCATGGTCACCAGTTGCTCTTCGGCCCGGTCGGAAACGAGCTTTTCCTCGACAATCGCTAACTCACTCATCACAAATCCCCGCGAAACTTCACTATTCTCATGAAACAATGTCGTTTTTCTAAGGGAATATCTTTAACGTCTCCTTTACACGGCGAACATTCGAGCCCGGACAATCGTTACGCTCCGTTAACCACAATCGAGGAACGAACGCCCCGTCATGCCTCCCGAATTGATCTACAACGGTCCCACAGAGGCAGCGGCGACGGTCGTCCTCACCCACGGGGCCGGCGCCGGCATCGAGACGCCCTTCATGGAGACCTTCGCGCAAGGTCTCGCGTCCCAAAACCTGCGCGTCGCCCGATTCGAATTCCCTTACATGCAAACGATCCGGGAGACAGGCCGCCGACGCCCTCCCGATCGGGCCCCGGTCCTTCTGCAATCATGGAAAGACGTTATCGATGGCCTGGATACCAGACCGCTCCTGATCGGCGGAAAATCGCTCGGTGGCCGGATCGCCAGCATGGTGGCCGATGAGAAACAGGTTAGCGGTTTGATATGTCTAGGGTATCCCTTTCACCCGCCGGGCAAGCCCGACCGCTTGCGCACGGAACACCTGGCCACGCTGAAAACGCCGACATTGATCTGTCAGGGAAGCCGGGATCCCTTCGGGACGGCCGAGGAAGTGGCCCAATACGAGCTTCCTCCGAACATCCGGGTGCGCTGGCTCGGGGACGGCGACCACAGTTTCAACCCCCGGAAGAAATCCGGCCGGAGCTGCGACCAGAATTGGCAGGAAGCGATTCAAGCGATCGTTGATTTTGTCAATGATATTAATGATTTTGATCACTAGCGCCGCGCCAAGCTTCAACATTCCGTGAGTCCGTATTGCCAAACAGCGCGGGTTAGGGCCACCTTTACCCTCCTGAAACATGCGCTGCGAGCTAGTGAAGGTAGATGGAACTTCCGACAGAGCGGAGAAACATGCGCGAGGCATCCGGGCCGCAACACCCGGCTGAAATGGACCTGGCCCTTCCAGGCGCGATGAAGAAGCGATCCGTCGTAATCGCCGGTCATCGCACGTCCGTTTCATTGGAAAATGCGTTCTGGGCCGCCTTGAAGGTGCTTGCCGCACGACGCGCCCTCACCGTGAACCAATTGGTTACCGAGATCGACCGTCAACGGGACGGTAATCTCTCGAGTGCCATTCGGGTCTATGTCTTGCTTGCAATGCGTTCGACGGATGAAGACCTAACGGTCGACGAACAGTCAGCGGCTAAGCCCCTGCAGTAAACCCTTTAGGGCATCTTCGGGCTTGATCTTTTTCTGCTCCCCTGGAGTCGGCTGATCCGAAGGAGCGGACTGCGGATTCAACAATCCTGGTAGCAGTGATTTCAGCGGATCCTTCGGCTGGCTCGCCGGCTGCTGGGGTGCCGGTGCCTGCTGTGCGGGCGTTTGCCGTGTCCGCAGGATACGACCGCTCACTTTCTTGACATAGGGATCATCGAGCGCGCCCGTCATCTCGGCGACGAGATACGGATCGGGGTTCTGGCCGAGGGTCACGTCGGTCACACTGTCCAACGTCCATTTCGGCAAATGGACCTTCCCCGACGTCAGCGCCCGTCCGCCTCGCCCGACGAGGACAAGGTTCTCGGTCGACGCCACGCCGTTGGCGATGACGATGTCGCCGTTCAGGGTCGACGCACCGTCGAAGGCGGACAACAGCTGATCCGTGCCCTGCACGACATTCGTCACACCGCGCAATTCCTTCACCTTCTTGCCGAGCAATGCGCCCGCCAATCCGGCGACGGCGCTCGTCCCGCGCGTTTCACCCGAAAACGTGGTCTGCAACTGGCCGGTGATACGTCCCTTGCCGTTCAGCGCATTGACCAAATCATGCTCGGAGCCGCCAACCGTGGCCATATTCGCGGTAATCGCCACGGGGCCTTTCACCGTCGTGCCGAACCGGATCGGGCCGAGCCGGACCTGATAGTTACGCAATGCATGAACGACATCCGACGCGTCCACATCCTTGGCCGAAACATTCAACGCAGCGGTCACCGTATCGGTCTGCGCATCCGCTTCGCCGGTCATGGTGATCGTCCCGGTCGAGAACCCGGTCTCGAAGGAACGCAGCGTCAGCTTGCCCTGCTCCAAAAGGACGTCAGCCTTGGGATCGCGGAGCCGATAAGGATCCTTGGTAAGCGCCGACATGGTCAGGGAAATCTCAGCGTCGACGGACCGGAGCGCCTCGACATCCAAGCGATCCTTCGACCAGCGTTGGGCGGCGTTCGGGATCGTGATGTTCTTTGCCGCCGCCTTGATGATGCGATGCGGGTCCGGCAACGCCGACCGCCGGGTCGATTCCAGCGGCAGGAAAAGATCGAGCAATACCTCGCTGGTGCTCAAGCTGGCGCGCAACTTCGGCCGGTCTCCGTCCAACGTCGCGTCGGCGTTGCCCCGCAGGCTAACCGGCCCCGCATGGCCCGAGATGTTGCTGAGTTTGATGTAGCCGAGCGCACCTTCGGCCTGCAGGGATAGATCGACCGGTCCCAGTTTCCCCGCCGCGGGTGCATAGTCCGGATCGGCAATCTGAACGACCTTTACCAGCTCCGGCGCCCTAAGCGTCGCCGCGACGTTGAACTGAGGGGCCATCAGCGGTTGCGCAACAGACCCATTCAGGGTGAGCGTACCGCCCATCGCCTGGAGTTTCGTATCCAGCTTCAGGGACTCCAACGATCCACTGCCCTTTCCGGAAGCGGCTATCCGTCCGAACCGGCGATTCCTGAGTTCCTGAGGATTGCCGAGGAACCGCACAAGGCGGGGCGTATCGGTGACATCGACCTGATACTCGGCCTCGAAACTCGGCTGTCCGGTCGCGATGTTCAGTTTTCCCTTCGCGTCGGCACGAACGCCCGCGAAATCGTCGACCTTGAAACGCCGCACGTCCAATCCGCCGTTCACCACGGTGAAATCCAGCGTCAAACCCGAGACCGGCGTCCGCGAGACGATGATCGTGTTGATCGACGCATCGATATTTGCGTCGAACCGGTTGAGAATCTCGATCGCCTTCATGTAGCTCGGCGTCTCATCAGCGGGCTCGGCTTTCGTCGGAGGCGCGCCTGGTTTGACGTTGATCGGGCTTTCCTTCGGTGGCAGGTACCCGTCCAAATTCAATCGGTCGACCGCAATCCGCAATCCGAAAGCCGGCTTATCCCGCAGCACCAGCGCAAGCCCGCCGGATATCTGGCTAGAGTCCAGCTTCATCACGATGTTCCGGGCCGTCAGGTTTTGCGGCGTCCCCGCCACGTCCGTCGACATCGTGAACCGGCGCAGGCGATCCGCCGGCACCGAAGCGACATCGATATTGAGCCATTCGAGGACTTCGCGCAGATTGTCCGATCGGCCGGTAACGCGGAGATCGACCTGCGGATCGCCATTCGCCGCGACGACAGCCCCCTTCACGCCGACGGTCGAGTTACCCGGCAACACCGCACTGACATCCTCGACATCGATACGGCCGTCCTTGAGCACGGCCTTGGTGGTCAGGCTGCGGATAACCGACCCTTCGTACTGCACGACATCCGCGGCGACATCCAACGTCGCCTCGACATCCGACGGCAACTCGAACCCGGCCGCCGCGCTCGTCTTCATCTGCGGCGACGCTTTCCCACGATCCGCCGGCTGGGTGTCCGTATCTGATCCCGTCGGCGCCTTCGCGGCTTTTTCGGAACCACCGGCAAGGAAAGCATCGAGATTGAGATTGCCCGCCCGGAGGACAACGGACACTTTCTGTGTCTCTCCGAGATCCACCTTGATGTCGCCGGTGACGCGCGCCTCCCCGAACTCGACCTCGATTGCGTTAAGGGCAAGGGTTTTGGCCGATGCATCCAGGCCCGCCTGGACCGAAAGCTTCTGTGCCATAACGGCGGGTGCCGATCCGCCGGCGGTCGACCGCAGTAACGCGGCAGGATCATCGACCGTCGCGGTCATCTCGGCCTTGACCGAAGGATCGCCCGTCGGATCGGATAAACTGCCGCGCAGCCGCAGCTCCGTATTGCCGCCGGGCGTCTTGATCTCGACCAGGAACGGCAACGGGGCTTCGGGTTTCAGCCTTCCGGTCGACGATTCCACCGTGACCGGAACGCCGCGGATGGCCGCCTCACCTTCCAACCGGAACGGGCCTTTCAACGAGTCGAAGGAGATATCCGAGTTGAGCTTCTCGATGCGCTCGAAGGACCCGTTCTTGGAATCGAGATAGCTGACGGTGCCGTCGACGATCCGGAAGCTGTCCAGTTTCACATTCAGCCGGTCGTCCGCACCCGTCGATTGTCCGGCCGCCGCCGTGCCTTCCGTCGTTGCCGCGGACGTCTCGAATTGCCAGTTCGACCGGCCGCCCGCCATTTTTTCCAAATTTATGATCGGGCGGACCAACGTCACCACCGCCGCAACCTGGCCCTCGAAAAGCGGACCGAAGGCAACGCTGACCCGCGCTTCGGGCAACCGGATCATCTCCGACACATTGGCGCCGGACGCGTTCGACAAGCGAACATCCTCGACCCGCAGCGCGGGCCGCGGCAGGATCGTAACGTCGATATCGCCGTTGATTGTCAGATCACGCCCGGTCGCATCCTTGACCAGTTCGGCGATCTGCTGCTTTCGCGCGTTCCAATCAACGAAACTCGGCGCGACCAGCACGGCCGCGATCAGGATAACGATGACGGCGACGATGCCGATGACCAGCTTCTTCACAGATGAGTCCCCGCGTTCATTAAACCGTTAGGCCTAGCCGGTGCATGATCGGGCACAGGCTACGGAAACACCACATAAGGATCAAACCATTCCTCGATAGATGGGGTTAGCCATCGCCGCCGTGTAGGGCCTTAAGGATAATTCCATGAAATTGCGCCATTTCGCCAAGGGACGGGCCTTTTGGAACCGCGCCGCGCCCAAGTCCCGCTTTCTCGAGCCGCTCAAAAATCCCGGCGGTCCGGGTGAAAACATGCACCGGCACCTTCCAGTCGGCCTTGGGGCCGCTCACCATCGCCGGCGGTTGGTGATCGCCGATCACCACCACGAATGCGTTGCGGGGGCTGCGGTAGCGCATGAACCCTTCGACCATATCGAGATTGTACGCCAGCGCACGGCCGTAAGCCTGGCGCAGGCGTTTCCAGTCCCGTTTGCCATCCGCCGTGTCGGGTACGTCCTCCCGATAGATTCCGGTATCCGAAAGCTGTTGCCAATCCTCGATGTAAGGCGGAAGCGGCCCGAAGGGCATGTGGCTCATGATGGTCGGAAAGACAACGAAAAGCGGAGATCGGTCCGCCGGCGCAACCTCGTTGCGGTACAGACGTTCCAACGCGAACTGATCCGGTATCGTCCACCATCCAAACGCGGGTCCGGCATAGTTCAGCGACGATGCATTGTAGATACGGTCGTAACCGTAATACTCACCTTCGGGCCAGGCGCGCTTAAGACCCGGCATAAGCGCAACCGATCGGTACCCGGCTTTCCGAAACACATCCACCATGGTCGGACGGCGGGTACTCAGCAGCAGTTGGTAGTCCTGGTTCTGCGATATCGTCAGTCCCGACAGGAAACTGGAATGCGCCAACCACGAGGCACCACCGAATGTGGGCGACGTCAAGAAGGCCGATGCCACATGCCAGCCATCCGAGCCGAGTTTTTCCTCCAACCGCTGTAACCTCGGGATGACCGCGCTGGAGAGGCCCGCCTCCTTGTGCGCGACGGCGCCATATGACTCCAAGAAGAAGACGAACATGTCGCCCTTCTCCAAGCGGGCCAGATCGGATGCCACGACGTCGCCCTTCATGAAGTCCATCGCAGGAACGGTGCCAGCGACGGCGCGGGCCGCAAACACGGCCTGCTTTGCGTAGACAGGCGTAATCGGCAACGCGAACCGCTTCTGGACGACGGCGATTTCACCGCCCCGTCCGACCGCAAACACCGCCAACAGAACGCCGGCGCCCGCCAGGACACAGCGGCGCAGCACAGAGTCCTGCATTGCGCCGGTCACCGTCAGCACCGCCAGCCAGACGCATATGGCAACGACCGCAACGATCACACAAACCGCAACGGCAAAGAGAACCAGATCGCCGGTCGACCGGGCTTCCGCCGTCATCGCCATCACATTCGGAAGGTGGGCGAGATCGAAATAGAGATTCATCGGCCGGCCGAACAACGCATGCGCGGTCACATCCGCGTACCGGCCGAGGATCAAGAGACCAAAAACGGCGACAGCGCTCCGGTACAGCCATCGCGGCACCGCCCCGCGCCACTCGCCCCACAAGGCGAGCAGCAGCAGGATCACCAAGAGTTCCGTCGCAATCTCGACGGTCGGCCGGACCCACAAGGTCGGCCACACATTCTGGAAGGCAAGCGCCAGATTGAGGCCGACGATGGAGAGAAGCAGCAATGCCGGCGCGATCACGCGGCGATCGTTGAACATTCCCGGGGACAAGGTCAAAACACTCCCCGACGGCGGATCAGGTTCCCGTGAATTGCGGTTTGCGCTTCGCCATGAACGCCTCCCGCCCTTCCTGATAATCCTTGCTGTCAAAGCACGCCTTTTTCAGTCCATCGATCATGTCGTAGTCGCGGTCTTCCTTGTCTTTCAGGATTTCCGCGACGGTCAGCTTGGATGCCCGCATCGACAACGGCGCATTCTCCGTGATCGCGTCGGTGAATTCCTGCACCGTAGCGGCCAGTGCATCGACCGGCACCACACGATTGATCAAACCGATTTGATAGGCTTCGGCCGCCGCCAACCGGCGTCCTGTGATCAAGATCTCCTTTGCGAAGGACGGTCCGACGAGCGACGCCAGCCGTTGCACGTTTTCGAACGTGTAGGCGATGCCCAACCGCGCCGCCGGGATACCGAACTGCGAATCCTCGCTCGCGATCCGGAAATCCGCGCTCATCGCAACGCCCAGGCCGCCGCCGAGGCAGTAGCCCCGGATCATCGCAATCAGCGGTTTCTCGAATTCGCCGAGCTTGAGCCGGGAGTCGCTGGAGACCCGGTCGTATTCGGCGGCCGCTTCCGCATCGTTCCGCTTTTCCTTGAACTGCGAGATGTCGGCGCCGGAGACGAATGCCTTGTCGCCGGCTCCCGTCATGACGCAACAGCGGACATCCGGATCCTGCGAATAATCATCCATGACCGTCCCGATGGCTTCCCACATTTCCAGGGAAACGGCGTTGCGCCGGTCCGGGTTGTTGAAGGTCAGCCATCCGACCCCATCCTTCTTTTCGGCGATCATCTTGTCGGTCTTGAGTTTCATTGCGTCCTCTTTCGTGTCTGTCCGTTACGGTGCATCGGCATGCGGATGCTAGACGATCTGCTTGCCGCGCAATGCCTCGATTTGCTCTTCACTGTAGCCGAGTTCGGCGAGAATCTCGTCCGTTTGCCCACCCAACTCGGGCGTCGGCCGGCGAATCTTCTCCGGCTGCGGTGTCCGGCTCATCATTAACGGCTGGCCGACGATCGGAAACGTCCCGACGGTCGGGCTTTCCATCGTCGTCGCGATTCCCAGGTGCTGGACCTGCGGGTCGGAGAAGACCTGCTGCATGTCATAGATGGGCCCGCATGGCACGCCGGCCTCGTTCAGGGCATCGACCCAATGCTGACTGGGCTTCGTGCTGGTCACGTCGCCGATGATGCCGTTCAGCTCATCGCGATTTTCCCGACGGCCGTCGAAATTGTTGTACTTGTCATCATCAAGCAGCCGTTCCAATCCCAGTGTCTTGCAGAACCGCTCGAACAACACCTCGCCCGACGCGGCGATGTTGATATGCCCGTCCGATGTCGGGAATACGCCAGTGGGAATCCCCGTCGGATGGTTGTTTCCGGCCTGTTTGGGCACCTCCTGGTCCTTGAGGTAGCGTGCGGCCTGGAAGTCCATCATCGAGATGATCGCTTGCAGCAGCGACGTATGCACCCATTGCCCCTCGCCGGAAATCTCCCGCTCCAACAACGCGATCAGGATTCCCTGGGCCAGGAACATCCCGGATGTCAGATCGCAGATCGGAATACCGACACGCACCGGCCCCTGCCCCGGCAATCCCGTCACCGACATGAGTCCGCCCATGCCCTGTGCAATCTGGTCGACCCCCGGGCGTTTGCCGTAGGGACCGTCCTGTCCGAACCCCGAAATGCTACCGTAGACAATCCGCGGATTGACCTTGCGGCAAGCCTCGTAGTCGATGCCGAGGCGATGCTTCACGGCGGAGCGGTAGTTCTCGACGACGACATCGGCGTCTTTGACCAGCTTGAAGAACACCTCCTTGCCCTCATCCGACTTCAGATTGAGGGTCAGGCTCCGCTTGTTGCGGTGCAGGTTCTGCAGGTCGAACCCATGACGCGCGCCGAGGGTGCCGGTCTTCTCCTTGTTGATGGCGGCCGGCGCTTCGATCTTGATCGTTTCGGCCCCCCAATCGGCCAACTGCCGCACCGCCGTTGGGCCCGCGCGATGGGCGGTTAAGTCGACAACCTTGAAGCGTGACAAAGGTAAAGAGCGCTCGGACACCGTTAAATCTCCGCTGATCTGTGGGGCGCGGCGACCCTTGCCGATCCCCGACAGCGAGCCGTCACAAAAATTACGTGTATGCTTGCTATCTTCTTAACGTAATCGTACCGGCAAGGGAAAGTCGCCCACGCTGCGCAATCCGAGTTCACACGTCTCAATCATCCGTCCGCGATAGGAAAGCCGAACAATGACCAACAAGAATCAATCCGACGACACGCATCCGATCGGCGCCTTCGACCCGCAGCGACGTCCGCCATCAGCCTTCACCGATCATGTGCCCGCCTTCCTGGACGGCAGCGAAACACCGCGCGAGTTCCTCGAGGGATGTCTCGAACGGATCGACGCGCTGGAACCGGCAATCGCCGCCTTCGTTCACCTGGACATGGAAGCCGCGCGCGCCGAAGCCGACGCGTCGACGGCGCGGTATGCCGCCAACCGACCGTTGTCGCCGATCGACGGCTGCCCGGTCGGGGTCAAGGACATCATCGAAACCGCCGACATGCCGACGCAGATGAACAGCCCGATATTCGACCGATGGCAATCGGGGCGCGACGCCGCGTCCGTCTTTGCATTGCGGCACGGCGGCGCCGTCATCCCAGGCAAGACCGTTACCACGGAATTCGCGACCGGCGCATCGGGGCCGACCTGCAATCCATACGACGTAACGCGGACGCCCGGCGGATCGTCGAGCGGATCCGCCGCCGCCACCGCGGCGGCCATGGTCCCGGTGGCCTTGGGTACCCAAACCGCCGGCTCGATCGTGCGGCCGGCGGCCTATTGCGGCGTTTATGGCTACAAGCCGACCCATGCCGCCCTGAACATCGGCGGCATCCACCCGCTCTCGTTGAGCCACGACACGCTGGGAACGATCGCCGGCACCATGACCGATGCATGGGCGACCGCGCATTACATCGCATCCGTCGTGGGCGGCACGCCGCCGCATCCGGGCTTGGACGGCCCCGCCACGCTGCCCGACGCCCGCAAACCGGAAACGCTGGTGCGGCTCTACACCAACGGGTGGCATGAGGTCGAGGACAAGGTGCGGCAGGAATTCGAAAGCACGCTCGACCGTATCGCGGCGAGCGGGGTCAGAATTCTCGACCGCGACAACAATCGTACAATCGCCGATCTGGAAAGCCTGCTGGACGATGTGGACGGCATCGCGCGAACGGTCTCGGCCTTCGAGCGCCGCTGGCCCTTCGCCGAGTACACGAAACGGCATCCGGGCAAATTGAGCGCACTGGCCCAGGAACGCGTGGACGCGGCCATGGCAATGAGCCGCGACGAATTCCTCGATGCGCTGGACCGGCAATCGCAAATCCGGGCGCAGGTCGACGCCATCGCCGAGATCACGGACGGATTCGTGACGCTGACCGCCGCCGGCCCCGCGCCGGTCGGGCTTGAGAGTACCGGCAACCGGTCGTTCCAGATTTTCTGGACGCTGACGGCCGCTCCCTGCGTAACGCTGCCCCGTCTCGCCGTCGACGGCATGCCGGTGGGACTGCAGGTGTTGGGCTTCCAGGACCGCGACGCGGAGATGATGGCCGTCGCGCGATGGTTGGACGACTTCTGCCTTTCATAGGCGAAAGCGCCACACACCGTCAGACGCTGATGATTTTCCCGGGGTTCATGATGTTGTCGGGATCGAGCGACTGTTTCAGGACCCGCATGACGCTGACCGCATCGCCATGTTCTGCGGTCAGGAAGTGCATCTTGCCTTGGCCGATGCCGTGCTCGCCGGTGCAGGTCCCGCCGAAAGCGAGCGTCCGCTGGATCAGCCGGTCGTTCAGTTCGTAGGCCCGGCGCATCTCGTCCGCGTCATCCGGATCGACCAGGATGATGAGATGGAAATTCCCGTCGCCGACATGGCCGACGATCGGCGCCACGAAACCGGACGCATCGATATCCTTCCGCGTCTCCAGGATGCATTCGGCAAGCCGTGAAATCGGCACACAGGCATCCGTGGCGATTCCCTTCTTGCCCGGCACCAGCGCCAATCCGGCATAGAAAGCGTCATGCCGCGCCTGCCAAAGGGCCGTGCGCTCTTCCGCCTTGGCGGTCCATTGAAAGGCGCTGCCGCCGAAATCGTCGGAGATGGCCCGCACCATTTCGGCCTGTTCGGCCGCAGACGCCTCGGTTCCATGGAACTCGAAGAACAGCGTCGGTTTCTCGTCATACCCCTGCAAATCCGAATAGGCGATGCAGGCGCGCATCTGCACCTCGTCCAGCAACTCGATGCGCGCCACCGGAATCCCCGACTGGATCGTCAGAATGACGGTATTCACCGCATCTTCCAGCGACGGGTACTGGCAAACCGCCGAGGTAATCGATTCCGGGATGCCGTAGAGCCGGAGATGCACCTCGGTGATCACCCCGAGCGTGCCTTCCGATCCCACATAGAGCCGGGTCAGGTCGTATCCCGCGGCTGATTTCCGGGCCCGCCCACCGGTCCGCACGATCCGCCCGTCGGGCAGGACAACGGTCAGGCCCAGCACGTTCTCGCGCATCGTGCCGTAGCGCACCGCATTGGTGCCGCTCGCCCGCGTGGCCGCCATCCCGCCGAGCGACGCATCGGCCCCGGGATCGATCGGGAAGAACAGCCCGGTATCGCGGAGATAGGTGTTCAACTGCTTGCGCGTGACACCCGCCTGGACGCGGCAGTCCAGGTCCTCGCCGTTGACCTCCAGCACCGCGTCCATCTGGCTCAAATCGATGCTGATACCGCCATGTACCGCCTGGATATGGCCCTCCAACGAGGTGCCTGTCCCATAGGGAATCACCGGTATCCGGTCGCGGGCGCAGAGCGTTACGATCTGCGCGACTTCCTCGGTCGATCGGGCGAAACAGACGGCGTCCGGCGGCTGGACCGGCAGATAGTCCTCGCCATTCCCGTGGTGTTCACGGACGGCCTTCGCCGTCGTGACCCGGTCGCCGAGAATGGCCTGCAATTCCTCGATAAATGAGTCGGTTACGATGGCATGGGCCGTATTCGCCGTCACGCCTTCCTCCCGGCCGGTCGGCCTGAAAAATGACTGTGGGGGAGAGTAAACCCGAGCCGGGACCGGTTCAACCGAGCGGCTTGGCGCCCTTGACGGCCCGAACGTACTCGACCTGCGACCCGTCGCTCGCCGTGAACCGGACGCGCACCAGCGTCCCATCCGTGCGGTCGTACCACAGCTCGCGCTGATAATCGCCGGTCACCCGATAATGCTCGGTTGCAATGGATTGGCCGCCAACCTTGACCACATCCTCACCGAGGCGGGTCGCCTTCGTTTTCAGGATCGATCCATCGACCGTGCCGACCATCTTGTCCCGTTTGACCGACACGACGTTCCACAGACTGGCCGGAACCGCCTTGGAATCCACATTCTCGACCGTTTCCTTGCCCTTGACCGCCAGCACCTTGTCGACGGCCTTAACCTCGAGCTTCACCGGTTCGCCGTTGTCATTCGTGCTGGATTTCAGCGACGCCAGTTTATCGCCGTCCCAAATCTCCTGCGACACGTGGCGGAAGCGATACAACGGCACAAAAAGCAACTTGAAGTCGATTTCCGTTTGGATATCGACCTTTACCCGATCCCCCTCACGCGTAAACCGGTAGCGATGAGTGCCGATGGCTTCGCCGTTGCGGGTAACCACGAAGTCCAGCCGGTCGCTGCTCGGCAAACTGGACGGCAGCGCAGCCGCCATGCCCGCTGTCAGGCCCAGTGTGGCCACAACAAGCAGTATCCTGGTCGCGCTTTTAATGGTTAGGGTCACGGTATTACCTGTATCGAATTCTTTCTTTGACCAATCACATAAGCGCAATTGCTTAATCAGCCAAGAAGCTGCGTCACACCTCACATCGATTTGAGCGCATATCCGGGAAGATTCCCCCGCAGGTGGTGTGAAAATGCAACAGTCGGGTCGGCGGATTCGCCCCAAATGCCCCTCAAATGCCGCGCCGGCCCTACGCTGGTGTGACGAAATCGTGACCTGACTTCACTTGAGAAGCAACGGATCGGCGGGCATGAAGGGATACAGTTTCGAAGGATTTCCCATGAGAAAACAACTCGCTGCGCTTGCCGCCTTGATCATCCTCACCGCCAGCGTGGCGGCCGGTGCCGATTCCGCGCCCAAATCCGTCGGCGCGGGAGACACGTCGGCAACCGAGAAATCCGAGCAGAAATCCCAGAAAAAACCGATGAGCGCGGAAGAGCGCGAGGCCGTGCTGGTCCTAGCGGCGGCCCATCACCTCATTCATAACGACCCGGGGCACCGGCACGCGGCGATCCACGCCTTACGGGACCGCGGTAAGAAGGATGCGATTCCGGCTCTAATCCTGGCGCTGCGGTACTTCGAGGAAGATACCTACAGATTGAACGCCGCGCTGCGCGCCCTTACCGGCATCGATGATGAAAAGAGGCGGGAATGGGCGGATTGGATGCTTTGGCTCGAAGCGCGGCCCGAGATCAAGCCCTTCGCCGGATTCGACGCCTTCAAGGCACGCGCGCTGATCGCCATCGACCCCGGCTTCGTCAGTTTCGTGTATCCGAAGGTGAAACATGAAATCCGGCTGGAAGAGATCGTCTGGGGCGGCGTACTGAAGGACGGCATCCCGTCGCTCGACAATCCCGACCTGATCGCGCCCGAGAAAGCGACCTACCTGACCAAGGACGAGTTGGTCTTCGGCGTCGAGATAAACGGCGATGCACGGGCCTATCCGCTACGCATCCTCGACTGGCACGAGATGTTCAACGACGTGATCGGCGGCGTGCCGGTCGCCCTCGCCTACTGCACGCTGTGTGGATCGGGCATTCTGTTCGAGACCCATGTCGACGGCCGAGATAAACCTTTCGTGTTCGGTTCGTCGGGGCTGCTCTACCGTTCGAACAAATTGATGTTCGACCGCGAGACGAATACCTTGTGGAACCAGTTCACCGGCCGCCCGGTGGTCGGGGAATTGACCGGGTCCGGCATCGAATTGAAGATACGGCCCGTCACGATCACCAGTTGGCAGCAGTGGCAGGAACGCCATCCCGGGACCAAGGTCCTGTCGCTCAACACCGGCCACCATCGACCATACGAACTCGGCCTGCCCTACGGCGAATATTTCGCCAGTCCCAACCTTATGTTCCCGGTGCTGGCCGCGGACAAACGCCTGAAGCCGAAGGATTTCGTCTTCGCCTTACGCGACGGCACCCATGAGAAAGCCTGGCCGGTCGCCTTCTTCAAGGACCGGCGCGTAATAAATGACCGGATCGGCGATCTTCCGGTCGTGCTGATCGGCGATGCAACGACCCGCACCGTTCGCGCCTACGCGACGGATGGAAAGTCCTTCACCTGGAAGGACGGCAAACTCATGTCCGGCGGCCAGGTTTGGACCGAGACCGAAACCGCACTCACCGGCGCGGACGGTAAATCGCTACGCCGCCTGGGCGGCCATATCGCCTATTGGTTCGCATGGAGCGGCTATAAGCCGAAGGCCGAGCTGGCTTCGGCAAAACCATAAAGAACACGCGAGCCCGTCAGTCCGGAGCGTCGCGCTGCGACGCGGGTTCGCCGAAGCCGCCGCCCGCCGGCGTCTCCAGCACGAAAACGTCGCCCGGATGCATCAAGGCGGCATCGGTGCCGCTCATCTCCGTACGGCTGCCGTCGACGCGTTCGACCCAGTTGCGGCCGCACGCGCCCGGCTCGCCGCCGGCCATGCCGTAGGGCGCGATCACACGATGGCCCGACAGGATCGCCAACTCCATCTCTTCGAGAAAGCGAATCCGCCGCGCGGTACCGTCGCCGCCCGTATGACGGCCCCGCCCGCCGGAGCCGGTTCGAATTTCGAACCGTTCAAGGACGACCGGGAAGCGCCACTCCAGCACCTCGGGATCGGTCAGGCGGGAGTTGGTCATATGCGTATGCACCGCCGACGTGCCGTCGAAATCCGGCCCGGCGCCCGATCCGCCGCAGACCGTCTCGTAATATTGGTGCCGGTCGTTGCCGAAGGTGACGTTGTTCATTGTCCCCTGCGCCGCCGCCATCACGCCGAGCGCGCCATATAGCGTGTCGGTGATGCATTGCGACGTCTCCACGTTGCCCGCGACCACGGCGGCCGGATAGGCCGGGCGCAGCATGCAGCCTTCCGGCAGCACGATGTCGATGGGTTTGAGGCACCCCTCGTTCATCGGGATGTCGTCGTCGACCAGGGTCCGGAAGACATAAAGGACCGCCGCCCGGCACACCGCCGACGGCGCGTTGAAGTTGGTCGGCCGTTGCGGGCTCGTGCCGGTGAAGTCGACCCGCGCGCCGCGTTTCTCCCGGTCGATGGAGATGGTGGCCTTGATGACGCTGCCGTCGTCCATCTCGTAGGCGAAGCTGCCGTCTTTCAACACGTCGATAACGCGGCGGACCGATTCCTCGGCATTCGCCTGCACATGGTCCATGTAGGCGACGACCGTGGGCAAGGTGAAATGATCGACCATGCGCCGCAGTTCGCGCACGCCTTTTTCGTTGGCGGCGATCTGCGCCTTCAGGTCGGCGATGTTCTGATCCACGTTGCGGACGGGGTAGTCGCCGGACGCCAGCAGGTCACGCATCGCCGCTTCGCGAAAGTCGCCGCGGTCGACCAGTTTGAAATTGTCGATCAGCACGCCCTCTTCCTCGACCGTCTTGGTGTCGGGCGGCATCGACCCCGGCATGGTGCCGCCGATGTCGGCGTGATGACCCCGGCTGCCGACGTAGAACAGGATCGACTGGCCATCGTCGTCGAAGACCGGCGTGATCACCGTGACATCCGGCAGATGCGTCCCGCCGTTATAGGGGGCGTTCAGGACATAGACGTCGCCGGGCTGGATCGTCCCGACGTTGTTGTCGATCACCGCGCGGACGCTCTCGCCCATCGACCCCAGATGCACGGGCATGTGCGGCGCATTCGCGATGAGCTGCCCTTTCGCGTCGAACACAGCACAGGAGAAATCCAGCCGCTCCTTGATGTTCACCGAATAGGCCGTGTTCTGCAGCGTCAGGCCCATCTGCTCCGCGACGGACATGAAGAGATTGTTGAAGACCTCGAGCATGACCGGGTCGCAATGGGTGCCGATCGCCACGACGCGATCCAGCGGCACAACACGGCGCAGCACCAGATCGCCCGTGCCGGTCATCTCGGCCTGCCAGCCGGGTTCGAGGACCGTCGTCGCGACCGGCTCGGCGATGACCGCCGGCCCCATGATGCGGTGCCCCGGCTTGAGGTCGGTCACGTCGAAGACCGGTGCTTCATGATCCGCCCCGGCCATCCGCGCCTGTACGCTGGCGCGCGGTTCCGGTTTGCCGGTGGACGCCGCCGCCGTCGTCGACCCGTCGCCGACATCGGAGGCGAGACCGACCGCTTCCGCGGCGACGCTTTCAACGATCAACGGCTTTTCCTGCATGACGAAGCCATAGCGCTGGCGATGCGAGTCCTCGAACGCCGCGACCATCGCCTCGACGGATTCGAGATCGACCACATGCGCGGTGTCGGTCCCTTGGTATTTGAGGTGGAGCCGCCGATGCACGTCGACCCGGTCCGGGTTCACCCCTTGATCCAACACCTCCCGCTCGGCGTCCGCCGCCAATTCGTCCAGCGCGATCCCGACCGCGGGCATCACGGACGCGTCCAGAACCTCCTCGACCGTGCGCTCGCGGATCGCCCGGATGTCGGCGAGACCCATGCCGTAGGCCGACAACACACCGGCGAAGGGATGGATCAACACCTGCGTCATACCCAATGCGTCGGCGACAAGGCAGGCATGCTGTCCGCCCGCGCCGCCGAAACAACAAAGCGTGTATTCGGTCACGTCGTAGCCGCGCTCGATGGAGATCTTCTTGATCGCGTTCGCCATGTTCTCGACCGCGATCTTGAGGAATCCGTCCGCGACCTCGGCCGGGCTGCGTGCATCGCCCGTGGCCTCGCGTATCTCTTCGGACAAGGCGGCGAATTTCTCCTTCACCACGGCCGCGTCGAGCGGCGCATCCTGGTTCGGCCCAAAGACATGCGGAAAGAAATCGGACTGCAGCTTGCCCAACATGACGTTACAGTCGGTCACCGTGAGCGGGCCGCCGCGCCGGTAGCAGGCCGGACCCGGATTGGCGCCGGCGGATTCCGGTCCGACCCGATAGCGTGCGCCGTCGAACTGGCAGATCGAGCCGCCGCCCGCCGCGACCGTATGAATCTGCATCATCGGCGCGCGCATCCGCACGCCCGCGACCAATGTCTCGAAGGCGCGTTCATACTCGCCGTCGTAGTGGGCGACATCGGTCGACGTGCCGCCCATGTCGAAACTGATGATCTTCTCGAACCCGGCTTGCGCCGCCGTCTGCACCGCGCCGACGATACCGCCGGCCGGTCCCGACAGGATCGCATCCTTGCCCTGAAACAGCCGCGCGTCGGTCAACCCGCCGCTCGACTGCATGAACATCAACCGCGTGTCGCCCATCTGCTCCGCGACCTGATCCACGTAGCGCCGCAGGATCGGCGACAGATAGGCATCGACCACCGTGGTGTCGCCGCGGCTGACCAGTTTCATCAACGGGCTGACCCCATGGCTCGTCGAGATTTGCGTGAATCCGATCGCGCGCGCGATCTCCGCCACTTGCGCCTCATGATCGGGGAATCGGTAGCCATGCATGAACAGGATCGCGACCGACCGGATGCCGTCGTCGAAGGCCGATTGCAGAAGCCGCTGTGCGCCATCACGGTCGAGCGGCGTCAGAACATCACCGGTCGCGTTCACCCGCTCGTCGACTTCCACGACCCGTTCGTATAGCAACTCGGGCAATTCGATCCGCCGGTCGAACAAGCGCGGACGGGCCTGATAGCCGATGCGCAACGCGTCGCGAAAACCTGTCGTCGTCACCAGGAGCGTCCGGTCCCCGTTTCGCTCCAACAACGCATTGGTCGCCACCGTCGTGCCCATCTTGACCGCCTCGACCGCATCGGACGGGATCGTCTGATCGGGGGCCAGGTGCAGCAGATCGCGGATACCCTGTACGGCGGCATCCTGATAGTTCTCCGGATTCTCGGATAACAGCTTATGCGTCACCAATGCGCCGTCCGGTTGCCGCGCCACGATATCCGTAAAGGTGCCGCCGCGGTCGATCCAAAACTGCCAACGGGCGTCCACTTGTTCGCTCATTCCGGTTTTCCTGCCTTCAACAATCCGTGATCAAGCCAAGGAATTGGCGCTTTCCCGGCATAATTGGCCGCTTACGATGATTGTGCAACGCCGCAGCGATGGCTTAATCCTATATTCACCCACGCGGGACATTGTCGACACCTATACCCGTCCTTATCTAGATTGCTTCATGAATAAACTCGTTAAGTGGCTCGCCCGAATTTCCGCGGTTCTTCTCATTCTCTTGGCAGGTCCGATAACCACCCTGATGGCCGGAAAATCCAACACGAATTGGTGGAACGCCTCGCGCGAACCCGCCGGCACCGCGCCCGACCCGGCGTCACATGCCCCAGCGATCGTGCAGGTCTACGCGGCGCGCGCCTTCAGTTGGCGCGGCGCGTTCGGGGTCCACACCTGGATTTCAGCGAAAAAGACAAACGAGCCGGAATACACGGTCTACGAGGTCATCGGCTGGCGCGTCCGCAGCGGGCTGCCCGCGGTGGTCATCCACCAGGAAGCGCCGGACCGGTATTGGTTCGGGAACAAACCGAAGATCATCGCGGAACTGCGCGGGGACGGCGTCGACGACGTGATCGACCGCATCGACACGGCGGCGCGAAACTATCCGTACAAGAACAGCTATACCGTCTGGCCCGGCCCCAACAGCAATACCTTCATCGCGTGGCTCGGGCGCGCCGCCCCGGAACTGAAGCTGGACCTGCCGCCCACCGCCATCGGCAAGGATTGGCTGGATGCGCGCGATGGCCACATCGTCGCATCAACGCCCAGCGGCACCGGCTACCAGTTCTCGCTGTTCGGTTTGGTCGGTGTGCTTGCCAGCATCGAGGAAGGGTTGGAGCTCAATCTGATCGGGCTGACCGTTGGCGTCGATCCCTTGGACCTGGCCGTCAAATTGCCCGGGATAGGTCGGCTCGGCGGCAGCAACGGCACCGAACCGAAACCGCCGGACACGGTTACGGCGCAACAGCGGCGGTGAGCCGCACCGGGTCGATGGCCGATTGCCCGCACCGGCCCACGCGATTAAGTTAGCGCCACATGAGCATATGGGGAAAAATCCTGGGCGGCGTCGGCGGCTTTGCCATCGGCGGACCGTTGGGCGCAATCATCGGCGCAGTTGCCGGCCATGCGGTGGACAAGATGCGCACCGCCAAACCGCCGCCGGAAGACGCGACCAAATCGATCGCATTCACGATCGCGGTCGTGGTCCTCGGCGCGAAGATGGCCAAGGCCGACGGCACGGTCTCGAAAGCGGAAATCCGCGCCTTCAAGAAGGTCTTCAAGGTTCCGCAGCATGAGGTGAAGAATGTCGCGCGGGTCTTCGATCAGGCGCGCAAGGACAGTCACGGCTTCGAGCCCTATGCGAAACAGGTCGCCGGTATGTTCCAGGACAACGCCGCAGTTCTGGAGGAATTGCTGTTCTGCTTGACCTTTATCGCGCGGGCCGATGGCGACCTGGAGAAGGCCGAGACGGCCTACCTCCGCGCGGTGGCGGACATATTCGGTCTCGACCAAGCGGCCTTCGAACGGGTCACGGCGATCCGCCACGGCCCCGACGACGCAAATCCCTACCAAGTCCTCGGCGTGCCTTCGACGATTTCCGACGACGACCTTAAAACCGCCTATCGACAATTGGTGCGCGACAACCACCCCGACCGGCTGGTCGCCCAGGGCATGCCGGAGGAGTTTATTGCCCTTGCGAACCAGAAGCTCGCCGCGATCAATGTCGCCTATGACAAGGTCGCTGCCGAACGGGGGATATCCTGACCGGCCCCGTCATCGCGGAACGGCCGTCGCCCAATTTCAACGACCGGGCGCCGGACACGCCGATCGATATGCTGGTGCTGCACTACACCGGCATGGAAAGTGCTGCCGCCGCCCTGACGCGTCTCTGCGATACCGGAGCGCAAGTCAGCGCACACTATCTCATCGACGAGGACGGCGGCATTCATCGGCTTGTCGATGAAGCGAAGCGCGCGTGGCATGCCGGGCTTGGATATTGGCGTGGCGCTCGCGACATCAACGGCCGGTCAATCGGTATCGAATTGGCCAACCCCGGTCACGAGTTCGGCTACCGTCCTTTCCCGGAACCGCAGATGCAGGCGCTGGTCGACCTGTGCCGGGATGTCCTAGGCCGCCACACCATTCCCGCCCGCAACGTGATCGGGCATTCCGACGTCGCACCGGACCGCAAACTCGATCCGGGCGAATTCATGGATTGGCAGCGGTTGGCCGAAGCCGGGATCGGGACATGGCCCGACGAAGCCGACGATCCAAGCGAGGACCCGCTGAAGGACCTGGCGGCTTACGGATACGACGTCTCCGCCCGCCACGTGATCTCGGCCTTCCAACGGCATTTCCGTCCGGCCTGCATCGACGGCCATGCCGATCCGCATACTTGCCGGATTATCGCCGGGTTACGCGCCGGGATCGCTTGACCGCGTAAGGCCGCCGGACCGCAAGAAGGCTGAAACCTCCGCCGATTAGCGCTATATAACAGGGGCCAGACGGTCGGATGGCCGCCTTCCGGCACGGGAAACCAGCCGGGGGGAGGAAAGTCCGGGCTCCACGGAAACACGGTGCCGGGTAACGCCCGGCGGGGGCGACCCTAGGGAAAGTGCCACAGAAAGCAAACCGCCCCGCCGCCGGTTCACCGGTCGCAGGGTAAGGGTGAAAGGGTGCGGTAAGAGCGCACCGCGTCCGCGGCAACGCGGACGGCATGGTAAACCCCACCGGGAGCAAGACCGAATAGGGACGGTATTTGCGCGTTTTCGCGCCGCCGTCCGGGTAGGTCGCGCGAGGCGTCCGGCGACGGACGTCCCAGATGAATGGCCATCCCATTCTCTTCGCGGGAATGGACAGAACCCGGCTTACAGACCGTCTGGCATTTTCGAAATCGCACATCGATCCCGATCTTTGGAACGTCGACACCGGAGGAGAACGTCCGGAGTAAACACGAGTCGATTATTTCCAGAAACCGTCGAGAAAAGAACATTTTTAGAACATTCAAAGAACATCATCAGGCATTACTCTACAAAAACATTCAGGGAACACTACACCTAGTGGATTCCTTTTTCCCGCCGACCATTTGTAGTGACTCAATTTCGACTGATGAGAACATGAAATAATAGTTCTTTTACGGTCAGTTTTACTTTAATCCATTGACCGCCTACAAAATCCCATGATATCCCAGATCATCCTAAAAGGTGCCATCGTCGGCTTTGGAGTACCGGCGGACGGCGACGGGATGAAGATGGCGCAAAAGCGCCGCACAGGTAGCAACGGTTTCGGGGGATAGCTGCCGCCATGGCACTGTTTACCGGCACATACAAAGACAACAAGGTTGACCGGAAGGGACGTGTCTCGCTTCCGGCCAAACTGCGTGCCGAATTACCGCCGGAAAACAACCGCGAGATATTCATCTATCCCTCCCCTACCCAGGAAGGGCTCGAGGCCTGCGACCGCGCCTTCATGGAACAGATGCGCGACGCCGCCGGGATCAATCCCTTCGAAGACGAAGATGCGGATATGGGCTCGCTGATCGAAGAGGCGCAGCCGGTAACGATCGACACCGGCGGGCGGATTATTATCCCGTCGGATTTCGAGGAGTTCACCGATCTCGGCACCGAAATCGTCTTCATCGGCCGCGGCCATCGGTTCCTGATCATGTCCACCGCCGTTCACGCGGAATACCGCAAAAGACGCCGCGACCAGATGAAGGCGCGCGCCAAACAGCGTGCCGGAGACGGCACATGACCGATCCCTTGCATGCCCCCGTGATGCTGCGCGAAGTGCTGGCGGATTTGGACGCCCAGCCCGATGGCATCTACGCGGATGCCACCTACGGCCGCGGCGGATATACCCGCGCGCTGCTGGACGCCGTCAAATGCACGGTTTATGCGATCGACCGGGACCAGGAAGCCGTCGATAGCGCCAAGGCCCTGCTCGCGGCCTATCGTGGGCGCCTCACCGTCCTCCACGGCCGTTTCGGCGACATGCTGACCCTGCTGCGGGATTGCGGCATCCAACACGTCAACGGGATCATGCTCGACCTCGGCGTGTCGTCGCCGCAGCTCGACCAGGCCGACCGTGGATTCAGCTTCCGTTCCGATGGCCCGCTGGACATGCGGATGGGGCTTTCCGGCGTCACCGCTGCCGACGTGGTCAACACGGCGGACGAGGCCGACTTGATCGATATCATCCGGAACCTGGGCGAGGAACGCTATGCTCGCCGCATTGCCAAGGCCATCGTGGCCGCGCGCAGCGACGCCCCGATCACCCGCACCGGCACGCTGGCGGAGATCGTCCGGGCCGCCGTGCCGCGCGCTAAGGACGGCTTGGACCCGGCGACGCGCACCTTCATGGCGCTACGCCTGCATGTGAACGACGAATTGGGTGAGCTCGACCGCGCGCTTGAAGCCGCGGAACAGCTTCTAACGACCGGCGGACGGCTGGTGGTCGTGTCATTCCATTCGCTGGAAGACCGGCGCGTAAAACGATTTCTGCAGCAACGAAGCGACGACAGTGCCGGGACGTCACGGCACGTGCCCCTGCCGGAAACTCGGCCTGCACCGAGTTTCCGGCTTCTTCGCCGCCGCAGCCTGACACCGACCGCGGAAGAAACCGATCGAAATCCCCGCGCGCGCTCCGCGCGTCTGCGGGCCGCCGAACGGACCGGTAATCCGGCCTGGCCGCCGAAAACCGAAAGGATCGCAGCATGAGGACCTATGCAATCGCAGGATGGCTGTTGCTCATCATGGTCGCCGGCTACGCGATGTTCCGCGTGAGTTTCGAGGTGGAATTGCTGGAGGACCGGGTCAGCGAGCTGAACCGGCAAGCGCTACAGGAGCAGGAAGCTATTCACGTCCTGCGCGCCGAGTGGAGCTATCTGAACCGCCCGGAGCGCCTGTCGCGCCTGGCGAACGACCTGCTGCCGAAGCTGCAGCCGCCGGCACATAACCAAATTACGACAATCGACCGGATTCCGACCGGAGAAGAGACGGATAATGTCCTTCCCGCCGCCGTGAAACTGACACAGTCGCAATAACAAATAACGCGTTTGGCAACGCCGAAGGATCGAAAAGATGATCGGCAAGATACGACAACAATTGACGTTCGGGACCCGTAAACCCCTCCGCACGCCGGGCAGGCGGCGGCCCTGTATGCCGTCCAAGAAGCTCATCGCCGACGGGCCCGTGCGGGAAGCAATTGAAACCGGCCGGACACGCCTTTTCATCACCGGTTCCGTGCTGATGCTCGCCTTCGGGTGCATCGGGCTTCGTCTTGTCGACCTGACCGTTTTCCGGTCCGCCGAGGAACCGCGCGTCGGGCGCATCGCCCAGTCCGAGCGGATCGAGACCGAGCGCGCCGATGTTGTCGACCGGAACGGAACGATCCTCGCCACGGGCCTGCCGACCGCCTCACTCGTCGCCGACCCCAAACTGGTCATCGATCCCGATGAAGCGGCCCAGCTCGTCGCGTCGGTACTGCCGGACGCGAACGCATCCGAAATCGCGGCGAAGCTGCGCATGGAGCGGCGTTTCGTCCTGTTGCGCCGCAAACTGACGCCGGGCCAGCAATGGAACATCCACCGCCTCGGCATTCCCGGGCTGAATTTCCAACGCGAAGAAACCCGCAGTTTCCCGCACGGCCGCTTGTTCTCGCATGTCCTTGGCTTCACCGACGTCGACAATCACGGCCTGACCGGCGTGGAGAAGAGCTTCGACAGCCGCCTGCGCACCGAAAGGGAAACGCTGCAGTTGACGCTCGACGTTCGGCTCCAGCACATCATGCATACCGCCCTTTCCGGTGCGATCGACGAATACAAGGCGATCGGCGGCGCGGGCGTGATCCTCGATATCCGGTCCGGGGAAGTCCTGTCGCTCGTGTCGCTGCCGGATTTCGAACCGTCCCTGGCCGGCGAGGCCAGCGAAGACCAACGCCGAAACCGCGCCACCTTGGGCGTTTATGAGCTGGGTTCGGCGTTCAAGATCTTCACCACCGCCATGGCGCTCGACGCCGGCGTGGTGACCATGGACGATGGATATGATGCGACCAAGCCGCTCAAGGTCTCGCGCTTCACCATCCGCGACTTCCATGCCAAGAAGCGCTGGCTGTCCGTCCCGGAAATCTTCATGTATTCGTCCAACATCGGCGCCGCGAAGATGGCGGTCGACGTCGGCACCGAAACCCAACGGGACTATCTCGGCAAGCTCGGGCTGCTGAAGCCGTCGCCGATCGAACTCCCGGAGGTCGGCAGCCCGCTGCTTCCTCTGCGCTGGCAGACGATCAACACGATGACAGTCTCTTTCGGCCACGGCATCGCGGTCAGCCCGCTGCAACTGGCATCCGCCGTATCTGCGGTTCTGAACGAAGGCGTGTACTATCCGCCAACCCTAGTGAAACGGTCGGCCGATGCGCCGAAGCCGATGGGTCAACGCGTTGTTTCCAAAAGGACATCGCACGAAATGCGCCGGCTGTTGCGGCTGGTCGTCGAGCAGGGCACCGGCCGCCGCGCTGCCGCGAAGGGCTTCCTCGTCGGCGGTAAGACCGGCAGCGCCGAAAAGCAGGTCAACGGACGCTACAAGCGGAAGTCGCTGATTTCGTCCTTCGTCGGCGCCTTTCCGATGAACGACCCGAAATATCTCGTGCTCGCCATCCTGGACGAACCGAAAGGAACCAAGGCCACCTTCGGGAATGCGACGGGCGGCTGGGTCGCCGCACCGGTCGTGCGTCAGGTTGTGGAACGGATGGGTCCGATCATGGGACTGGCGCCGGTCGATGAGTCGTCACCGGAATTGCAGGAACTGCTTACCGTCACCTTGCCGAGCGAGGGTCCCAAGCTTGCGTCTTTTTAGCCTTCTTGGAAATAACGGCAAACCTGCCCGCCTACCCGATTCCGATGTGGAAATCACGGGGTTGAGTGCGGACAGCCGGAAGATTCGGCCCGGATTCTTGTTTGCCGCCATTCCAGGAACGCAACAGGACGGGCGTGACTATATCGACGACGCCATCGACGCCGGTGCGAAAGCCGTCCTCGGACCGCCCGACCTGCGGCAGGATACGCGCGCCACCGATATCGCGGTAATCACCGATTCCAATCCTCGCCGCCAGCTCGCCCGTATGGCGGCGCGCTTCTACAGCGCCCAGCCCCGTACGGTCGCGGCGATCACGGGTACGAACGGCAAGACATCGGTCGCGACCTTCACCCAACAATTCTGGACCCGGCTCGGCCATCCGGCCGCGAGCATGGGAACTCTCGGCGTACGCGGCCCCAACCTGAAGGGCGGCCCGAGCCTGACCACGCCCGATCCGGTCGAACTGCACCGCACGCTCGCCAGCCTCCGGCAGCAAGGCGTCAATCATCTCGCGCTTGAAGCGTCCAGCCACGGTCTCGAACAGCACCGGCTCGACGGCGTCCAGGTCACCGCCGCCGCATTCACCAATCTGACGCGCGATCACCTCGACTATCACGGCACGATGGAAAAATACCGGGCCGCGAAACGCCGGCTTTTCATCGAGCTGCTGCGCGACGACGGTGTCGCCGTCCTGAACGCGGAAAGCCCGGAATTCGAGGGATTGCGGGGAATCGCGGAAGACCGCCAACAGCGTGTCATCAGTTACGGCCTGCGCAGCGGGAACCTGTGCTGCCTGGAGGCGAAACCGTCGGCCGACGGGTGGGACCTGCAAATCCGTGCCTTCGAAAATACCCTATCGACGAAATTCCCCCTGCCCGGCGATTTTCAGGTCGCCAACATGCTGTGTGCCGCCGCACTGGTCGCAGCTTGCGGTGACGACGTCAGCGCGGCACTGCAACATGTGGCGACCTTGGACGGTGTCCCTGGCCGGTTGGAGCAGGCGGCGCGGCTGAGCAACGGCGCATCGGTCTATGTGGACTATGCGCACACGCCCGACGCCTTGGACGTCGTCCTGAAGACGTTGCGCCCGCATGTAGAGAACAAGCTCGCGGTCGTGTTCGGCTGCGGCGGCGACCGCGATAAAGGCAAACGACCGGAGATGGCGCGCATCGCAGGTCAGCGCGCCGACGCCGTCTATGTGACCGACGACAATCCGCGGACCGAAGACGCACAGCAAATCCGCCGCGACGTCCTCGCCGGTTGCCCCGGCGCGACCGAGATCGGCGACCGGCGGGCTGCCATCGCGGCCGCGATGTCGGACCTGTCGTCCGGCGACGTCTTGCTGGTCGCAGGCAAGGGCCACGAAGAAGGTCAGATCGTCGGCACCGACGTCCTGCCTTTCCACGATGCGACAGTCGTTCAAGAACTCGCGTCGGGGGCGGCATGAGCACCCTCTGGACCCATACCGAGGCCGCCGCAGCGACCGGCGGGGTCACGACCGGCCCGTGGAACGCCAACGGCGTCTCCATCGACAGCCGGAGCCTGCAGCCCGGCGACCTGTTCATCGCGATCCGTGGCGATCACAGCGACGGCCACGCCCATGTCGCCGATGCGCTGAGCAAGGGCGCGGCCGCGGCCATGGTGAACGAAGCCTGGGCCGAACAGTCGAAAGACGCCCCGCTGCTCGCCGTCGCGGATACCGATCTCGGCATGCGGGACCTCGCCCGTACGGCGCGTGACCGCGCGCCGGCGCGGATCATCGGTGTCACCGGCAGTGTCGGGAAAACGGGTACCAAGGAGATGTTGGCCTTGGCGCTCGGCCAACAGGGCGAGACGGCGGCGACCCAAGGCAATCTGAACAACCACTGGGGCCTGCCGCTCAGCCTCGCCCGCATGGCGCGAACGACTGAATTCGGCGTCTTCGAACTCGGCATGAACCACGCCGGCGAGATCGCGCCTTTGTCCGAAATCGTCCGACCGGATGTCGCCGTGATCACGACCGTGGAAGCGGTCCATCTGGAATTCTTCGACTCCGAAGAAGGGATCGCGGACGCCAAAGCCGAAATCTTCCTGGGCCTGCCCGAGGATGGCGCTGCCGTACTCAATCGCGACAACCGTCACTTCGAGCGCCTGCGCCGCAGTGCCGACGCCGCCGGCGTAAAGCGCCTGTGTTCCTTCGGGGAACATCCCGATGCAACACTCCGACTGATTAAGACGGCACCAGGCCCGCGCGGCAGCGACGTCACGATAGAACTCGACGGCCGGGAGCTATCCTATGTCGTCGGTGCGCCCGGCCGGCACTGGGTCATTAATAGCCTTGCCGTCCTTGGCGCCGTGCACATGATCGGAGCGGACGTAGCGCGCGCAGCCGCAACCCTCACCGCGATCCGTCCGATGGAGGGGCGCGGCGAACAATCCTCGGTCACTCTTAAGGACGGTAGCTTCGTCCTGATCGACGAGAGCTACAACGCCAGCCCGGCATCGATGCGGGCCGCCTTTGACGTGCTGGGCGCAACCGAACCGTCCGCCGACGGCCGCCGGATAGCGGTGCTCGGCGACATGCTCGAAATCGGCGAGTCAGCGCCCGACGCACATGCGGGACTCGCGCCCGACATCCTGCGCAACCATATCGACATCGTCATCGCCGCCGGTGACAACATGGCGCATCTGATCGACGCGCTAACGGATCGCGCCGTGACCGCACACGGCCACGACAGCGCCGCCATCCAGAACCGCGTGCTGGAGACGGTCCGTGCCGGCGACATTGTCATGGTCAAGGGGTCATTGGGCAGCCGGATGATTCCAATCGCGGAAGCGTTGCGTGCGCTCGACCGCGAAGACGGCCCCAGCGCCGCCGTTGGGGAGGCTTGATACCGCCATGTTGTTTAATCTGCTTTCGCCATTCGCCGATCAATTCCTCGCGTTCAACCTGTTCCGTTACATCACGTTCCGGACCGGCGGCGCGATCATCACCGCGTTGATCCTCAGCTTCCTGTTGGGCCCGATGGTCATTCAGTGGCTGCGCAGCACCCAGAACGGCGCCTCGAACATCCGCGAGGACGTTCCGGAAGGTCATCTTGCCAAGGCCGGCACGCCGACCATGGGCGGATTCCTGATCCTGCTGGCGATCGTCCTCAGCACCATTCTGTGGGCCGACATCAGCAACGGCTACGTTTGGATCGTCATGCTGGTCACCGTCGGTTTCGGCGCGGTGGGCTTTGCGGACGACTACCTGAAGCTATCCAAACGCAATTCGAAAGGCCTGCCCGGCCGGATGAAGCTTCTCCTGCAGGTTCTGATCGCCGTCGGGGCGACCGTTTGGGTCCTGATGCTGACGCGCGAACCGCTTGCGGCGAGCATGTCGGTGCCGTTCTTCAAGAATATCCTGATCGATCTGGGCTGGTTCTTCATCCCCTTCGCGGCCTTCGTCATGGTCGGCGCATCGAATGCGGTCAACCTGACCGACGGCTTGGACGGCCTCGCCATCGTGCCGGTAATGATCGCCGCCGCCTGTTTCGGGTTCATCGCCTACCTCGTCGGCAACTCGATCTATTCGGAGTATCTGCAACTCCACTACGTGGCCGGAACCGGCGAGTTGGCGGTGTTCTGCGGCGCGATGGTCGGCGCGAGCCTCGGCTTCCTGTGGTTCAACGCGCCCCCGGCCATGGTCTTCATGGGCGACACCGGGTCGCTGTCGGTCGGCGGCGCGCTCGGCGCGATCAGCGTCGTCACCAAGCACGAATTGGTCCTCGCGATCATCGGCGGCCTCTTCGTCTTGGAAACGGTATCGGTCATCGTCCAGGTCGCCTCTTTCAAACTGACGGGCAAGCGCGTTTTCGCGATGGCCCCGCTGCACCATCACTTCGAGAAGAAGGGATGGGCCGAATCCACGATCGTCATCCGGTTCTGGATCATTGCGTCGATCCTGGCGCTGATCGGACTGGCAACCCTGAAACTGCGGTAGAGCGAGACAATCTTTAGTGATCGACCTGTCGACATATCGTGGCCAAACCATCGCCGTGATGGGGCTCGGGGCATCGGGCCTCGTCGCCGCCCGTGCGTTGCAACGCGGCGGTGCGATCGTGCGCGCGTGGGACGACCAGGAGTCGAGCCGCGCCGCCGCCGAAGATGACGGGATTTCGATCGCCAATCTCGCCGGCGACGCATGGGACGATGTCGACGCACTGGTCCTGAGCCCCGGTATCCCGCACACCTACCCCGCCCCGCATCCCGTCGCCGCGCGCGCAAAGGAACACGGCTGCGCGATCATCGGCGACATCGAGTTGCTCGCGAAGGCGCAACCCGACGCCCGTTACGTCGGCATCACCGGCACCAATGGTAAATCCACGACGACCGCGTTGATCGGACATATCCTGCAACACGCGGGGCAGACCATCGATATCGGCGGCAATCTCGGGATGCCCGCGCTCGATCTCGCGCCCATGGGCGAGGACGGCCTGTACGTCCTGGAGATGTCGTCCTACCAACTCGAACTGACATCCCCGATCCCCTTCGACATCGCGGTGTTGCTGAACGTTACGGCGGACCATCTGGACCGGCACGGCGGCATGAACGGCTATGTCGCCGCCAAGAAACGCATCTTCGACGGCCAGAAGGCGCGCCATGCGGCGGTGATCGGGATCGATGACGAGATCTGCCAATCCATCGCCGACGCCCTGCGCGATGACGCGACACGGCGGGTCATCGCGATTTCCGGCGACCATCGCGTCGCCGGCGGCGTCTACGCGATCGACCGGTTCCTCTACGACGATTTGGACGGCCAAAACGTCCCGATACTAAGCCTGGACGAAGCGCCCGCGATGCCGGGCACCCACAACGCCCAGAATGCCAGTGCGGCTTATGCCGTCGCGCGGGTACTGGATATCGACCCGACCGTCATCGCGGAAGCGATCCGCAGCTATCCGGGATTGGCTCATCGCCAGCAACTGGTAGCGGAGATCGACGGCGTCCGCTACGTCAACGACAGCAAGGCGACGAATGCCGAAGCCGCGTCCCGCGCCCTGTCCTCCTACGACCATATCTATTGGATCGCGGGCGGCTTGGCGAAGGAAGGCGGCCTCGACGCCGCCGCATCCTGTTTCCCGCGCATCCGCCATGCTTTCCTGATCGGGGAAGCCGCGGAAGACTTCGGTCAGGCGCTTGAGGGACAAGTCGCGACCACGCAATGCGGCGACTTGGAAACGGCGGTTCGGGCCGCGCACGCGATGGCGCATCGCGAGGGAAATCCCGATGCGGTCGTGCTCTTGTCGCCCGCCTGCGCGTCCTTCGACCAGTTCCCGAACTTCGAGGAACGCGGCAACAGTTTCTGCCGCGCCGTCGCCGCGCTACCCGGCAGTGCCCGCACCATCCGCAACGATGGGGGCCCCGCATGATGGTTCCCCTGACACGGACCGATACTTCCGTCCTGGGGCGGTGGTGGTGGACGGTCGACCGGTGGTCCCTCTTCCTGCTCTGCGCTCTTACCGGTATCGGGTTGGTTCTGACCGGCGCCGCGAGCCCGGCGGTTGCCGAACGCCTCAACCTCCCGCCGACGCATTTCCTGCTGCGGCAGGCGATGTTTGTGGTTCCGGCGATAGCGGTCTTGTTCCTGGTGTCCATGCTCAACGCGCGCCAGGTGCGGCGGTTGGCGGTCGTCGTCTTCTTGGCCTCGGTCCTCCTGTTGTTGTTGACGCTAGCGATCGGTACGGAGATCAAAGGCGCGCGCCGATGGATCACCCTGGGCGGCCTGTCCCTGCAGATTTCCGAATTCGTCAAACCGGCCTTTGCCGTCACCGCAGCCTGGATGTTCGCGGCCAAGCGGCTCGGCGAAGATATTCCGGGCAACGCGATCTCCGCCGGTCTCCTGTTCGTCGTGGTCGGGCTATTGCTGGCCCAGCCGGATGTAGGACAGACGGCCGTCGTGACCACCGTTTGGTTCAGCCAGTTCTTCCTCGCGGGTCTGCCGATGGCCTATGTCGCGCTTCTGCTGATCCTCGGGCTCGGCGGCGTGGTCACGGCGTATTTCGTGTTTCCGCATGTCGCCAGCCGCGTCGACCGGTTCTTCAACCCGCAGGCCGGTGACAGCTACCAGATCGACCGTGCGCTGGAAGCCTTCAAGAACGGCGGCCTGTTCGGGACCGGGCCGGGATCGGGAACGGCAAAGTCCAACCTGCCGGACGCTCACGCCGATTTCGTCTTCGCCGTCGCCGGTGAGGAGTTCGGGCTCATCGCCTGTCTGCTGCTCGTCCTGCTGTTCGCCATAATCGTGTTGCGAGGATTCAGCCGCGTCTTGCAGGACAATGATCTGTTCATCGTCCTGGCAACGACTGGCCTTCTGGTGCAGTTCTCCTTGCAGGCGCTGATCAACATGGCGTCCTCGGTCAACTTGATGCCGCCCAAGGGTATGACCTTGCCGTTCATCTCCTACGGCGGATCTTCGATCCTCGCGATCGCTTTCGGCATGGGAATGATGCTCGCGTTGACGCGCCGGCGACCGGGAGATTCCCGATGAACGCGCCAAACCGACCCATCGTCCTCGCCGCCGGCGGTACCGGCGGTCACGTCTTTCCGGCTCAATCCTTGGCGGGAGCGCTCGCCGACCGCGGCATCCGGATAGCGTTGATCACCGACCGACGCGCGAACGCGCTGGATGGCGCACTGGCCACCGCGGATACCTATCGCATCCGGGCCGGCGGCCTGAGCGGCCGGGGACCGATAAAACGATTGGTTGCGCTATTCGAACTCGGCGTCGGCTTCCTGCAGGCGCGGCGAATCCTGAAAGCCATCGATCCGATGGCCGTCGTAGGCTTCGGCAGTTATGCCTCCGCGCCGACCATAGCCGCCGCCGTCGGCCTCGGCTGCCGAACGGTAATTCATGAACAGAACGCGATCCTCGGGCGCGCGAACCGGCTCTTTGCGTCGCGGGTCACGAATATCGCGACCGCCTTCCGCAGCGTGGCCAATCTCCGCGACGAAGACCGGCCCAAGACGGTTTGGACCGGGAACCCGGTGCGGTCCGAAATCATCGGCATCGCCGGTGAGCCATACCCGTCGATCGAAGACGATGGGCCGATCAACCTGCTGGTCTTCGGCGGAAGCCTTGGCGCGTCGGTTTTCAGCAAGGTCATCCCAAATGCGCTGACAAGCCTACCGGAGACGGTCCAACGGCGCATTCGCCTTACGCAGCAGTGCCGGGCGGAAGACCTGGAAGCGGTGCGGAAAATCTATGACGACGCCGGCCTGCAAGCGGAATTGGCACCCTTCTTTTCCGACATGCCGAACAAGCTGGCCACTGCTCACCTTGTGATTTGCCGCGCCGGCGCGTCCACCATCGCCGAACTGGCCGCCGCGGGACGGCCCGCCATACTGGTGCCCTACCCGCATGCGACCGACGACCACCAAACCCGGAACGCCGAATGCCTGTGCGATGCGGGCGGCGGCTGGATGATCCCGCAGGAAGCCTTCACCGCCGAATGCCTTAACGCCCGGCTTACCTCCCTGCTGTCCAACACCAAGAGCCTGCGGACGACCGCGCTCTGCGCCGGACAAATCGGGATGCGGAACGCGACGGACAACCTGACGGACCTGGTTCTATCGGCTGCAGGGTTTTCGGATAACGGCGACGCCGGAACACAATCAAGGGAGGCCGCAGAATGAGAAGCATGCCTCTTTCCATCGGCACCATCCATTTCGTCGGTATCGGCGGAATCGGTATGTCGGGCATAGCCGAGGTGATGCACAACCTGGGTTACAAGGTACAAGGCAGCGACCTGGCCGAAAGCGCCAATGTCGCCCGCCTGCGGGATCTCGGCATGACCGTTCATGTCGGGCACAACGCGTCGAATTTGGGCGACGCGCAGGTCGTCGTCATCTCGACCGCGGTGCAGGCGGACAATCCCGAAGTGGTGGTGGCCCGGGAAACGATGATTCCGGTGGTCCGCCGTGCCGAAATGCTTGCGGAACTGATGCGCCTGAAATGGGCGATCGCGGTAGGCGGCACACACGGCAAGACCACGACGACGTCGATGGTCGCTTCCATCCTGGACGGCGCCGATCTCGATCCGACGGTCATCAACGGCGGAATCATCAACGCCTATGGCACCAACGCGCGGCTCGGCGACGGCGAATGGATGGTCGTGGAAGCCGACGAATCGGACGGCACCTTCGTCAAGCTGCCGGCGACGATCGCCATCGTCACGAACATGGACCCGGAGCATCTCGACTTCTACGGCACCTTCGACGAGGAACGCGCTGCCTTCCGTAGCTTCGTCCAAAATCTGCCCTTCTACGGCTTCGCCGCGCTGTGCATCGATCATCATGAGGTGCAGGCGATGATCGGCAGCATCTCGGACCGCCGCCTCATCACCTACGGCCTCAATCCGCAGGCGGAAGTGCGCGGCGAAAACCTCCGCGCCGGACCCGACGGGGTCACCTTCGACGTGCATTTCGGCGGCCGCGGCACGGACGACCGGCTGCTGCGCGACGTCCACCTGCCGATGTTCGGCGACCACAACGTCCAAAACGCCTTAGCCGCGATCGCCGTCGCCCACGAAATGTCCATCGACGAAGCCACCATCGTCAGCACGCTGGGCGGTTTCGAAGGCGTCAAGCGGCGGTTCACCAAGACCGGCGAAGCCGGCGGCATCACCGTCATCGACGACTACGGGCACCATCCCGTGGAAATCTCGGCCGTCCTGAAAGCGGCGCGCTCGGCATCGGAAGGAAACATCATCGCCGTTGTGCAGCCGCACCGGTATTCCCGGCTGTCGAGCCTATTCGAGGAATTCTGCGCCTGCTTTAACGATGCCGATACGGTCATCGTCTCCAATGTCTATGAGGCGGGTGAAAAGCCGATCCCCGGCGCCGACCGGGACGCGCTGATCGAGGGCCTTCGCACCCGCGGGCATCGCCACGTCCTGGCGCTCGGCGATCCGGATGACCTGCCCCAGATCGTTGGGGCCGTCGCCCACGCCGGTGACATGGTCGTGTGCCTCGGTGCCGGCACCAGCACGGTCTGGGCGAACGAACTGCCCGAGAAACTCAAGGCGCTGCAAGAGTCGGCGGGAGCACGGTGATGGCCATGGCGGCACTTAAACATCCCGATCGCCTCATCGACCGGCTTCCCGCAGTCCGCGGCGAGTATCGGGAAGACGTCGAGTTGGCGCGTTATACCTGGTTCCGCGTCGGCGGCCCGGCGGAAGTGGTGTTCCTCCCGGCTGACGCGAACGATCTGCAGCAATTTCTCTCCGGCACGCCGTCGGACATCCCGGTGACGGTGCTCGGCGTCGCATCGAACTTGCTGATTCGCGACGGCGGCATCCCCGGCGTGGTCATCCGGCTGCGCGGCACGTTCAATACCACCGCCGTGTCCGAGGCCGGCGTCGTGGCCGGCGCCGGCGCGCTGGACATCAACGTCGCACGGTTTGCGGCAGAGAACGGAATCGGCGGGTTGGAATTCCTTTCCGGTATTCCGGGAACGATCGGCGGCGCGTTGCGCATGAATGCCGGCGCATACGGGCGCGAGGTCAAGGACGTGCTGATCAGCGCCGACTCCCTCGATCGGACCGGCGGCGCGCATCGGCTCGACGCCGCGGCGATGGGGTTTAGCTACCGTCATTCCAGCGTGCCGGACGATCATATCTTCGTCTCGGCGACACTTGCCGCCGAACCGGACGACCCGGCAAAAATTTCCGCGCGCCTGGACGAAATCGGCGCGGCCCGGAACGATACGCAGCCGATCCGAAGCCGAACCGGCGGTTCGACCTTCAAGAACCCCGACGGCGGTCATGCCTGGGAACTGATCGACGCCGCCGGCTGCCGCGGACTTCAGGTTGGCGGCGCGGCGGTATCGGAAAAACACTGCAACTTCCTGATCAACACCGGGTCGGCCACCGCGCATGACCTGGAGAATCTAGGCGAAGAGGTTCGCCGGAGAGTCCTCGATACCTGCGGCGTCGAGCTGCAATGGGAAATTCGGCGGGTTGGCGTCGCCGAGAACGGAGGCCGGGAATGAGCAAGCGTGTCGCAGTGCTTCTTGGAGGGTGGTCGGCCGAGCGTGAAGTGTCGCTCAGCAGCGGCACGGAATGTGCAGCGGCATTGCGCGAAAGTGGGTACGACGTTGAGGAGATCGACGTAACGCGCGACGTCGAGGCTTTGTTGAAGAGACTCGAGCCACGCCCCGACGTGGTGTTCAACGCGTTGCACGGACGTTTTGGAGAGGACGGCCACATTCAGGCAATGCTCAATATTCTTGAGATTCCCTACACCCATTCCGGACTGCTCGCCTCGGCCACGGCGATGGACAAGGCGCGTTCGAAGGAGATCTTCCGGGCCGCCGGCATCCAGTGCACGGAAGGTCAGGTCCTGCATGTCGGCGATTTGCGGGGCGGAATCGTGATCGACCCTCCCTACGTCATCAAACCGAACAACGAAGGATCCAGCGTCGGCGTCCATATCATCCTTCCCGGCGATAACTACCTGCCGGTTGACGACTGGCAGTACGGGTCCAATGCGCTCGTCGAGCCGTATATTCCAGGCCGCGAGTTGACGGTCGCCGTCATGGGCGACCGCGCGCTCGGCGTGACCGAACTGCGCCCAAACGATGGATTCTACGACTACGAGGCGAAGTACACGGACGGCAAGACGGTGCACCTGTGTCCCGCCCCCGTCCCGGATTCGATCGCCCAGCTTTGCATGGAGAACGCGGTCACCGCGCACCGCGCGCTGGGATGCCGCGGCGTGACGCGGGCGGACTTCCGCTACGACGACACGATGCGCAATCCGGGAGAATTGTATCTCCTGGAGATCAATACCCAGCCGGGGATGACGCCCCTCTCGCTAGTGCCCGAACAGGCGAAGCATGTCGGCATGTCCTTCCCCGAGCTGGTCAGTTGGATGGTGGAGAACGCAGCATGCGACGCGTAAGGAAAACACGCCGCACCACCGCGACACGGCGGCGCGCGCGGCGCCAGAACACCCTATGGGACCGGATCACCGAGCGGTTCCATTTCGAGATGACACCCGGCCGCCGCTGGCTGATGTATGGCGCCGGTGCGCTGACCGGGGTCGGCATGATGATCGGCGGTATTGTTTGGGCGTCAGGTGTCGACCTGCCGGGCCGGATCGCGAACGCAACGCGCACCGCCGTCGCCGATGTCACGCTGTGGGCCGGCTTCTCAGTTCAGGAAGTTTATGTGGCCGGTCGCAAGGAAGCGACACGCTCGCAACTGCTGGACGCGCTTCAGACACGCGTCGGCGAACCGATCCTGTTCTTCGATCCGGACGGCGCGCGGCAACGGATGGAAGACCTGGGCTGGGTCGCCGAGGCCCGCATTGAACGGCGGTTGCCCGACACGATCCTGGTCTACCTGACGGAGCGCGAACCCGTCGCCATCTGGCAAAGGAACAAGAAGTTCCTGCTGGTGGATCAGGCAGGCGCAATCATCGGCTCGCAAGGGCTTGACCGGTATCGCGACCTTAAGATCATCATCGGCGACACCGCACCGAAGCACGCGGCCGCCCTATTGGCGATGCTGGCCGCCGAACCCGAGATGATGGCGCGGGTCACCCACGCCGTGTGGGTCAGCGGGCGCCGCTGGAACATCCGCATCGAGGACGCCATCGATATCCGCCTGCCGGCCGAGAACCCGGAAGCGGCATGGCGCAAGTTAAGCGAGTTGGAAAAGGAACATGGCCTCCTGAAGCGCGATATCTCCGCCGTGGACCTTCGTGTCCCGGACAAGATGACCGTCCGGATGAACCGGAAGCCGACCGCAGCGGCGCACCGCGGCGATCAGACGTAGACGACGTGTCGAACAGGTAACGAACGTAAAAGAAGGATGAGAAACCTTGGCGAATAACGGCATCATATCCGCACTCGATATCGGGTCGACGAAGATATGCTGCTTTATCGGTGAAGCGGACGAGCAAGACGTGATCCGCGTTACCGGTATCGGCCATCAAGCCAGTCAGGGCGTACGCGCCGGGCTGATCGTCGACATGGAATCGGCCGAGCAGGCTGTATTGTCGGCCGTCCACGCCGCCGAACAGATGGCGGGCGTGACCATCCGTTCGACCATCGTCAACCTGACCGGCGGTCATCCACGTAGCAACTCTCACTCCTTCGAACATCCGCTGCGCGGCGGGGCAATCGACGACACGGACATTCGCCGCCTGCTTCATGAATGCGGCACCGACACCGACGTCAACGAACGGACGCTGATCCACGCCATCCCGGTCGGGTATGTCGTCGACGGCGCCAACGGCATCCGCGATCCGCGCGGGCTGCACGGCAGTTCGTTCGGCGTCCGTATGCACAAGGTCAGCGCCAAGGCGGGCGCGGTCCACAATTTGGCCACCTGCGTCTCGCGATGCCTACTGGACGTGAGCGACATTGTCGTCGGCGCGTATGCCGCCGGGCTCGGCTGCCTGGTCGAGGACGAAATCGATCTGGGCGTGACGGTCATCGATATGGGCGGCGGCACGACGTCGCTTGCCGTGTTCTACGACGGTGCCCTAGTCCATGTGGATTCGATCCAGATCGGCGGCGGGCACGTGACAAACGATATCGCGCGCGGCCTATCGACCCCGATTCCACAGGCCGAGCGCTTGAAAACACTGCATGGTAACTGCCTGTCGTCGCACGCCGACGACCGCGAGATGGTGACGGTGCCACAGGTCGCCGCCGAGGAAGACGGCCAGCCGGTACAGATACCGAAATCGTTCCTGGTGGGGATCATCGCGCCGCGCATCGAAGAGACGATCGAATTGGTCCGGTCCCGGCTGGAGGCGAGCGGCCTCGATAAGATCGCCGGCCGCCGTGTGGTATTGACCGGAGGCGCGAGTCAGCTTCCCGGCGTTGCCGAATTGGCGCGGCAAATCTTGAACAAACAGGTTCGGCTCGGCAAACCACGCGGCTTGACGGGCCTGGCGGAGGCCACCTCAGGACCGGCATTTTCGGCCTGTGCCGGCCTTTTGTCCTTCGCGGTAGACGACCGGGGCGACGCACGTGGGATGACGACGCCTCAGCGAGAGACGGCCGGCGGCCTTTTTGGCCGCCTTGGAGGGTGGTTACGTGAGAATTTCTAGCGTTAACCCTCTTTTTTTGAGCCCATGGGGCCACCATGGGGGCGACGAATGCCGCTAAATACGGCATATTTGGCATTGTAAGAGCGGAGAGAGAATAGAATGACAATCAAATTGTCGATGCCCGATATCGAGGGCGAACTCAAACCACGGATCACCGTGGTCGGAGTCGGCGGCGCCGGAGGGAATGCCGTCAATAATATGATCGATTCCAATCTCGCCGGCGTCGAGTTCCTGGTGTGCAATACGGATGCGCAGGCGCTCGGCCAGTCGAAATCCGAACGCCGCATCCAACTCGGCACGAACCTGACCCAGGGCCTGGGCGCGGGTGCCCGTCCCGACGTCGGGCGCGCCGCCGCGGAAGAAGCGCAGGAAGAGACGCTCGACCATCTCGCCGGCAGCCACATGGTATTCATCACGGCCGGCATGGGCGGCGGCACCGGCACCGGCGCGGCCCCGGTCATCGCCCGCACGACCCGCGAGCAGGGCATCTTGACGGTCGGCGTCGTGACCAAGCCGTTCCATTTCGAAGGTCAGCAGCGCATGCGCCTCGCCGAAGAGGGCATCGAAGAGCTGACCCAACATGTCGACACGCTGATCATCATCCCGAACCAAAACCTGTTCCGGGTTGCCAACGAGAAGACGACCTTCGCGGACGCCTTCAACATGGCGGACAACGTGTTGTATTCGGGTGTCCGCGGCGTGACCGACCTGATGGTGATGCCGGGCCTGATCAACCTTGACTTCGCCGACGTGCGAACGGTCATGAGCGAGATGGGCAAGGCGATGATGGGAACGGGCGAGTCCGAAGGCGACCGCCGGTCCATCGAGGCCGCGGAAGCCGCGATCTCCAACCCGCTGCTGGAAGACATCACGATGGAAGGCGCCCGCGGCGTCCTGATCAACATCACCGGCGGCCCGGACATGACACTGTTCGAGGTCGACGAAGCGGCCAACCGCATCCGCGAAGAGGTCGACCCGGAGGCCAACATTCTCTTCGGGTCCACCTTCGACGAATCGATGGAAGGCAAGCTCCGCGTTTCGGTCGTTGCCACCGGCATCGACGCGGTGGAAATGTCTTCGGTTCAGCCGCAGCCGATCCGCACGGTCCGGGCAACCACCGAGCCGGCGCCGGCTGAACGCGAAACGCCGCCGGAAGCGGCCGACATCGCTGCTACCGAACCAGCCGCCGCGGGCGACACCACCGATACCGATGCTGCATCTGCCGTCGAGCCGACGACGATGCCCGCCGCCGAAGAGGAACCGTCGCAGCCCGAGATGCCTGCCTCGGAACCGGAGAAGCCGGCGATGAGCGCCGTACCCCAACCGCAACCGGCCAAACCGGCTCCAGCGGCGCGGATCGAACCGTCCTTGTCGATGCAACGTCCGTCGACACCGCAACCGACGGCACCCGCACCGGTCCAGGAAACGGCCCCGGCGCCGGCACCCGAACCGGAAAGGCGGCCTGAGCCGCAAACGCGTCCGGAGTCCCTGTCCCGGCCGGAACCGGGCGGACGGCGCGTGCCGTTCATCCCGCCCCGCCCGACGTCGCCTACTCCTGGTGATGACAGCGGGTCCGGATCGGCATCGCGCTCCGCGGGTGACCAGCTCGACGACGCGTTGAGCCAACCGTCACGACGGCGCAGCCTGTTCGAACGGATGACGGGCGTCAGCCGGACGGCCGACATGAACATGCGCTCCACAACCGCGCCGCAGCCAAAGGTACAGACGGAACCGCAACTGCAAACGCGGCCAACCCCGGCCGCGCCGCCGTTGACGAACCCGGCGGCACCGTCCGAGACACCGCCACCGGTGGCCGAAAATCCGCCGGCGCAAGTCCAAGCGGACGACGCCAACGACGAACCGGAGAAAGCCGCCTCATCCGAAGAAGAAGTGCTTGATATTCCAGCATTTCTGCGGCGACAGGCTAATTAGCGCCGCAATCCGATTCAGTACAATGCCAACCTTGTGCACGGCCGCATCCTCGATGCGGCCGTGCCTCTTTCCGCAATCCGACATGTAACAATTGGTAACAAAGAGTGATTTGTTCTCTTCCGGCGGGATTGGTACATCATTGTTATAGAAACTAATTTTCCGGTGTTCCAATACCGGGTACGCGCTCGAAAACGACGATCAAAGCAGTTACTACAGCAACGATCACCAGGGCGTCAGACGTGGGGGACTTAAGTGTGGGAAAGCCGACCAACGTTGGTCTGAACGGTTCTGGTTCGACGACCTCTCCAAAACAGAAGACGCTTAAGAGCAGTATTCACTGCAGCGGCATCGGCCTGCACAGCGGTGAAAAGATTTCCATGTCGTTGCATCCTGCCGACATCGACACCGGCATCGTATTCCGCCGCGCCGACTTACGCGGCCAGCAGGCGGAGATCGCGGCGCATTTCGGCAACGTATCCGACACGCGACTTTGCACCTCGCTTTCCAACGAAGCGGGCACGACCATCGCGACGGTCGAGCATCTCATGGCGGCGCTAGCCGGCTGCGAGATCGACAATGCCGTCATCGAGGTTGCCGGCCCCGAAGTGCCGATCATGGACGGCAGTTCCGAGCCGTTCGTCTTCCTGATCGAATGCGCGGGCATCGAAGAACAGTCGGCCAGCCGCCGGGCGATTCAAATTCTCAAGCCGAAAGTGGCCCATATCGGCGACGCGGTCACGAAACTCGAGCCGGCAGACGTCTTCTCGATCGAACTGTCGATCGAATATGACAATCCGGTCATCGGTCAGCAGACAAAGACCGTCGCCATGTGCGCCGACACGTTCAAATCCGAAATCTGTCGCGCGCGGACCTTCGGCTTCCTCGAAGACGTCGAAGCGATGCGGAAGGCCGGCCTGGCCCACGGCGGGTCCCTGGACAACGCCGTGGTGGTGAGCGGGGACAAGGTTCTGAACGACGGCGGCCTGCGGTATGAAGACGAGTTCGTCCGGCATAAGATTTTGGATAGCCTGGGCGACCTTTACCTGGCCGGCGGTCCGATCATCGGCCGTTTCTCGGGCCATCGAACCGGGCATCAGATCAACAATAAGCTTTTGCGCGCCTTGTTCGCCGATACCGCTGCATGGGCCTACGTCTCCGGTGACGATGTCCCACTGCCGGAGTCGACGCGCTGGACCGAGACGCCGGCTGTCGCGGTCGCGTAGTCCCGCCAACTCCCTTCGTCGTCAGTTGCGATTTGTGAAGCGGCCGCCATATAGGAATGGGCGGCCGTCGGTGCTATATAGGCGTCATGAACGCGGCGGCACCCGTGAAACTCCGGCTAAGCCGCTACCGCACTGTTGAAGGTTTCGTAACGCCCATGACCGATCGGACATTTCCTTCCCGTCGCAAACGCCTTTCCGGGCCGGCACCCGTTCTGCTGACGGTCTGCATGCTGCTCTTATCCGGCTGCGACACGTTGACCACGATCTTCGGCTCGCCCGAGGAAGAGGCCCAAGCCGCGAAGGAACGCAGCGCGGAAGAAATCTACAACGGCGCGCTGGATTATCTGGAAGCGGGCTGGAACGAGACCGCCGCCAAGGAATTCGATGAAGTCGAACGGCAGCACCCCTATTCGCGCTGGGCGACGAAGGCGCAGCTCATGTCGGCTTATGCCTTTTATCTGGAAGAGAAATTCGACGAGGCTATCATTGCACTGGACCGGTTCATCGAACTGAACCCGGGCCATAGCGATATCGCCTATGCCTATTATCTCAAGGCGCTGTCCTATTACGAGCAGATTTCCGATGTCGGCCGCGATCAAAAAATGACGACGCTTGCGCTGGCTTCCGTGCAGGACGTCATCAAGCGCTTCCCGAACACGGCCTATGCACGGGATGCTCGTCTCAAACTCGATCTGACGCGCGACCACCTCGCCGGTAAGGACATGAGCATCGGCCGCTACTACCAGCGCAACGGTGACAATCTTGCGGCGATCAACCGGTATCGCGCAGTCATTGAGAACTACCAGACCACCACCCATGTTCCCGAAGCATTGCATCGGCTGACCGAGGCCTATCTCGCCTTGGGCATCACCGACGAGGCACAGATGTCCGCGGCTGTCCTGGGCCATAACTTCCCGGGCAGCACTTGGTATGAAGACAGCTATGCCATGCTGGAGCGGCGTAACCTGAGACCCCAGCGCAAGGAGGGTTCTTGGTTGAGCTGGCTTTGGGATTGGACGTCTTGACGGACCCATGCTGACCGCGCTCAGCATTCGAAACATCGTCCTTATCGACCGGCTGGATGTGGCCTTCGCGGAGGGCTTGAGTGTCCTGACCGGCGAAACCGGCGCCGGCAAATCCATTCTGCTCGACGCGCTCGGCATGGCGCTGGGCGCCCGGTCCGAAGGCCGGATGCTGCGCGCCGGGGTCGAGCGGGGCAGCGTCACCGCCACCTTCCAGGTTCCGGAGGGCCATCCTCTTGTCGACCTGCTGCGCAAACAGGACTTGCCCGCGGATTCCACGATCATGCTGCGCCGTGTCCTCAGCGACGACGGCCGGACACGCGCCTATGTCAACGACGAGGCCATTAGCATCGGACTGTTGCGGCAGCTCGGCGATTCGCTGATCGAGATCCAAGGACAATTCGACGAACGCGGTCTCCTCGACCGGGGAACGCATCGCGCCCTCCTGGATATTTACGGCAAGCTCGCGAAGAAGAAGAGCGATATGGCCGCCGCATTCGACGACTGGCGCGCGGCGGCGGAACATCGACGGCAGGCCGAAGCGGACGCCGCCCAAAGCCGCGAGGACGAGGATTACTTGCGGCATTCCCTGTCGGAGTTGGAAAAAATCGACCCGGTCGCTGGCGAAGAACAGCAACTCGCCGACAACCGGACCATGCTGCAGAATGCCGAGGCGGTCCTCACGGGCCTCGATGCAGCCTATGCCGAACTCGCCGGCGACGACGGTGCGGAATCACGGCTGCAATCGGCGGTCGGCCAATTGAGCCGCACCGCGGAAAAGGCCGCCGGACGGTTAGATTCGGTCACCGCCGCGTTGGATCGCGCAATCGCTGAAATTCAAGACGCGATGCAGTCGCTCCGCGAGCTCGCCAATGACCTGAACCTGGATCGCGGTGACCTCGACTCGATCGAGGAACGCCTGTTCGCGCTCCGCGATGCGGCACGTAAACACGGCATCCAAGTCGACGACCTGCCCTTGTTGCAAGAGAGGCTCGCCGAACGCCTGTCGATGCTCGACGACCAGACCGGCAGCATCGCGACGCTGAAGAAGGAAGAAGCAGCGGCGCGCGAACGCTACGTCGCCGGGGCCAAGGCTCTCTCCGACGCGCGTCACAAGGCAGCGAAGAAACTGGACGCCACCGTCAACGCGGAACTGCCACCGCTCAGGCTCGACAAAGCGGAATTCGCCACCCTGATCGAACCGCTGGATGAAGGGTCCTGGACCGCCGCGGGGACGGACCGCGTTTCGTTTCAGGTATCGACCAATCCGGGGGCCGCGATGGGGCCGTTGTCGCAGATCGCGTCCGGCGGTGAGCTTTCCCGCTTCCTTCTCGCCTTGAAGGTCGCCCTGGCGGAGACCGGCCCGACGCCCACCCTGGTGTTCGACGAGGTCGACAGCGGCGTCGGCGGCGCCACCGCGGATGCGGTCGGCGAACGTCTGCTGCGTCTGTCGCAGAATCTTCAGGTGTTGGTGGTGACGCACTCGCCGCAGGTTGCGGCCCGTGGCGACACCCATCTTCGCGTCGAAAAACTCGATTCCGGCGGCGTCGCCGTTACAACGGTGGATCAACTCGAAATGGAGGATCGCCGGGAAGAAGTCGCCCGCATGCTGTCCGGACGGGAGATTACCGATGAGGCGCGTGCCGCGGCGACCCGCCTTCTTGAAGGAGAGCGGGTATGAGCAAGCCCCCGAAACCGGTTGGAAAGCTGACCGAGAAGCAGGCGAAAGCGGAACTCACCCGGCTCGCCTTGGAGATCGAACGCCATGACCGGCTATATCATCAGCAGGACGCGCCGGAGATCAGCGATGCCGACTACGACGCCCTCCGCCGGCGCAACGAGGCCATCGAAGAACGGTTTCCTGCCCTGAAACGCGGCGATAGCCCGAGCGACCATGTCGGTGCGCCGGTCGCCTCCGGCTTCAGCAAGGTCACCCACGCACGGCCGATGCTCTCGCTCTCGAATGCATTCAACGACGATGACGTGCGCGACTTCATCGAGAGTGTCCGGAAATTCCTGGGTCTCGACGCCGATGATCCGGTTGAGATCGTCGCGGAACCCAAGATCGACGGCCTGTCTGCCTCCTTGCGGTACGAAAACGGCGCCCTGGTCCTCGGTGCCACGCGGGGCGACGGCGCGGTCGGCGAGAACATCACCGCCAACCTCAAGACCATCGACGAGATTCCAAACCAGCTGACCAGCGATGCGCCGGATATCTTGGAAGTCCGCGGCGAAGTGTACATGTCGCGCGAGGACTTCTTCGCGCTGAATGAACGGCAGGTGGCCGACGGCGACAAGGTCTTCGCCAATCCGCGTAACGCGGCAGCCGGCAGTTTGCGACAGCTCGACCCGTCCATCACGGCCCGCCGACCGCTTCGAATGTTCGTCTACAGCGCCGGCGAGATGAGCGACACGACGGCGGAAACGCATTGGGACTTCCTGCAACAACTCCGCGATTGGGGATTTCCGACCAATCCGATGTCGCGGCTGTGCACCTCCGCCGAAGAAGTGCTCGAAACCTATACCGACATACAGACAAAGCGCGCCGAGCTTCCCTACGACATCGACGGCGTCGTCTATAAGGTGAACCGGCTGGACTGGCAGCGGCGGATGGGCGTGCGTAGTCGGGCGCCGCGCTGGGCAACCGCCCATAAGTTTCCCGCCGAACAAGCCGAGACGATGCTCCGTGCCATCACCATCCAAGTCGGACGCACCGGTGCGCTGACGCCGGTCGCCGAACTCGAGCCGATCACCGTGGGCGGCGTGGTGGTCAGCCGCGCGACGTTGCATAACGAGGACGAAATCCAGCGCAAGGACATCCGGGAAGGCGACGCGGTTGTCGTGCAGCGCGCTGGCGACGTGATCCCGCAGGTCGTCCGCGTCATCGAGGAACGGCGGCCCGCCGGCTCAACGCCGTTCGCATTCCCGGCGGTATGCCCCTGCGAGCTGAAGACCCCGACCATGCGCGAAGAAGGGGAAGCGGTCCGGCGCTGCACCGGCGACCTCGCCTGTCCCTATCAACAGGTGGAACGCCTGAAGCATTTCGTGTCCCGCGACGCCTTCGACATCGAAGGGCTCGGGGCGAAGAACATCGAATCCTTCTGGCAGGACAAGATCGTCACCAAGGCGGGTGACATCTTCCGCTTGCGCGATCAGCGCGACGCCATCGCCGAGCGCGAAGGCTGGGGCGAACAGTCGATCACGAAATTACTCGACGCGATCGAGGACAAACGCATCATCCCGCTCGACCGCTTCATCTATGCCCTCGGCATCCGTCAGGTAGGCCAGGCGAATGCGCGGTTGCTGGCAAAGAATTACGGCTCCTTCCCCGCACTTCGAACCGCGATGCAGGCGGCGCAAGACGAAACCGCCACCGAATTTCAAGATCTCATCAATATCGACGGGATCGGCCCGTCGGTGGCGACCGACCTCGTCACATTCTTCCAGGAGCCGCACAACGCTGCCGCGTTGGAGGACCTGGAATCGGAACTCGACATCCAGGACTTCGAGACACCGGACGAGTCGGGCTCCGTCGTCGCGGGCAAGACCGTCGTCTTTACCGGATCGCTGGAAAAGATGACGCGTAGCGAGGCCAAGGCCCGCGCGGAGTCGATGGGCGCCAAGGTCACGGGTTCGGTCTCGAAGAAGACCGACTATGTCGTGGTGGGCGCGGACGCCGGATCGAAGGCAAAGAAAGCCGAAGACCTCGGCGTCGAGATGTTGACCGAAGAAGCCTGGTTGGAGCTGATCGGCGGACCCTAACCATCCGCGATCGGCCGGGTCGCCGCATCCAGCCATTCGCGGGTCGCCGGGTCGAGCGATGGACCGACCGTCTCCCGGACCCGTGCGTGATACACATCGAGCCACGCAATCTCACCCTCCGTCAGCAACGATAGGTCGACGAGTGTCCGGTCGATCGGCGCGAGGGTCATGGTTTCCAGCTGCAGCAGCGTCCGCTCGCCATCTTCCACGCCGTCGCACGGGACGACGGTGACGAGATTTTCGATTCGGATGCCATAGGCGTCGGTCTTGTAATACCCCGGTTCGTTCGAAACGATCATCCCCGGCTTCAACGCGACGGTATCGCCCGCCTTCGAAATCCGATGCGGCCCCTCGTGTACGCTCAAATAGCTGCCGACCCCGTGGCCGGTCCCATGATCGAAATCCAGGCCGGCTTGCCACAACGCGTGCCGCGCCAGGGTATCGAGCTGGGCGCCCGTCGTCCCTTGCGGGAAACGGGCGGTCGCAATGCCGATATGGCCCTTCAGGACACGGGTGAACCGGTCGCGCATTTCAGGTGTCGGATCGCCGACGGCGATCGTGCGGGTGATGTCCGTCGTCCCGTCGAGATACTGCGCGCCGGAATCCACGAGATAAAGTTCCCCCGTGCCGATTTCGCGATTGGTCTCTTCGCTGACGCTGTAATGCACGATGGCGCCGTTCGGTCCGGACCCGGAGATCGTGCGAAAGCTGAGGTCACGGATCAGGTCGTTCTCGAACCGAAAAGCACGAAGTTGCTCAGCCGCCTCTATCTCGGTCAGGCCGCCCGCCGGCGCATGCTCGGCAAACCAGGCCAGAAACCGCGTGACCGCCACCCCGTCCCGGCGATGCGCCGCCCGGGCACCATCCACTTCGGTCTCGTTCTTGCAAGCCTTCGGCATTGCGCAAGGATCTTCGCCCTTCACGATTTCCGCCCCGCCAGCCTTCAGGCGATCGAACACGAAACTCGCCGCACTCGTCGGGTCGGCCATCACCCGGCGTCCGCCCTCACCTAACGCTTCAAGCGCCGGCCCGAAATCTGCTGGCGGCTGGATCGCCACGCCATTCCCCAGATGTTCCGCGACTCCCGGCGAGAGCTTGCGGGAGTCGATGAAAAGATCGACAGAACCGTCGTCACGCAGGATCGCGAAGGACAGCGGCAAGGGCGTATGCGGCACGTCCCCGCCGCGAATGTTCAAGAGCCAGGCAATCGAATCCGGCATGGTCAGAACCGCCGCCGCGACACCTTCATCAGACAGCGCCACGCTAAGCGTCGCGCGCTTGGCCACCGCCGGATCGCCGGCATAGATATCATCATGCACCACGACGGGGGCCAGCGGCGCGGCCGGCTGATCCGGCCAAACCGCATCAACGGGATTGTCGTCAACGGCCACTAAACTCCCCCCGGCCTTTTCCGCCGCCTTGCGATACCGCGCAACCGATGCCTCGGTCAGCAGCAACGGGTCGTAGCCGAGCGCCGCGCCCTCCGCGAGATTCTCCGCAATCCAGTCCCAAGGCGATTTGTCCGCCAACGGGACGGGTTCCACCTGATCGGTATCCACTTCGTCGAGCACCTGAAGCGTGTAACGCCCATCGACGAAAACCGCCGCCCGCTCGGCAAGCACCACCGCGACCCCGGCCGAACCGGAAAAACCGGTAACCCAGCGCAACCGCTCGGCCCGGGTCGGCACATATTCACCCTGGTGTTCGTCCGTGCGCGGCACAATGAACCCGTCCAATCCGCGCCGGACGATTTCCGCCTGCAATGCGGCGAGCCGTTCGGCCGGCGCCGGGCCGTAGGGAAACATTCCCTCGGCAGTCGCCGCGACTTCCGACCGCAGCGCATTGAGTTGACCGCGCAGCGCCGCATCCGCGTTCGGCGCCACCAGCACGGTCCAGTCTTCATAGCCCTCCGGCGCTGCCGCGACCCCGGCGACCAACTCACGGACGGCGGCCACCGGCATCGCTACGCCAGCGGCCACTAGCGCCGCTTCCAACTGTGCATCACCCGCATAGGATGCTTCGGTTTCAACCATGCCAACGTTCTTTCTTTGCCTTCGACTTAAGCTAAGCAGCCGCCACCGACATACAAGGGAGGCCGCTTGGTCTCCTTCACCGGGAAAGCACGAGGGTTGCCCATCCCTCGACCAGCATCCGGTTTCGCAGTTCGAACCCGAACCGACGATACGCACCCAAGACCTGCGGTCCCTGTTCCGCCAACAATCCCGACAGGACCACCAATCCGCCCGTGGCACAGTACCGCCGCAATGCCGGAGCAAGCCCCATCAAAGGACGGGCCAGGATGTTCGCCAGGATAAGGTCGTAGGGAGCGGACTCCAAGAGAAGCCGGTGTTTCCGGCCATTGCTTTCGATTGCCGCCGCCAGGCGCGTGACGCCGTTTTCGACGAAATTCTCACGGCTGACCCGCACCGCCTCGGGGTCGATATCCGCCGCCACCACCGGAATACGCCACCGCTTCGCCGCCGCAATCGACAAGATTCCCGAACCACAGCCAAGATCGAGAACCCGCCTTGGCCGGTCAGTTTCACCGATGGCGTCCATCGCCCGCAAACAGCCGCTCGTGCTGCCATGCTCGCCTGAGCCGAATGCGGTCGCCGCGTCGATTCGGATGGAAATGGCACCCGCGGGGATCGCCCCTGTGTAGTGCGATGGATAGACGAAGAACCGTCCGGCGTGGACCGGCTGAAACGTATCGAGGCTGTCCTTCAGCCAGTCCGTCATGGCCAAAGGCACACACGCGACCTCCGGTTCGGCGATCTCCGCGGCTGCCGCGGCGAGCGCCACCGCCGCCGCCATTTGTCCGGGATCCGGCGGTGCCTCCAGATAGGCTTCCACGGTCCAATCCGCCGCCACTGCCTCCCCGCCGAACGCGGCGACGGACAGTGCGAAGGGGCGCAACGCGTCGGAAACCAGATCGACCGCTTCGCCAGGCACCGACACTGCAATCTTCCACGCGGCGGTCACGGACAGTGTCCCCGGTATCGGCAAGTGCAGGGTGATCGCAAGATCAGGTCTTCTCGACGAAGGCAGCGACGACTTTCTTGGTCCCGGCCTTGTCGAAGTCGATGGTCAGATGATCCCCCTCGACCACCCGGACCCATCCCATTCCGAATTTCTGATGGAAACACCGATCGCCCAACGCAAACGAGACTCCGGATCCATGCAATGCTTCGGGCTCGGCTTCGATCAGCCGGCTACCGGGACCGTTCCGCTGCAGGCGTTGCCAGCCGGGCCCGCCGTGATGCGACCCGCCGACATCCTTGAACATCGATTCGTGGCTCAACCCGCCACCGCCATACAAGCCCCCTTCGCTTTCCAGAACCACCTGGTCCTGCGGCAGTTCCTCGATGAAACGCGATGGGATCGCGCTCTGCCAGAGATTATGAATGCGGCGATTGGCGGCGAAACTGATATGCACGCGATGACGCGCCCGCGTGATACCGACATAGGCAAGACGCCGCTCCTCCTCCAGCCCAGCGCCGCCATTCTCGTCGAGCGACCGCTGATGCGGAAAAAGCCCCTCTTCCCAGCCCGGCAGGAAGACCGTCTCGAACTCAAGCCCTTTCGCGCTGTGCAGGGTCATCAGGCTGACCATGTCCTGATCAGCCGCCTCGATATTGTCCATGACCAGGCTGACATGCTCCAGAAAGCCGGCGAGATTCTCAAAATCCTCGAGCGCGACAATGAGTTCCTTGAGGTTCTCCAGCTTCCCCGGCGCTTCGGGTTTCTTGCTTTCCTGCCACATCGTGGTGTAGCCGGATTCGTCGAGCACGATCTGCGCCAGATCGACATGCGAGTTGATCGTCGCTTCGGTGCGCCAGCGTTCGAAATCCGCGATGATCTTGCCAAGCGCGCGGCGTGACGCAGGCCGCAACTCATCGGACTCGACGATCTTGATCGCCGCGATATACAACGGCACGCCTTGTGCACGGGCCAGCGCATGCAGCGACTGCAGCGTGGTCTTGCCGATGCCCCGGGCCGGCTTGTTGATGATCCGCTCGAGCGCCATGTCGTCGTCCTGCTGGTGGATCACACGCAGGTAGGCGATGGCGTCGCGAATCTCCTCACGCTCATAGAAGCGCGGGCCACCGATCACGCGATACGGCAGGCCGAGGGTCATGAACCGTTCTTCGAACTCGCGGGTCTGGAAACCGGCACGCACGAGGATGGCGATCTCGTTCAGCGAATGGCCCTTGCGTTGAAGGTTTTCGATCTCGTCACCGACGACGCGCGCCTCCTCTTCCCCGTCCCAGACGCCGCGCACGCTGAGCGGTTCGCCCGCCGTCGCGTCGGTCCACAGCGTCTTGCCGAGCCGGTCTTCGTTCTGCGCGATCAGACCCGACGCGGCGGCTAGGATATGCGGCGTCGAGCGGTAATTCTGCTCCAGCCGAATCACCTTGGCGCCCGGGAAGTCCTTTTCGAACTTCAGGATGTTGCCCACTTCCGCGCCCCGCCATCCGTAGATCGACTGATCGTCGTCGCCGACGCAACAGATGTTGTTCCGTCCCTGCGCCAACAGCCGCAGCCAGAGATACTGCGCAACGTTGGTGTCCTGGTACTCATCGACGAGGATGTAATGGAAAAGCCGCTGGTAATCGGTCAGAACGTCCGGATTTTCCTTGAACAAACGCAAGCACAGCAACAGCAGGTCGCCGAAATCGGCCGCGTTCTGGACGGTCAAACGTTCCTGATACTGACGATAGATTTCGACGAGCCGACCGTTGGCGTAGTCGCCCGCCTCGCCGCCGGAGACCTGATCCGGCATCAAACCTTTGTCCTTCCAGCGCTGGATGACGGAAATCAGCATCCGCGCCGGCCAGCGCTTCTCGTCGATCTGCTCGGCCTGCAGAATCTGCCGCAAGAGGCGGATCTGGTCGTCCGCATCCAGGATCGTGAAGTTGGATTTGAGGTCCACCAACTCCGCATGCCGGCGCAAGATACGGGCGCCCAAGGCATGAAACGTCCCGAGCCAGAGCCCATCCGCCACGCCACCGACCAGGTTCTCCACCCGTGATTTCATCTCGCGGGCGGCCTTGTTGGTGAAAGTGACGGCCAGGATCTGATAGGGCCGGGCCCGACGCGTGAATAGGAGATGCGCAAGGCGGGTGGTCAGAACCCGGGTCTTCCCGGTGCCCGCGCCGGCAAGCACGAGAACCGGTCCGTCCAACGCTTCGACCGCTTGTCTCTGGTCCGGATTCAGGCCGTCCAGGTGCGGTCCCGACGAAACGGTCGGCATCACGCCCGGCGTTGCGGGGCTCGGCGGCGTCTGCAGATTATCTAAGGGATCGTCCATCGGCATGATTATATCACGGGACCGCCAGCCGTAGAGAGCCATCACACTTGGTTGAGCAAATCAACTCGACCCTGGACCGCGGCGGGATTTGCGCTACCTTTTTTCTCTCTACCATTTGGGATGGACCCGCCATGCGCATCGGCCTCAAATTCATCTCGCTGCGAATTGTCTTGGCGGTCGGTTTGATCGCCGGCATCGTTTATCCGCCTGAACCGGCGGCGGCACAAGCCGGACCTTCGATCGAGGACGTTTTCAAGGCAATCGTCCGCATCGACACCACAATTCCGGACGGCGCACGAACGCGGGACATTCTCGGCGCAACGCGAACCGGCCACGGCGCGGTCATCGACGCCAACGGCCTCATCGTGACAATCGGCTATGTCATCCTCGAAGCGGACACGGTCACCGTGACCAGCCATGACGGGAAACAGACCCCGGCAACGGTACTCGCGTATGACCACGACACCGGATTCGGACTGGTGCGGGCCGCGCGGTCAATTCCGGTGAAACCCCTGCCCATCGGAAAATCGGACGGCGTGAAGCAGAAAGCCGCCGCCGTGATCGCCGGCTATGGCGGATCCGAAGCAGCGTTACCGGTTCGGGTGGTCGCGCGCCGGGAATTCACCGGATACTGGGAATACCTGCTGGAAAAGGCCATCTTCACCGCCCCGCCCTATGCCAATTTCGGCGGTGCCGCCCTGATCGACTCCACCGGCGCCTTGGTCGGGATCGGCTCCTTGCTGGTGCCCAACACCACGGGCGACGAGGAGTTCCTGCCGGGCAACATGTTCGTCCCGATCGACCGGCTGAAGCCGTTGATCGAGAAGGCCGCTACGTTGAGCCAACCGACCCGGTCGGCGAAGCCATGGATCGGACTCTATACCGAGGAAGCCCGCGGCCGGCTGTTCGTGCAACGGGTCGCACAGGATGGTCCCGCCCAGCAGGCCGGGCTGACGAAAGGCGATATCGTGATCAAGATCGGTGACTCGGCGGTCACGACCCAAGCGGATTTCTATCGCAAGCTATGGGCGCTGGGCGGCCCCGGCGCGACGGTGCCGGTCACCGTGCTGACCACGCGTTCCGAGATCAAACGCGTCGAGATCGCGTCGACGGAACGGTACCGCTGGTATCGGTTTCCGAAGGGAAACTGAAGAACCGACAATCCGTGCGTCAGCTATCACTGCCCGTCATTTCGCGTGCGCCCATGATGGCCCGGCTGTGGGCGTGCATCACATCCCGCTGATGCACCACGCCGACCAGGCGCATCGAGTCATGGTCGCGCACCACCGGCACATGATCCTCACCGCCGCTTTCCATCAGCCGAAACGCCTTCCCGAGATCGTCGTCCAGGTCGAGCGCCAACGGATGCAGATGCGTCACATCCTGGGCGTTGAGCAGCAGGTCCAGCGACGTATCGAACGCAGTGTCCGACAGATCGCCAAGCGTGATGGTCCCATGCAGGACGCGGTTGCTGTCCACCACGAACAGTGTCCCGAAATGCGACCGCATGAGTTTGGAGCGCACGGACGCCAAGTCATCGGCGGGATCGACGGTCACGAAATCGTCGCGCATGATTTCCCCGACCGAAATGGACTGCAGCAGCCGTTGTTCGCGCGCGCCTTCGAGGCTGATGCCACGGGACTCGAGCTGCCAAGTGAAAAAAGACCCGCCGTGAAGATACCGCGTCAGCAGCGAGGCCAAGACCGTGGCGATCATCACGGCAACGGTCAGCGCATAGTTACCGCTCAACTCGAACACCATCAGGATGGTCGAAATCGGTGCGCCCAGCACCGCGCCGGCGACGGCGCCCATGCCGACAAGCGTGTAGGCGGTGTGCCCGGACGACATCTCCGGGAAAACCGATGTCGCAATGATGCCAAATGCGCCGCCGGTCATCGCACCGAGGAATAGAGACGGAGAGAAGACGCCACCGCCGAAACCGCATCCCAGGGCGACGGATGTCGCGATTATCTTCGCCAAGACCAGAATGATCAGGATATGCAGCGCGATCATCCCGTTCAGCGCCATATCGGTGGCCTCATAGCCGACGCCCAGGACCTGCGGGAAGGACAGCGCGATCAACCCAACGAGCAGCCCGCCGACCGCCGGCCGCAGCCAAGCCGGTACCGGCAGTTTCTCGGCAAGGGTCGTCGTCAGCGCAGTGACGCGCAGGAATATGATGGCCACGACCGCACTGACGATGCCAAGCAGGGCGAAGGCGGGAAACTCGAAGAAGGACGTGATATCCCCCACCGGCAGTATAAAGGCCGGAAAATCGCCGAAATAGACGCGGCTCAACACCGTGCCGGTTACCGACGCGATAACCACCGGCGCGAAAGCGCTGAGTGCGTAGTGGCCCAACACCACTTCCATTGCGAAGAAGACGCCGGCAATCGGGGCGTTGAAAGAAGCCGCAACCGCCGTGGCCACGCCGCAGGCCAGCAACGTCCGGGACAAGGCGCGGCCGAGATGCAGTTTATCGGCAACGAAGGCGCTCAGCGTCGCCCCAAGATGGACAACCGGTCCTTCCCGGCCGGTGGATGCGCCGGCGCCGATCGACACGGCGCTGACCAGCGCGCTGGCCAAGCCGTTCCGCAGCGGCATTCGGCCCTCCCGCAAAGCGCCCGCCGCCATGACGTCGGCCACGCCCTCGGCCCGCCCCCCCGGCATCACATATTTGAGCAGCAGGCCGACGATCAATCCGCCGCCCGTCGTCACCAGTAGAATGTGCCACCAAGGCAGTGCCGACGCCAACGAGTGCAACCGCTCCGACGTGAAGCCGAATCCCGCCCATTGCACCAAGGTGATCGCCTCGCGAAACACGATCGCGCATCCGCCCGCGATCAATCCGGTCACCACCGCAAGGATCGAGAGGATGACCTGCTCGTGTCGGGCAAGGCGGCCGATTCGCCGCAGGATTCTGGTTAAGCCGAAATCTGTCACGTCAGCTTTGGTTGCCATAGCTGAGACGACCGCAAGCTATACGGTTTCGGCAGTCGCGCCAAGAAGCGTTATCCCGGACCCGACGAAGACTTCCGAAGTGTCCGGCATAAGGAGATCAGTCTGCGACGGCGCTGAGTTCAGTTTCGGCAACCACCTGGTTCCGGCCAAGCCCCTTCGCTTGGTAGAGACCGTCGTCCGCGCGCTTGATGAGGGTGCTCAACGGTTCGCCGGCGCGATACTGCGAAACGCCCAGCGACAACGTGATATTGCCGATGTCGTCGCCGGTCTGCTTCTTGCGCAGCCGCTTGCCGGCCACCGCGACACGGATGGACTCCGCGAGGGCCACCGCCGAGCTGAGATCCGTATTCGGCAGGATAAGAGCGAACTCCTCGCCGCCATACCGCGCCGGCAGATCGCTCGCCTTCACCGCCTTTTTCAACATCGCACCGACGAATTTCAAAACGTGATCGCCGGTTTGATGGCCATGCGTGTCGTTGAATTGCTTGAAATGGTCGATGTCGATCATCACCAGCGCCAGCGGCGTACCCTTCTGCGTCGCCGCGTCGCTTTCGCTCTGCAGCACCAAGTCGAAATTTTTCCGGTTGGCAATTTCGGTCAAACCGTCGGTCAACGCCTCTTTTTGGACGTCTTCGAGATGCGTCTTCAGGCTTTGAATTTCCTGCGACGACGTCTCCAGCTTGCCCTGAAGCTGGCGGTTCTGCGACAGCATCTTCTGGGTGTTGTCGGCAAGCAGTTTGACGACTTGCCCCAACGCCTTCGGGTCCGACAGGTCGGCCAACGACCCGACGCTATCTTCCAGGGCCGCGCCAAATTCCTCGGCATCGTCCGTCGCCTTGCTGACCAACGACATGACGTCGCCGACCAGATCGGACATCTGCGAACCGGCCCTCTGGATATCCTTGCCTTGGGAGAGCTGGCTGAAATAGCGGTCGAAGATTTCCGCGCTGTCTTCCTGCGAGACGGCGTCTGCATCGGAGACAAGATCATCCAGGGTGTTCTTGAGGTCGGGGATGCTGTCACTGGCATAGGCGTACCAGATCATGAAATTCTGCGGCGTGGACGGCACTTTGTGCTGGTCCATCAGCTGCATAGCCGCCTCGGCATACTTTGCTGCGGCTCCCAAGTCGTCGGAGAATTCCAACTTAACACCCCAAAAATTTTTACACTCGACGGTTTAGCTTTTTTAAATCGCGCTACTTAATAAAGCCTTAATTCCAGCCGTCGGCGCTGAAAAATTTAACAATCGCAATGGTCACTGGATCCCGATGCCTCGCAACCGTTACGTGCGGCGCAATCCAAGAACGCGACCTGCCCCCTGGGGTATTTCAATCTTAGAATGCGATTCCTGGATCGCCTGCAGCCGATCCAAGATCACAGGTGCCATTTCACCAACCCGCCGTGTTTTCAGATCGATATGAAGCGACAGCAATTCATTGGTCGCCGCCAGAAACCCCTCTTCCGCATGATACATGCTGTGGAAATAGCGGAATTTCTTCGCGTCGAATTCGAGGAGTTGCGTTGTGAACCGAAGCGGCGCGCCTTCGACCACTTCTTGGACATAGGTGACGTTCATGTCGCCAACGAATGTCGTGACACCGGCTTTGGCCTTATAGCCATGATCGAGCCCGATGTAATCGAGGAAGGCGTCCGTCGCGAAATCGAACGCCAACACGTAATAGGCGACGTTCATATGGCCGTTGTAATCGATCCACTCAGGCCGCACTGTCTCGGTATGGAGGGATAACGGGGCAGGAATTGTCATGGCGGCGACCCTAGCGATTTGGACCGGGTCTTGGCAAGTTTGCAAATCGCGGACGGTATAAGAAACCGTGATCTCCGCCGCGCTTCGCTTCTTTGCCCGCTTCGCAATCCCGGTTTCCAGTGCCGGCATATTGGTCGGGTTGATCGCCCCGGATTTGGCCGCGTTTCTTCGGCCGGCGATGGAAGTCTTCGTCGTGGTCCTGATGACGCTGGCCTACAGCCGGCTCGAATGGTCCGGCATCCGGACGCTCTTCGAAAAACCGCTGCTGACCGCGATGATTCTGCTTTGGGTGCTCACCGCGGTGCCGGGGTTAGCGACCGCGGCGGGACTGGCGTTCACCCTGCCGCCGATTCTCCTCACCGCAATCATCTTGAACGCGATCGCGCCACCGATCACGTCGTCGGTGCCGTATTGCCAGCTCCTGAATCTCGATGCGGAACTCGCGCTGCGCGTGACGTTGATCGCGACGCTGATGATGCCCATCACGGTGCCGGTGTCGATTTTCGTGTTTCTGGGCGTGGCCGTCGACCTGGACCCAACCGAATTCGCGATACGCGCCGCCGTCTTCATCGGCCTTCCGTTGTCGCTCTCCTGGCTGATCCGCCGCAACCCAAATCTAATGGCCCGGATCAATCGCGGCGACGACACCGCAGGGGTCATGGCATTCGCGCTCATGATCATCGCCGTCGCCATCATGGATGGGGTGACCGCCCGCATTGCGGCGAACCCTACCGAAGCGCTCGGCATCCTCGCGGCAGCCTTCGGCGTCAGCATCCTGTTTCACGGGCTCAGCGGATTAGTCTTTTGGCGGACCGGCGAGCGGACCGCCATCAGCATCGCGCTGACAGGCGGCAGCCGAAACCTCGTTCTCATGCTGGTCATCATCGGCGACACATTGGGTCCGGCCTTCGGACTCTATGTCGCAATCGCGCAGGTGCCGATCTATCTGATGCCGGCGCTCATCCAGTCGATTTGGCGGACCCGCAGAGGGAAAACGGCCGCACGCCCCTAAGCGAGGTTCGGCGCCAACCAACGCTCCGCTTGCTCAATGGAAACGCCCTTCCGGGCAGCATAGTCTTCGAGTTGATCGCGGCCGATCTTGCCGATGCCGAAATAGCGCGACTCCGGATGCCAGAAATAGAAACCGGAAACCGACGCCGCCGGCATCATGGCGAAGCTATCCGTCAGCGATATCGACGCATTCTTTTCGGCCTCCAACAGGTCGAACAAAATCCGCTTCTCGGTATGGTCCGGGCAGGCCGGGTAACCGGGCGCCGGCCGAATCCCCTGGTAGCGCTCCTTGATCAAGGCTTCGTTGTCCAACGCCTCGTCCGGCGCGTATCCCCAAAACTCCGTGCGGACGCGTTCATGCATGCGCTCCGCGAAGGCCTCGGCGAATCGGTCCGCAACCGCTTTCAGCAGGATATCGTTATAGTCGTCGTGGTTGCTCCGGAAATCCTTCAGCCGGTCTTCGATCCGCAATCCGGCCGTTACCGCGAACCCGCCGATGTAATCGGCGACGCCGGTATCTTTCGGCGCCACGAAATCCGCGAGACAGTAGTTGAACCGTCCTTCCCGCTTGGCCATCTGCTGGCGCAGGAAATGGAACTCGGTGCGAAGGCTTGACCGGTCGCCGTTTTCGTAAACTTCCACGTCGTCGCCGGCAGCATTCGCCGGGAAGAAACCGATGACGGCCCGCGCCTCGAGCCAGTTTTCGGCGATGACACGGTCGATCATTGCGCGCGCGTCGTCATACAGGCTCCGCGCGGCTTCCCCGACGACCTCGTCCTGCAGGATCTTCGGGTAGTTCCCCGCCAATTCCCAAGTCCGGAAGAACGGGGTCCAGTCGATCCGGTCGACCAATTCGCCGAAATCGTAATCCTCAAAGGATTTAACGCCGAGGAACGACGGTTCCGGCGGCGCGACCGACTCCCAGTCGATCTTGCAACGCGCCGCCCGCGCCTCGGCAAGGGTGTTCTGCTTCGCGCCCTTGCGTTGTCCGGCATGGGTTTCGCGAATGGTGTCGTATTCGGACCGCACGCTGGAAACGAAATCGTCCTTATGCGTGTCGCTGACCAGATTGCTCGTCACCCCGACCGCGCGCGAGGCGTCGACCACATGAACGGTCGCGCCGTCGTAGTTTGGTGCGATCTTAACCGCCGTGTGGACCTTGGACGTGGTCGCGCCACCGATCAGCAGCGGCTGCGTGAAACCTTGGCGGGTCATCTCCTTCGCCACCGTGGCCATCTCTTCGAGCGAGGGCGTGATCAGCCCGCTCAGGCCGATCGCGTCGACATCCTCACGCTTCGCGGTCTCGAGGATCGTCGTGTAGGGCACCATGACGCCGAGGTCGATGACCTCGAAGTTGTTACACTGCAGCACGACGCCGACGATGTTCTTGCCGATGTCGTGCACATCGCCCTTCACGGTCGCGAGCAGGACCTTGCCTTTGGCCCGGCTGCCTTCCTCTTTCTCCGCCTCGATATAGGGCAGCAGATGCGCCACGGCCTGCTTCATGACGCGCGCGCTCTTCACCACCTGCGGCAGGAACATCTGACCCGATCCGAACAAATCGCCGACCACATTCATGCCGTCCATCAGCGGGCCTTCGATGACCTCGATCGGTCGGTCGTGGGCGAGCCGCGCTTCCTCTGTATCGTCGACGATATACTCGTTCAATCCCTTCACCAGGGCGTGGGACAAACGTTCCTGGACGGTCCCTTCGCGCCAGGACAGATCCTCCACGGCGGACTTTTTCTGGCCCTTGACGGTGTCCGCTACCTCCAACAACCGTTCGGTACCGTCCGTCCGGCGATTGAGCACGACATCTTCGACGCGTTCGCGCAACTCTTCGGTAATCTCCGCATACACGGCGAGCTGTCCGGCATTCACGATGCCCATATCCATGCCGGCGCGGGTCGCGTGATACAGGAACACGGCATGCATCGCCTCGCGCACCGGGTCGTTGCCGCGGAAGGAAAAGGACATGTTGCTGACGCCGCCGCTGACCATAGCGTGCGGCAGGTCGCGCTTGATGTCGCGCGTCGCCTCGATGAAATCGACGGCATAATTGTCGTGTTCCTCGATACCGGTCGCGACGGCGAAGATATTCGGATCGAAGATGATGTCCTGCGGCGGGAAGCCAACCGTCTCCGTGAGAATCCGGTAGGAGCGCTTGCAGATCTCGACCTTGCGCTCCCGCGTATCCGCCTGCCCCTGCTCGTCGAAGGCCATGACGACGACCGCCGCCCCATAACGCAAGATTTCCCGCGCCTGTTCGATGAAGGGCTCCTCGCCCTCCTTCAGGCTGATCGAGTTGACCACGCCTTTGCCCTGCATGCATTTCAGGCCGATCTGGATCACGTTCCATTTCGACGAATCGATCATGATCGGGACGCGCGAAATATCCGGCTCCGACGCGATCAGCTTCAGGAATTTCTCGACCGCCATCTCGGCGTCGAGCATCGCATCGTCCATGTTGATGTCGATGATCTGCGCGCCGTTGTTGACCTGTTGTGTAGCGACCTCCAACGCGGTCTCGTAGTCGTTCTCCATAATCAGCTTCTTGAACCGCGCCGACCCCGCGACATTGGTGCGTTCGCCGATATTGACGAAACCGGTCACCGAATCGATCGTAAGCGGTTCCAGCCCGCTCAACCGGCACCATGGCTCCACGTCGGGGCAATGCCGCGGCGGCAACGGTTCGACAGCCTCCGCGATGGCGGCGATATGCTCCGGCTCGGTGCCGCAACACCCGCCGACGATGTTCAGGAACCCGCTCTCGGCAAACTCCTTCAGGGCCTCCGCCATGTATTCCGGCGTATCGTCATACTCGCCGAACTCGTTCGGCAGCCCCGCATTCGGATGGATGCTGACATAGGTATCCGCAAGCGCGGAGATTTCCTGGATGTGCGGACGCAGGTCGGCCGCGCCGAGCGCGCAGTTCAATCCGATCGCCAAGGGTTTCGCATGCGCGACCGAATTCCAGAACGCGGCGGCGGTCTGGCCCGAGAGGGTGCGGCCCGAGGCATCGGTGATCGTGCCCGAAATCATCAACGGCAGGTCGATCCCTTCGCCATCCAGATAGCTGCGGATCGCGTAGATCGCCGCCTTGCAGTTCAGCGTGTCGAACACCGTCTCGATCATCAGGATGTCCGCGCCCCCCTCCACCAAGCCGCGGGTGGCTTCGGTGTAGGCGTCGACCAACTCGTCGAAGCTGACGTTGCGGAACCCGGGATCGTTGACATCAGGCGACAGCGAGGCGGTCCGGTTGGTCGGCCCCAGCACGCCGGCGACGAAGCGCGGCCGGTCCGGCGTCTCCGCGTTAATCTGATCCGTGGCGGCCCTCGCCAGCCGCGCACCTTCCAGATTCAATTCATAGACCAACGATTCCATGCCGTAGTCCGCCTGCGCGATCGACGTGGAATTGAAGGTGTTGGTCTCGATGATGTCGGCGCCCGCCCGAAGGTAGGCGAGATGAATGTCGCGGATCGCATCGGGCTGGGTCAGCGTCAGCAGGTCGTTGTTGCCCTTGAGCGCCTGGTTCCAGCCCGCGAATCGCTCGCCGCGATAGTCTTCCTCCTCGAACCGGTGGCGTTGGATCATCGTGCCCATGGCACCGTCGAGGATCAGGATGCGCTGCTGAAGCAACGCGTCGAGGCGTTCGGTGACCGTCTGGCCCGATACTGGAGAGAATCCGTCCATGATGCGATTCGGCTAGGCCGCCTCTTCCGCTGCCGACCGCACGCCAAGACGCCAGCAAATGGCCTTGGTCAATTCCGCGCGATTGAGCGTGTAAAAGTGAAAATGACGGACCCCTTCCCGTTGCAGGCCCTCGCATTGTTCGACCGCAACGGTGGCCGCGATGAGCTTACGGGTTTCAGGGTCGTTGTCGATGCCGTCGAACATCTCGGCCATGCGGCTGGGCACCTTGGCCCCGCATTGCGCGCTGAATTCCACGACGCGGCTGAAATTCGTGACCGGCAGAATGCCGGGGATCAACGGAACCCGGATACCCGCCGCGGCAACGCGATCCCGGAACCGCAGGAAATCGTCATTGTCGAAGAAATATTGCGTGATCGCGCGATTGCCGCCGTTATCGATCTTGCGTTTGAGATTGTCGATATCCGCGTCGACCGACGCCGAGTCCGGATGACATTCCGGGTAGGCGGCCACGGAGATATCGAAATCGGCGATCCTGCGCAGGCCCTCGACGAGGGCGGCGGCGTTCTCGTATCCGTCCGGGTGCGGCACATAGGTTGATTGCCCCTTCGGCGGATCGCCGCGCAGCGCCACGATCTGACGGATGCCGTCGACCCACCACGATTGCGCGAGGCGATCAATTTCTTCCCGCGTCGCGCCGACGCAGGTCAAGTGCGCCGCCGGCGGAACCGACGTTTCCGCATGAATACGGCGGACGATCCGGTCGGTCCGTTCCTGCGTGGTGCCGCCCGCGCCATAGGTCACAGAAAAGAAATCCGGCCGCAGCGGACTCAGCGTCTCGATGACTTTCCACAAACGGGCTTCCGACGCCACATCATGCGGCGGGAAGAACTCGAAACTCACTGTCGGCAATCGAGCCATCGGTCTAAACCCGCACTTCGTTCATGGATTGCGCATTGCCCGGTGCGGCAACCGCCACGTCGTTGCGAACCCCCGGCCAGACACAGACGGTCAAGGGATCGCCGGGTAGGCGGATGGGCCGTTCGGCTTCGAGTCCCGCCTCGGCGAACCACGAAGCGATTGCATCGTCATCGAATCCGAGCCACCGGTGCGCATGTTCGTCGCGCAGCCCCTCGACCTCATGCGGCGCGAAATCGACAACGACGAGGCGGCCGCCCGGATTCAGGAAACGCACCGCTTCCTTGATGGCCGCAGACGGATCATCGGCATAATGCAAGGCAAGGTGAAACGTCACCGCGTCGAAACTCTCCTGGTCGAGCGGCAGGTCGTTCATGTCCCCATATCGCACATGGCAATTCCGGAGACCTTGCTGCTCCAGATTGACCCGGGCGACGGACAGCATTTCGTGCGATAGGTCGATGCCGACGCCACGCTCGATCGATTCGCCGAAAATCTCTAGAATACGCCCCGTTCCCGTACCGATATCGAGCAAACCCCGTGTTTCGGCCTTCGATAAAGTCTTGATCAACGCCGACTCGACCGACTTATCGTCGATATAAAGGTTTCGAATCTTGTCCCACCGTTCGGCGTTTTCCCGGAAGAATGCCGCCGCCTGGTCGGCGCGCGCCTGTTTCACGAATTGAAGGCGCTCGAGATCCCGCGAATGAACGCCATCGCCGACGGGTACGAAATCAACCAGGCTATGCGACAGTTCGGCCGTCTCGCTGGTTTCCGCGAGGCGGTAATACGCCCATGCCCCTTCCCGGAATCGTTCCAGAAGTCCCGCATCGACAAGCAGCTTGAGATGGCGGGAAACGCGCGGCTGGCTCTGATTGAGGATATTAGTCAGATCGCTGACGGTCAGTTCGCCGTGTGAACACAGCGCCATGATCCGAAGCCGGGTCGGCTCTGCGGCGGCGCGTAAACCTTGCAGCAACTTATCCATGTCTACACTCATGGATCACAACCTTCGTTCATTCGCAGAATGCTTAGGGAATATACATATAAAGATATCTTTATGTTGTAAACAAGATATTAACGCATGGGGCTACCACCATCGCGGTACGGATCGGAGAGATGGACCCACTGAATCCGAAAATCGAAGATGGGCGAAGCACTTCTGCAACACTGGTCAAGGGAATTTCACAACACGTGAACTGTCGAATATGGTTTTTTTAGAAACGCTGTGTTACGACAGAATGGGTTGGGGCCTTTTCGTGTTGGGGAACGCAGTCTATATCAGCGACTACGATGCGACCCTGTCATCGAATGGGGAAAGGCTCCGCGGCGGTCTATTGTCTTCAGGCCGTTCCTGTTTAACTTTTCTGGCGCTACGATTCTCGACGTGCCAGCGGGGTGGGATTTAAGTGCAAAGCAACACATTGCGCGAAAATATTCGGAAGTTCTTTTGTGTCGCGGTGGTTTCGGTCGCGCTGGCGGCGTGCGCCGGTGCACCGAAGAGCGCTACGGAAGACGTCTATGACCCATTTGAACCGGTAAACCGGGTATTCTTCGACTTCAACATATTCCTCGACAAGACGGTCCTACGCCCCGTCACACGGTTCTACGTCAACGTGGTGCCCGAAGGGTTCCGCATGACGGTGCACAACATTCTCGAAATTCTGAATACGCCGATCGTAGCCACGAATCATCTTCTACAAGGCAACGTCGACGGATTCATGCATACGCTTGGCCGCGCAACGTTCAATCTCGCCGGCGGTGCCGGTTTGATCGACGTATCCGGCGAAAAAGCACCGTTCAAAGACGAGGATTTCGGTCAAACGATGGCGGTTTGGGGCGCTCCGGGCGGCCCGTATCTTGTTCTGCCGTTTTTCGGCCCATCCAACGTGCGTGACGCAATCGGCACTGGCGTGGACTCGGCCGCTGAACCCGTCGGGCTCCTCGTCAGCGAGTTCGGAAGCGACCTCACTTCCTATCTGTTCAGCGGATCGAAGCTGACCGCCACCGTGTTGGACAAACGATCGCGCATCCTCGGTCAGTTGGAAGAGCTGGAGAAGACGTCACTGGACTTCTACGCAACGATTCGCAGCCTGTACCAACAGAAACGGCGCGACGACATTCGCAACGGCGACAGCTCGGAACCGCTGCCGATTCCGGAAATCACCTTCGAGCGTGACGATTCGGCCCCGCCGCGTGCGCCGGCACCGACGCCGACCAAGGCTAGCTTCACGCCCAACTAACTCACAATCCGGACTCAACGCAAAAACGCCCGCCTTTCGAGCGGGCGTTTTTTCTCGGACACCAGTGGCTTAGGCGATGTGGCTCATCTCGTTAAGCGTGAAGTCTTCGACCGCGCCCTCGGTCGCGGCCATATAGTCCTGCAGATGCTGCGCGTTCATATGCGCCTGCCAAAGCTCGCGCGATTCCCAATTCTCATAGAACAGAAAATGAGCAGGGTTTTCGTTATCCTGATGCAGGTCGTATTGCAGACATCCATTTTCCGATCGCGTGATGGGAACGAGCTTTTCGAGCTCGGCCTTGACGAGATCGACCTTGCCCGCCTTCGCCTTGATGTTCGCAACGATGGTGAGTTTCGTCATGATTCTGCTGTCTTCCTGGTCCATAGATGGCTGACAGACGCGCATCGGCGCATCGCCGCCGGTTGTGACATCGGACGATCTAGGCCCGCGTAAGCGGCCTGTACTTGATGCGGTGCGGTTGGTCCGCTTCCGCGCCGAGACGGCGGCGGCGGTCCGCCTCGTAGTCTTCGTAGTTGCCTTCGAACCAGACCACGTTGCTGTCGCCTTCGAAAGCAAGGATATGCGTCGCGATACGATCCAGGAACCAGCGATCATGGCTCGTGACGAGGACGCATCCGGCGAAATCGAGCAACGCCTCCTCAAGCGCGCGCAACGTATCGACGTCGAGATCGTTGGTGGGCTCGTCGAGCATCAACACATTGGCGCCGGAGCGCAGCAGTTTGGCCAAATGGACGCGGTTCCGCTCGCCACCGGAGAGCTGGCCGACCTTTTTTTGCTGATCCTGCCCGCGGAAGTTAAAGGCGCCAACATAGGCGCGGCTCGGCATCTTGCGCTTGCCGAGATCGATCTCCGCTTCGCCTTGGCTGATTTCCTCCCAGACGGACTGGTCGGCTGCCAATGAATCGCGCGACTGGTCGACATAGCCGAGTTGCACCGTCTCGCCGATGCGCAAGGTGCCGTCATCCGCGGCCTCGTCGCCCGCGATCATCCGCATCAGCGTGGTCTTACCCGCACCGTTCGGCCCGATGATACCGACGATACCGCCCGGCGGCAGCTTGAAGGTCAGATCGTCGATCAGCAGCGTGTCGCCGAATGCCTTTCGCACGTGATCGGCTTCGATGACCAAGTCGCCCAGACGCGGCCCCGGCGGAATGATGATCTGCGCGGTCTCGGGTGCGCGGTTCTCGCTTTCGGCGACGAGTTTCTCATAGGCGGTGATACGGGCCTGCGATTTGGCCTGCCGGGCACGGGCGCTCGCGTCGATCCATTCGCGCTCCCGCGCAATCGTCCGGACACGGGCGGCGTTCTCGCGCTGTTCCTGCGCAAGGCGCTTTTCCTTCTGTTCCAGCCAGGAAGAATAATTCCCTTCGTAGGGAATACCCTGGCCGCGATCCAATTCGAGGATCCATCCGGTCACGTTGTCGAGGAAGTAGCGGTCATGAGTGATCATCACCACGGTGCCCTCATATTCCCGCAAATGACGCTCGAGCCACGCGACCGATTCCGCGTCCAGATGGTTCGTCGGTTCGTCGAGCAGCAACAGGTCGGGCTTGCTCAGCAACAACCGGCACAGCGCCACCCGCCGCCGCTCACCACCCGAAAGCTTGTCCACGGCGCTGTCGCCCGGCGGACAGCGCAGCGCATCCATCGCAATCTCGACGGTGCGGCTAAGGTCCCAGGCGTCCGCGGCATCGATCTTTTCCTGCAACGCCGCCTGTTCCTCGATCAGCTTGGTCATTTCGTCCGGATCGGTCACCTCGCCCAGCTTCATGCTCACCGCTTCGAACTCGTCGACGAGCGCCTTTTGCTCCCCCAGCCCTTCCAGCACGTTCTCTTCCACGGTCTTGTCCGGATCGAGCTGCGGCTCCTGTTCGAGCATCCCGACCGTGGCGCCTTCGGCGGCCCATGCCTCACCGTTGAATTCGGTATCGCGGCCCGCCATGATCCGCAGCAAGGTCGATTTGCCGGCGCCGTTGTATCCGATCACCCCGATCTTCGCGCCGGGCAGGAACGCCAATGTTATGTTCTTCAGCACTTCGCGGCTGCCGGGATACACCTTCGTCAGGTCCCGCATCACATATACGTACTGATAGGAAGCCATCGTCCTGCTACTCCTCCACCTTGCTAGGAAAGCTGCCGCGCCGCGCGGGTCGGCAAGCGCCGTCTACATAGACCGAGCGGCGCGGACAATCAACGGGACTGACCGGTCCACCAACCGGCTTTTTCCTGTTCGCGCAGGATATCCTTGCGGCGGCGGGACAATTCGACCGCCTCGCCCATTGAGGTGACGCCGATATCCGCGAGCCGCGGGAGGAGCCGGGCAAAAACCTCCGCCGTCACCAAAGCATCGCCAAGCGCCGTATGGCGGCCCCGCACCCGCACACCGAGGGCTTCGGCAATACTGTCAAGCTGCAGCGACGGAAGCCCCAAATCCATACCCGCCGTCAGAAGATAGGTGCACAGGAAAGGCGGCGGTGACCAATCGATCCCGGCCGTTTGCGTCGCGTTGCGCAGGTGCGCGATATCGAAACTGACATTGTGGCCGACCAAAACCGTTCCGGCGCTCAACATCCCGAAATCCGGCCAAATCTCGGTAAAACTGGGCGCGCCTTCCACCATGTCGTTGGTGATGCCGTGAATCGCGGTCGACCTCGGCGGGATCGGCCGGCCGGGGTGAACCAAACAGTCGATCGTGAACGCACGATAGATCGTACCGCCGTGCAAGCGCACGCCGCCGATGGAGACAATCGTGTCCGTGGCAACATCCAGCCCCGTGGTTTCGAGATCGAACACGACGATGGGCAACGCGTCGAGCGGCGTATCGTCGGTCACGACCGTGGCCGGCGGCGGCATCTCAAGCAGGTGCAGGTCATGATCAAGCGTCCGCGCCGTGTCGCCGTCCGGTGGATCGAAGGTCAGCACCGCACCCCGGCCACCATCGACCGCGGCGACACGAACCCTCAGGGTCCGGCCATCGACGGTTTCGACCTCGGTGTGAGCCGGTACCGTTTGCCCTTCCGCCAAGGCGAGCGCCTGTTCGATCCCCGCCGCATCCAATGCATCGTAAACGCTGGTCCCCGGCTTCGCGACATCGGGGCCCATGAGCGTTTTCCCCGCCGCGTTGATCAAACTGACGAGCCCGGCGTGATTGATGACGACGATGGCGTCGGGCAGTGCCGACAGAACCGTTTCCAATTGCCGCGCCGGGATCGACTGCTGTGCCAACCGTCCCGCAATCAATGAATCGACCGCATCCAATAGGGATTGCACTTCATTGGGAAAATCGCCGGGCAGCGGCTGCGGCATCGCATCTGCGGTGTCGGTCTGCATCAACACGATGAAGCCGCGCAACCGCTCGATCGCCCATGACACGCGGTCCGCGTGGTAGATTCCGTAGGCAAGCAACGGGGCAGAAATGGCCAGCACCGCGACCGCAAGGCCCAAGATCACGGCCCGCGGGATCACCCCGTTCCAGGCGGTGCTTTCGTTGGCGATCACCAAACCCGCGAGGAGAACCGCCAACACGATGGCCCCGCACAGCGCCACACGCCGGATCCGCCGTCCCATCACGACCGATCCCGCATGGCGAAGTGCATGCGCCTAGAAGACATCGCCGGTCACCTCGCCGCGGACCCGGTCCAGCAGACGCTTGATCGCCTTGAAGGCATCGACCAGTTCGTCGCGCTCCCGCTCGTTCAGGACATCGGGATGGACATAGTTCCCCACCTTTCGGCCGGCGCGGAAATCGGCCATCTGCTGCCGCAGCAGAACGAAGGTGATCTCCTGGAAAGCGTTGGTTAGGTAGTCGAACTCCCCGGCGTCCAGAACCTTCGCCTCGTGCAGGTCGCTAAGACGGTCGCAAGTCGACGTTGCAGGGATGCCCTCGCGCAACGCAAGCAGGCGAACCGACTGGACGAGCGGCAAGGTGCCGCTGTGTTTCATGTTGATGGTGCCTTCATGGTCGGGGTCATCCTTGACGGTGATGAACCGGCCGAACCAACCCAGCGGAACACCGTAGTCTTCATCGTCATGATACATGTCCTTCAGGAAAGACACGTTCCCCGCCACCGCCTCGGTCACGAAGGACCGCAGATCGGCCGCTAGGTCCGGCGCGCCGTAACAGGACCGGAAATCGAAGAAGATATCCGACAGGCGCAGCGTGACCGTGTTGCGCCGCCGCAGCCAACCAGCGATCTGCGCCTTCCACTGCGAGATCGTCTTGCGCCAAAGCGGGTTCGTGGCCATGACGAAGCCGTTGCAATAGGGAAAACCCACCGCGTCCAAGTCCCGGGTCACCCGCTCGGCAAGGTCGATGAACCATCCGTCGATACGGGTATGATCTTCGTCCGGATAGTCGTCCAGGATGAAACCGTTATCCTGATCCGGGTAGAGGAAATTCTCCCCGCGGCCGCCCGACCCCATGACGATGAAGGCGAAGGGCACTGGCGGTTCGCCCTTTCCTTCCTGCTCCATGGCGCGCAGGTTCATTTCGACGACGCGGCGATGGATGTCCCGGTTGATATGCGTCAACAGCGACTGGATGGTGGGTACCGGCAGGTTATCGTCGAACAACTGCTGGGCGAGATCGACCTGCGCCGATTTGACCTCGCGCAAACCGTCCACCGTCCCTTCCTGGGTCAAGCGGTCGACCTGGGTGACCATCCGCGACGCCGCCGCGACCAAGGCCGTATCCAGATGCAGCATCCCGACCGGCATACCCGTATCGTCGACCACCGGCATGTGACGCAGCTTGAACCGCCGCATGCGTGCAATCGCGTGATAGAGATAATCGTCCTCGGCGACCGTCATGACCGGCGAGGTCATGACGTCCTGGACCGGCGTATCCTCGACCGAGCGGAACGCCAAGCGCCGTACCACGTCCCGTTCGGTCAGGATTCCGGACAATCGGGCATCGCGCCCCGTAACCAAAGCCGCGGTCGCTCTTTTATCGACAATCTCCGCCACCACCGTGGCACTCGGGACGTCGCCGGCGACGACGACCGGTGCGGGGCCCATGTGGTCCTTCACGATATGGCAGAAGACGGCGGTCTGTGACCGCATGAGCGTGTTATTCACCGGGCACCATGAACGGGGTTCGGGCATAAGGAACGGTAAAGACGAACTTGGCCCCGATGCCTTGATTTCGCTCAACCCAGATACGCCCGCCGAAATACTCGACGATCTGCCGGCAGATCGGCAGGCCCAGCCCGGTGCTCACCGGTTTGCTGGTCGCGGTGGCGTCGGCCTGCTCGAACTTCTCGAAGATCCGGTGCTCCGCGCCGGTAGGAATGCCCGGACCGTTGTCCTCGACCGCGACCAACAGGGCCTGCGAAGTTTCCCGCACGGCGATCTGGATACTCGGATTACTGCGATTGCAGAACTTCACGGCATTGGACAGCAGGTTGACGATGACTTGGATGAAGCGGTCCCGGTCGGCGCGCACCCGCCGCAATTGCGACGGCAGGTCGACATCAAGCTGCATCCGGTTCTCCTGCAGCAGACTGCTTGTCGCGGCGATCGCTTCCTCGATGACCTCCTTCGGATCGATGTCCGAAATCTGCCATTCGCCCCGGCCCGCTTCGAGCTTCGCCAAATCGAGCAATTGATTGATCAGCCGCGTAAGCCGCTCGCTTTCCTTGATGATGATCGTCAGAAATTCCTGGCGTTCCTCGATCGGCAAATCGGATTCGTCGAACAGGATTTCGCTGAACGACCGGATCGAGGTCAGCGGCGTGCGCAGTTCATGGCTGACGGTGGACAGGAAATCGTCCTTCAACCGGTCGACTTCCTTCAGGCGCTCGTTGGCGGCCTGCAGTTCAGCGGATGCGATCTGAAGTTCGCGCGACTTCTGTTCGAGCTGATGGCTGTATTCGATGACCTGCGAGGTCTCGTCCAGGATCTCCATCACCTCGTCGATGCTGGCGACCTCGCCCTTGACGACCGATCCCACCATCACACGCGCGGACGCCGCGCCGATGGCGCCCGCCAGGAGCTTCTCCGTGAAATGCAGCAGAGCCGGGTCCGCCTCGGTGACCTTCTTCAGGCTCACGCCGGTTTTTTCCGCATAACCGTCGAAGGCGCGGTCGGCCTGGCCGCGCCCCACGAAGCGAACGACCAAGGCATACAGATCGGAGAATGTCGCGGTGCCGCGCCATAACCCGGACCCCCGGTCGTCGTCGGCGCGCCGGTACACATCAACGAACAGGGCCGCCTGTATCCGCTCCAGAGCAGTCTGCCGCGAAACCAGCGAGACACCGACATAACCGCCGATGTTAACCAGCATGCTCCAGAACAAGGAATGCGACAGGTTGTCGAATTCCTTCAGCCCGAATAATTCATAAGGCTTCAGCAGCGCGATGCCGAACGGTCCGGCATCGACGAAACTGTGCGGAATCCAGCCGGACAGCGCGAGCGACGGCATCAACAACGTATAGATCCACATCGTGAAGCCCAGGCAGAGCCCAACCAACGCACCCGCCCGCGTACCGCCCTTCCAAAGAATACCGCCGACGATGGCGGGCGCGAACTGCGCCGCCGCCGCGAACGACAGCAGACCGACCGTCACCAGCGCATAGGATTCTCCGATGTAGCGGAAGTAGCCGTAACCGATCAACAGGATGAATAGAATGCTGCCGCGCCGGATTCCCAGCAGCAGACCGCTCAAGTTTCCCTTTTCGGTTAGACGCAGCCACGTCAGCCGCAACAGGACCGGCATGACCAGGTCGTTACACACCATGGTGCTGAGCGCGATGGTCGCCACGATGACCATACCCGTTGCCGCCGACAGCCCGCCGATGAACGCAAACAGCGTCAACAACTCCTGCTGCTCGTACATGGGTACGGTCAGGACGAAGGTGTCGGCGTCGACCGTGTCGCCCGAGAACATCAGCAGCCCAGCGAGCGCGATCGGCAGCACAAAGATGTTGATGATCAGCAGATACAGCGGGAACAGCCAGACCGCCTTGTCGAGATGGCGCTCGTCAAGGGTCTCGACCGCCGTGACCTGAAACTGACGCGGCAAACAAATGATCGCGGCCATGGACAACACGGTCATGGTGATCCATTGGCCATAGGTGCTCGCCGTGCCGAGCGTGATCAGCGATCCGTAATCGGGCAAGGCCTTCGCCTCGGCGAAGAGATCGCCAAATCCGTCATACAGTCCGAATGTCACGAACAGGCCGACGGACAGGAAGGCCACGAGTTTGACGACGGACTCGAAGGCGATCGCGACGACCATCCCTTCGTGATGTTCGCTGGCGTCGATATGGCGTGTCCCGAACAGGATGGTGAAGACCGCCATCAGCAGCGCCACATAGAACGCCGTGTCATGCGGGATCGGAACATCGCCCAGACCGGACGGCATGGCGATTTCCGGATAGCCGAGCAGCAAATTGAAGCTTGTCGATACCGCCTTAAGCTGAAGCGAGATATACGGCATGATCCCAACGACGGCGATAATCGTCACCAGCCCGCCCAGAAGCGTGCTCTTGCCGTACCGCGAGGCGATGAAATCGGCGATCGACGTGATCCGGTTCTTCTTGGTGATCCGGATGATCTTGCCCAGCACGAACCACCACAATACGAAAACGAGCGTGGGCCCCAGATAGATCGGCAAGAAATCCAGCCCGCTGGACGCCGCCCGTCCGACGCTGCCGTAGTAGGTCCAGGACGTGCAGTAGACCGCTATCGACAAGGCATAGATATAAGGATTGTTGGCGAGGCTGCGGCCCTCGTCCGCACGCTTGTCGCCGTAATAGGCGATCGCGAACAGCAAGCACAAATACGCGAACGAGACGAGGAGAACGACCCAGCCCTGCAGCATCGTCAACCGTCCCTGGCCCGGCCGATACGGCTACGCAAGCCGGGTGTCCGCCCGCGGCGGTTCACGATCATGGCGACGAGCACGACAAGCAGCGCCCAACTCGCGAAGATATAGATATAAAGCGCCGGGTAACCGAAAAGCGTGGCATCGATGCTGAACAGCAGCAACAGCGGCGGATTGAACAACAGGACGCCCAGCGCAAAAAGCGCCAAGAGGCTCTCGTTGATCGGCCGTCGCTGGTTCATGCCCGGGTTCCTCCCATGCTCATGCCCGGTTGGCGGACCCGTTTTCCAGGTTCTGTCGCCACCTTTGAGTGTATCACATCGACCGGCTGGCCAGCCCCCGCATCGCCCTAGTCCAGCTTGAGAATTCGTCCGACACGGTGGCGGACATCTCGCGTCGAGAAGGGTTTGACGATGTAATCATCCGCACCCGCGGCCAGACCGCGCTCGCGTTCCTCGTCTCGGCTTTTCGCGGTCAGCATGATGATCTTCACGTCGTCCCATGCCGCATTGGCGCGGATTGCGCGGCACACGCTGAAGCCGTCCCGCTTCGGCATCATGACGTCCAGCAACACGAGGTCCGGCGCCTCGCGGCCTATTTCCTGAAGCGCCGCGTCGCCGTCCTCCGCGATCCGAACATCCAGCTCCATCTGCTTCATCAAGAATTCGAGCGACAGAACGATGTTCGGCTCATCGTCCACGACCAATACCGACTGTGTCATCAGCGGCACCTCCCGAGGGCCAAACTGACATCTGCCATTGTGTTCTTCTAAACCGCAGCGCGGCAAATGCTGGGTTCTTTTTCTCTTGTTCCTGGAATTCTTACAGGAACAAAACGGTTTGCATAGCCCGCAGCGAGTCGCTGCCGTCACGGGCACGCCCGAGCAATGTAATGCCGCAAAATGCAAAAGGGCTTCCCGCGAAGGGAAGCCCATCCGACATTTCAGCGATACGACCCGCGTTAGCTGGTCATGATCCCCACGATCATCAACACGACGAATGCGCTGATCAGGGCAAGCAATGCTTTGTTCTTCAATAGGGCGGCCATGAAATTCTCCTCGCCTGATGAAACCCGCTCCGGATCGCAATGGAAACGATAGTTGCGAGTTATATTTTCACTAAATGCGAAGATGTCGATCAAATGCCTCATTGAAAACAGTAAATTTGTTCATTCTTCAAGAGACATTTTTATGTGTTTGTGAATTTTGTGAATGACATGTAAAAATCGACCAATTTCTCCGCCTTCAGGCATCCACCGCTTTCTCGGCGGTGACCTCGTTCGGCGCCGAGCGGAGAACCGGCGGATGCGCACGCTGGCCGCAATCGGTTCGGTCGCACACCCGGCATGTCACGCCGACCGGCACAATCGCCGCATCGGACGCTAGGTCCATACCATCGCTATAGGCAAGGCTCTCGGCATGCGCGATATCGCACCCGATCGCCACCGCGTAGTGGCGCAACGAGGATGGTCCGCCGATCGCCGGCTTCGACACCGTGCGCGCAACGGTGAAGAAAGTCGATCCGTCGGGCATGCGCTCGATCTGGCGGCTGATCTGACCGGGCGCCATAAACGCCGAATGCAGAATCGCGCGCGGGCAAACTCCGCCGTAGCGCGGAATCCGAAGCCCGGAGATCGAGAACCGCTTGCAGATATTGCCCGCGATGTCGACCTTCAGGAAATGCAGCGGCACACCGGTCGAGCCCGGACGCTGCATTGTTGTCAGGCGGTGGCACACCTGCTCGAAGCTGGCCTGGAACCGGTCTTGTAGCCGTTTCAGGTCGTAGCGCCCTTCCTCCGCGGCCGACAAGAAAGTGGTGTACGGCATGACAACCGCGCCCGCGAAATACCCGGCCAACACCCGGCGGCAAAGCTGATGCGCCGCATCACCGTCAAGCACACCGTCGGCAGCGCAGCCATCGATCACGTCGCCGAAGGCCGACAGGCCAACCTGCTTCGCAAGCTGGAACAGGCGACTCGCGGGCGACAGCGATTCGACCACATGCAGCGTGCCCGAATCGACGTCGAACCGGACCAACGATGGCTGTCCCGTCTCGGCCGGCATCGTTCGGACCGCGATTCCATAGTGCGCGGTCAGCCGTTCGGCCATACCCGTTTGCGAGTCATGCTCGCTCAATCCAGCGGCCCGACGGGCTTCCTCCGCGGCCGCCTCCAATGCCTCGAAATAGTTCAGGCGGTCCTGGACGAAGTCGGTCACCTGCTCCTCGGGCGATCGAAGGCCGCCCATGCCCGCCTGATCACCGCCGGAACTCAGCGACAGCATCCGCCCGATGATTTCGGCGAGCCGCTCGCTTTCGCGCACGAGAATGCCGGCGAACCGCCGCTGGTCGTCGGGCTCCAAATCGACATTGTCGTGCAGAATTTCAGCGAAGGACCGGATCGGCGTAAGCGCGCTCCGGAGTTCATAGGCCGACGTGGTCATGAAATCATCGTCGGTCATGCGCTCGCGCAACCACTCCACATCTTCGCGCGTGCTCCGGAAGACTCGGTAAAAATCGAGCAACGCCCGGCCCGCCGACGGCGTCACGTTCACGATATCCCGCAGGTCGTCCCGCGTGACGCCGCATTCACGGAAGACTGGATCACCGAACATTTCCATCAGGTCGACGAGCAACCGCGCGTCGTCATCCTGGGCCAAGACATCCGGGCTGATATCGAAAACATCCGCCGTCTGCTCCAACAGCCGCAATGTCATCGGCCGCTGGTTGCGTTCGATCATATTGAGATAACTCGGCGAAATGCCGAGGTTCTTTGCGAGGGCAACCTGCGTTACGCCGGCATCCCGCCGGATCCGGCGCAGCTTGTTCCCCAACCAAATACTGCTCGCCATGGGTTCACACCCCGACTGAAAATTTCACAACATTCACAGTCTAACAGTGTTTTTCGTTAGGTGTTCACATATTTGCTCTTGTGAACAACCGCGGGCATCCGGCTACGATATCTCTGCGCAAGTGTATGAAATTCGGCCGACGCCAATACGAAAATCAAATCGCGGCCGAACCCGAGTTTCTACGGGAGGGAACCAACAATGTCTGCAAAGATCATTTGGCTTGCCGTCTTTGTCATTTTGTACTGGGCGTACTGCATCTATTGGGGCGTGCGCGGTGCGATGACGGCGAAAACGGCATCGGACTACTTTATCGCCGGACGGCGTTTGTCGTTGTGGGTGTTTATTCTCGCGGCGACCGCGACGTCATTTTCCGGTTGGACGTTCATGGGACATCCGGGCCTCGTCTATCGTGACGGGTTCCAATATGCCTATGCATCCTTCTACTCCATCACCATTCCATTCACGGGCGTTATCCTGTTGAAACGCCAGTGGATGCTCGGCAAACGCTTTGGGTATGTAACGCCGGGCGAGATGTTCTCGGACTATTTCCGCGGTGACGCAATCCGGATTCTAACGGTCCTGGTGGCTTTGCTGTTCTCGATCCCGTATCTGGGACTGCAGCTTCGGGCGTCCGGCTTCCTGTTCAACGTCCTGACGGACGGCGGACTGTCGATTGAGGTCGGCATGTGGGTCCTGTCGTTGGTCGTGTTGATCTATGTGGCATCGGGCGGTCTCCGCGCGGTGGCCTATGTGGACACTCTGCAATGTATCCTGTTGGGACTCGGCATCATCATCACCGGCATCATCGCGTTGAACCTCGCCGGCGGATGGGATGCGCTGAATGCCGGATTCGCCAAGCTCGGCGCATCGGACATCGGCAAGTGGGGCACGACGAAGGGCCTAGGCGGCGGTGATTACAACGCCTACTTCGCGGTGCCCGGCGTGATCCAATGGACCGCGGGCCTCGGCAAGGAAACGCCGGTCGGCGGGCTGTGGACCGGGATCATGATCCTGACCTACATGTTCGCGCTGATGGGCATTCAGTCGGCTCCGGCCTTCTCGATGTGGTCCTTCTCGAACACCGATCCGAAGCCGTTCGCTCCGCAGCAAGTGTGGGCATCGTCCTTCTCGATCGGTTTGATCCTGTTCTTCTTCACCGCTTTCCAAGGCATGGGCGCGCATCTGCTCGGCGCCAACGGCGCGGTGACTCAGGCAGGAATCGGGATATCAACCGTGATACCCGACCTGACCGCGAACAAGCAGGGCGGTCTCGTCCCCCATTACTTCAATCAGATCGGGGATACGGCACCGTGGCTCGTCGGCCTGCTATCAGTCTGCGCGCTGGCCGCGATGCAGTCGACGGGTGCGGCCTACATGTCGACGGCGGGCGCCATGCTCACCCGCGACTTGTATAAGCGCTACCTGAACCCGACCGCGAGCCATACCACGCAGAAGCTGTTCGGCCGTATCGGCGTTGCCTTCATCGTCGGCGCCGCGCTGGTCGTCGCCACCGTGTCGAGCGATGCACTGGTGCTGCTTGGCGGCCTTGCGGTTGCCTTCGGCTTCCAGATGTGGCCCGCACTGCTGTCCGTCACCTACTTCCCGTGGCTGACGCGACAGGGCGTTACACTGGGTCTGGCATGCGGATTGATCGCCGTGATCTTCACCGAAAAATTCGGTGCGCAGATCGCGGGGACCTTCGGCTTTGATCTGCCGTGGGGCCGCTGGCCGTGGACCATTCACAGTGCGGGCTGGGGTATGATCGTCAATCTTGCCGTCGCCTTGCCCATTTCGGCGATGACGCAGAACGCCGACGATTTGTCCCATCGCATGAAGTTCCACAACTTCCTGAAAGAGCATGTCGCTCTGCCCGAAGAGAAGAAGAAGCTCGTTCCGGTCGCGTGGGGAATCACGCTGGCCTGGTTCTTCTTCGGAATCGGCCCGGGCGCCGTCATCGGCAACGATATCTTCGGCGCACCGAATGCCGGCGTAGACGGATGGATGTTCGGCATCCCGTCCATCTGGGCCTGGCAGATCCTGTTCTGGATCCTTGGCGTGGGAATGATGTGGTTCCTCGCCTACAAGATGGAGATGTCTACGGTACCCGAGCGCGAAATCGAAGCGCTGGTCGAGGATATCGGCGACGTCTCGCAAACCCCTGCGCAGCAGGCCGGTAGCGGGGGCGCCGCCAACTAGGCGGTCGCTACCGGCACTTACTTCTGGAGGGGGAAAGAGAGATCTTTCCCCCTCTGGTTTTATCCGGGCCCCGCACTCCGTTTGCGTCTTGCCCGGCCCGCCGCGACTGATACACTTTCCCTAACCTTGGCTTAGCCAAACCGGAATATCGCCGCCGATGGAAGAATTCTTCTCCGCGAAGTATCAGTATCTCTGGATGATCCTGTTGGCGGCCATGCTGTTCCTGCCGGTGCGGCAGTTGATATGGGTGCTGATGGTCCGCCGGGCACAGAAAAAACTCGGACAGGATATCGACATCACCGAACAGGACCGCCTGAAGAACCGGGCCGCCGTTACAGCGGCGCTGTTGTGTTTCGTGTTTTCCGCCTTCTATGTATTGAACCTTTTCCAGGGACAATCATGAGCGCGCGCACGATCCGCCGGTTCGTCCTCCTGATGATCGCCCTGATCGTCGTGACCATGGTCGGCAGCCATTTCTACGAAGCCACGTTCCAGCGGCCGCCCGGCGACTTCGAAGTGCAGATGGGCGACAACCGGCTGTCGGAAGGCAAATTCGACGAAGCGCTCAAGGAATTCGACGCGGCCTTGCGGGCGTCGCCCGATCATCGCGGCGCGCTGATGGGGCGCTCCATCGTCTATATCCAAACGGAACGCTATCCCGAAGCGATCGCGGAACTCACCTATCTGATCAACTTCCTGGAGGGTTCGCTGGAGAGCGACGACACCACCGGCAGGGCCACCTTGGCGGGCGCCTATGCGAACCGGGGCATCGTGCATGACCGCACCGGCCGCTACCAGAAGGCGCTGGACGATTATGTCGAGGCGCTGAAGACCGATGCCGAAGCGGTCGACGAACCGGGCGTCATCCACAAGATCCTCTACGCCGATCCGAACCCGTCCTCGGTGCGGAAACGGGCGCAATACATCTACGAACAACTCCAGAAGCCGGCGGGCGAGCGATTGATGCGAGTGCCGGAAATCGATGCGCAACAGCGGATGCGCAAACCGTAGCCGGTTCCGCTAACCGAATGAGATGATCCCAAGCACGTCCTGGAACAAGACCAGAAAGAAGAAGACCGCCGCGATACAGCCGAACAGCAGGCGCACGAAGTCGCTCTTACCCTCCTCGTCACGATAGCGGATTCCATGGACGGCGATAAACCCCGTAACGCCCAGGAATATCCAGTTCACGAGGGTCTCAAACTCTCCGGCGGCTTCGAACATCGCGGCTCTGGCGCTTTCTTATGCTTCCGGCCCGGACAGGTCGGCCATCAAGGGTTGGTCTGAAACTTCTGCGTCTTGTCCGGCGCCGGCCTCTTCGTCTCAGCGTCGCTTGTATAGGGCGGGAACTGGAAGTTCGCGTTCTTCGCCGCCGCCATTTCCCCGATCCATACCGCACCGCCGACCGCCAGGATAAGGAACAATGCAGCCTTGGTGAAGCGTTTCACGCCTTCGGGCACATAGGTCACGTATTCCGAATCGTACCGGTGGTAGGCCGGGTCATGCGGATCGATGAAACCCTTGCCTTCCTTGTCCAAAATCCGCCGAGCAAAATGATGCGCCCAATGCGGCACATGATTCTTGAGCATGTAAGCGGCGAAGAGCTTGTCGACGAGTTCGACCGGCAGGTCCTTGCCATGCCATTCGGCATAGGCGAGTTGGAGGAACTGGAACTCGCCGATCATCAGGATGTCGGCGGCGCGCGATACATCCGCGCGCTCCTTGGTCTTGGGATCCTCGCGATCCGGCCGCAATAACGTTTGGAAAAACTCATTCATCGGGCAATACCCATATTCGCCGCACTTTAGCCCCCTATGGTGACTTTGCAAGCGTGCCGCCGTCACTTTCCCGTGCGGTATCGCGGCCTCCCCCCTGGCCTTATGCGGGCGATCTGCCGTGCCGATGGAAAATCGCGCGAATCTGCGCTAGTAAGGCATCGGACCGGCATATTTCAGGGGCCGGTCCTGCGAAACTGCAACGAGATATTTCATGCCGAAGATTACAGGCTCCACCATTTTCAAGCTCCTGCTTCTTTCCCTGCTGGTCGGCTTCGCCTTGGCGGCGACCGGCACCAATCCGAAGGACCTTTTGGTCGACACTTGGAATTTGGCCAAGGACATCGTCGAGTGGGGCATCTCGCAGTTCGGATCGGTCATCACCTACGTGATGCTCGGCGCCACGGTCGTCATCCCGATCTGGTTGATCCTGTATTTGATTCGCGCCGCACGCGGCAAGAAATAGCAACGCGCCCGGCCTATTCCACCTCATCGGGGACCGAGGACGGCCCCGAGCCCGACGGCTTGCGAATATCCTTCGCATTGTCGCGCAGCCATTGCTCCACACCGCGGACGATCTTTTCGGCCTTCTTCTGCGGGTCCTGCGTGCCGGTCTCCGGCGTCTCGGTCAGGTCCCGCATCCAGCCGACCACGCGCTCGAAAATATCCCCCAAGGCGATCACGTCGCCGGCGCCGCCGTCGGGCAGCGCCCGCACCGCCTTGCCGCGCGACGCCTCGGTCATGTACTGACGCCAAACCATGGCGGGAATCTGACCGCCAGTCACCCGGCGCATCGGCCGGTTATCGTCGTTCCCCAGCCAGACACCGGTCACATAATCCGCGGTGTATCCGATGAACCAGCCGTCCCGGTAGCTCTGCGTCGTGCCCGTCTTTCCGGCCGCGGGCCGGCCGTTCAGGCGAGCCGCCTTACCCGTGCCGCTCCGCAGGACCTCAGACATCATTTCGTTCATGGCCCCCACCTTCTGGACATCGACAACCCGGTCGCGCGCCCAATCCGACCGGCGGTAGATGACGCCGCCGTCCCGCGCCCTGATTTCCAGCACCGCATAGGGCGGCGCGGCGCGGCCGGCATTAACGAAGGGAATGTAGGCAGCGGTCAATTCGAACAACGACAGTTCCGAGGTCCCCAGCGCCATCGATGGATGTCCCGCCAGCTTGGATTTGATGCCGAGACGCCGTACCGTCGACGTCACCTTGTCGCGGCCGACCTGTTCCGACAGTTTCACGGCAACGGTATTGATCGAATCGGCCAAGGCGCGCTTCAACGTGACCTCGCCGCGATACTTGCCACCATGGTTGCGCGGTTTCCATCCATTGATCGTCACCGGCGCGTCCTTCATCCGCGTCGCCGGCGACATGCCGTTCTCCAACGCGGTCAGATAGACGAACGGCTTGAAGGCAGACCCGGGCTGACGACGCGCCTGTACAGCGCGATTGAATTGGCTCTTCGCATAGGACCGCCCGCCGACCATCGCCTTGACCGCACCGTCCGGGTCGAATGAGACGAGCGCCGCCTGTTCCACTTTCCGGCCCTTGCCATACCGGCGCAGCGCGGTGCCCACCGCCGCTTCCGCCATACGCTGCAGTTTCGGATCAAGCGTGGTGAAAACGATGAGATCGTCTTTCGCGTGGCTCGCCCAATCGGGCAACCGATCCAGGACCCAATCGACAAAGTAGCGTGCACGGTTCGGCCCCTTGCGCGACCTGACCGTCGATGCCGGACGGCGGCGTGCCTGTTGGGCCGCCTGTGGCGACAGATACCCGGCGTCGACCATGTTCTGCAGCACTTGCGAGGCTCGCGCCCGCGACCGTTTCAAATCCTTCGTTGGCGCGTACCGGCTCGGCGCCTTAAGCAGCCCGGCCAGGATCGCCGCTTCCGGCAGGGAAATGTTACGCGCCGACTTGCCGAAGTATTTTCGCGATGCCGCCTCGACGCCATAGGTCCCGTCGCCAAGATAGACCCGGTTCAGGTAGGACGCGAGAATCTCATCCTTGGTCAGGCGCGATTCGAGCCAGATCGCCAGCATCAACTCGCGGAGCTTCCGGACGATCGTGCGTTCCGGCGTAAGGTAGAGATTCTTCGCAAGCTGCTGCGTGATCGTGCTGCCGCCCTGCACGACCCGGCCCGCCCGGATATTGGCCCATAGGGCACGCCCGAACCCGACGATATCCATGCCGAAATGCTGGTAGAAGCGGCGATCCTCCGTCGCGATGACCGCCTGCGCCATGTGCGGCGGCAAGGCAGACAGGGGGACGAACACGCCGTTGAACGCGCCTCGGCGGAGCAGAACCGAACCGTCCGCGGCGACGACGGTAATTCCGGGGCTCTTCCGCATTTGCCGCAGGTCGCGCGTGTCCGGCAACGCCGGCGCCAGGAACAGGAACAGCCCGGCCCAAATCAGACCGAGCGCGAGAACGCCATAGATCAAAAATCGCCGTAGCCGACGAACCCAATTCATCATCGAAGACATGTCATCATGTTAGGCGGCGGCAGCGCGGCGGATAGACAGCGATCAAAATCTGCTGCTGGTGCTTTCCGGCGCCAGCCGGTCGGGTCCTGACGGGTCCGGAATCAAATTGAGCTTGCCTTCCCGCTCGAAGGGGACCGTTCGGGCGCCAAGCCCCGCGACCAGGGCGCTGCCCTTGATCTCATATTCCACCGCACCGGCTTGGACGACATTGAGGATATGACGAAACAGATCGATCGAGCTGGCCGTCGCCTCAGCGGACACCACGGCGCTGCCGAGCCGCGGAATCAAAACCTCCTGGTTCGACAGGCCCGTCGCGAAATAAAGGTCGTTCACGTCGATATCGAAGGACAGGCCGTTGAGCGGGATATCGAAATCATTCGGGTTGCTGACGCGCAGATCGACGCGAAACCGTTGTTCGAAAGGCCCGGAAGCGATCGGGACGATGTTCACCAGATTGACTTTCGGCGGTATGACATCGTCGACGCTGGCGCAGCCCCATATGAGCAACGACACGGCAACCGTCACGGCCCAGTTTTTCAATAAAGTCACGACAGGATCCTTTCAATCGGCAACGGCGCTTCAATCAACTGCCGCTCCCTTGCATCGCCCGACCGTTGGAGGGCGATACGGCGTAACCGGACGTGCCCCATCCGCCGCAACGTTAATGCGCATCGCCCGCCGCCGCAACCGCCGCGCGGTCGAGGTTCCAACACCTGCAACCGCATCGGCATTGCTATAATCTAGCCCGAATGCTAGCGACGCCTCGATTCTTCTTGGATATGGGCATCTTTGGCGAACTTGAAACCACTGGGACCGCTGCGACCGCCGTGCCCTCATCCCATTCCGCCCCATCAGTTGTGCCGCCGGACCCGTGGAGCTTCAGTCGGTTTGCAACGATTCTGACGCTTTATTGCGCCGTCCATTTCATATTACGGCTGTCGCTGTCCGATACGATCGGCGTCGACGACGCGATCGAGGGCGTCTTCACGCAATCCCTGGCGCCGGGATACGACCCGCGCCAGCCGCCGCTCTACACTTGGCTCTTATGGCTCGTCCAGCGCGTTACCGGCCCGTCCCTGATCAGCTTCCTGATCTTCAAATACGGCCTGCTGTCCGCAACCTTCCTGCTCTATTACCGGATCGCGCAGCGCCTTTTCCGCGATACCCGCTACGCATCATTGACCGCATGGTCACTGCTTCTGCTCTATCAGATCGGCTGGAACCTGCACGAAGGCGTCACGCAGACACAGGTCCTGATGCTCGCTTGCACCGCGACGCTCTACACTTTCTTACGGGCGAGCGACCGTGGAACCGCGACGGCCTATATTCTCCTGGGTCTCGCGGTCGGCGCCGGCCTGCTGGCGAAACTGAGCTTCGGCGCGTTTCTGGGTTGCCTCGCGGCAGGCAGCCTGCTGACCCCACGTTTTCGGCGGACGCTCCTGTCGCCGAGACTATTGATCAGCCTGGCCGTCGCCGCCGCCGTCGTTTCGCCCTACGCCTGGTGGCTGTTTACCGGTGCGACTGACCTAGACACCGTGTTCCGCAGCGCCGTTGGCAACAGCAATGGCACCGGCTATCTGCCGAGGGTCGGCAAAGGCTTGGTGAGCGCGGTGCTGACCAGTCTCGGATTTCTGTCGCCCCTGCTGCCAATCCTGCTCCTTCTGTTTCCCCGGGGACTCCTCCGGAACGCCGCGCCGCCGGAACTGGATACGGACATCCAGCGGCTGATCAGCGTCATGCTGCTGACCGGGCTGACGTTACTGGTTCTTGGCGTGCTGTTGGCCGGGGTCGGCGAATATAAGGAACGCTGGCTGCACCCCTTCCTGCTCGTCGCACCCCTCTACTTTTTCTGCCGCGTGCGTAGCGCGGACCCGACCGCGGGCCGCATTCGGCTCTATCTGGCGATCGTCATCGGCATCTGCGCCGTCGTCATCGGTCTGCGTACCGCGCATCTCGTCGTCGGCCCGCCGCTCTGCAACAAATGCCGGCCGTTGGTGCCATACGCAAAACTTGCCGATGCGCTCGCCGAGGCTGGCTTCGCGACCGGCACCATCGTGGTCCGCAACGGCAACACGGCGGGGAACCTCCGCGCGGCCTTCCCCAACGCGCGCATCTACGTGCTGAACAACCCGACCTTCGAGCCACCGGCCGCGCCCGCCGATGCCGGCCGCCGGTGCCTCGTCGTCTGGCCGATGAAACGGGACCAGGACGGATTTCCGAAAGACGCCGGGACATATCTATTGCTGTCCCCGGCGGATATCCAGGCACTGCCCTTCGAGCGCGCCGAGATTCCCTGGGGCCATTTGTGGCGGCCAGACGATCACCGCGTCTCGACCTGGGGCTATGTCCTGTTCGACGGCCCGCGCGGACGCTGCACCTGACCCTACTGCAATGCTGCGAGATCGGGCACCGGCCGGGCGAGACCGGGCGATCCCGCGAAAGCATCCTCCAACGCCCGTGCGGCGCCGAGCACGAACCGGTCCGCATAAGCCCGACCGACCACCTGGATCCCGAACGGCGTGCCTTGCGGATCGAGACCGCATGGCAAGGCAAGCGCCGGGTTGCCCGTGACCGTCAACGCCGAGGTCAGCCCGGCCCAATGGACATAGTTCTCCATCGGTTCGCCGTCGATCTCCGTCGGGTAGATTTGGTCGAACGGAAAGGGCGGGACCGTCACGCCCGGGCAGAGCAAGATATCGAAGTCGTCGAAGAACCGGTCGAAAGCCGCATAAAGCTCCATCTGCCGCCGTGTCGCCCATGCGACCCGCTCAATCGGCACCTGCAGCGCCGCCTCGTAGTTGCTTCGGACATTGGGGTTCAACTCCGGCCCGTATCGATCGAACTTATGGCCATGCTTGGCGAGCATGTAGACCGCCCGGAGATTCCAAAACACATCGAGGACATCCGTGAAGTCGGGATCGCGGCGCTCGCAGACCGCAAAAGCCGGCTCTAACGCGGCGACACACTCGCGGAACGCCGCGCGCACGACCTTCGACGTGGGGGCGCAGCCGAGGTCCTCCGACACGGCGACGCGCAACCGCGACAGGTCGACATCCGGTACGACACCGTAACTTGCAGGGTCGCGCGGAAACGCCATGGGGTCGCCGGAATTGTTCGCCGCCAAGGCCGACAACAGCAGCGCCGTGTCCTCGACTGTCCGCGCCATCGGTCCCTGCGTCTGAAAGGTGGTGAAGGCAAGGTCGCGATAGCCGGTCGGCACCAGACCAGGGCTGGGACGATGGGCGACGACCCCGTTGAAGGTCGCGGGAAGACGCAGGCTGCCGCCGGTATCGGACCCTTGGCATAGCGGCATCATATTCGTCGCCAGCGCGACCGCCGATCCGCCCGACGAACCGCCGCAGGTGAGCGCCGGATCGAACGGGTTCCGCGTCGGCCCGTGCAGCGCATTGTTGGTGTTGCCGCCGGCCCCGAACTCCGGCGTGTTGGTCTTGCCGATGACGATCGCGCCCGCCGACCGGGCCGCCGCCACGACATGCTCGTCGGTGTCCGGCACGTGATCCTTGTAGAGCATCGAGCCGTAGGTCGTCCGGATGCCCGCCGTATCGTCCAGATCCTTGATCCCGATCGGAAGCCCATGTAGCGGCAGCAGGGCATCGCCTCGCATCACGGCCGCATCGGCGGCCGCTGCCTCATCGCGCGCCCGGTCATAGGCCTTGGTTACGACGGCGTTCACGCTGGGATTCACCGCTTCAATCCGGGCGATGCAGGACTCGACCAGTTCGGCGGACGACAATTGCCGCGCACCGATCAAACGGCGCGCTTCCACGGCGGATAGATCACAGGGGTCGGTCATTGGATTCTCATCTGGCGGTTTCGACGGCATCACGGTCCGCCGCGCGCTATGGAGCGATGACTTCAAAGTCGTCCGTTTCGATGGAGACGGTCGCAGGGAGCCGCGCGACGATATCGCAATCACCTTGCACCGGCTCTTCCGCGAAATCCAGAATCTTTACGGCTGTCGCGGGACCCGCGCGACCTAATCAACGCCGCCACCGTCGGCTGTGCCTTGGACCTCACACCGGCGAAATGCCGGGACTACGCGATGCGGTTCTCCTGGCGAAACGCCGCCCGGCAATTCCTCGACAATCTCGTTCCGATGGGCTGATGCCCCCCGGCCCGCGGGACACCCCTTTGTAGAATTGCAGCCGGCTCGTATGATGCATACTGGCTTCCCATGCCCGCTGGAAGGAGATATCCCATGACCGAACTCTGCGATCTACCGGCAACCACCTTGCGCCGCATGATCGGCGACAAACGCATCTCGCCCGTCGATCTGCTGGACAGCTGTGTCGCCCGGATCGACGCCGTGAACCCGGCACTCAACGCGTTCGTCGTCATGTGCCTCGAAGACGCGCGCCGCGACGCCGCCGAGAAAGCGGATCAGGTCGCGAAGGGCGATGCGCTGCCGCCGCTGCACGGCCTGCCCGTCGGCATGAAGGAGTCCTACCACCTGAAAGGCATGGCGACGACGCAGGGGTTCCCGCCGTGGAAGGACCGCATCGCCCAGCAGGACGATTGCACGACCGCCGCGGTCCGGCAGTCCGGCGCCGTCATCGTCGGCAAGACCAACATTCCCGAACTGCTGCAGGGCATGACCAGCAAGAACCGGCTGTTCGGTCTGACCCGGAACGCCTATGACACGAACGTCTCCTGCCTCGGTTCCTCCGGCGGGTCGGCCGTCGCCGTCTCGGCGTCGATGGTACCGCTGGCCAGCGGCTCCGACACCGGGGGCAGCATCCGCGGTCCGGCCGCCGCGAACGGCATCTGCGGCATGCGCCCGTCGCCGGGCGTCGTCCCGCATGACGATCACATCCATGCCTTCAACCCGACCAGCATCCGCGGTCCGATGGCGCGGACGGTGGCCGACACGCAACTCTTCCTCGCCGGGATGGTCGGCGGGGGACCCGATCCCTACGACCACAGCGTCACGCCGGAGGATGTCCTGAAGGTCCGCGCAGGCGATCTGAGCAGCCTGCGGGTCGCGGTCTCGACCGACCTCGGCTTCGTCAACGTGAACGACGAAATCCGCGCAGCCTTCGAGGCGAAGATCGAGCGGATCGAGGGTCTGTTCAAATCGGTGACACGCTGCGATCCGCCGCTCGGCGAGATCAACCGCGCCTATTGGACATTGCGGCCGATGAAGTTCATTCCGGGTCTGGCGGAAATGTACAAACAGGATCCGCCCAGCGTGACCGAGTACAAGCGCCTGGACCTGCGCCGCGCCTATGCCCAAAGCGTCGAAGATGTCGCCTGGGCGCAGGCGGAGCAGACCCACACCTTCCGGCGGCTGCAGGATTTCTACCGGGACTACGACCTGCTGATCGTCCCGGGCCATCAGAACCCGCTGCCGACCCTCGCCGAAATCGAGGCCAAGGAAAAGGCGATGGCCGAGGAGAACGACCGCCACGGAATCGACGAATACGATTTCTCGGTCGACGAAGGCCGGGCCACGATCAACGGCGCGTTCACCCTGACCGGCGCGCCCGTCGTGACGATGACCGCCGGGCGCGGCCCGACCGGGATGCCGTTCGGCCTGAACCTGATCGGCGCTTACAAGAGCGACCTGGACCTGCTGTCCTTCGGACTTGCGCTGGAACAGATGACGGCGGACGACGCGGAATACGGCCGTATCTTACCGGACTTGGCCGCGCTGGAGGCGATGTCCGCATCGGACGCCGCCGCCGAGTGACCCGGCTTATCCGCCGATAAGCGCGAGCGCCTGCCGGTTGAACGCATCGGCGGTCTCGACGAAGGCCGCGCGCCGGTCGGCAAGGCGCTGCGGCAAACAGTCATCATCGAGAATGCGGTCGATCAAGGCGCGCATGTCGCCGGCGCTGCATGCGTCCGGATAACGCCGCACGTCGATCAACGCATTGGGCTCCCCGATCTCCTCCAGGAAAAACCGGTTCTTGTTGTGACTACCGATGCCGATCACGCGGGTACCCACGCCGAAAGGGATGATGTTGGCGTGGCCGCGCATGCCGATCACCAAATCGCATTGCCTGTAAACATCGGCCAGGAACGGCACCTGATAGAGCGACGGCGGATAGATATGCGACATCGCCTGTTCGAGGTCGATCAGCGACTCCCCCAGCACCTCCTCGAAGATGGGCCGTGCGTGCCGGTCGATTTCCATGAGATGCGGGACCCAAAGCACGCGGCCGCCGCGCGCCGCCAACACGTCGCGCAATGCCTCTGCAAGGGACCGAGCGACCGCCGCCGCCGTCTCCTCCGGATCGCCGGGCCAGCGTTGTTCGACACGATCGCCCGCCCAGTTGACTCCGATCGTCACGCCGTCGCCGTCCGATCCAGGCAAAACAATCGGGCCGGGTTCGACGAACATGCCGGAATCCGGCAGCACGGCCATCGCATCGCCATCCAACCCGCGACGCATTAACTCGGCGCGCGTCCCTTCGTTGCGGGTCGAGAACAAGGCCGCCGTTTCCTGTGTCCGCCGCAAATGGTCGTTCATCTGCGGCCGGAATCCCGACCGGTCATAGGCGAACTGATTGAAACCGATGCCGTGAACCACGATCGGGACATCGACACGCGCCAGATCTTCCATCGCGATGTTGAATTGCCAACCGGAATGGCTGTCGTCCTCCGGGCGATTGAACACCATGCCGCCGCCACCAACCAAGAGCAGATCGGCCTCGGCGTTCATGCGGTCGATCAGCGCCGGATGAAACCACGTCCGTTGGCAATCGACGGGAACGAAGATCAACGGCTCGCCGGCGACGCGGCGCAGCATGCATTGCAGTCCGGCTTGGATGGCGAAGTCGCCGTAGTTGCGGTTCCAACCGCCGACATGCCAAATCGTCTTCGCCGCCATTACATTTCTTTCCTTATTCCGTTACTTTAATATACAAACATTCGACCCGATGCCCTAATATTCGTAAAGAGAGATGAAATACTCGCCAAACGGCGATGACAACGGAATGAGCCGCGTGCAGCCATGAACGACTTTGCCCCTATTTCCGAAGACTCCCGAAAACAGGACCCTGCCATCGACCGCATGATCGGCGGATTGGTCGACGGTAGTATCGGCATCCTGCCGTTGTTCGATTGCGATCCCGATCTGTATCAGGCGCTCTGCGACGAAGCACGCGCCTTGGCCGCCGCGGAACTCGGTCAGAATGTCGACGAGCGGCACGGCACCTATCAATACGTGAAGGCGCAAAGCCCCGAATGGCATATCGAGTCCGGCCTGGTCCGGCAATACAGCCTTTATAATTCCAAGGACGATTATCTATACGTCACCGACGATCATCATTGGAGCAAGGCTGACCGCCATTTCCACCGCGACCTGAAAGCGGCCCCGCAATTCTTCGAGCGCTATTTCGGGCAATCGGACCTGCAGAACTTCCGCATGCAGACGATTGCGGCCGGCGGCGGACTCGGCCAGCACAAGGAACTGATCCTCGGCATCCCCAAACGCGAGGAACACTACAAGCTGCGATTCCATCTGCCGATCGTGACCAACGAGTCGGTGCATTTCATCATGGACGACGTCCGTTACCGGATGGCGCCGGGCACCGTCTACATCTTCAACCAGGGTCGTATGCACGGCGTCGAGAACGAGGAAGGCCGTCTGCGCATCCACCTCGTCTGGGACTGCTACCTGAACCGGCATATCCTGATGAACATCCTGAAGCCCGCGGTCGACACCCGCGACGCGGCGTAAGGACATCGTGGCGGCGCGGGTCCTCGGTGTCATTCCGGCGAAGGCGCGGTCCCGCCGGGCGCCGGGCAAGAACATGCGCCCGATCGCCGGGAAGCCGCTGATCGATCACACCTTCGACGCGGCGAAAGCCGCCCGGACGCTGACCACCGTCTGCCTGACCTCGGAAGACCCGGACATCCTCGCGCATGCGAAAGCGGCGGGGCTGGAAACGGTTACCCGCGACCCGGAATTGAGCGGGGACGCGGTGCACGCCTCCGTCCCGATCATCGCGGCATTGGAAACGCTCGGCGGCGCCGCCGCCTTCGACTATTGCGTCATGCTGCTGCCGACCTTTCCGCTGCGCACCGCCGCAACGATCGATGCGGTGGTCGCCCGTTCCGTCGATGCCGCCGACAACGTGCTCAGCGTCAGTGCGCTCGGCAAGACCATCCATCATCTGCGGACGCTCACGGACGACGGCCGGATTCGGCATATCACCGAGGAAAAACTGACGAATTTCCAATCCCAGGACGCCCCGCTGCTGCACACGCTGAACGGTATCTGTTACTGCGCCCCGACCGAACCGTTGCTGCGGGAACGGAGCTTTCACTACGGCGATCCGATTGGTCATGTCACCGACCATATCGAAGCATGGGACATCGACACCGAGGACGACATGCGGTTCGCCGAGTTCCTGCTGAAGGCGCGCATGTGAGCGCCCTGTGTCCGGTCTGCGACACGCAATCGGGCGGCTTTCCCGTCATCCACGCGACCGTGCGCGACGCCAGCGAGAGCTATGCGCCCAGTGCCCGGCGCTGCACCGCGTGCGGCGCGGTCTTTCTATGGCCTCGCATGGACGCCGCCGCGCAACAAGCGTTCTACGATAGCAATACCCAACTGCTGAACACGCATGGCGACGACTTCGACTGGGACGATTACACCCGCCGCACACGCGCCGATGTGATGCGCCGGGTCGAATTTATCGCACCGCTTCTATCGGCGGATCACCGGCTGCTGGAGGTCGGCTGCGGCTACGGTTTCTTCCTGTCGGAGATTCGCGGCAGGGTCGAGACGGCCATCGGGATCGAGCCCGGCCCGGCGCGCCAAACCTTCGCGAAGGACGAATTACGGCTCGACGTACGGTCGCCGCCTCTGCCCAACACGGGCATCCCGCCGGCCAGCATCGACGTCGCCTGCGCCTTTCAGGTCTTGGAACATATCGACCGCCCGATCCCGTTCCTCGCCGAGATCCGCGACGTGTTGCGGCCCGACGGTCTTGTGATCGTCGAGGTGCCGAATTTTGCCGATCTGTATGTCCGCCTATCAGCCCCCTACCGGGCATTTCATTTCCAGGCGGCCCATCTTGTCTATTTCACACCGGCTACTTTGCGGCGCGCGATCGAGGCGAGCGGCTACACCGTCGAGTCGCTAATCGGCGTGCAACGCTACGCCTTCGCAAACGCATTGCATTGGCTGATAAAAGGGCAGCCACAGCTTAAACGCCCGTCCCGCAACGTAGAATCCGGTTTTGCCCATGTCCTCGACCGGTTGTACCGGCGCTGCTTGGAATCGACACGCCGTTCCGACACATTGATCTGCATCGCACGCAACGCGCGGACGGCAACGGATTAGCCATGAATTATGCAAGCCACACCGATTTGGACACCCTGATCGGCGGCCCGGTTCCCCTGGCACGTCACGTCACGGTCATCGGCGAGATCGGCATCAATCACAACGGCGACCTCACTCTGGCGAAGAAGCTCATCGACCTGGCCAAGCAAAGCGGCTGCGACGCGGTGAAGTTTCAGAAACGCACAATCGACACCGTCTATTCGCCGGACATGCTGGCCGGATCGCGCGAAAGCCCCTGGGGAACGACGCAGCGGGAGCAAAAGGAAGGCCTGGAGTTTAGCCGCGCGGAATACGACGTCATCGACCGCTATTGCCGCGAGTTGGACATCCAATGGTCCGCATCGGCCTGGGACATCGAAAGCCTCGGTTTTCTCAAACCCTACGATTTGCCATTTAACAAAATCGCATCGGCGATGTTAACGAATGTGCCCTTCCTCGAAGCGGTCGCCGCCGATGGAAAGCTCACCTATGTCTCGACCGGCATGAGCCGGTATCGCGACATCGACCGTGCGGTGGAGATTTTCCGCACGGCGAACTGCCCCTTCGTGCTGATGCATTGCATTGCCGAATATCCGGCCCCGGTCGAGCATCTCAACATGCAAATGGTGCATAAACTGGCGCAACGCTATCAATGCCCGGTCGGGTATAGCGGACACGAGGTGAGCATCACGCCGAGCATCATGGCGGTCATGCTGGGCGCGGTCGCCATCGAACGGCATATCACGCTCGACCGGGCGATGTACGGCAGCGATCAGGCGGCCTCGCTCGAACGCCGCGGCCTGGAGCTGCTGGTACAATACATCCGCACGATCCCCGACGCCTGGGGCGACGGTGAGAAACGCATGCTCCCGGGCGAGCAGGAAGCCGCCGACAAACTTCGGTATTGGGACGCAGCCGACTAGAACCGCGCTTACCGGACGCCCATTAGCCCAAATCCCCGACGATTCCGTCCGGCAGATCGATCTCGCCGGCAAACACCGCGAAGACCTTGCCGAACGCCACCTCACCCTCCGGGCCCAGGACGCGATCCATCGGCCAGCCGTCCAGGATGCTGGGCCAGAATTGCTGGTACGACCACGGGAAGGACTCCGGCGCCTGCGTCATGTAAAGGTCGGCGAAAACCCAGGACAAGTCGATTTCGCGTTGTGTCAACGCGCTGGCGCTCGGGTCCTCGAAGGCCTGCTGGACCATTCGGAAATACGCGTCGGCAGTCTCGGCCTCGCGGGTGAACCCGTAGCCGCCATACAGCGGGCGCGCCGGGGTGACGGCTTGGATACCCATCATCGTCATTTCCAGCCCCAGCGTGCCGGTGTAGTAGAGGCCAAGCTGAGTCGCATCCAGCAAACGGTAGCTCGACAACGGATCGCGCGATTCGACGATCCGGATGTTCCGCGGCAAGTCCGGCCATCGCTCTTTCAGGATCTCCCCGATATATTCCTCGGACCGTACCTGCTCAGCGGGATGAATCCGGACGACAAGCTGCCATTCCGGATGCCCGGCGAAATACTCCGCGGTCCGCAACACCCAATCCTGCACCGAGTCGAAGGCAACTTCGCGGTCCAGTGCCGACGTGTCCCAGGTCAGGTTGGGGAACAGGGCGGCCACCGGTTTGTCCGGATCGAGACCGAACCCGGCAACCAGATCGCGCGCCGGGGGCGACGGCGTGTACCGTCCCCGCGGCTGCCGCGACATATCAGCCGCCGCATCCTTCGCCGACAACCATGTTGCCGCCCGGCTCCGGCGTTCTTCGGTCAACTCGTGCGGCGCGTTGTCGGCCCATATCCGGTCCATATCCAGATCGCCATGGCAGCGGTTGATCGCCAGCACGAAATCGCCGCGGCGGTGGGCGCTCTGTTCCCATTCCACGACACTAACCCCCATCGCACGCGCAACATGAAAGGCCGCGCCGTATTCCATAACCCCGCCGTTGAACAGGACGAGACGGTCCACAGGATGCTCCGCCAGATAGGTCGCCATACGCCGCATCGCATCGAGATTCTTGAGCAGCCGGTTTCGCTTATGCGATTTGTTCGGTTCCTCGGTCACGTCGATCGACGTGTCGCGGTACTGGTTCCGCAGATCGATATAGGCCAACCTGTCCGCCGCCTCCTCGAAATCCGTCGAAGACGGCGCGAGTTCGACCTTCCGCAGATCGATTAGCCGCAGCCGATCCGGCAGGCCGCCATCGGCAAATCGCTCCATTTCCGACGCCAGCAGCACCTCGTCCCAATTCTCATAGACCGGCTCGGGATCACAGTTCCGCTGGAACTCCAGGCAGGGCATCCAGACCAAGTCCACCCGATGACCGCGCGCCACCAGGACGCAAGCGAGGGCGAAGAATATCTGTATGTGATGCGCATTGAAGGCTGGGATCGCGATGTATCGCTGCACCGACGAGTCCCGCGCGATTTCACCTTCTTCGGCGTCCGCCAACCAGCGCCGCGCATGACGCACGAAATCCCACCGTGTGATCGGCACCGCCGCGGGCGGCAACGTCGTGCCGTGGGATTCCGCGACGGCATCGCAAATCCCCGCGATGTCCGGCGCGCACCGAGCAGCCACCTCGCCCAAACGTGCGCGTTCAACCGGGGACGGAACCCGGCGGGCGCGCCAGGCTTCCTCTAGATGATAGACCGCGCCGCCAAGGTCGCCCTGCCGTTCCCGCAGTCCGGCCATGTCGGCATGACACTGCCCAAAGGCTTGCGCCACCGTCTCGAAGGTCCGGCGTAACCCGTCGACCACGTTGGCCTGTTCCGACCAGTCGGCGAGGACCCGCAGGGCATCGGTATAGAACCGCTCGGCCATCTCCGCTTCACCGGAGGCAACGTGATACCCGGCCACATGCGAAACAGCATGGGTGTAGATCAGAACCGCTTGCGACCAAGCAAGCCGATGTTCGTCGCGTTCGTAGAGAGGGTTATTCCTCGCCTCGTCCGCGATCCGGGCGTAGGCGTCCGCCGCATCCTGGCGGGCTAGCGGAATCAGGTCCCGCCGTACCGCGGCGGCCGCATCGGGCTGCGACACGATATCGTAAAGCTCGGCCAGCCGATTGCGCGCCGGCAGCGCCGCCTGACCCAAGGCGACCGCTGCCTCGAAACTGCGGATGGCGTCATCCGGATATCCTTCGGTGTCGCAGATCTCGGCCGCTGCCAGGAGAGGCGCCGCCGCGTCCGGCGCTTCCGCGATCAAATCACGGCATATCGCCAGCGCCTCGGTCGCCGCACCGGCGCGCCGAAGTTTCTCGACCAGTATCATTTGGTCGTCTACAGACCCCAGAATCCAACCCCCTATTCCGTCTTCGCCGCAGAATGCCGAAACGGCCCGTCTTTAGTATTATGGATGACGACGCACCTCAACCGTCGGCGGTTTCAGCCGTATCCCATTGGCAACAAGAATCCAGGAAAAATGCGAAACGAACTCGAAGACGCGCTTGAAAATGCCCTCGGCAAACAGGAAGTGACGCATGACGAGGTATCCGCCCCGCTGGCCCGGAGACTCGCCGCAACGCTCGATCAAACCGGCGAGGAGCTGGAGAACGGCGCCTCGCTGCCCGACGGCTGGTACGTCATCCTGTTCACCCCGACCGCGCCGACCAGCGTACTCGAAAAGGACGGCCACGCCCGCGCCAGCGATTTCCTACCGAGGCTGCCCCTGCCCCGCCGCATGTTCGCCGGCCGCAAGGTGTATTTCGAACAGCCGTTGGAAATCGGGGCTCAGGTCGAACGCGTCTCGACGATATCCAAGGGCGAGATCAAGGAAGGCCGGTCCGGGCTGCTCGCCTTCCTGACGATCACGCACGACATGAACACGTCGGCGGGCCTGTGCGTGCGCGAGGAACAAACCCTGGTCTATCGCGCGGAAGCGACAGGCGCTGCGAAGCCATCGGGGCCGCCGAAACAAGCCCCACAAGCGCCAACCGACTGCCCTTGGACCGACAGCGCAACGCCGACGCCGGCCACGCTGCTGCGCTATTCGGCGGTGACCTTCAACGCCCACCGCATTCACTACGACGAAACCTACGCGCGGGAGGAGGAAGGCTATCCCGAGCGCATCGTCAACGGCGGCCTGACCGCTATCCTGCTGATCGAGATGGCCCGCCGGAACCGGCCGGGCCCGCTCAAGGAGTTCGGCGTCACCAACCGGCGCGCCCTCTACGTGAACCAGCCGATTTCCTTGTTGGGCATGCCGGAGGGCGATACGGCCGCGCGACTTTGGGCGGCGGACGACAGCGGCGCGATCGCGTCGGAAGCCACCTTGACCTGGAAGGCCTGATCGATGGCGAACCTCCCCCTGGAAGGCGTCCGCGTCCTCGACCTGTCCTCGGTCGTCGTCGGCCCGTATTCGACCCAGTTCCTGGCCGATTACGGCGCGGACGTCACCAAGATCGAAGCACCCGGCGGCGACATCCTGCGCAAGCTCGGCGGCAAATCGAAAAGCGGCGAGCTTTCGCCGAAGTTTATGATGTTGAACCGGAACAAGAAGTCGCTGGCCATCGATTTGAAAAGCCCGGCGGCGAAGCCGCTGATCGAGAAACTGTTGGCGGCGCATGATGTGGTGCTGTCGAACATCCGCCCCCGTGCGCTGGCGCGGCTTGGGCTCGATTACGAGTCGGCAAAGGCGGCCCGCTCCGACGTGATCTACTGCAGCATCGTCGGGTTCGGGCAAGAGGGGCCGTACAAGGACAAGCCCGCCTATGACAACGTCATCCAAGGCGTCGGCGGCATCGCCGCCTGTCACGAGCGGCAAAGCGGCACGCCGCGCTTTCTGCCGATGGTCGTGGCGGACCGTCTCGGCGGATTGATGGCGACCCAGGCGATCCTGCTGGCCGTGATCAACCGGAGCCGGAACGGCGAAGGCCAGCATATCGAAATCCCGATGTTCGAGAACACCGCCGCCTTCGTTCTGACCGAGCATTTCGGCCAACTCATCTATCCCGGGTCCGACGGCCCCAGCGGCGACTTGCGGGTCCTCGACAAGAACGCGCGGCCGATCCAGACCAAAAACGGTTATATCTGTCTCTCCGCAAACAGCGACAAGCAGGCCTTCGGCCTGTTTGAAGCCATCGGCCACCCCGAGTTGAAGGACGATCCCCGCTTCGATTCGGTGACCGCGCGCTATCACAACATCGATGCCTATAACGGGCTGCGCGAGGAGCATCTGCGGAAGAAGACGACCGAGGAATGGATCGAGATATTCGAACGTCTCGACGTGCCGGCGATGCCGTACAAGACCTTCGAGGACCTGGTCGCCGATCCGCACCTGAACGAGGTTGGCTTGTATCAGGAACGCGAGCATCCCTCCGAAGGAAAGGTCTACAACCTGCGTCCGGTCGCAACGTTTTCGTCGATCGGCACCAAAGACGAAAACCTCGCCCCCCGGCTGGGCGAGAACTCGGCCGACGTGCTGGCGTCGATCGGCGTCGGGCGGGACGAAATCGAAACACTCGTTTCGGACGGGGTCATTCTCGACCGTCCGTTCGACTGACCGGCCCGCTATCCTTTGACGGCGCGGGTTCCGGCCCCTATCGTTACGGTAAGATCGTTCAATCCCGAACATCGAAGGGATATCACCTTATGACAAAATACCATCTCGTAAGTTCCGTTACGTGACCGTGGGTCCAGCGCGCCGTGATTGCTATGCGTGCAAAGGCCGTCGAGTTCGAAGTTACCTACATCAATCTGCGTGAAAAGCCGGATTGGTTCCTGAAAATCTCGCCGCACGGCAAGGTGCCCGTGCTGGACGTGGATGGCGTTCCGTTGTTCGAGTCCAACGCGATCGCGGAATATCTGGACGAGACCGTATCGCCACGGCTGCACCCGGAAGACCCGATCGAACGGGCGCGCAACCGGGCGTGGACAGATTTCGTGCCGACGTTTTCGGCCGCCTTCCGCACCATCTACTACAACAAGGATAAGGCCAAGGTCGACGAAGGCCTCAAGGCCGCGCCGGCGACGGTCGAGAAGCTTGAGAAAGCCCTCGCGGAGCGTGGCAACGACGGGCCCTATTTCAACGGTCCCGACCTGAGCCTCGTGGACGCCGCCTATGCGCCGTTCCTGCAGCGCTTCCTCATCGCCGACGAAAAACTACAGACGGGACTCCTGGACGATTTCCCGCTGGTCAAGGCATGGGCCGAGACGTTGTTGGCCGACGACCGGGTCACCGGATCGGTCGCGCCGGAATTCAGGGAGGCGTTCATCGCCAATCTGAAGCGGCAGGAGTTCTACGTCGGAACGCTGTTCCCGGACGAGGCGGCAGCGGCCGAGTAATCAGCACCGGGGCCGCTCAGCCGGTCCCGACGAAGCAGACATTCTGCAAGGGTTCGCCCCGGGCAAGGCGGTTGAGATTCGCACACACGGATCGCAACCGCCTTGCGCGCATCGGGGCGGTGCGTGCGCTGAAATGCGGCGTCATGATCACGTTATCCAAATCCTTGAACGGGAAACGCGACGGCGCGCAAGACGGGTCGTCCGGCGTCGGGTAGGTGTACCAAACATCGATCACCGCACCGCCGATCCGTTTCTCCAAGAGCGCCGTGTAGAGGGCTTCCTCGTCGATCACCCGGCCGCGCCCCACATTGACGATCACGCTCTCCGGCTTCATGCGGGCGAAACGGCCGGTGTCGATCAGGCCTTTGGTTTCATCGGTCAACGGTAGCGCCGCAACAACGTAGTCGCTTTCCTCCAGCAACCGGTCGAGGGCGTCGAAGGTGCCGTACCATTCCAGCTCCGGCGGCGTTTCGCGCACGCTGCGGGAGACCGCGACGGTGCGAAGGCCGAATGCGTGCGCCCGCGCCGCGACTTCGCGGCCGATCCGGCCATACCCAACGATGCCGATCGTCTTGCCGTGCATCTCCCCGTGGTTCGGGCCGATCCCCGCGGTCCGCCCGTCCCAGCCATGGGTGCGCATGCGGGCGTCGGCGATGCGGAAACCGATCTCCCACTCCAGCAGCGCGCCGTAGATGTATTCGGCGATCGCGATCTCATGTTCGTAAGTGTTGCAGACCGAACAACCGGCGGGCACGTCCGACGGGCCGAGCCAGTCGACCCCGGCAAAGGGAACCTGGTACAGCTTGAGGCGGGGAACCGGCGGCCAATCGCCGGGAATCCGGCCGCCGAGCAGGGCGTCCGCCTGCGGCGCGAGTTCCACGAACCGCTCGAACGGCTCCTCCTCGGTCCAGCTGATGATGTTCCATTCGTCCGTGAGTTGTTCACGGATTTTCGCTTCGCGCGGCTTCGACATGCGCCCCGCCAGAAACAGCGTCAACGGCTCGGTCATGATGGCAACGGTTCCAAGGGTATCGGATGCGGCCACGGACAGTGGCCGGAGAAACCGCAGTCTAGGGAATTGCCGAATTTCGATCTAGCGGTAACGGGCGCCGGCAATCAGAAAAAGGCGAGCGTCCGCGTCTCGATACTTTCGCGCGGCGGCGCGTTGGGCGGCGATGTCGGGTCCTCGAAGGCGCTATGCGCCGAAAAGCGCGCGCGGCCGTCGGTCAGCGAGTCGTAGCATTTGAAAACCAGCGCCTCGTTCCGTGCCATCTCGGGGAAATAGAACCAGCGGTGACCCGGATTATGCGCGATCTGCAACACCTCGCCGATACGGTCCTGATAGACCAGGTCGGTCGGTACGAAGTCTTCGGCCGCGATGCTCTGCGCATCGCAGATGGCTAGCGGCAGATCCTGCACCGGATTGCGGATCGGACGCCAGATCTGCACCACCGCGAACCGGCGTTGCAGCAAGTCGTCGGCCTCGTCCGGCAAAAGGTCGCGCACCCGTTGCGGTCCGGATTTGTCGGTGTAATCGTTGTGCACCACGCGCACCGGTTCCCGGAGTTTCTTCTCGGCCCGCGTCTCGTCGGACGCGACCCGCAGCGTGTGATCGAAGACATGGACGCGGGACGCGCCGCTGAACCGCTTCACCAGTTCCGCCGCTTCGGCGTCATACACCGCCTTGACCTCATCCGGATCGAAAAAGCTCTCGACCTTGGTCTCATGCGGCGTGAAGACGAACCCTTCGCGGTCCAAGGTCCGCTCGCCACGGTCGAGCCGCCCGTTGCGGATCGTCATGACGTGTTCCTTGAACTCCGCGTCGCGTTCGGTAGAGGCCTGCCCCGCCTGTGCGATATAGGTCCGCGGTTTCTGGCCGGTTTTCACGAGATACTGAAGCGCTGCGTCGACCGATTCGAGGGTCGGTTGCTGCCGGGCGGGGTTTGCCATGACGGTGTATCCTTTCAATTCCTGCCGACGGTGCCGGTGCGCGGATTTGGTGCGCGCCGGGTAAACAGGTATTCAATCGGATTGTGCCGTCAAGACGGCCACCGGCAAACACTTGCGACGAAACGGAACAAACGACGGAACCCGCCCATGACCGCCCTTTTCTCGCCGCTCCGCCTGCGCGGAATGGAGCTTCCGAATCGAATCACCGTGTCGCCGATGTGCCAATACAGCGCGGCCGACGGGTCGGCGTCCGATTGGCACCTGATGCATCTCGGCAAATTCGCGGTGTCCGGGGTCGGCATGCTGGTCATCGAAGCGACCCATGTGGAAGCCCGCGGCCGTATCACGCCCGGCTGTCTCGGCCTCTATTCCGACGCCAACGAGGCAGCGCTGGCCCGTGTCGTGGCGTTCTGCAAGGAACACGGTTTCGCCAAGATCGGAATGCAGCTTTCCCACTCCGGCCGGAAGGGCTCGGCCAAGCTGCCCTGGGAGGAGCGCGGCGCGCCCTTGACCGCCGGGGACGGTGCATGGCCGACCGTCGGCGTCTCGGGACTACCCTTCGCGGATGGATGGCCCGCGCCGGCGCCGCTCGACGCCAAAGGAATGGAGACGGTGAAGGCCGCCCATGTCGACGCCGCGCGACGCGCCGACCGTATCGGTGTCGATGTCATCGAGTTGCACGCGGCGCATGGCTATCTGCTGCACGAGTTCATGTCCCCCCTCGGCAACCGGCGGGACGATGCCTATGGCGGACCGCTTGAAAACCGGATTCGATACGTGCTGGAAACATTCGAGGCCGTCCGCGCCGCTTGGCCCGCCGAAAAGCCGATGGGCACGCGGATTTCCGCGACCGATTGGATCGACGGCGGCTGGACGCTGGACGAGGCCGTCGTCCTCTGCCGCGAGCTGCGGGCACTGGGCTGCGACTACATCACGGTGTCTTCCGGCGGCCTGTCACCCGCGCAGAGGATCCCGATCGGCGAAGGGCATCAGGTCGACCTCGCGGCCCGCATCCGCCGCGACGCGGAGATCCCGGTCATCGCCGTCGGCATGATCTATCGCCCCGCCCATGCGGAAGAGATCATCTCCGACGGCCACGCGGATATGGTGGCGCTGGCGCGCGGCATGCTGTTCGACCCCCACTGGACCTGGCGGGCGGCCGCCCAATTGGGTGCGCAGATTTCCTTCCCGCCGCAATACATCCGGGCCTACAAGTCCGGCTGGTTGCAGGCGCAGGCCGCCAGCGAAGCCGACGGATAGGCATACCTACATACCGCCGGGTCATGGCTAAAGCGTGCTACGTCTCCGGCCATGATGGACCGGCTGCGGGGACTCTTTAAGCAGCGTCGGTGGCGCATATTTTTCGCGGTGCTTGGCGGAATCTATGCGCTCGCCTACCTCGGCGTGTTCGTCGCCATCTACATCCCTTTCATCGGCGGGGTATTCTTCCTCGCTGGACTTATGGTGTGGTTCCTGCCCGGACTCGTTTTCCAGTGGACGCCCTTCTTCGAATTCCATGAGTTCGGGGCCGCCCCGACCGGGATCGCCGGGCACCTGATCATGCTGGCATTCTACGCCATCGTGGCGGCGCTGATATCCTGGCCGTTCCGGGAAAAGAAACGCTAGCGCGGGTTACGCCAGACCGGTCGACGCATACAGAATCGCGATGCCGATACCGGCCACGACGCCGCCCGCGACACGGACCAGCACCGGCTGGCTCACGCCGTCCCGGCGCGACAACACGCGCACCGCTTCCATCGCGCCGACCGAAATCGCGTATTGAATCGCGACGAAGCCGATCAGATAGGCAACGACCGGTGTCGGTTCGGCGCCGAACACCGCCTCGCCATAAGCATAGCCATGGAACAGCCCGGCGATCGTGAAAAAGGCGCCATACCCCCAAATCGGCAAGGCGACCTGCATCGCCAGCAACAGCCCCAGGACCGCGACCGAGCCGGCAATGATGAATTCGGCGGCGGGCAAACTGGCGCCCGCGATATGGATCAAGGTTCCGGCGGCCGTCGCGATCAGGAACGCCGCCGGCATCACGAAGCGTCCCGGCAGCGCCAGCGACGCCAATCCCACGGCGATCACGAAAGCGAAATGGTCGAGCCCGATAATGGGATGGCCGACCCCGCTCAACAGGCCATGCCAGAAGGTGGTCGGCATCGCGCCGCCCATCGGATGATGCGCCTGCGCATCCGGCGCGGCTACGAGAAACAGTGCAAACCCGGCCAACGCCGCCCAACCGCACCGGCGGCTCATCAGAATCGTGTTCATCGGAAACTCCCTTTCGCCAAACGCGTCGATCTTTCCATGACTATACGCCCGCCGCGACAAGGTTGGGATTCCCGATGGAAACTTTTTACGATTCCGTCTGCCAAGGCCGGATTTGACGGCTCCCCCGCCGCCCGTAGGATGGACGCCATAGTTACGGACATCCAGGACAAGGACGGAACCATGCGGCTGAGAGACAAGGTGGCGATTATCGTGGGCGGCGGGCAGACGCCGGGGGAAACCATCGGCAACGGCCGGGCGACCGCGATGCTGTTCGCCCGCGAAGGCGCCAAGGTGCTGGTGGTGGACCGCGATATCGCCTCGGCCGAGGAAACCGTGTCGATCATCGCCGACGAGGGCGGCACCGCCGCCGCGGCCGCCGCCGACGTGACCGACGAGGCGTCGCTCGAGAAGATGATCGCGGACTGCAAGGAAAATTGGGGCCGGATCGACATCCTACACAACAACGTGGGCTTCAGCCTCGCCGGCGGCGACGCGGTGATCGAGAACATCACCGTCGAAGCCTTCGACCGGGTGATGGCGGTCAATCTTCGCGGCATGGTGATGACCTGCAAACACGTGTTGCCGATCATGCGGGCGCAGAAGAGCGGCGTGATCCTCAGCATCTCGTCGATGGCGGTGCTCGATTCCTATCCCTACGTCACCTACAAGACATCGAAGGCGGGCGTCGTCGCGATGACCGAGCAACTCGCGTATATGAACGCGGATTACGGCATCCGCGCCAACGTGATCCTGCCCGGCCTGATGAACACGCCGATGGCGGTCGAATCGCGCATCACCGACGAAATGAGCCGCGAGGACGTGATCGCCGCCCGCGACGCCAAGGTGCCGCTGGGCAATAAGATGGGCACGGCCTGGGATGTGGCTTACGCCGCGCTGTTCCTCGCCTCCGACGAGGCCAAGTTCATCTCCGGCGTAACGCTGCCGGTGGACGGCGGCGCGGCGGTCCGACGGGGGTAACGGCTGGTCTCGCGTCACCGGAACGGGCACAATCCCCGATGCCGCGCGTTGAAGGGATCCTTGGACGATGACCGCCGACGCCACCACCGCAGAACGCCTGGAAAGGCTCGACCGAACCTACGGCCTGCGCCATTTCGGCCTGATACCGCACGATCCCGGTGAAACCACGGTTGCGGAAGTATTCAACGGCGCACTCGAAATCCTGACGCGTCTCGCCGAAAACCGCATCGAACGCGGCCTCTACCGCCGGCATGTGCGGAAACCTGAAGATTTGAGTTTCAGCGCGCCTGACCGAACCGGCGGCTGGCTCGCGCGTTTCGTCCGCCAAGACCCGTATGTCCGCTGTCACTACGACTGCATGCAAGCGGATTTCGACGACAACGGGATTTTGCTTTGGACATTGCACACGGCCGCCGACTCAGGCATCGATGATGCACGCTTGGCCAAACGCGTACAACGATGCTGCCGTACGCTTGCCGGCGACATGCCGCTGACACCCAAACACGTACGGGCAGGACTTTCCCAATTCCACAACAGCTTGCGGGAATCGACCCGCCCCATCCACAGGTTATGCCGGCTTATACTCGATCATCGACCCACACGGCCCGCTCCGGAAATGGCCTGACCATCTTCCACTCTTTGGCTCTTTAGACAGAACCATGCTCCCGCTAGTCATGAAAAACGGGCTGGTCGCGCGGATTGATTTCCGAACCGCCCACGTTCGAACGCGGATGCGCCCCTTGCCATGTGCAGGCCGTCAACCGCCATACAGTGAGGGGCAATGGGACTAAGCGAGCTGCTCATCCTGGCCGGCGCGTTGGCGGGCGGCTTCGTGTCTGGCCTTGCGGGATTCGGCACGGGGCTGACGGCGCTCCCGTTCTGGCTATCCGCGGTCCCGCCTATCGTAGCGGCCCCGATCGTGGTGATCTGCTCGATCATCGCCCAAATCCAGACGATTCCGGCCATTTGGCACGCCATCGTGTGGCGCAATGTCCTTCCCTACATTATCGGCGGATTGATCGGTGTGCCGATCGGGACGCTCCTACTCGCACATATCTCTTTGCAGAGTTTCAAGTTGGTGATCGGCTGCTTTCTCGTCGTGTTCAGCAGCTTCATGCTGTTGAGCCGGTCGGCCCTGAAGATCAGGTGGGGTGGCAACGCCGCCAACGGCATCGTCGGGTTCGGCGGCGGTATTCTCGGCGGGCTCGCGGGTTTGTCCGGGCCCATCCCGACAATCTGGGCGAGCCTGAAGCACTGGAGCAAGGATCAGAAGCGGAGCGTCTTTCAAGCCTTCAACCTATCCATCCTGGTCCTCGCGGCCGCGACCCAAGCCTATGGCGGGTTCATGACGATCGAAGTCGGCCGCCTCGTCTTGATCGCCTTGCCGGGCACGTTGCTGGGGGCATGGCTCGGGAGGAAAGCCTACGAGAAGATCGGCACCGACCGGTTCAATCAGGTCATCTTGATCCTACTGCTCTTGTCGGGCGTCTCGACCATCGTCTCGACACTCATATTCGATTGATGTGAAAGAGCCGTTGAAGATTTCCGGCATCGTTGCCATATTCCGGTCCACCGCAACAAGAAGATGAAAGGGCATTTTATGATTGTCGTTGTTCTCCACCCGGCTGGCGGAGAATTCTTGGCCGCGTGACGTTGCGTCCCGGCGACGCTTGAGTCGCCTGTACCGTTGACGCCGTTTTCCGGCGTGTTCTCTCAACCCAGCCGTTCACCGCCCCTTTCCGCCAGGCGCGAAGGGTGGCCGTGACTGTGACCTGTATTGCCGTGCGGACCACCGCGACGGCGCCCAAGCTGGTGCGAGACCAATGACATTCGATACATCCGATCTGGCCGATTTCGGCTGGAATGCCTTTTTCCAATCCCAACTCGATATCAACGACCTGCAATCCGCCATCCCCGCCCGAGTCATGGCGGTGCACCGGGGTAGCCTAGACGTGGCCGCTCCCGGGCTCGAAATCCCAATACCCTCTCACGCCCTGCCCGCGGGTGATGAAATGGCGGCCGCCACCGTCGGCGATTGGCTGCTGCTCGATCGCGAGACCTATCGGCCGTTGCGGCTTCTCGACCGCAAGAGCCTGTTCAAACGCCGCGCGCCGGGGACCGGCCGGAAACTGCAGCTCATCGCCGCCAACGTGGATACGGTGTTCATCGTGTCCTCCTGCAATGCGGACTTCAACACGGCGCGGCTGGAACGCTACCTGGCCTTGGCCCGGGACGCCGGCGTCACGCCGGTGATCGTGCTTACCAAGGCCGACCAAGCCGAGAAACCGGAAGAGTTCGTCCGCGCCGCGTCGAAGTTGCTGCCGGGCGTGCTGGTCGAGGCGATAGACGCCCGCGCCGCGGATAGCGCCGCCTGCCTGACCATCTGGTGTGAACGCGGTCAGACCGTGGCGTTGCTCGGCTCGTCCGGCGTCGGCAAGTCCACGCTGACCAACACCCTCACCGGCGGCGATCAAATCAAGACGCGCGGCATCCGGGAAGACGACGCCAAAGGGCGGCATACGACGACCGGGCGGGCGCTCCACCGGCTGCCGACCAACGGGTGGCTGTTGGACACGCCCGGCATGCGCGAGTTGCAGTTGACCGACGCCAAGGCAGGCCTCGAGGATGTGTTCGCCGACATCGCCGCGTTGGCGGAGGCCTGCCGGTTTTCCGACTGCCGGCACGAGACCGAGCCGGGCTGCGCCGTCCTGGCGGCGGTCGAGGCGGGATCGCTCGAGCCTGACCGTCTGAAGCGTTGGCGGAAGCTGGTCGCCGAGGATGCCCGCAACACCGAGAGTATCGCAGACCGCCGCGCCCGCGAGCGCGGATTCGGCAAGATGGTCAAAGGCATCATGAAATCCAAACGGGAGCAGGGAAAGGAATGACCCGTCGCCGGGCGGTCCGTCAGCCCGCCAACGGCTTGTAGGCGATCGCCTCCAACTCCAGGCGCGCACCGGGAAGAAGCAGGTCGCACCGCACAGCCGAACGGGCCGGCATGGCGCCGGCGAAGAAGCTTGCATAGGTCTCGTTGAAGGCGGCGAAGTCTTCCCGGTCCGTGAGCCAGGCGGTCACCTTGACCACATCGTCAAGAGTACAGCCCGCCTCTTCCAGCATGGCGGTCAGCCGTTGCATGACGTTCGCCGTCTGCTCCCCGATCGGCCCGGTGACGATCTGGCCGTCGGCCGATTTCGGCATCAGGCCCGACACGAAAACAAAGTCCCCCGCCCGCACCGCATGGGTCAGCGGATTGCGTTGTCCGCCGGGCAGGGTCGCGGCGGGGCCGAAGTGCTGGATCACGGTCATTCAGGGAGTCCTTGTTGGTGTGAGGCGCGGATAGGCGCGAACTGTAATTCATATATGATGTGTCCCAGTATACCGACACCCGGCCAACACAAGCAGCAGCGGATGGTGACGCCCACGATGGACGCGAAGAATCTCATTATCTTCATGAGCGACGGTCATGACCCGCGCTATCTCGGGTCCGCCGGCCATCCGCTGATGCATACGCCCGCGCTGGACCGGCTGGCCGACCGGGGGATCCGGTTCAGCAACGCCTATACCGCATGCCCGATCTGCGTCCCATCGCGGGCGTCCTTCGCGACCGGTCGCCATGTCCACGAAACCGGCTGCTGGGACAACGCCCATGCCTATGACGGTGAAATTCCGGGCTGGGCCCGGCAAGTGCAGCAAGCCGGGCACCCGATCGAGGCGATCGGCAAGATGCATTTCCGCCGCGCGGAAGACCCGCTCGGGTTCGACCGGCAGCATGAACCGATGCATATCGTCGACGGCGTCGGCATGGTCTGGGGCGCACTGCGCGATCCCTTTCCGACACTCGACCCGCCGTTTCGCCTGATCAAGAATGTCGGCGTCGGGGTCTCCAACTACAATCTCTACGACCGGCGTATCGCGAATACCGCGGCCGAATGGCTGATGGCCAAAGCCGGAGACGGCGGCGATCCATGGGTCCTCTACGTCGGGTTCGTGGCGCCGCATCCGCCCTTCGTGGTCCCGCGCGAATACCTCGACCTGTATCCGCTCGACACGGTGCCGTTGCCAAAGGCGCATGATGCGCCGGCGGAAAGCCTGCATCCTTGGGTCAAGGCGCAGCGGGAATTCATCGCCCAGGACGGTTTCTTCCATGACGACGACGAAAGACGCCTCGCCTTCGCGTCCTACATGGCGCTCCTGAGCTTCGTCGACGCGCAGGTCGGGTTCGTCCTCGACACGCTGGAGGAACTGGGCCTCGAGTCGGAAACGCGCGTCCTCTATACCAGCGACCACGGCGATTCACCGGGCGCGCGGGGCATTTGGGGCAAGTTCAATTTCTACGAGGAATCGGCAAAGGTCCCGATGATCCTGGCGGGACCGGGCGTAGACGCCGGCACGGTGTGCGACACGCCGGTTAGTCTGGTCGACGTCTATCCGACCGTTCTCGACGCCGTCGACATCCCGCTGCCGAAGAGCGACAAGTCGTTGGACAGCACGTCGCTGTTCGAGATTGCCGCCGCGCCGGCGGACCCCGACCGTCTCGTGCTCAGCCAGTATCACGCCTTCGCCTCGCCGTCCGGGGGCTACATGCTGCGCAAGGGCCGCTACAAATACCACTACTATGTCGGCTACCGGCCGGAACTCTACGACCTGGAAAACGACCCCGAGGAGACGGTCGATCTCGCCACGGATCCGGACCATGCCGGCGTGCTTGCGGAGATGGAAGCGTTGCTGCGCCGCAGGCTCGACCCGGAAGAGGTGGATCGCCGGGCCAAGGCGGATCAGGAACGCCTCATCGAACGCCACGGCGGACCGGAAAAGGCGCTGAGCGTCGGCGCCCCCGGCGCAACGCCGGTGCCCGGGTACGGTCACGAATGAGCGGGATTGTGATCATCGTCGAGTATGAGCCGCTTTCCGGCCAAAAGGACGAACTGCTGCTGCGGGTCCGGGCCAGCGCGGAACAATGCCTGCGCGAGGATGGGTGCCTGCGCATGGAGGTATTCGTCCCCGAAGGGGACAAGCCGCGCATCGTGTTGAGCGAGCTGTGGCGGGACGAAGACGCCTTGAAGGTGCATCGCGAGCAGCCCGGTCACGACCGGCAGCATACGGTCATCGACGAGCTTTGCCGAGGCAAACGCGTGTCGCGCGGGACCGTCCTCTAGAGCCCCCGTCGCTCTTGTTGCGCATGGTCCGCCGAAAGATTTGTTGCTACTCTCAGCCTCTGAACCGAAACCTTACGATCCGGTTGAAATCATGACGAAACACGATTCCGACACCATCGCCGACATCCACGAAGAGTTGCATAGCCACCTGCCGTCCGAGCCCGCGCTTCGGGTCAAGGCGTTGGAGAGCCTGCTCGTCGAGAAAGGCATGGTCGATTCCGCCGCCGTGGACGCATGGGTCGAGGTCTATACGGAGGATATCGGCCCCAAACGCGGCGCCGAGGTCGTTGCACGGGCCTGGACCGATCCGGATTTCAAGGCCCGACTGCTCGAAAACGGCAGCGAGGCGATCAAAGAATTCGGGCTCGTGCAAAACCATCTGGAGGTGGTGGCGAACACGCCGGACGTCCATAACATGGTCGTCTGCACGCTCTGCTCCTGCTATCCGATCTCGGTGCTGGGCATCCCGCCCACCTGGTACAAGATGGCGGCATACCGGTCCCGCGCCGTCCGCGACCCGCGCGGGGTGCTGTCGGAATTCGGCGTTGAACTGACCGACGACACGGAAGTTCGCGTCTGGGACAGTACGGCGGAACTGCGCTATCTGGTCGTACCGGAACGGCCGGCGGGAACCGAGGGTTGGGATGAGGCGAAACTCGCCAAGCTCGTCACGCGCAACTCCATGATCGGCACGGAGCGCGACCTTGCCGGCCGGATCGCGGAGGCCGGCTGATGGACGGAATCCACGATCTGGGCGGCCGCCAGGGCTTCGGTAAGGTCGAGGTCGACGAGCCGGAAGAAGCCTTCCATCACGCCTGGGAAGGGCGCGTCTTCGGCATCGTGCGGGGCATGAGCCGGCCCGCCGACTGGAACATCGACTGGTTTCGCCATTGCCGCGAGTTGATCGATCCCGCGGATTACCTGACGCGGCCCTACTATGACCAATGGATGCAAGCCTATGCGGCGATGATGGTCAATTCCGGCGTCGCGACCGTCGAGGAGTTGGCGAGCGGCCATGCCGTCAATAAGGTCTCCGGCCTCCCGGCGCCGATGAGCGCCGCCGAGGTCAAGAAACGGAAATCGGTGAGCCAAAATTTCCAGGGCGAGGCCGAAGCACCCCCGGCCTTTTCGGTGGGCGATAAAGTCCGGGTGAAGGACCTCAGCGTCGTCGGGCATACCCGGCTCCCAGCCTACGTCCGCAGCCGGCAGGGCGTGATCGAGAAGTACCACGGCGCGCAGACCTTCGCCGACGCGAGCGCGCTCGGCGACGAACGGGCCGTCCCGATCTATACCGTGGGTTTCGACGCGGCCGAACTGTGGCCCGAAGCCGCGGGACGCCGCGAAAGGGTCTACCTCAACATGTGGGAGGGTTACCTTGACCACGCCTGAGGAATTGCAACTCGGCCCCCTCGCGGCGCGCGACGGCGAACCGACTTTCGACGAGCCGTGGCAGGCCCAGGTCCTGGCGCTGGCCTTCGCATTGACGAAGGTCGAAGTATTCACCCCGGCACAATGGTCCGACGCCCTTGGCGCGGAACTTCGACGAGCGGCGGCACAGGGCGAACCCGACGACCAGAACACCTATTACACCGCCGCCCTCACCGCGCTCGAGGGTCTCATCGCAGCCGACGGCCGGGTCACGTCGGACGGTCTGTCCGCACGCGCCGAACAATGGCGCCGTGCCTACCTGAATACACCGCACGGGCAGCCGGTCGAACTCTCCACCGGATCATGAATTGAGTTTTCGGCGCCTTTAGACGCGCCACCGCGCCATTGTTTCCGTACTCACCGGGATTTCACCGCTCCATAGCTTGCCGAGAAAATCGTCGAATCCGGCCGGGTCGAAGCCGTTGGTGCCGACGTTCGGCGTAAAGGTGAGTTCGCTGAAGTAGATTCCCTCCGGCACGCTGAACAGGTCGACCCGGACGTAGTCGAAACCGGCCGCGAGCCGCCCGACGATCGACCGCATTTCCGCCAAATCGACCGGCGCGGGCAAATCCGCGTCGTTCGGGTCCGTATAGCGGACCGCCAGCCGGTTCCAATCAGCATCGTAAAGCAGGCGCTGTTTATACGGTTCGCGGACGGCGAGATGGATGAAGGCGATCTTGCCGTGGAAACAATGGAATTTGTAATCCACGAGCCGGTTCCCGCCATGCCAGAACAATGCCTTCTGAAACATCAAGCGCGGTTCGATCCGGCGATACTGACGTTCGCGCCGGACATAGTAAAAATTCTCGGCCAGCCAACCGTTCCCCAGCGCCGCAAGCGCGTCGAAGTCTTCCTCGCTTTTGTCCCGAACGATGCGATGCCACCCGCTCCCGTGATTGGGTTTCATCACGAACGACGCCGGAAGGCGCTCCCACAGGTCGCGGGTCAGCCGGTCCGACGTTTCGTAGTTCGGAACCAGATATTGTTCGCCGATCCGCTGCGCGACCACGTCACGGACAGCAAGCTTGTCGCAATAGACTTGATATTCTTCCAGCTCGGCAGCGCCCATGCGGGCGGCCAGCCGTTCGGTGAAGCGTGACGGCGGCGTCCGCGGCCAACGTCGGTGATGCCGCAGGTAGACCAGATTGGCGAAAAGCCGGTCCGGAACAACCGAAGCGGCCGCCTTCCGAAGTGCATAGTTCGGCATCGAGCCATCCAACTCCCACGCGGATACCCCAGCCTGCCGACGTGGCAGGTCCACGGAGATCCGAAACTTTATCCATACCTGCCGGTCAACTTACTTGCGTATCGATAGACGGGCCAGTCGACGGCATCTCTACGGGAAAGGCCTCACCGTCCGGCACCGAACGACGCTGCCACCGCAGGATTTGACGGCGCCAATGCAGGCGGCCTGTAATACCCATCGTTAGAACAAACCTTCTCGCGCACCGGCGCTGCGGCGCAGGCGTGATCACGACCGAAGGAATAACCACGCCATGAAGCTCACCGATGCCGCAACCGTTATCCGCAGTAAGAACGCGGGGCCGCTGCAGATCACCATCGACCTGATGTTCGAGGATAAGGACCGGTTCGATCTGGCGCGGCAATCGCCGAGCCTGTCGCCCTCCAACCTCGCCGGCCTCTACGGGCTGCAACAGGATTCGGTGCAGGTGCTGCCGTTTCCGCAGGCGCTCGCCATCAAGCTGGTGTTCGACCGGCGAACGGTCGCCGGCGACCCGGGGGACCGCGACGTCTATGGCACGCAGCAACACGGCCCACTACTGGGAGTCGAGTTATGAGCGCCGTCGGCAAACTGCGCGACCGCTTCCCGCGCGGAGCGGAAAGCCAGCCCTTGCGGGCACTCGCCGCCTCGGGACAGCTCGGCTACGGCATCCCCGAACCGGCCCTGAAGTCCGGCTTGGAACGCGAACCCGACTTCATCGGTTGCGATATGGGGTCCATCGATCCGGGGCCGCACTATCTCGGGTCCGGGCAGATCGCCACGTCGGATATCATGACCCGGCGGGACCTGGGGCTCGTGCTGCGCGGGGCCCGCGCGCTGGACGTGCCGCTGTTGCTTGGCACCGCGGGCTGCGCCGGTGCACGCCCGCATCTCGACACGACGCTCGACATGATCCGTGCGATCGCGGCGGACGAAGACCTGCATTTCAAGCTCGCGGTCATAAGCGCGGACATTCCCGCCGACACCGTGAAAGCCGCGCGGCGGGAAAACCGCCTGCGACCCCTCGGCAAGATGGCGACGCCGAGCGACGCGGAGATCGACGGCTCGACGAATCTCGTGGCCCAGATGGGCACGGAGGCTTTTCGCCGCGCGCTGGACACCGAAGCCGACGTGATCATCGCCGGCCGCGCCTGCGATACAGCAATCTTCACCGCCGTGCCGGAAATGCTCGACTTCCCGCTCGGGCCGGCCACGCACATGGCGAAGATCATCGAATGCACCTCGATCTGCTGCACGCCCGGTGGACGGGACGCCATGCTCGGCACGCTGGAAGGCGATACCTTCCTGATCGAAAGCATGAACCCAGAGCGGCACGCCACGCCGATGTCGGTCGCCGCGCACGCCCTGTACGAGCAGGCCGATCCGTATAGCGTGCACGAGCCGGAAGGGACCTTACATTTGGACGAGGTCGTCTATGACGCCGTGGACGCGCATCGCGTCCGAGTGCACGGCGCACGCTGGGAAGACGCCGCGCAGCCATCGGTCAAGCTGGAGGGCGCGATACCGGTCGGCGAACGCGGTATGGTGCTCGCCGGGGCCGCCGACCCGCGCTTCATCGCCGCGGTCGACGAGATCACGGAGGCGGTGGAGAAGACCGTCCGCGACCTTCTGGGCGAAACACTGGCCGGCGATTTCCAGTTGTTCTTCCGCGTCTACGGGCGCGACGGCGTCGTGCCCTGGCCCGATCCACCGGCCGAGCCGCCGCGCGAGGTATTCGTCATGGTGGAATGCATCGCGCCGACCGCCGACCAGGTGAAAACCGTGCTCGCCTGTTGCAAGCAGTATCTGCTGCATCACGGCTTCCCGGGACGGCTGTCGACGGCGGGCAACATCGCCTTTCCGTTCACCCCGCCCGAAGTGCTGGCCGGGCCGGCGTATCGATTCAGCCTCTATCACGTGATGCAGGTGGACGAACTCGCGCCGCTGTTCCCGATTCAGGTGGAGGAGTTGTAACGGAGCGGCACCGGAGAGGGCACAAGGGTGCTGCTGGACGTCTGGTGCGAAAACAAGACGGTACGAAAGTGCTCGTCGTTGATCACCAGCTAATTGCCCGCTCGATTAGGCTTCGCGTCACTTGGCCCGCTGCCAAATCACTGGCCAAAGGTCGCACTCGACATGGTCGCCGGCCTTCAAGCCTGGATCGCGCAGCATTGGCTGGGTACCGTCCCGAGGGTCGAAGGTCACGTCATCGCCGCCCCAGCGGGTGACGTAGGCGCGCCGCCGCTGCTCGGTGCTTTGGTTGCCAGGCGCTGCATGCAGCGTCAGACCGTGATGAAGGGTGCAATCACCGGGCGCCATATCAAATTGGACGATATCGAGATCCTCCCGCATCGATTCCAAATCCGGCAACGGATCAAGGTCTTTCTGCTGGTAGCGCCCGTCACCGACGAAAGAGGTGGGTTGATAGCGTTTTCCCCATCGGTGCGATCCCTTGATGTACTCGACGGCACCCGAGTCCGCCGTCACTTCGTCCAGAGCGAGCCAAAGCGTGCATATTTGTGCGCCCTGAAAGGGCCAGAACGGCAGGTCATGATGCCAGGGCGTCGGCTCGCTGGTCCCTGGCTCTTTGATCAAGAGCTGATCGAAGAGTACGTTGGCCTTGCCCGCGTTCATGACCGTGCCGGCGATGGCGGCTAATGGCGAGTCAAAGACCACCCTTTTAAACCCTTCATGGCGTGGCCAGATAAACATCTCGTTGAAGAACCGTCCCGGGTCGCCATCTTTTGACAAATCCTGAGACTGCACCGGATGGCGGTTCTCCGCCGTCAGCATTTCGTCAGCTAAATTCCGCAATTCCAGAACCCAAGATATGTCGAACGCTTCCCGCAGGCAGACGATGCCGTCACGCTCGTAATCCTCGATGGTTTTTGGTGGGATTGCGAGTGGCCCAGTGGTTCGATCGAATTCGGTTCCATGTATGCCGGCCATGCTCAATGTGCCTTCTTAGCAGCGTCCCCGAAGGAGCGGTCACTCTACGTCGTCAGATTTTACAAACTCTCATGATATCTCATCGTACTGAAATGGCACCCGACCCGGACGATACGCTGCTCGGGCATTATCAGAGCAAGTCGGCTTGAGGCTAGCGCCATTGGCCTTCAGCCACTGCCGGCCGGTCAATCAACTGAGTTCCTTCTCGATCAATCGCATCAGCCACTCGTTCACCGTTTCATTTTTCGCAGTGGCTGCATCATTGATGCGACCTTTCAGTTTCGGCGGAACTCGGAGATCGACTGGAACGGTGTCGTGTCCTGCCTGCGGCGGAACGCCGAATAGTTCTTCGATCTGCTCGATGTGGTCGTGATCTTCCAACCATCGGCATGCTTCGTCCGCCGACAGGGGAATTATCTCCGTCCCGCGCGCCGCTTTCCCGCCTCGGAGAATCGCGGAATAGAACGATTCCACGCCGCCCTCGGCCGCAAGGAACAATACCCCGTTCTCGTTCCGATAAAGGGCCTCTTGGTAGTCCTCATCGTCACTTGCCCCGTCGTAACGGCTTTCGGCAATTAGCCTTGCCTGTTCGGTATCATAGAGGTGTCCACCTACGACTCGCTTTACCTTCACGTGCTCCTACTCCTAAATCCCCGTGCCGCGCATCCTATTCTTCCGGCGCTATCGCCGGTTCGAAAACGGGCTCACCAGCCAACCAGCGCTCACAAGCGTCCGGTCGATCGAGAGCGATACGGAGGGCGGCGATCAACTCCAGCAGCTCGGACGAAAGCCCTTCTTCTTTCAAACCGGACGACACTCCTTCCAAGACATCCGAATAGATGTTCTTTTGCGCAGCATCGTGGGGAACCAGCCTCCAACTCCTCGGGTAGCTCAGATCCTGCGCGCAGATCGCCCAGTTATACGAGTTATAGCCGCGGCAAACGAGCGGACGAGCCGGGTATACGGAGCACTGCCCGTCCGAAAGGAGAGGACAGCGCACGCGCGCAAAAAGCCGCTCGTAGGAGTTCAGGCCTCGCGTTTGGCGCTCCGCCTCATCAACCCGAGCCTTTAAGGCTTCGATCTCCGCTAGTGAAAAATTCTCGTCTATGTATGAGACGAGACTGACAAGCTCCGGTACGGAAATCTCGACTTGGAGATGGCAACAGTAGGTGCACCCCGATCCGCATGCCGTCGGTTTCGGCGCCCCATTGACGCGCCGCACCGCAGCCAAGACACCGCCGGCCAGCGCGTTCGCGCTTGTGAATATGCTTTCGAGGGTTTCAATTGTGTATCCGTGCCGAACCGCCTTTTTGACCAAGCGCCGTGCGGTCTCGGCAATTCTTTCTTCGGGATCTTCTTCGATATGATTCTGCGAAGTGTGTGCTTTCTCAGCCACAGGACTATTCCTTGCGGTCCTTCAACAAGTGAACGCAGACGACTAAAGACGACACTCCAACATTATTCACCAGACAAACAAAGGGCCGGCACATTTTGTCCGGCCCTTAATCTCAGTCTATTTCGTCCCTATTTCTTAACGGCCCTCTTTTTCCTAACCGGGCGTTTCTTGACGGGACGCTTCTTCACAGGCCTCTTCTTCCTTGTCGCTTTCTTTTTCCCGGGACCCGCGCTCGCGGTCGAGAATCGCAAACCTTCCTGGGTAAGTGACGCCATAAGCGGTGCGGCAAACGCTACGCCGGTCACCAAAGCGGTAAGAAGCTTCCGACGCTTGTCGTCGACGTTTTTCGAAAGCTCCGGATGAAGGGTGTTCTGCGGGTTATCTTTTGACATAGCTCATCTCCCATTCCCCAACATTGGGAGATTCTATGGCATATCCCCATACCATTCACGGGAGCATTGGTTGTGCCACTTATTATAGCACAACCACCATTGGAATATTTCGCTCATACGATGGCCGGAAAATGCTAGACGATACAAACAAAAGGCACGTTCGTGTGTCGTTGGCGAAAGTACCCACTCGGCCTAGTGCGTCTCGAAGATCACGAATCCCTCGCCGACGAATTCATCGATTGCATCGCACACGTCTTGCTCGGGTCGTTCCCGCAAATCGAATTGCTTTTGCAAGAGATCAGCGATCGTCTCGATCGAATGTCGCCCGTCGCACAGGGTTAACACCAACCCGGCGGTGTGATTTAGGTAATGCACCCTGCCTCGACGGTTGTCGTTCACGACCAAACCGTCGTCTACGGCGGAAACCTCCAAACCTTCAACTTGCTTCGGAAAATCAGGCATTAGATCGTCTTGCTCCGCCCCATACTCCTATTCGGCCTGTGACCTTTTCGGTTTAAGGGTTTTTGCAGCCGGCGTTTTCCTCGCCCCACGGCAATTTGGTCTTGCAGAAGATGGCGCCTTTGAGTTGGGCGTCATTGAGTTTCGCATCACTCAGGTCGGCTCTTTCGAGATTTGCCCCCGAAAAAATCGCCTCGCTCAGGTTGGCGCCGCCAAGGACCGCTTCCGTTAGGTTTGTCCCAGCGAGGTTAGCCTTGCTGAGGTTCGTTCCCTTGAGAATTGCCCCGGTCAGGTTTGCGTCGACCAAGCTTGCTCCTCTCAGGTCCGCACCGCTCAAATCTGCACCGACCAAGACGGCCTTCCGCAAATAGGCATTGCGCAAATCCGCATCCGTTAGGTTTGCCCCTGACAAATCTGCCGCGTCCCCCCGCATCTTGAGCACGCTCAACGACGCCCACCTTAACTTTGCGCCCTTCAGGTCGGCGCCGGTCAGGACCGCGCCGCCCAGCTTTGCCTTTTCCAGGTTCGCGCCGGTCAGGACCGCGTCGCGCAGGATCGTCCCCCGCAGGGTCGCGCCCCGCAGGTTGGCGTCGGTCAGATCCGCCCCGGTCAGGTTCATCCCGGTCAGAGGTTCTCCCCTCAGGTTGGCGCCGCTCAAATCACATTTCTCGCAAGTCTTGAGCGCCCTAAGCTTCGCCAAATGGGTCTTATCGAATGCGGCGGCAGGGGTCGCCATCGCCGCCAACAGCGTCAGTCCAACCAAAACTTTTTTCATTTCAAATCAATCGATTGTTGCGGTGGATACCGAGCAAAAGTCGCTGCCTGGGGCCGATGAATTCAAGGACAGCTTAACTGATATGATTTTGACGTACTACTTGCCAAGGGGCAGTCACCTAAGAACACTTTCCTATGGCCGAACTGTCGCAGGCTAATACCAGCCTCAAGCGGCGCGGAGCGACATCTTGCCTTGGCGGAACACCTTAAGTTCCGGAAATGTTGTAGAATTTTCGCCCACCGCATACCTTTCGACGTCAACAGCCAATACATCAATCCGGAAAGGGCACCATGATCCGCGACCAGGAAACTTTCGACGCATTGGTCGATCAAATACGGACCTTCATCAGGGAGGTTGCCATTCCCAACGAGGACCGCGTCGAGGCCGAGGACCGAATCCCGGACGACGTGATCGAAAAACTCAAGCAGCTCGGCAGTTTCGGTTGGAGCATTCCGGAAGAATACGGCGGCGCCGGCATGACCTCCGAGGAACTGGCCATCGCCTTCATGGAGTTCACGCAATGCTCCGTCGCCTTTCGCGTCTACGGCGGCCAGAACGCCGGCATCGGTTCGGAATGCATCATCCGCGACGGCACGGAAGAACAGAAACAGCGATATCTGCCCGGACTCGCCAGCGGCGATCTGATCGGCTGCCTGGCGCTGACCGAGGAAACCGCGGGTTCCGACGCCACAGCCCTGAAGACCCGGGCGGAAAAGGTCGATGGCGGATACCGCATCAACGGCTCGAAACGGTACATCACCCTGGCGCCCATCGCCGACCTATTCACCATCTTCGCCCGCACCGAGGGCGAGCGCGGCGGCAAGGGGGTCACGGCCTTCGTGATCGAGCGCGGCACGAAGGGCCTGAGCACCAGCCTCTCTACCCCCAAAATGGGCCAGGAAGGCGCGCCGATCGGCGAGGTCTATCTGGACGATGTCTTCGTGCCCGAGGATGCCGTCCTGGGCGGCGTCGAAGGCATGGGCTTCCGGTCCGTGATGAAGGCGCTCAACAAACAGCGCATCAACTTGTCGGCGCTCTCCACCGGCCCCGCCATCCGGATGCTCGACGACGCCATCGCCCATGCCAAGGAACGGCGGCAGTTCGACAAGACGATCGGCGAGTTCCAACTGGTGCAAGCCATGTTGGCCGAGTGCAAGGTGGAGATCGAAGCCGCCCGCGCCTTGATTCTCGAGACGGCGCGCAAGCGCGACCGCGGCGAGGACGTCACCATGGATGTCAGTCTCTGCAAATACTATTCGACCGAGATGTGCGGCCGGGTCGCCGACAAGGCGGTGCAGATTTTCGGTGGCGCGGGCTACGTCAAAGGCACGGGCATCGAACGCTTCTACCGCGACGTGCGGGCCTTCCGGGTTTATGAAGGCACGAGCCAAATTCACCTGCTCAACATCGCCAAGCACCTTCTGGCGTAGGAATCGTGCGGCCGTATCCCCGTCCGGCCCGGCAACGTGTCATTCCGGGAATTGACACCATAGCGCCCGTGATCGGACCATCAGGAAAACCAGCTGATGGGGATTTGAATGCGATATCGCGATGTGGGCGTCCTCGAACACGACCGCCTTCGGGCAACGCCCGGCGTTACGCTGATTGTTCGGTTGCGCGGGAAGGCCGCGTATCTGGTCGGCATGAACGGAGAGGTGTTGCACGAGTGGCATTTCCCGCTCGTACCGGGGAACCAGGTCTATCTCATGGAAAACGGCAATTTGCTCTGGAGCGGCGAGCCGGAAGACAAGAGTCCCTATAACGGCGAAGCGCAGTCCCGGTTCGAAGGCGGCGAAGGTCCGCCGCTCCGGGGCGGACGGGGTGGTGTCCTGCGCGAGATCGATTGGGACGGAAATGTCCTGTGGGAGCATGTCAATTGGGACCAGCACCACGACTGCCGGCGGCTGGCGAACGGCAATACGGTGTATCTGGGCTGGGAGGTCATGCCGGATACCGCCGCGAAGCAGGTCCTAGGCGGGCAACCGGACACCGAATTCAATGGGCTGATCTATGGGGATTACCTGCATGAAGTGACGCCCGACGGCGAGGTCGTGTGGGAGTGGCATGCGCATTCGGACATGGACCTGGAGCGCTACCCTATGTGCGCGCGGTGCTTCCGGAACGAGTTCGCGCATGCGAATGCCTGCTCCCCGTTGCCGAACGGTGATGTCATGATCAGTTTTCGCCGCTTGAACCTGATCGCGATCATCGACCGGGAGACCAAGCAGTTCAGGTGGGAACACCGGGACGATTCCTGGGGACACCAGCACGACTGCCAGATGCTCGACAACGGCAACATCCTGTTGTTCGCCAACGGAATTCACGGCGGCGAAAACCCGTTCTCCCGTGTCATCGAGCTCAACCCGGAAACGCGGGAAACCGTTTGGGCATACAAGGGGTCGCCGCCCTACACCTTCTTCAGCCCGCATATCAGCGGCGCACAACGGTTGAGCAGCGGCAACACCTTGATCTGCGAGGGCCAATGGGGCCGTGTCTTCGAAGTGACGCCGGAGAACGACATCGTGTGGGAATACATATCGCCGTTCTTCGACCCCAACCCGGGCGGCGGCGGGCATACCAATATGATGTTCCGGGCCTATCGCTATGCCGTGGACTCGCCGGAAATCCGCAACCGCGTTTCCTTGTGAGGCCGCAACGGCGTTAGGCGCCGACCGTGACGATCTGCCAGAGGATGCATGCCATGGCCAGCCATCCGGCGGCGAAGGTCAGGGTCCGGCCGAACGGCACGCCGACAACATACAAGCCGTAATGGGCCAGCCGTGCCCAGAAGTAAACGACCGCCGCCGCTGCCGTCGCCTCGTTGGTGGCACCCGCGATATGAGCCACGACCACGAGAGCGGCGAACGGCACCAAATTCTCGATCGCGTTGTAATGCGCCTTCTTTGCCCGCGCCGCCCAGGCGGGAAGTGGTTCATCGTCCGCCTTATACGTGAGCGCCGCCACCGGGCCGACATTCGCGATGTGCGCAAGGATGTACGGCAACCACATCAAGAGGGTGATACCGGCAGCCAGCGCGAGCATGTACAGATCGGTCGTCATGGGATTTCCTCGGGTCGAAATTGTGAGTGGTCAGCATCGCATGGGATCGCCCGTTGCGACGCGTATCCGAATACAGTCGAGCCGCGTAATCCCGCCGCTCAAGAGGCGAAGTACAGCAAAACAGCCAGAAGGATCGCCGCCAGCGCCAGAGGCCACAACGATACCAAAGTCTGGAGCCCGCTCTTCCCGTTTTTTCGACGCTTTGAACGCATGTGTCTCACCCTTGCATCGTGAGAACTGTACATCCGACGGGTATTACATCCCTTGCATATTCTAAACCGTTCAAGGGCAATTGTCGCACGCTGGTCGGCGCAACATGCCTGCGGCCCGCGGCATAACCAACTCCGACTATTGAAGAACACTGCTGCAAATTCGGCGTATGATACCTCTAAGCGGTATCACCGATGCTTCGTTGCCCGAGGAGGGCGAATCAGGGTCTTAAGATAGATGTTGGTCCGTCCGTTCACCTGCATCGCGACTGATGCTCAAGGGCATCGGGTGGGGACGAAGGGCCATCGCAACGAATAACGATAAATTGGGGGCGCCTGAAAATTTCAGCGCATCTTCCTTATTCTCTTTATTCAATCCCCGTGCCTGAGTGCATCATGCCCCGGCACGGGGTTTTTCCTAAACGTTAAGATCAAATCGCATACGGCCAAGACCCAGCGTCCCGCATATCCGCAACGGGCCCAAAACCGCAGCGACCGCGGGAATACCCACAATGAGCCGAACACGGACGTCGATGACATGCGCCCAGACGCGCGCTCGGTGCCTATCCGCGCTTCGCGGGCCGGGTAAGATTTGTCTGACAACGACCTTTTATCGCAGCGGCCCGTTCTCACCCGGGACGACCTCGGTCACGGCGCCTTCACGGGCAAACATTGTGTCGCGGTTCCACCATACGACGACGGCAGCCACGGCCACGAGTATCCAGGTATCGTACGGTTGCGCGTCCGGCCAAAACGGATTGATGAGCTGCCAATGGAACAACATTGGCCATAGGAGACTGCCGCGCGCATGGTTGACGATCGGCGTGACAAGCACCGCAAGCGTGATGTTGCCCACAAAGAAGGGTAGGAAATTCCAGCCCTCAAAGACCGTTCCTGCCAAGAAGAACGCCGGGACATGCCAGAGGCCCCAAATCGCTCCGATTATCGTCCCGGCCCAGATCGGCGCGACATGCCGTTGAAGGATCGGTTGCGCGACGCCACGCCAGCCGAACTCCTCTATCGGGCCGAGGAATAGCATCATGAACAGCACCGCCACCAATGCGCCGATGCCTTCCGATGGAATCGGGGCAAGGACCGGGCCGCCCTTCAGCAATGAGCCCGTAGCGTAAACAATCGGAATGCCGATCAGAACAAAGGCAAGCCAACCGAACGAGCATCGCCAAAGAAGCAACCGCGCGAGAAAGGCTTTCACACCCGACGGACCGACAATGTAAAGGAGCAACGCGAACGCCGATATCGCCGGCGCCCAGGTGGCAATGAAGAAGAATGGGTGCGACCCGCTGATTGCCCCGAACGTGGCCGACGCCCATTCGGGTCGTAAGATATAAACGCCGATCAAGCCCCAGGTGATCCCGAAGGTCAGGATAAGGAAGGCGATCAGGGCTTGAGATGGTATCCGGAAGATCCGGACCGGCTGAGCGATACCCGTCATGAAAAGGAACCCTAAGGCGGCGTTCAAAATGGAACAGTAATCCCTTTGGGGACCGACCAACACGACCTATGTCAATTGCGTCGGTGGGAGTTCCGCGGATCGACGGCCAAATCAGATATTCGAGCTATGTCGGCGTAAATCAGCGTGCGCCGGCCAGGCAGGTCCGTACTGTCCGATTAGATCGCAGCGGTCCCCGTAAATAGCCACAAGGAACGTTTGGCGTTTTCCGCGACAATGCGGACCGGACCTTCGAGATTATCCACCCTGATCGCGCGCTCATTCGATGACTGTGGTCTCCAGCGCCGCCTTCTGGATCGCATCCCAATCGTACCCGACGCCGAAACCGGGCCCATCCGGCACGCCGACGCAGCCGTCCGCATCGACACAATCCAGTTGGTCCGAATAATCGCCGGTATAGAAAGGCAAAGACCAGGGGTTCGGGCAATCCGGATGAACGAGGTTGACCTCATAGAAATTCGCGTTCCGGCAGGCGGCCATGAGATGGCGCATCACCGGCCCGCAGGAATGGATCTCCACATCCATGCCAAGCCCCTCGGCGGCGACGGCGACCTTGTGGCAACCGGTCAGCCCGCCGTCGTAATCCGGATCGGCGCGGGCGAAATCGGTCGCCCCGGCGACCAGCATATCGATGGTCGGTTCCAGATTGCGCACCCGCTCGGTGAGGAGGAGCGGCGTCCGGATGTTCTTCTTCAACATCTGATTGCCGTGGATCGAAACGCTGCCGTCGGCATACGGATCTTCCAGCCAGTAGAGCCCGCACTCGTCGCAGACCTGACCGATCTGTATCGCGTCGCCGAGCGTCTTTAAGTGGTTGGATGCGTCATACATGATCGTCATCCGGTCCCCGACGCGTTCGGCGACAGCGCGGATCATCGCCGATTCCTCCGCCACATCGCCGTGCCAGCCGTGCATCTTGTACGCGCGATAGCCGAGGTCGTAACACTGCTCCGCAAAGTCGGCATAAGCTTCCGGACTGGACAGACCCTTCGGATGGCGGTCGCCGTGGATCGTGCTGGCATAGGCCGGCAGGCGGTCGCGATACCCGCCCAAGAGTTCCGCGACCGGCGCATTGTAGTGTTTGCCGGCCAGATCCCATAAGGCGATATCGAGCGCCCCGATCCCGACCTCGCCGATATGCGTGGTCATGCCGCGCATGGCCCGGTAGTGTCGCTCGCGCTGAAGCGCGGGTTGGCCGATCAGCGAATACGCCAACGTCTCGCTCGCCGATTTGATCACCCGCGCTCGGCTTCGTCCCGGCACATACTCGCCGACGACGCCGGTATCGGCATAGATCCGCAACCCGAACCGGACCTGAGGGTCGGCGCGTCCCGGCGCGTAACCGGTCTTCAATCCGGAAGCGTCGGCGGTCATGTTTTCGACCGTGATCTCGAAAACGGTGAATTCGATACGCTCGATGACGGGGGTATCGGGCATGCTTTGTCCTTCGGTTCGGGGAAATTTCAGCGGAGCGTATGCTCCCGGTTAAGCTTAATCCTTGCCTTCACGTATAGCCAACCCTGGCGGGGGCCGCAGACACGGAATGGAATTCCTTCCCGTCCGCGCCTTGAAACGGTGCTGAGCCCGGAGTATTCCGGTGCACCGTTGCCCGTCATGGACATTATCGTCCGGCCTTGATCGACAAAAAACTTGGGAAATACAAATGCTGCCAAAAAAACCCGCCGAAACGTCCGTCCCTCTTAATGAATTGATCCGCAACCGTTGGAGCCCGCGCGCCTACGCGGATCGCATGGTCTCCCGCGAAGACCTGATTGCCGTCTTGGAAGCGGCGCGCTGGGCGGCATCGTGCCAAAACATGCAGCCGTGGCGCTATATCGTCACGACCAAAGACGACACGGCGGAACATCAGCGCATGGTCGCGTGCTTGAAACCCGGCAACCAGGAATGGGCGCCCACGGCGCCGGTGTTGATGATGGCCCTGGCCAGCCTGAAGCGGCCGAATGGCGACGAGAACCGCCATGCATTCTATGACAGCGGTGCGGCATCGGCGTTGCTGACGCTCGAAGCGACGGCCCGCGGCCTGTCCGTCCGTCAAATGGCCGGGATCGAGGTGGACAAAGTCCGGGAAACCTATTCCGTTCCCGACGACTATGGCGTGATCGCCGGCATGGCGCTTGGGTATCAAGGCGCACCGGAGACTCTCCCGGAGCACCGGCAGGAACAGGAGACATCGCCACGCATCCGCAACCCGCTCTCCGACATGGTGTTCACCGGCACATTCGGGAAGTCCGCGCCGCTGGTTTCCTGACCTCAAGCTGGAAGGCCGGCGCGTTTCGACAATCCATCACCTTGCGCGTCATTAGCATCCAACGCTCGGGTCCTGGCGCCGTCGGAACCTGCGTGATATGGAGGGGCCGGTCCCTCCTTCATCACCGCGCCCGGAGCCTCCATGAAGCTCATCGTTCTCAACCTGCCGCGCGATCTCAGCGAGGATGAGCTTGCCAAGCTATTCAAAGCACACGGCAATATTAAAGCTTGCGATCTAGTGCTCGATGCCAAGACCGGAACGTCGAAAGGTTTCGGCTTCGTGGAAATGGCGCTGGAACACGAGGCCGAGAATGCCATCAAGGAACTGCATGGCAGCAGGCTGAGAAAGAACAAGATTCGCGTTAAGCCAGCAAATTAGCCCGCCATCCCCGCTGGCCGCACGGTCCTCGACGTTAATCAGCGGCCGACGCGTGTTGCTGTCTGTAGTCGGCGAACTGCGGCACTTTCGACGCCGGCACGCAAACAAAGCCTTCGAAGAGGCGACGTTGCGTGCGGTAAATCGTGGCCGATCGGGCAAACGGCTGGCCGTCCACTTCGACGACGTCTGCCGCGAGCACGATCACGCCAGACGGCTGCATGATGCGGATATCCGCCGACGGGTCCTCGACCGGGCGCGCCACACGATGCACGACCGTGCCCTTTATGCGCGACGCCACCGCCGTGCAGATCGACCGCGTGCCCGGCAACGCACGGTGCACATTCCCCGAGGAAACGATCCGGCAGACCAAGTCGCCGTCCGCTTCGGGGATCACGGTGCCCGTCAGGATGGGCGACTCCTGCGCCGCCGTGACAAACCCGGGCGAGATTGCCGTGGGTTTCGACGCCATTTCTTCGACCGACCCGGCGAGCCCCGCCAAGACGCCGCTATGACGGCGGATGGCTTCGAGCTTATCCATCACGTCGGTCATCGCATCGATATCGGCGGGCAGCTCCGTGCCCACGAGACCGACCGCCGACGCGTCAACGAACACGGTCGGGTTGGCGGCATCGACGATCGACGCTTCCACGCGACCCAGCCCCGGAATATCCAGGGTATCGATCGTGTTGCCGGTCGGAAGCAATTTGCCCGTGCCGGCACCGCCGGGCTCCAGGAAATCCAGCCGCACTTTACTTCCGGGATCGTCGACGCCGGGCATCACATAGTCACCATCGACGCGGGCGCGGCCGTTTTCCAAATCGAAGTGGGAAATGATGATCTTTTTCGTATTCGTATTATGAATTCGAAGCTGGGTCTTATCGCCATCGGCCTGAACGAAACCTTCGTCGACGGCAAAGGGTCCCATGGCCGAGGACATGTTGCCGCAATTCCCGTTGAAGCTGACGGTGTCGTTCCGCACGCCGACCTGGGCAAAGGTGTAATCGACGTCGGCGTCGTCACGGCTCGGCGGGCCGATCACGCAAATCTTCGAGAGCGACGAAATCCCACCGCCCATGCCATTGAGCTGCCGTCCGAAGGGGTCGGGACTGCCATGCGCGGCTCGAAAAATCTCCGGCCACAGCGAACGGTCTCCGGGCAAATCATTTTCCTTGAAGACAATCGCGTTCGACGTGCCGCCCCGCATAAAGACGGCCGGAATCTTAAGTTGATGCATGGTTGCGATGTCCTTTGTCACGATGCCGGGCGGCTTGCGTCGGCAAAACGCGTAAACGCCGATGCTCAGCAATGATCAGATGCCTAAACTCCATATCCGGGGGCCATTGTAGCGCGGCACGGCGACCTGTCGAACCGGACAAGTTCTATTTACAAGGTCGGACGAAGTACTGCCTCGATGCATAGCGTCTGGGATAGCCGGGACTGCGCGTGTATGGTCGCATGAGTACGGCCAACCGGCGAGGACGATGTTGATCTTTGGAACCCTCGGACCCGCGGGAAGCAATCACGATTGGGTCGCCAAACGATACTTGGATTTCCATGGCCTCGATAACGCACGCGTCGAGTTGTTCATGGATTTCGACAGCGCCATCGCCTCAATGCTGCGCGGCGATACGCATCATGTCATCCAAGTCGGGGTCCATCCTTCGGTCACCGATACAGTGGCCCGATATCGCAATAGGGCGCATATCATCGATACGTTCATATCGCCCAGCCAGCCCATGGCGGTCCTGACGCGGACCGAGGTCGCGGTGCCGGCGAGCCTGGGCCTTCAAATGGCGACGCGTGACTATGTAGATGTATCGCGATGGGAGACACTCGTTCCCGAAGTCTCGACGGTTACCGTGGCGCAGGGGCTACTCGACGGAAAATTCGATTCCGGTCTTACCCTGTTACACTACACCGACGAGCACCCCGGCCGGTTCCGCGTGGAAGGAATAATCGGCGCCGTCACCGATCCCTGGCTGGTTTACGGCACCGAACCGGCATGTGACGGCGGCATCCTCGCATGGCCCAATAGCCCGGCGGCTGCACTTTTTCGCCGCACGCTTTGACCGTATTAGCCGGACGGTGAGCTGGGCGCCGTTCAATCATTCGCCCCACGGATGATCTCTATGACCGCCGCGGCCGTCTCTTCGGTCGTGGCGTTGCCGCCCAGGTCGGGGGTATGGAAATCAGGATTAGCCGTCACGCGCTCGATCGCGCCCATGAGGCGGGTTGCCGCGGCGCTTTCCCCCACATGTTCCAGGAGCATCACCGACGACCAAAACGTCCCGATCGGATTGGCGACCCCCTTGCCCATGATGTCGAAGGCCGAGCCATGGATCGGCTCGAACATCGACGGATAGTCGCGCTCGGGATTGAGGTTCGCGGTCGGCGCGATACCGAGGGAACCCGCCAGCGCCGCCGCCAAGTCGGACAGGATGTCGGCGTGCAGATTCGTCGCGACGACCGTGTCGATCGAATCCGGTTTGGTGACCATCCGCATGGTCATCGCATCGACCAGCATCTTGTCCCAGGTCACATCCGGGAACTCGCGCGCGATCTCAACCGCGATCTCGTCCCACATCACCATGGCGTGGCGCTGGGCATTGGATTTGGTGACCACGGTCAGCAGCTTGCGCGGCCTCGACTGCGCCATGCGGAAGGCGAAACGCATGATCCGCTCGACGCCGGGCCGCGTGAACATCGCGACGTCCGTGGCCGATTCCAGCGGCAACCCCTGGTGAACGCGCCCCCCCACCCCGGCATACTCACCCTCGGAATTTTCGCGGATGATCAGCCAATCCAGCTCATCGCCATCGACATTGCGCAGCGGCGAGGTGATGCCCGGCAGCACGCGCGTCGGCCGCACGTTGGCGTATTGATCGAAGGGCTGGCAGATGGCGAGCCGGAGGCCCCACAACGTGATGTGATCGGGAATGTCCGGGTGCCCCGCCGAACCGAACAGGATCGCATCGTGATCGCGAATCTGATCGCGGCCGTCCTCGGGCATCATGCGGCCGTGTTCCTTATAATACTCGCCACCCCAGTCGAAGTGGTCGACCTGCAGGTCGAAACTGCCCTCCCGATCGGCCAGGGCGTTCAACACCTCGATGCCGGCGGCGACGACTTCGGTTCCGATCCCGTCACCGGGGATAGCGGCGATCTTATACGTCTTCATTGGGACTCCCGTGATACGAACGATTGCTCTCGATACGAGACCGCAACATCGCAGCGCAGTGCGAAAGTTCAAGAGCCGCTATGGCTTGCCACCCGCGGACACTGGGAAAACCTGTCTGAATAGCGCCGTGTCGGCAACCGCCCGGGCGGCGAGACCATGGGCGGCGGCATTCCAGTGCCCATCCGTGGGAAACTCGAAGCGGGTGCCGTTCGCTTCGTGTTCGGGCAGAAAGTGATGGTCCATATCGATGGCGCCATAGCCGAGCGCCCCCGCGCGCGCCATGAAATAGCGGCGCATATTGATGAAGTAATCCTCGGGCTCGTGGACAACTGACGGGTACCGGACGCCATCGAGTACGAACAAGATGCGTGCCGGCGCTAGGCCGGCCATTCCCGGAAGGTCCCGGAAGAACGCATCGATCGCCCGCTTCGCATCGGCGACGCGCTTCGACTTGACGACGCGGGGTACGTTTCCGAGATATTGCCTGCCCTTCACGGTGCCGTCGCCTTTACGCGCGGTGACGTTCCTGTCCTGACCGGCGTCGCGATCCGACTCCGCGGAGGTCAGTCGCTTCCAATGCCCGCTGAGCGTGGATTTGATCCGCACGAGCGATGGCATCACTTGGAGGTTAAACAGCAGATACCGGACCAAGGCCGAATGCTGGGCCAGTGCCCGCCAGGGATTCGGCGCATAATCGATGCGGATCAGTTTGAGCGTGCCGCCGGTGTCCTCGGCGTAATGATGAAACCCGGGCCATTGCCTATAGGCGAGAAGACTCTCGTCAAAATCGTTGCCGACAACCACGAACACCATCGCATCGGGCCGGTAGGTTTCCCGAGCATGGCGCGCCCATGCGAGATACTGGCTGAGCGGGGCGGCGGAAGCGGCAAAACTGTAGACCCGGCCGTGCCGCGCGATCTTCGCGGCAAGACGGCCTTGGATCGTCTCCGCGTAGGGCACCATCGTCGCCTCAACGTAGGAGTCGCCGATCACCGCAAGGAGCGGCGAGGTGGTGTCAACCTCATACTCGCGGTCGTTCACAAACCCGGAGCTATTGACCCGGCCGCCGTTGACGATGCTGAAATTCCAATCCTTCGACCAGAGATAGTCGCGGTCCGGCATGAAACGGAAAACCGGACTTTTTTCGTTCACCGGCTGGCCGAAGAGGCTGGTGGAAACCGGCAGGAATCGGAGCGTGACCTCGGCCAGCACGAGCGGTGTGGCGGTGCCGATGGCGATCGCGATGGCGGCGAACAGGATCTTTTTCATTATCCGGTACTGCTAAGCTCCCGTCCCATACGCGGCAAACGACCCATGGCACGGTACGTCCTGACTCGTCCGGCTAGGCAGTTCCCGGCGGTTCGGCGCCCGGTTCCCGCACCGGCGGAAAACCGATCGTGTCCTCGGTTCCCTGCTTCTCGATAGCCGCATCGGAGTTTCCCTATTTTGAACTTCTTCGACTTGGTTGATTTGTACCGATACATGCCCGACGGACAACCTGCCGGCAACCGGCGTTTCGGGAAGCAGCCAAAAATTTGCAAAGTTGACGCTTCATGGAACGACCGGGACGCTGTCCCGCGAATGCAGACGCCCGCCATTGACACATCTCAACGACCATCCCCGTCACAATCCGCAGTATCGCGCCATCGCAACCTTCGGGAGCACGATCATGAAGAACTTTTCGACACTCGCAAAAGAGTATCATGACGGCATGGGCCAACTGGCCGGCACCATCCCGGAGACCGTCAGTGTCTTCCAAAACCTTGTTGGAACGGCGTTGCAAGACGGCGCCCTCCCCGCCAAGACGAAGGAGCTCATCGCGTTCGGGATCGCGATCAGCGTGCGGTGCGACGGCTGCATCGCCCACCACGCCCGCGCCGTCCTCGACGCAGGCGCGACCCGCGAGGAAGTCGCCGAGATGATCGGCGTGGCAATGCTCATGGGCGGCGGGCCGTCGTCCGTCTACGGCGTCGAGGCGATGCAAGCCTACGACGAATTCGCTAAGGCAAAGGCCGCCTGACCGGCGGCTAAACGTAGCGCCTACTTGAGGTTTCCCGATTGTGCTGGTGCCTGCGCAGACGCTTGGGTGGCGTCCGGGGCCAGGAAATGCGTCACGATTGGCTCGTCGCCGCCAATATGGAAGCCACGAACCTTCTCCTGGATCGCCCGGTCGGCTTCGGTCACACGCTCGTGGTGGCGCAAATGGGCAAGCCAGGACTCTTCGATAAAATACTCGAGATACCGGCCGGGTTCGGCGACGTCCTCGAACAATCCCCAGGCATAGGCGCCGTCCCGCCGCCGTGCGGCCTTGAGGTCCTGCATGGCGGCAAGAAATGCGGACGCCATCTTCGGATCGATCCGGTATTGGACGGTGACCATAACCGGGCCACGATCCGGCTCGATCTCAACGGCGACCACCGGTTCCGGCCAATGCGACGACGGTGAAAGGTCGAGTTTGGCACCTTGTTGCAATTTGGCCGGCCACGAGACCACTACGCCGGCGACGGCGCCGGCGGCGGCGATCAGCAGCGTCGTGGGGATTCCTAAGACCGTCGCCACTTGACCCCACAGGATGCTGCCAAGCGTCATACCGCCAAAGAACACCGTGATGAAAATCGACAACCCACGGGCGCGCACCCAGTCCGGCAGAGCGACCTGCGCCGAGACGTTGAGACTGGACAACACGGTGATCCAGGACGCGCCGGCAACGAGACAGACAAATGTCGCGACCTCCGGAATACGGATAAGGGCGAAGACGACAAGAACGAGCGCCGTGCCCACGGTCCCGGCAGCCACCAATCTGTCCGCACCGAGACGCTTCTTCAGCAACGGCAGAAACAGGGCGCCCACGACGGCGCCAACACCGACAGCCCCCAGCATGACACCATAGAGCTCGGGCCCGCCCCCAAGTTCCTGCCGGGCGATCAGCGGCAACAAGGCCCAATAGGCACTGGCAAAAAGAAAGAATGCAAGGGCCCGGACCAACGTCGAGCGCAAGGGCCCGCTCGCCCGGGCATACCGCAAACCGGTGCTGATTGCGCTCCACAAACGTTCAGCGGGAAGGTGGCTCTCCTTTTTCGCCGGTGGCCGCCACCAAAGAAGCGCTGCGATCACGATGAGGAAACTCAGTGCATTTAAGAAATACGGCCAGGCAATCCCGATGCCGGCGATCACGAGCCCGGCAAGGGCGGGACCGATCGCCCGGCTGATATTGATCCCGACGCTGTTCAGGGCAACGGCGGGCTGCAACTCGGAACGGGGCACGAGCTGCGGCACGATGGCCTGCCAAGCCGGCGTGACGAAAGCGGCCCCGGCCCCGGAAAGGAAGGTGAACGCCAGCAAAACCCACGCGGTGACCAGGTCGAAAATAACCAGCAGACCAAGCAACAAAGTCGAGACCATCATGACGGCCATAACGACGATGAGCAGACGGCGGCGGTCGACCAGGTCGGCGAAGGCCCCTGCCGGGAGCGCGAACAGGAAGACCGGCAAGGTCGTTGCGGCCTGCACAAGCGCTACCATCAACGGCGACGGAGACAGGGAGGTCATCAGCCACCCGGACGCCACGTCGTGCATCCACGTTCCGACATTCGAGATGACGGTCGCCGTCCAGAGAATCGCAAATGCGATGTGGCCGAATGGCGCCCACGCGGAGGCCTGTTCCTTCGACGCTGTTCGGTCCGTCGCCTCGGGCATTCCGTAACTCCTGATCAACCGGCGCTGCGGCTAGGACCGAACCGTCGGTTCTCGCTCAAACCTCGACGCCGCTACACAGCAAAGCACGAACAGCCTAAGGCACCCCAGAACGATTTCAGATCGCGAACGGGAATTGGATCGTTCCACGCAATGCTGTGATTGTGTCCATGCAAGCCACATGTGTTAGCACAGCCATCCTGGCAACTCTGAGCGAATTGCGACACGGCCGCGCCCTTGGCCGCTCGCGTGGCCGCTCGCGTGGCCGGACTCGGTTCCAATTTGACCGGGCTCCAATCGGGAGAGGCAGGCGGCAATGGCCGCGCGAGGGTCGAAAAATCACCGTCGCCGTCGTTGACACCCAACGCTCATAGTCAGAAAGCTCGTCGCCGGCCTTCTGCGCAAACAGGTTGTAGGCAATCCGGACGGTTAACTGACCGTTATCATGCGTCCGTTGTTAGCCGGAAGCGGACATAGTCCAAAGTGACGGGACGGGAGCGAACGGCTAAGTCTTTTTGATTTGTTGAGGCGACGCTGCTGTGGGACATCCGCGGTTCGATACAAGAATGCGCCTATCCGTTAAAATGGCGGCATTGGCGCCAGCACAGCTTGGGCCGCCGACGGGTGGCAACCGGTCTAGTTTAATTCGGTGGAGGCATGGAGCATTTTGATCACGTCGTCGTTGGAGGCGGCATCATTGGCGCCTCGACCGCCTATCACCTGACCCGTAAGAAGGCCGGGAAGGTTTTGCTGTTGGAGCGCAACGAGCTGGCCAGCGCGGCATCCAGCCGGGCCGCCGGGCTGGTGATGCAAGTCTCAACGAAGCCGTCTAAAACCCCGCTGGCAAATCGGACCATCCGCACCGTGCCGGTGCTCGAGGAAGAATTGGGCGAAAGCGTCGGCTTTCACAACGTGGGCAGCTTGCGCATCACCGCTTCCGAACGCCGCGCGACAGAATTGGCCTCCATGGTGGCGTACGCATCACGTTGCGGCATTCCCGTGGAATGGACCGATGCCGACACGCTGGGTCGCATTGTTCCTTGGCTGGACACCAGCCACGTACACAAAGCGGCCTACTTTCCGACCGATGGCTATGTCGATCCGTATATTTTGAGCATGTCGTATATCAAGGCCGCGCAAGCACGCGGCGCGGTCATACGTCCACGCACCGAGGTGTACGACATATGTATGGAGCGGCAAAAGGTCACCGGTGTCCTGACCGATGCTGGGCGAATTTCCTGCGGCACCGTCATAGATGCCTGCGGTGTTTGGTCGGCCCTGCTCTCTGCCCAGGTTGGCTATCTGCTCCCGTTGGCTCCGGTGCGCAGTCACTACTGGGTTGCGGAACCAGATGCGGTCTATGGGGGCGAACATCCGGTGACAACGCTTCCAGACGCCGCGGCCTACACGCGCCCGGAAGTGGGCGGTCTCGTTCTTGGGGTTCAAGAAACCCATTCCGCGACATTTGACGCCCGCGAATTGCCGAATGATCCGGCAGCCTTCTCCCCTACCGATGGAGAGGAACATTGGGATGTCCTGGTCGATGCCTACAAGGCCGTGGCGCAATTCTTTCCCGGCATCCAGACGGCCCGTTTCTCCAGCTACATATGCGGATTGTCGTCTTACACCCCGGATGGCGAAATTGTCTTGGGGCCGGTTCCCGACGTTTCGGGTTTTTTTGCCGCCACCGGCGCGTGCGGTTCGGGGATTGCACTGTCAGCTGGAATTGGAAACACGGTTTCCGATTTAGTCCTCGGGCGGCCAACCGAGGTGGATATCACGCCATATCGCCCTGACCGATTTGGAAACGTCGACCCCTTCGGAGAATCTTTTCGCGAACGCTGTGCCTCGGCCAGGGCTTCAAAAATTCGCACAGTCGCCTGACGTCGATCAGCCGCGGGCGGCAAACCGTGAGGCGCGGCAAAATGGTGAAATAAGAGGCGTTGCGAGCACCGAGAGCCGAAACACCGTGGCGGATGTCCGAGTAGGGTCGGCAGCAGACCGTTGGTGACCTCTGCGCAATGTCTGCTTTCGGCAATAGAGCAGACATACATACGTGCCGCCAATTTTGCCGCCTAGAAACCTGCTAACCGTATTTATCAATGCATAGCGTGCCGCTTATCGGCGGTTTGGGAAACAATCTAAGAACCCAAGCAAAATTAGCGCATTGCAGAGAAGTTTGGTGGGCCGAGCAGGATGAACCTAGGCACTGGGTAATTGTCATCACTTTGCCAAATGCTATTCTCTGGCGACCCAGTTCATGATGTTGAGGGTTTTCTTGCCCAGCATCTACATGCATTAATGCTAGATTGCATTCCGGTGCATCTATACAAGTGCGCCAAACTTTCCTGATGTCCCCTAATCACAAAATCAGAACCCAAATTAATGACGCCTCTCAGCTATTTGTCTCTATTTACTGGTGCAGGAGGTTTGGACCTTGGATTTGAAGCTGCGGGATTTCAGTCAGTCGGGTGTTTGGAAATCGATCCGATTGCCCGCCAAACGATAAGAAGAAATCGAAGCGAATGGGACCTGCTGGATAGTGGGAATGTGTTAACCGCTGACCCTGATTGTATTCGAGCAGATTTGGGTATGGCGCGAGGCGATCTCGATCTGTTGGTCGCAGGACCACCCTGCCAACCATTCAGTGCTGCCGCCCGTTGGGTCAACGGACGCGTTCCTGGACAAGACGATGAGCGGGCAAATTGTATCAACGCTATTTTTCGCTTCATTGCAGCCTTTAGACCGCGCGCGGTCGTCATAGAAAATGTTCCTGGCCTAATGAAATGGTCGCGACAAGGCGGGCGCGGTCAAATTCGGAGTCGACTAAGTTGGGTGAATAAAGAAACAGGGGACCAATATCGCACGTCTACATGGTTGCTTGACGCCGCCGACTTTGGAGCGCCGCAAAGAAGACGACGGGCATTCGCCATAATTGTTCGCGACGGCAAAACACTAGCTCCACCTCCAATCACTCATGGCATACCTGGTGTAGCGCTAACCACATCATGGGACGCACTTCACGATGTTGAAATTTCAGTGGAAGAGCTTTCAGAACTTAGGGCCAAAGGAAAATGGGCCGATTTGCTCCCATTCGTACCCGAGGGCGGAAACTATATCTATTTCACCTCTCGCGGTTCCGGCCCTGCAATCTTTGGATATAGAACTAGGTATTGGGCTTTCTTATTAAAATTGGACAAGAATCAACCCGCCTGGACAATTTCTGCGAATCCTGGTCCAGCGACCGGCCCATTTCATTGGGAAAATCGCCGTTTATCGCGTCAGGAATTGGGTCGATTGCAGACGTTCCCAAAAGACTGGGAATTTGAGGGAGCCTACAAGGACGTACTGCGACAAGTCGGAAATTCAGTGCCGCCGCTACTTTCAGAAGCCGTCGCGAAACAGCTCGCACGTTACTTAGCACCCAATTACCAAACTAACGGATTCAAACATGTTGTGGAGCGTGCCGCGATATCGCCACCAGCAGCGCGACGGAAACGGAAGCTTCCCGAAAAATATCTGGATTTAGTTGGTATTCATCCAGACCACCCAGGACCGGGCAAGGGACCGCGTGCCGTGCATATCGCTCAGGAGGCCGCCAAAACCTCCGCGCCATAAACGGCCACTTCAACTTCATCGATTACATCGGTATACAAATGGTTCGAACAAATCGTTCGCAACGCTTTCCACAACATTGCAGACTCATAACTCTCGTATTCTGGTGGAATATGCGAAAGAAGCGTCTCGGAGCAGGTAACGATGAGCCTTTCCTGACAACGAGAAAAAGCCACGTTTGCCCTATTCAAATCTAGAATAAATGACTCTGCTCGGGAAATTGCGGCCGGATCACTCTCAGTGCCACAGACGATAACCGTAGGGCGTTCCCCTCCCTGAAGTCGTTCAACGGTATCAATCAAGTCCACAAATTGATTGTCCGCTACTAATTCAGCGACTGCTCTTTTTTGTGCCCTATGGGGCGTAACGATTGCGACCGAACCATCACCAATGTCATCGGGTGCAGCGTCCAAAATGCGTTGAACGATACTTACCTCAACTGGATTGCGCTTGAACGATCGTTGTTCTCCGTGAACTATCAATACAAGCCTTATTCCTTCCGACCACAGACAATGCCATGGTTCGATCGTCTCTTCTTCACGCCCCCGATCATCGGGTCCGGAGAGTTCAATGCCGTCAAGAGCATAAACTCGTGCAATAAATTCCCTAACATCCGACGGAAGGCGGTGTGTGTAGCTCAATGGCGATTCGATGATTTGAGTTTCTTCTAACTCATGGTCCTCGATCAGCTTTTGAATTGCCGAATACGCACTCAAATATGGCTGGTAGTCGAGAATTGGCGGACGATCTTCCTCATCCCAGTCGTGTGCCAAAATTGGTGCAAGTTGGCGATCATCACCAACAATTAGAATCTGACCATCGACGCCCACTTTTGTAGCGAGCGCTAACATGTGCGGAAACACCATCATGCTAGCCTCATCAATCACTAAGAGTCCTTCTCGCATCCTATTTGACGGTGATCTTTGAGTGCCAAAGCATTTCAAAATTGCATTAGTCGTGCCCGCGACTACGGCAATGCCGTCTCGCGGAATTGCCGTAGAGCGGGCCTCAATGTCTTGGACTCCATCAATTACATCGGGTTGATCTTCACTCGCACGGTAAAAATGAATATCCGAAAGATCTAAATTCTCTGCTTCAATTAGCTCTCTAAAATGCGGCGCATAATTTGCTAAGCGCTGGATTAACTCGTTTGCTGCTCTCCACGTTGGACCCGCGACAAGAACAGTGGCGTGATTTCGAGCAACTACTCGGCATAGAATCGTTACAGCTGCTGTTGAAGTCTTACCCGTGCCAGGCGGCCCCTTAATCAATTGAACGCGCGCATTGATCCCCTCTTGGGCTGCCGAAATCTGATCAGACAAGAGCCCCATATCAGTATTCGGGAATCGCCAATTATCGAGAATTTGGGCTACGCTCTCGATCCGTGCATGATTTACTAATTCGGGTCCGGGGCATGCCAAATTGATCGGATCAAACCACTGGAATGCGGGGCATGCGGCCCTTGCTTCCCGGAGGACCTTATCGACACGGTTCGCTACAAAATCTGATGCAGAAGGGAGCACCAACGCATGGTCATAGTTTCCATCCGCGAGAAAACCGGGGAGCAAGTATCGCTGGGTATCCGCGTTTACGTCCGCTCGCATTGGCATTGGAACACCAGAGAATTGCCTCGTTTCATAATTGAAACTTGCTGCGAGACAGGTCACCCCCCCTCTAGTCTGACCCAATGTTAAAGAGGTCTCCGGATCTCCGTTGTGTATAGCGATACGAACGAATTCACCTAAATCGCAAATCTCTTCCAGGTGCTGATAATTGACCCCATACGCATCTGAATCAATTTGCCCGCAAATTTGACCACCATCCACGACAACGCCTGCTATTGGCAGAGCAGAGCCGGCGAACACCATTTGCCGAGGCAATTTCATTGCCCCGACCTGCCAATCTCGAAAATCGACATGCCGATCCAACCGAAGCATGTCCAACGCAGTTTCGCGAAGCCCCGCATCAAGGAGAAAGCGCTCGATTTCCTCTAAGTTCAAAGACGGTTTGCGGATAAAATCGTTTTTGAATGCGACCTTCTCTTCCAGCCACCGTAGCGCCAGAACGCGAGACTGTAGGTAGGCAAGAAGAAGCTCTAAGTTTTCGCACCTGAGATAACGTTCAATTGCACCACGTGTTCGCCGATTCTGCACAGTATCGGGTTCTGGCAACGTCCCCCAAGCGGCGTGCCAATATGGGACTGGAAGCGTATCTGAAAATCTACTCCGAATTTCATACCTGTGGGTCAATGCGGCATCATCCGGTGCCATAGCCCACTCGCCAGCGTCGTTGGTATCTAAGGTAGACACATAGTCAAATACATCTTGTTCGAAAACTCTATCGAGGTCGATTTCATTTCCGTCAATTATTCGTTTCCAATGAAAAACCTCTCCAAAAAACGGTAAGGAGCAAATAACCCCTAATCCACGACCGGTCCACCCGAGCGCATAGCGAGAATCAATTTCGTCCTGAATGACGGAAAAAATCAATTGATCTAGAGGCTCACGACATCCAAGCAACTGATTCAAAGCTGAAAGAACTCGAGAGCCCGTGCGCGCACATGCTTCCACCAATTGCTTCATCTCGGATTGGTGAAAAACATAAAAGTGCACAGGCGCGATATTCGTGTCGGCAACTTCGCGGATAGCACCGATTAATTGTTGGAAAAATGCCTCTATTAAGTGGGCTTCGGCCTGAGTATCTTCTGTTTGCTCTCTTCTCCATGGTTCAGTTTTGACCTGCACGATATTACGCCCAGTGCCAACAACGTCGACAATCTCACCATCTTCGGTTTTTTCAAACACTCCAGGTCGAGGCCGCAAACCGTCGTTTCTCTCTTCAAATGGGGTGGATATTTCTCCCATTGAGTTCGTGACGTGGGCCGCGATGGCACCAACACGGCCTTCGACATAGTCGTAATTCACCTCCAGATAGACCCGCACTAATCGCACACCCGCTGTTTCGTGCGCGGGTAATTGACTCTGTGGCCCACCTCGTATTGCTTGCACGCGATACCCATCGCCGTCAGGTAATGTCGCCCGGCGGGTTTCGGCTCGGAGCACAATCAGCGGGAGCGAGTCTTCGATTTCATCTCTTGACTTAAGCGCCTCAGCAATAGGGCCGTCCAAATCAAGTTCGGCAAGATCATCAATTGTTGCGATGCCCACTTCCCGCAATGTTCGACATGCGGGAACGGATAGTCCCAAGAGTTCTAAACGGCGGTGTAGTGCGCTTTCTGGAAAGCAATCAGTATTGAACACGCAGGTATCGCACTTTTGATTAAGCTCATATTCCAAACTATCTAAATCCGCACCAACTACTGTTTCGAATCGACCACCTGCTCGGAGCAAAGTTTCAACGTCAGTCAATTCATTTTCCAAATGAAACGGTTCAAGCTCTAGGATCTCCTGGCGTTCGTTTGTTTCTTCATCGACTCTAGCGACAACTGCATCAACATCACTTCGGGTGATTTGCGCGCCGCAACACTCGATTGTCTGATCCTCAAGCAAATCCATAACCAGTGCCGCGTATGTCGCAGCTTGAATTCGGTGATAGGTGCGATCACGTCGGCTATCCTTGCACTCAACAATTCGGATTTTGGGAGTATCGTCTTGCCAGTGCAAAAGAGCGAAATCCGCTCTACCTTCCACGGAAAATATTCCAACTTGCCCCACCAAAATAAGTTCTCTTGCGAGCAACCGTTCATGGTCTTGGAGTTCGCGTACGCTAGCGACAAAATCTTCCCAATGTGTTTCAACTCCTCCATTTTCAGCTGTGCCGGAAACATCTTCATAGCCCGCATCGATTAGAGATCCATGCCAAGCGTCTTCCTGCTCTTGGCCCATTGCCTGGAGTACAGGATCTAACGGATTAAAGAAGCGTTCAGAAAATGGCAGCCGTTTCGCCTCGGCGCGGTTGCCGTATCCAAGTTTTAGGCGACGTTCACAACTCCTGAACCGTATGAACTCGCCAATCTCTGAAACACTGATTGTCGGAGAATCTGTCATGTTAATTCATTATCTGAATTTGGTTTACCTATTGCCATAGCATCAGCGATAAACTTTTAATTGTGTTAAATTTAATTACACACAACTAAAAATAGATCTCCCGCCCCCGTGATTGGTAACACGGGGGGTCAGAAATACATGATAACTTTAGGTAGATAAAAGGGGCCTGTCACTAGACAAGCCCTCTTTCCCGCAGCAGCGCATGCCGAGCAAAAACGCGACCGAGGTGGAGACATCAAGGCCCTGCCGCGCTCGCGCGGTAGCGAAGCTAGCCTTTATGTGTCCACCTCGGCCGGGTACCCAGGCGCAAGCGATGCCTTACCCAACCATCCAGGTCGAATCAAAAGTAGGCTTCAATCAATAAGATTTGGAGAGCCCGCTATTTCCCGGAAAACGGACGCAAGAACCAGCGACGTTGGAAGTCCGAAAATGACCCATGGCGGACATTCACCAACGATCGAAATACCGCTCCGAATTTCTGGGTTAGATTGTGCAAAGCTGTTTCCGTAATATCGATAAGCGTGCTAGCAATTTGTGGTTGAGAGAAACCAACGGAGACTTTCTGGACCATAATCTTAAGAAAATACAAGAGAGGTCTCATGAAACTCCGGCAGCCGTGCCATTCAATTTAAACCGCAACACCTAAGAACCGATTATACAAACGACCCCCGATTGATTCCTCAAAGCGACAAATGATCGGTTCAGTTTTAAACGTTTGAGAGATTGGTTCGACCAATGACAAAGGAATCGGATAAGAGCCCGAGCGGGGACTCGAAATTCAGTAGCAAGGAGTTTGATGTTGAAGCAGCTACTGTTTTTTATGATTTCAAATACAAATCTGTAATGGAGGCGGCGACTAAACTCACGCAAATTGCTGCGATTTTCTTTACGGCTATAGTCGTCTTTACGGGTTTCATGTTGAACTCTAAAATTAGTGGAGAAAATTTAGACAACATAGTTGTTGCAGTCAGTATTATACTCATTTTGTTTTGTATTGCAGCGGGAGCAATAATATATGGTGTAATTATGGGAATTATACAAATAAGGGAGACTTTCAAGAAAATATCCCCCAGCACGTTCGACGAAGTGTCAATGGACGCTTATTTTCGTCGAGGTATTGTAGTATTAAGTTTAGTTTTTTTATTGGGAGTAGTAGCAGGAATTGTATCTTTATATTTTATATCCAACAAATTATAAAAATAACTCGAGAATAAAAACTTTCGTTATCCGCGATTAATTACATCAATTTTACTTCGAGCAACATGCAGTATTAAGAGTACTGCATGTTGCTGTGTGTTGTATTCGCTTAAATAGACGCAAATCGTACGACAACTTAGCGGTAGCGCCTCCCGAGAAGTGTGTTTGGTATGAGTTAGGCGTCAGTATGTCGCCTAGGATCAGGAAACGATTTAGTCAGGCTCCTGACCGCCAACTCTATGTCGCTTCTTGGCAATACGCGGAATTCCGGCAACCGCGAAGCGACTTCCGCTTTACCCAAAAGAGCAGACATTCAAGCGCGGGGATGGATTTTCGCTCTTGACTCAAACCAGACATTCGATCCAACAGCCATTATCCTGCCGTCCGATCGAACTCTCCAATCACCGACGACAGCGCTTCGTTGAACTCGCCGATTGGAAACCTAGCACTCGAAAGCTCGTGCAGGTATCGCCATTCGACGAACGCATCGCTGCTAGAATCCAGCATCGATCGCAGACTCACACGAATGGGCGAAAAGCCTCGGTAAGGGTGCGGGATCTCTGGATGTGCAATCTCAAGGCGGGTCCGCGTATCTTCGTTCAGTCCGTCGAACAATTTCAGAAGATCGTGCGTTTTCGGTACTTCACTTCCCATGTTCTCCTTAGCCCACCAAGCTTTAAGAGCCAGTTCCATTGCGAAAGTTAAAAGTACTGGGCGAGCGATGAACTGTCCCTCAAATAAGGCGGCGTTTGAGGAGGGGTCAACGCCGTCTCCAAACGATCTCACAAGTTCCTGCAGAGCGCGAGCAGAGAACATCATCGAGTCTGGGTCCGAAATCTTTCGCTTTGGAGAAGTCATAATTTGATGTCGTGACGTATCCGCATTTGGTTTCCTGATACAGTAACCCTTATTCGGCTCAAAAGCCGCCCTGGTGGGCGGCCTAGCAAGTGGACCTCATTTAAACCGGGAGAAGTGCCCAGTTCTGTACATGAGTGGTGGGCCCGGCAGGACTCGAACCTGCGACATGACCGTTATGAGCGGTCCGTTCTAACCAACTGAACTACGGGCCCATCCGGGTCGGCCTGTTTGTCACTCTATCGACGCGCCGGCGGGACGTGCGGTTGCGTATCTACAAAAGAACGCGGGGCCCGTTGTAGCGCAACGGGCCCCGGTTCAGAAACCGCAAATTCGGGTTTCGGTGTTTTTAGTAGTCCAGGAAGCTGCGCAGCTTGCGGCTCCGGCTGGGGTGTTTCAGCTTGCGCAGCGCCTTCGCCTCGATCTGGCGGATACGCTCGCGGGTGACCGAGAACTGCTGGCCGACCTCTTCCAGCGTGTGGTCGGTGTTCATGCCGATGCCGAAGCGCATGCGCAGCACGCGCTCCTCGCGCGGGGTCAGGCTGGACAGCACCCGCGTGGTCGTCTCGCGCAGGTTCGAATGGATCGCCGCGTCGGACGGCAGGATCGCGTTCTTGTCCTCGATGAAATCGCCGAGATGGCTATCTTCCTCATCGCCGATCGGCGTCTCGAGGCTGATCGGCTCCTTGGCGATCTTCAGCACCTTGCGCACCTTCTCCAGCGGCATGTGCAGCTTCTCGGACAACTCCTCCGGCGTCGGCTCGCGGCCGATCTCGTGGAGCATCTGTCGGCTGGTGCGCACCAGCTTGTTGATCGTCTCGATCATATGCACCGGGATGCGGATCGTCCGCGCCTGGTCGGCGATCGACCGGGTGATCGCCTGGCGGATCCACCAGGTGGCGTAGGTCGAGAACTTGTAGCCGCGGCGGTACTCGAACTTGTCGACCGCCTTCATCAGGCCGATGTTGCCCTCCTGGATCAGGTCCAGGAACTGCAGGCCGCGGTTGGTGTATTTCTTCGCGATCGAGATGACGAGGCGCAGGTTGGCCTCGACCATTTCCTTCTTGGCGCGGCTGGCCTGGCGTTCGCCTTGCTGCACCGCCTGCACGATGCGGCGGAATTCCGGCAGCGGCATGCTGGCGTCGCCCGCCACGGCGGCGATGTTCCCGCGCAATTCCTCGATCCCGGTCTTCTTTTTCTTGGCGAAGGTCTTCCAGCCTTTCTTGCCGGAATCGCAGCACATGTCGAGCCAGTTCGGGTCCAGCTCGTTGCCGAAATAGAGTTCCAGGAAGGATTCGCGGTCGACGCCGCAGTCCATCGCAAGCCGCAGCAGCTTGCCTTCGGACCGAGTGATCGTCCGGTTCAACTCATAGAGCTGGTGGACGAGCTGTTCGATCCGCGCGTTGTTGAGATGGACCGTGCTCATCGCCTCGATCAGATCGCGGCGGTGCTTTTCGTAGGTCCGCTCGGTGGACTTGGAAACCTGACCGCCCTTCTGCTGCATCGCCAACAGTTTGTCCTGCGCGCGCTGCAGCTTGGTATAGGTCGTGGCGATCTGCTCGAAGGTCTTGATCGTCTGCGGCTTCAGGGCCGCTTCCATCGCGGCGAGAGAGATCGAGGTTTCCTCCTCGTCGTCATCATCGTCGTCATCCGACTCGTCGGTGACGTCCTCGCCGTTCGCGTTCTTGGCGTCCTTCGGATTGGTCGCCCCGTTGGCGGCGCCATTCGCGGCACCATTGGCAGCCCCGTTCGCCGCGCCGTTGGCGGCACCGTTGGCAGCCCCGTTCGCGGCGCCATTGGCAGCACCGTTCGCCGCAGCGGGCGCAGACGCGTTGGCCCCGTCCGGGCCGCCGCCATAGGTCGTGTCCAGATCGATGATGTCGCGCAGCAGAATCTCTTCGTTGACCAGCGCGTCATGCCAGCGCGAAATCGCGCGCATGGTCAGCGGGCTTTCGCAGAGCGCGCCGATCATCTTCTCGCGGCCGGCCTCGATCCGCTTGGCGATCGCGATCTCGCCCTCGCGCGACAGCAGCTCGACGCTGCCCATCTCGCGCAGATACATGCGAACCGGATCGTCGGTGCGGCCGATGTCGTCGTCGCCCAGGTTGCCCGACGCGGAAGACGCCTTGCCGTTCGCCGGCGCGGCTTCCTTCGTCTCGCCACTGTCCTCGGACTCTTCACCGTCGATGACGTTGATGCCCAACTCGGACATATTCGTCAGCGTGTCTTCGATCTGCTCGGAAGACACCTGCTCCTGCGGCATCGCCGCATTCAGCTCATCGATTGTGATGTAGCCGCGTTCTTTCCCCTTCGCGACCAGTTTCTTCACCGCCGCGCTCACGCTATCCAAGAGCGGGCCGTCGCCCTGCTCTTCTTCGCGTTCCGTAGCGTCCGCCTCTCGTGCAGCTTTCGTCGCCATAGGCAATCGCCCCTTCTCTTTTTTAGCTCATGCGCGCAACGGGTCGGCCGCGCGCCGCGTTTAGCCCCATACAGCGTAGATTGCGCCTATACCCCTGGAGTCAGTCCTCCAATTTGGCAATCTCACTCTCAGCTCGTTCGAATTCATTCCGGATACGAAGGAACCGCGCCTCGCCATCGGCCGTCCCTTCCGCCTCCGCAATTCGGCCCTCTTCCAACAACTCGCGGCTCCGGCTTGTCCGGAGCATCGATGCGAGTAAATCCCGCACCCCGGCCTGCACCTCTTCTAAAGGCGCGCCAGTGCGGGCAAAACCAGCATGTAATAACACATCTTTACCGAGCAAACTCTTAAGAGAGCCAGAATCCGCCGTTTTAGACAGGTGGCGTTTCAAGGCGTCAGAGTCAAGACCCGGAACCGAAGCGAGTAAGTGATGGATTTCCTGGCGTAATTTGTCAAGGTCAGGGTCCAAATCGACCCCCGCGATGGTTTCGACCAACTCATCGTATAACGCAGGATGGTTAACAAGTGTTGCAAGAAGCGCCTGTTGCCGCCGCCGCGGATTCGAGGCGACGAGACTCGCCAGGTTGCTGCGCGGCCCCATTTTCGGCGGATTTCCGCGGAATCGGCCATTTCCGGGGGAATCCCGCCGCATGGACGGCCGGAAAGTTTCCCGCAGCCGTTCGCGCAACATGTCGCCGTAATGCTGTTTTACCGTGTCGTCGGCGATCTGGGCGACGCGCTTGCGCAGGCGCATTTCCAGGTCGGCGCGGCGTTCCGGCGTATCCAGCGGCGACACCGCGGTTTCCGTCTCCCAGATCATATCCATCAGCGGATGCGCGCCGTCGATGACCCGTTGCATGGCGGCAACGCCCTGCCCCTGAATCAGGCTGTCCGGGTCCTGCCCCGCCGGCAGGTAGGCGAAACGCAGCGACCGGCCGGGCTTGAGCAACGGTAACGCCCGCTCCGCCCCGCGCGAGGCGGCGCGCTGTCCGGCGGCGTCGCCGTCGAAACACAACACCGGTTCGGCCGAGAGCCGCCAAAGCTGTTCGATCTGATCCTCGGTCAGGGCGGTGCCGAGCGGGGCGACCGCAGCCTTGAACCCGGCGCGCACCAGCGCGATCACGTCCATATAGCCTTCGGTCACCAGCACCTGACCGCTGTCGTGCGACGCCTGCCGGGCGCCCGCCAGATTATAAAGTGTCCGTCCCTTGTCGAAGAGCGGGGTGTCCGGCGAGTTGATGTATTTCGCCGCCGACCCGTCGCCGAGGATGCGGCCGCCGAAGGCGATGACCCGACCGCGCCGGTCGGTGATCGGGAACATCACCCGGTTCCGGAAGAAGGCATAGGGCGCGCGGCCGTCGTCGGGCTTTCTTAAGAGTCCGGCCTCCAGCAGATCACGTTCCTTGATGCCCTGCGCGGTCAGCGCCTCGGCCATGGCGCGGCCGTCCGGCGCGTAACCAAGCCGAAAATGCTTGATCGTCCCGTCGTCGAGGCCACGGTTGTGGAGATAGTCGAGCCCTTCGGCCCCCGCGCCGCGCCGCAATTGCATCTCGAACCACTTGCACGCCGCTTCGGTCACGTCATACAGCGACGCGCGGCGCTGTTCGCGTTCGCGATCCTGCGGCGTCTGTTCGGGAATGGCCAGACCGGCCTGCCCGGCCAACGTCTCCACCGCTTCCGGGAAACTCAGCCCTTCGGTCTCCATCAGGAAGGAGAAGATGTCGCCGTGCTTGCCGCTGCTGAAGCAGTGGTAGAAGCCTTTCTCGTCGTTGACGGTGAAAGACGGGGTCTTTTCCTGATTGAACGGGCTGAGGCCGACATGCTCGCGGCCACGGCGCATCAACTTCACGCGCTTGGCGCAAACGTCCGATACGGCGACACGGCCGCGAATCTCATCGAGAAAGTTCGGCGGATACGCCATCAGCGAATCTCTGGATTACCCATGCTTCAATATGGGCATTCATGTCGCATTTGTCGAACACATGCGACAGATTGATCGCGCTAAACTCGCAATACTAAGCCTACGACAGCTTCTGCTTCGCTGCGGCGCTGGCCTTGGCGAAATCCATCCGCCCGGCATACTGCGCGCGCAGCGCCGCCATCACCTTGCCCATCTCCTTGAGCCCGCCCGCACCGACCGACGCGATGACCTGCTCGACCGCCGTGGCGATCGCCGCTTCGTCCATCTGTTCCGGCAGGAAGCGCTGGATCACTTCGATCTCGCGCCCCTCGCGTTCGGCCAAATCCTCGCGCCCACCCTTTTCGTACATCTCGATGCTTTCGCGGCGCTGCTTCACCATGGTCTGAAGCAGGCCGAGAATTTCCTCATCGCTGATGCCGGATTGGCTGTCCTTGGACCGGGCGGCGATATCGCGATCCTTCAGGGCCGCGAGAATCAGTCGAATCGTCGCCGTGGCGCAGGTGTCTTTCGATAAGGTGGCTTCTTTGAGCGCTTCGTTCAGACGGTCGCGCATCATTGTTTCCCTAAGCCCACAATTTGCGACAAGCAAAAACCGTACACGAAACCCGAATGGTAGCGCAACAGGAAACGCGGCGCTAACTTATTGTTTTCAAATGATTAATTTATTAATAAATCCTTGACGGCGGCACAGCTTTTGCTTAGAACCACGACAATTTGCGCACGGACCGTTACGAAGACCGCGCCGCGCCCTCAAATCCATGCGCAAGCATGAGATAGACAATCGAGTTAAGGAGCCAATGGCGGAACCACGCCATTCCGACGATACCCCGCCGCCCGGTGCGACGGCCGCCTTGCTCTTGGCGGATGGCTCGATTTTTTGGGGCGCGGGATTCGGCGCCACGGGCGACGCGGTCGGCGAAGTCTGCTTCAACACCGCGATGACGGGTTACCAGGAAATCCTGACCGACCCGTCCTACGCCGGGCAGATCATCACCTTCACCTTCCCGCATATCGGCAACACCGGCGCGAACCCGGAAGACATCGAAACCCTGACGCCCGCCGCGCGCGGCTGCGTGTTGCGCGCGGATATCACCGAGCCGTCGAACTGGCGCGCCGCCCAGCATTTTAACGACTGGCTGGCCGCGCAGGGGTTGATCGGCATCGGCGGGATCGACACGCGCGCGCTGACCGCGCGCATCCGCGACCTCGGCGCGCCGAACGCGACGATCGCGCATGCGCCGGACGGTAAATTCGACGTCGCCGCGCTGCAGCAGGCGGCGACCGAATGGCCCGGCCTGGAAGGCATGGACCTGGCGAAGGAAGTTAGCTGCACGCAGACCTATTGCTGGACCGAAACGCGCTGGGCGCTAGGATCCGGCTACGGCACGCAGGACAACCCGACACGGCGCGTCGTCGCGGTCGACTTCGGTGCCAAGCGGAACATCCTGCGCTGTCTCGCGGACCTGGGGTGCGACGTGACCGTCGTGCCGGCCACCGCGACGGCCGACGACATCCTGCAGCACGATCCGGACGGCGTGTTCCTGTCGAACGGCCCGGGCGACCCGGCCGCGACCGGCGAATACGCGGTGCCGGCAATCCAGAAGATACTGGCGACCGGCCTGCCGGTCTTCGGGATCTGCCTCGGACATCAGATGCTGGCGCTGGCGCTGGGCGCCAAGACCGAAAAGATGCATCACGGCCATCGCGGCGCCAATCACCCGATCAAGGACCTGACGACCGGCAAGGTGGAGATTACCAGCCAGAACCACGGCTTCGTCGTGCAGTCGGAAACGCTGCCCGACGGCATCGACGTCACCCACCGGTCGCTGTTCGACCAGACCATCGCCGGCATCGCCGCGACCGACCGCCCCGTCTTCGGCGTGCAATACCACCCCGAGGCGTCGCCGGGCCCGCACGACAGTCATTATCTATTCCGCCGCTTCGTCGACTATATCGACGCCCGGCGCTAAGGAAGCCGCAGCCGCCGCATGCCAAAACGCACCGACATCAAATCGATCATGATCATCGGGGCCGGGCCGATCGTCATCGGCCAGGCCTGCGAGTTCGACTATTCCGGGACGCAGGCCTGCATGGCGCTGCGCGAGGAAGGCTACCGGGTCATCCTGGTCAATTCGAACCCGGCAACGATCATGACCGACCCGGACACCGCCGACGCCACATACGTGGAGCCGATCACACCGGAGATCGTCGCCAAGATCCTCGAACGCGAACGGCCCGACGCTTTGCTGCCGACAATGGGCGGCCAGACCGCGCTGAACACGGCGATGGACCTGTGGAAGGACGGCGTGCTGGAACGGCTCGGCATCGAGATGATCGGCGCCAAGGCCGACGTGATCGCCAAGGCCGAGGACCGCCAGCTGTTCCGCGAGGCGATGAACGAGATCGGCCTGGAAAGCCCGCGCAGCCAGCTTGTCCGCACGGTCGACGAGGGCATGGCCGCGATCGACGAGATCGGCCTGCCCTCGGTGTTCCGGCCCTCCTTCACGTTGGGCGGCACCGGCGGCGGCATCGCCTACAACCGCGACGAATATTTCGACCTGCTGAATTCCGGCCTGCGGGCGTCCCCGGTGAGCGAGGTGCTGATCGAGGAATCGGTGCTGGGCTGGAAGGAATACGAGATGGAGGTCGTCCGCGACAACGCTGACAACTGCATCATCATCTGCTCGATCGAGAATATCGACCCGATGGGCATCCATACCGGCGACTCGGTCACGGTCGCGCCCGCGCTGACCTTGACGGACAAGGAATACCAGGTGATGCGCGACGCCTCGATCGCCTGCCTGCGCGAGATCGGCGTGGATACCGGTGGATCGAACGTGCAGTTCGCCGTCGACCCGGCGACGGGCCGGCTTGTGGTGATCGAGATGAACCCGCGCGTCTCGCGCTCGTCGGCGCTGGCGTCCAAGGCGACCGGGTTCCCGATCGCCAAGATCGCGGCCAAGCTCGCGGTCGGCTACACGCTGGACGAGTTGGACAACGACATCACCAAGGTGACGCCGGCCAGCTTCGAGCCAACCATCGACTATGTCGTCACCAAGATGCCGCGATTCACCTTCGAAAAGTTCCCCGGCGCGGACCCGCTGCTGACGACGGCGATGAAGTCGGTCGGCGAGGCCATGTCGATCGGCCGCAATTTCCAGGAGAGCGTGCAGAAGGCGTTGCGGTCGATGGAAACCGACCTGTCCGGGTTCGACGAGGTCGATGTCCCGAGCGCCAACGCCGACGACAGCGAGGCCGAGAGCCTGCGCAACGCGCTGCGCGTCCCCGCGCCGGACCGGCTGCTGCTCGTCGCGCAGGCGTTCCGCCAGGACATGTCGGTCGAGGCGATCCACGACGCCTGCAAGATCGACCCGTGGTTCCTGCGGCAGATCGAGGAAATCGTCGACGCCGAAGGCACGGTCCGGAAGAACGGCCTGCCCGACCGGGCGGACGACATGCTGCGCCTGAAGAAGATGGGCTTCAGCGACGCCCGGCTCGCCGCACTCAGCGGCCAGGCGGAGACGGATGTCGCCGCACAGCGCGGCACGCTCGGCACCGCACCGGTCTACAAGCGCATCGACACCTGCGCCGCCGAATTCCCGTCGCTCACGCCGTATATGTATTCGGCTTACGAAGGCAACGCGTTCACCGCCGCCGAATGCGAGGCCGACGTCAGCGACCGCACCAAGGTGGTCATCCTCGGCGGCGGCCCGAACCGCATCGGCCAGGGTATCGAGTTCGACTATTGCTGCGTGCACGCGGCCTACGCGCTCAAGGAAGCCGGCTTCGAGACGATCATGGTGAACTGCAATCCGGAGACCGTCTCGACGGATTACGACACATCGGACCGCCTCTACTTCGAACCGCTCACCACCGAAGACGTCATCTCGCTTGTCCGCGCCGAGCAGGAGAAGGGCACGCTGCACGGCGTGATCGTGCAGTTCGGCGGGCAAACCCCGCTGAAACTTGCGCAGGCGCTATCCGACGCCGGTATTCCCATCCTCGGCACGTCGCCGGATGCGATCGACCTGGCGGAAGACCGCGAGCGGTTCCAGAATCTGTTGGTCGATCTCAGCCTCCGGCAACCGCCGAACGGCACGGCCACGTCCTCGGAAGAGGCGGAACGGATCGCCGACGAGATCGGATACCCGGTCCTGCTGCGCCCATCCTACGTGCTGGGCGGCCGCGCGATGGAGCTGGTGCACGATGTCGACGGGTTGCGCCGCTACATGCGGACCGCGGTGCAGGTGTCGGGCGATCATCCGGTGCTGGTCGACCACTTCCTGCGCGACGCCATCGAGGTCGACGTGGACGCGTTGTGCGACGGCGAGTCGGTCCACGTCGCCGGGATCATGGAACATATCGAGGAAGCGGGCATTCACTCCGGCGACAGTGCGTGTTCGCTGCCGCCTTACTCGCTCGGCCCCGACGCCATCGAGGAAATCAAGCGTCAGACAGACGCACTGGCCCGTGCGCTCAACGTCGTCGGGCTGATGAACGTGCAATATGCGATCAAGGGCGGCGAAGTCTATCTCATCGAGGTCAACCCGCGCGCCAGCCGGACGGTGCCCTTCGTGGCGAAGGCGACGGGCATTCCCATCGCCAAGATCGCGGCCCGCGTGATGGCGGGAGAGAAGCTGGGATCCTTCGCGCTCGACCCCAAATCCAGCGGCAAGCATGTCGCCGTCAAGGAAGCGGTGTTTCCGTTCGCCCGTTTCCCCGGCGTCGACGTGGTGCTCGGCCCGGAGATGAAGTCGACCGGCGAGGTCATGGGGCTGGACAGCGATTTCGGCCGCGCCTTCGCCAAGGCGCAGCTCGGCAGCGGCGTGGAATTGCCCACGGCGGGGCGCGTCTTCGTCTCGGTCAAGGATCACGACAAGGACGCGATCAAGGACATCGCCCGCGACATCGCCGGTCTCGGATTCACCATCGTCGCGACGCGCGGGACGGCGGCCTTCCTTGATTCGCATGGCATCGCGGTCGACCAGGTCAACAAGGTCCGGGAAGGACAGCCGCATATCGTCGACGCGATGATCAACGGCGATATCCAGCTCATGTTCAACACGACCGAAGGCGCGCAGGCGATCGCCGACAGTTTCAGCCTGCGCCGGACGGCGCTGGTCCATCAAATCCCATACTATACTACCGTTGCGGGCGCGAAGGCCGCAGTGCAAGCTATTGCTGCATTGCAAGATGGGTCTCTTGATGTCGCCCCGCTCCAATCCTATTTTATGGGTCGATAAAACTATTAATTTCCCCGATGACGAACAGGGAAGGCATTTGGCCTCTTGCTGTGAGGCCAAAGGTTCCCTTTTCGCCAGTTTAGGTGAGTGACATGGATAAAATTCCTATTACCGCGGATGGCGCAAGCCGGTTGCACGAAGAACTAAAAAACCTGAAGGGCGTGGAACGCCCGGCGGTCATTAAAGCCATTGCGGCGGCGCGCGAGCACGGCGATCTCTCGGAGAACGCCGAGTATCACGCCGCGCGGGAGCATCAGAGTTTTATCGAAGGCCGAATTCTGGAACTCGAAGACCAGTTCAGCCGCATCGAGGTCATCGACGTCAAAGCGCTGAAAGGCAAAGAGATCAAATTCGGCGCGACCGTCACGCTGGCGGATGAAGATACCGACGAGGAGAAGACTTACCAGATCGTCGGCGAGTACGAGGCCGAGGCATCGGCGGGCCGGATTTCGGTCACGTCACCGATCGCCCGTGCGCTCATCGGCCGCGAAGTCGGCGACAGCGTCGAGGTGGTCACGCCCGGCGGTCAGAAAGATTACGAGATCGTCAAAGTCGCTTACAAATAGGGAACGGTATCGCCGTTCCCCCATTCCGCAGAATGAAACCCGATCCGACCTCGCGACTACTCGGTCGTCGTGCCCGGGATGGTCATCGTATCGTCGATCGGCACGCCGGCTTCCTGTTTCGACGCCCGGATCGCCAGTGCGGATTTGACGTGGCTGACATTCGGCGCGGCGGTCAGCTCGGACGTCAGGAACTTGTTATAGCTGTCCCAATCCGTCGCGACGATGCGCAGCAGGAAGTCGGTTTCGCCGGCGAGCATGTAGCATTCGCGGACCTGCGGCCATTGCTCGGCAAGCGTCTCGAAGGCGACGAGATCGGACTCGGCCTGACTCGACAGACCCACCTGCGCAAACACCGTCACGCCGTAGCCAAGCGCTTCGGCATTCACATCGGCATGGTATCCTCGGATATAATCCGCTTCTTCGAGCGCCCGGACGCGGCGCAAACACGGCGGCGCGGAGATTCCCGCCCGCTTGGCCAGGTCGACATTCGTCATTCGCCCGTTGGCCTGCAGGTCGCGCAGGATACGCAGGTCAATCTTGTCGAGTTTTACTCGGCGCATGGAAGTGCAGTCCCTATGTGTCTTTCGAGCAATAATATTACAAAACCCCAAAAGACGAAATATTATTTCAAGAATGACCCGGCGCCTTCCGTCCCGTCGCCGGCGCGGAGGCCGATTGCCCTATGACCGATCGCACCACCTGGGTGATCACCGACGGCAAGGCCGGCCACGTTACGCAGGCCATGGGGCTGGCCGAGGCCATGGGGTTCGACACCGTCGAAAAAACCATCCTGCCCGCCATCCCCTGGCGCTGGCTTCCGGCGGCGTTTTGGCCGCGCGGGGTTTCGGGGCTCGGTGGCGAAGTGGACTTGCTCTCTGGCGCGCCGCCCGACCTGATCATCAGCTGCGGCCGGCACGCGGTCGGCCCCGCCCTCTGGGTGAAGTCGCGCGGCACGGGACGCAGCTTCCACGTCCATGTGGAGCACCCCCGGGTCGATCCCCGGCGCTTCGATCTGATCGCTAGTCCGAAGCATGACGGACTGGAAGGTCCGAACGTGATCCCCGTCATGGGATCGTTGCATCGCGTGACGCCGCAGAAGCTGTCGGCGGCCGCGGCCGAATTCGAACCCAGATTGGCACAGCTGCCGCATCCGCGCGTGGCCGTGCTGATCGGCGGCAACAATAGCGTCTACCGCCTCACCAGCGCCGTGACCGACCAACTGGCGGACGGGTTGCATCGCCTGACCCAGGAGTTTGGCGCGGGCCTCATGGTGACGGCATCGCGGCGGACCGGCGCCGCCGAGGAAGCCCGGTTGCGGGACCGGTTGGCAGACCTGCCATGCATGTTTTGGGGCGGGACCGGCGACAATCCCTATCTCGGCTACCTTGGCTCGGCGGATGCCATCGTCGTGACCTGCGATTCCGTCAACATGGCATCCGAAGCCTGCTCCACGGGGAAACCGGTCTATGTCGTCGAACTGGAAAGCCACCGGGACAGCAAGTTCGCGGCGTTCCATAGATCGTTGGCGGATGCCGGCATCACGCGCGCTTTCGACGGCACCCTCGACCGCTGGACCTACGAGCCACTCGATGAAACGGCGCGCGTCGCCGCGGAACTCCGACGCCGCATGGAACTGGCCGGCTGCGCCACATAGCCGGTACCGGCCATGACCGTATGGTTTGAATGTCGCATTGCCTATGACCGGGGCATTCCGTATATCTTCGGTCCACTGGTATCGGAACCCTAATGGAACTGTCCATGATGCTCGATTTTCCGGCACTGGAAGCCGCCGCCCTGCAGCATGACCCGTTCGATCATCTGATCGTTCCTGGGTTCTTGAAGCCCGATGCGGTGGCGGATATCGAGGCCGCCTTTCCCGCGATCGACCGGCCGGGAAGTTTCCCGCTGAAGTCGTTGAGCTACGGCGACGCCTTTCGCCGCCTCTCCGAAGCGCTGCAAGGCCCCGAGATGGCAAAAGCCATGGGCGACAAATTCGATATGGATTTGGTCAGCCAACCGTCGATGCTGACGGTGCGCGGCTACTGCAAACCGACCGACGGCCAAATTCATACGGATTCATTGGGCAAGCTGATCACCGTGCTGATCTATATAAACGATAGCTGGAGCGCCGATGGCGGCCGACTCCGCCTGCTGCGCAGCGCCGACGATATCGAGGATTATTCCGCCGAAGTCCCGCCGGACGCCGGCACCATGCTGGCCTTCCGCTGCAGCGAGAACGCGTGGCACGGGCACAAGCCGTTCGACGGCCAACGGCGGTCGATGCAACTGAACTGGGTCAGGGACACCGCCTATCTCCGGAAAGAGCAATTCCGCCACCGTGTCTCGGCTTTGGTCAAAAAGGTGCGTTTCGGATGATCCGCCGCACCGGAACAATCGCTCGAGCCGCAACCAAGCGAATGGCCTACGATGGACTGGGATAAACTACGGGTCTTCCACGCGGTCGCCGAAGCCGGCAGCTTCACGCATGGCGGCGAATTGCTGAATCTCAGCCAGTCCGCCGTGAGCCGGCAGATCAGCGCGCTGGAAGAAAGCCTGAAGACGACATTGTTCCATCGCCACGCCCGCGGGTTGATCCTGACGGAGCAGGGCGAGTTGCTGTATCGCACAGCCCACGATGTCTTTCACAAGCTGGCGATCACCGAATCGCTTCTGAGCGAAAACAAGGAGCGGCCGTCCGGCCCCTTGAAGGTCACCACGACGATCGGACTAGGATCGCTATGGCTCACCTCGCGGATCAAGGAGTTCATCGAGCTTTATCCGGAAGTCGACGTCACCCTAATCCTGACCGACACCGAACTCGACCTCGGCATGCGGGAGGCCGATATCTCGGTTCGCCTGCAACCGCCGACCCGCCCAGACCTGATCCAGCGGCCGCTGCTGACGGTTCATACGCACCTGTATGGCTCGGTCGAGTATCTCGAGGAATTCGGCGCGCCGGCCACACCCGAGGATTTGGATAAACACCGCCTGCTGGTTTACGGCGAAGAATGGCCGGCCCCGGTACCGCATGTGAACTGGATTTTGGAACTGGGCGCGAGCCCGGAATCACAGCGCCGGCCGGTCCTGCGCGTCAACAACATCTACGGGATCTACCGCGCCTGCCGCAGTGGCCTGGGATTGGCCGGCTTGCCCGACTATGCGGTCCCGGGCGACTCGAATCTCCGCCGTGTGCTGCCGGACATCAACGGGCCATCCTTCCAGGCCTATTTCGTCTATCCGGAAGAATTGCGCCATTCCAAACGCATCGGCGTTTTCCGCGATTTCCTCCTGCGCAAGATCGCAGAACATCAATTCTAAAAATTCGCACGCCGCAAATCGACGCGATGTTTCGGAAATTCCAGGAATTACAAGGGCCAGACATGGCCATGCGCCAGACGCATAACTGTGATGAAAAAATGGACGTAGTCATGCGTCGGTCCAGTTACTATCTCTATAAGCAGATTGTTGCAAAGCCGCAATAGATCTACCGGTCGACCGTCGAGGCGGTGACGCCAAAACGATCATCGACCGGGCTTTGACGTCTCCCAGACGTGAAGCCTCCCTGTTTACTCTGCCGGGCCCTCGTAGGCCCGGCTTTTTTATGTGCACATCAACGAATTACGGCAAAGGCTCAGCAACTTAAGCCGCTTCACCGGCCCCATTAAGCACGCATAAGGCGAATTACCGGAACAGCCGATCACCCTCAGATTTTTCCAAATCCTTATATAGATGCGCGACATGCTCTGCGTAGCCGTTGTAGAGCAGGGTCGGCACGCGACCGGACTGGCCCAGAAGCTGCTCGGTGGCCTGGCTCCATCGCGGATGGTCCACCTTCGGGTTCACGTTCGCCCAGAACCCGTATTCCCTAGCTTGGGTCTTCTCCCAGAAACTAAGTGGCCGTTTCTCCGTGAAGGTGAACCGGACAATCGACTTGATCGACTTGAATCCGTATTTCCAGGGAACGGCCAAGCGCAGCGGTGCGCCATTCTGCTTGGGCATCGGCTTGCCGTAGAGACCCGTCGCGATAAACGCCAGATCGTTGGTCGCTTCCTCAATGCTGAGACCTTCGAGATAGGGCCAGGGATACCAGAATTGCTTAAGTCCCGGCATGGTCTTCTTGTCGGCCAGCGTTTCCATCTGTACGTATTTGGCCGAGCCCAGCGGTTTCGCGAAATCGACCAAGGCCTTGAACGGAAATCCGCTCCACGGCACCGCCATCGCCCAGGCCTCGACGCAACGAAAGCGATAGAGGCGCTCTTCGAGCGGCATTTGCTTCAGCAGCGTGTCGATATCGACGGTGAGTTCCTTTTCCACGGCGCCGTCGATCTTGACCGTCCAGGGACGGATGACCAGTTCCTGCGCCGCCGCCGAGATTTTCTTGTGGCTGCCGAACTCGTAAAAATTGTTGTAGGTGGTCGCGTATTTCTCTTCGGTCAGGTCGCGGTCGAGTGTGTATTTCTCGTTGCGTTTGACCGGGTACAGGGACGCGGATGGATCGCCGCCGGTCGACGCCAACGCGGGTAATGCCATCCCGCCGCCGGCGAGGAGAACGGAGCCAACCCCCATCGATTTGACCAATTCGCGCCGTTGCCGAAACACGGTTTCATCCGTGGCGGCGGATTCGGGCAGCTCCCACCCTTTTCTGACTCGAAGAAGCATCGCGGCATCCTCTCTCTATTCGATCCGAACGACATCCTACGGATTATTCGTCAAAAGCGAATAAACGTGTTTGTGATCGCCGGAAAATAGCGGGTTTAACCGTGTCGGGCACCCTCAACCGAACAGCACGTCCAACTGCATCATCACCACGAACCCGATCATTAAGCCGCCCGTGGCTTGGGCCGCGTGGCCCTTGCGATGTGTTTCGGGGATGATTTCGTTCGAGATCACGAACAGCATGGCACCAGCCGCAAAGGTCAGCCCGAAGGGCAGCAACGGCGCGGCGAGCGTCACCGCACCCGCCCCAACGAGACCGCCGAGGGCTTCGAGCAAACCGGTCGCCGCCGCGATCAGCAACGCACGGGCCGGCGTATACCCGACCGACAACAACGCAACCGCCACGGCAAGCCCTTCCGGCATATTCTGCAGACCGATGCCGAGCGCCAGCGACAGACCATTCGCGACGTCCCCGCCACCGAATCCCACGCCGACCGCCAATCCTTCCGGAAAATTGTGGAGCGCGATCGCAAAGACAAAGAGCCAAAGCCGGCGAAGCTGCGCGCTATCCGAACCGTCGCGGCCGGTCACGAAATGCTCGTGCGGCACCACGGCATGCAGTGCGGCAACCGCCAAGCCGCCGACGAGTATCCCCGCCGCCGCGGCCATCGCCGACCACGCAGCGCTGCCATACACGACCGTGCCGTGATCCAGTCCCGGCAAGACGAGCGAGAAGGCCGTCGCCGCCAGCATCACGCCGGCCGCGAATCCCAGCAGCGCATTCTGCGACTTGGGGCCAAGACGACCACCGAACAGAACCGGCAAGGCGCCGACTCCTGTCAGCAGCCCGGCGAAAATTCCGGCCACCGTTCCTTGCACGACTGTTGGCCATGCCGCGACCAGCCGCACCAGTTCTTCGATCATGTCCCTTGGTCCCCTTGGTCGAAGGGCCGGCCAGCCGTCACCGGCTGTCCGGCCCTGCCGTTTATGCCGCCAGCATGCTGCGCAGCATCCAGGCGTTCTTCTCGTGGACCTGCATGCGTTGCGTCAGCAGGTCCGCGGTCGGCTCGTCATTCGCGGCCTCGACCGTGGGGAAGACCGATCGGGCCGTGCGGACCACCGCCTCCTGGCCGGACACCAGGTCCCGGATCATGTCGTCCGCCGATAGCCGCCCTTCCTTCTCATCGATAGATGACAGGGCGGCGAAGGCCTTGTAGCTGCCGGGGGCCGGCTCGCCGAGCGCCCGGATGCGTTCCGCCACTTCGTCCACCGCCAGCGCCAGTTCGGTGTATTGGGTCTCGAACATGGTGTGCAGCGTGTTGAACTGCGGGCCTTCGACATTCCAGTGGTAGTTATGCGTCTTCAGGTAGAGCGTGTAGCTATCGGCCAGCAACCGCGACAATCCCGCAGCGATTTCCTTCCGATCCGTGTCGTTGATTCCGATGTTGATATCCATCGCCGTACTCTCCTCTCCTACCAACATTGTAGGATGCCATGTTGCAAATTAGAATAATTCTAATATATGCATTCCGCCCTTATGTTCAAGAGTGATGCGTGGATTTTCTGCACGCTCGCAGGGGATAAAAATGAAGCCGCTTCAATACCTTACATGCAGCGGTTTCAAAAGCGATGTATTGGGTCGAGTCTCAGGACCTGAAGTCGACCGACACGATGCCCAGCGGGCCGAAATCGGCCGACATCGTGCTACCGACAGGGGCCGGGATCGGCCCGGTCGCCGCACCGGCGGTGACCCATTGGCCGGCCTTCAATTCGTACCCCCGCCCGGCCAAATGGTTGGCGAGCCAGGCAAGCGAGTTCACGGGATTGCCGAGGACATTCGCGCCATTGCTGGCCGCGACCTCCTCGCCATCGACAAGATGCCGGACACCGCAATTCGGAAGGTCGAGACTCCGCCAATCGGTCACCGCGTCGCCGTAGACGAAGCTGTAGTTACCGGCGTGATCGGCGACCGTGCCGCGCACGCCGAGGGACGGGCGATTCGCGATGCGCAACCCGACGACCTCGACCGCCGGATACACCGCCTCGATCGCATCCGCGACGGTTTCCACGGTATAGGGTGCACCGGATGCCGGAATATCGGCGGCCAGCTTGAATGCGAATTCGCACTCGAACCCACCGACGGTATTGGCCCCGCCTTCGATGGTTTGCGAATTGGCGACGATGTGCTCCGCGAAAAGCGGCCCCGCCGCCGGTTCGGTCGCATCGGCGCGCGCCATCGCCTCGTCGTTGGTGAGCGCCACCTTCCATCCGCCCAACGAAAGGTCGGTGCGCGCCATGATCGCGTCCTGGATGGCGTAGGCGTCCACCAGCGTCGCCGGCTCCAATTCCGCCGGCAGCGCATCCATCTTGTTTTCTTCCCGGCGCGCGGCGATCAGGAGATCCGCCGCCTTATCCGCATTGCTCATAGCCTGCTCCTTTTTCTGTTCTGCTAGGCGGTACAGTCGAGGCGGCACTGACCCAGCGGCCCGAAATCGGCGACCAAGCTGCAGGTTCGGGCCACCGGTTGCATGCCGGTGCAGGTACCGGTCGTGAGGATCTGCCCGGCCGAAACCCCGCCGCCGCGCGACGACCGCTTGTTGACCAGCCAGGTCAGCGAGGTCACCGGGTTCCCCATCACGGCTTCGCCGGTGCCCGTGGCGATTTCCTTCCCGTCCACGCTGAAGGTTACCTGTTGGCCCAGCAGGTCGAAATCCCGCCAATCGCTCAACCCGTCGCCATAGGCGAAGGCGAAGTTCGCGCAGTGATCTGCGATCAGGACCGAGGCGCCGATATCGAACCCGCCGTCGACCCGGCTGTGGGCGATCTCGATCGCGGGATGCAGCGAGGCAACCGCGTCGGTCACTTCGTCTTCAGAATAGGCCGTATCGCGAGCCGGCAAGTCGCGCGCCATCGTGAATGCGTATTCGCTTTCGATCAGCCGCGCGCAGTTGTCGGGCGTGGCGACCGACTCGCCGCTGTGAAAGACCCAGGAGCCGAACAACGGCCCCATCGCCGGTTCCGGCGTCTTCATCTTTTCCATCGCCGCATCGTTCGTGAAGGCGGCCTTCCATCCGACGATCTTCTCGCCATACCGCTCCATGACCGCATCGAGCACGGCGTAGGACTCGTCCAGGGACGACGGCGTATCGGACAGAGTCACGATGGACCCGGCGCGGCGGGCCTCGATCAGGCTGTCCGCAAGCGCATTTCGGTCGGTCATATATGGTATCTCCTTGTCGAATACAGGATGGCAACGGATTGGCGCCATCATAGAAAGAACGGGCTGCCGGTTACCGGCACGCCCGTTCCTATACTACGCCCGAAGGCAGGCGGCTATTGGGTCGCTTCCTTTCTTTCCGAAACGATGATTTCGGCGTCGCGGCCCGTCAGCTCCGCCAAATGATCGAAGGACCATTCGAAGGTGCCGACGCCGAGCGTCAGCGACCGCAGGTCAACGATCAGGTCATGCAGCTCGGATTGCGGCATATGCGCCTGAACCTCGTCCCAGCCTTTCCAGCCATCCTTGGTGTCGAAGCCGAGGATTTGGCCACGCCGCTTGCTGATCACGCTCTGCGCCTGACCGGTGTACTCGCTCGGCACGGAAATCGTGACCGACGCCACCGGCTCCAGCAGGACGGGATTGCATTGCGGCAGCGCATCCTTCATCGCCAAGATGCCGGCCCGGCGGAACGCCATGTCCGACGAATCCACCGCATGATGCTGCCCGTCATACAGCGTGACGGAGAGATCGATCACCGGAAAGCCCAGCGGCCCCTCGCTCATGTATTCCTTCACGCCGTGCTCGACGGCCGGAATATACTGCCGCGGCACCACGCCGCCGGTGATCTTGTCGACGAATTCGAACCCTTGGCCGCGCGGCATCGGCTTGATCTCCAGATGCACGTCGCCGAACTCGCCATGCCCGCCGGACTGTTTCTTGTGCCGGGCATGTTGTTGGATCGTCTTCCGGATCGTCTCCTTATAGGGGACGCGCGGGCGCGCCGTGGTGATGCCGACATTGTAGCGGTTGCGCAGTTTCTCGCCGGTCACCTGGAGATGGATATCACCCTGGCCCCACAAAACCAGTTCGTGGGTGTCGTCGTTATGCTCCGCCGATACCGACGGATCTTCTTCGATGATGCGCGCGATGCCGGTCGACAGCTTGACCTCGTCTTCGCGCTTCTCGGCGGCGATCGCCATCGAATAGACCGGCGGGATCGTGTCGAACCAGGGCAAGGAATCGGCGGCGATACCGGATTCGGTCAACACGTCGCCGGTATGGACGTCTTCGAGCCGGCCAAGACCCACAACGTCGCCCAAACCGGCACGGTCGATCTTGTTCAGCGTGTGCCCCATGATTTGCGACAAGCCGCTCACCCGGTGCTCGCCGAAGGAGTCGCCGTCCCGAACCTCACCGCGCCACACGCGGGCGACCGACAGCTTGCCTGTATGCGGCAGATGATATGTCTTGAAGACCTGCAGCAGCGGACTGCCGTCCGCGCCGCCAAGGCGCTCCAACGTGGCCTCGGGCGGCGGCGCCTCGTGCCGCAAAGCCTTCAGAAGCCGGCGCACGCCGTTATCCAACTCGGCCGCGCCCAGGAAGACCGGCACGACACGGTCGGCCTGCAGCTCGCGCGTCAGGTATTCGTAGATTTCGTCTTTCGGCGGCACGACGTCTTCGAGCAGCTGCTCCAGCAGCGTGTCGTCGAAATCGGCCAGCGTTTCGAGCAGTTCTTGGCGGGCTTCCTCGTTCCGGTCCTTCACGGTGTCCGGCAGCTCGATCAGCGAGGATTTCTCGCCGGGCTTATATTCGTAGGCGCGCTCCGAGACCAGATCCACGTAACCCGTGATGTCGTCGCCGTCACGGATCGGGACATGGCGCAGCGCCAGCGGCCGTTCGGAGACGCTCTGCATTGCTTCGAGCAATTCACCAACACGGTCGTTCGAATGGTCCATCTTGTTGATGAACACCATATGCGGAATTTGGTGCTTATCCAGGAAGTGGAAAAGCGGCCCCAGCGTCAGCGCCCGGCTCACCTCGGGTTCGCAGACGACGACCGCCACATCCGCCACCATGAGGGCGGAATAGGTGTCCTGCGCAAATTCGACCGAGCCGGGACAGTCGAGGAAATGCCACTGCTCGCCGAGGAACTCGGCCGAGGCGGCGGATATCTCTGTGCTCATGTTGCGTGCGCGCGCCTCTTCGGAGGCGTCGCCGACCGTGTTCCCTTCCTTGATGCTGCCCTTGCGGTGCGTCGCGCCAGTGGCGAACAGCATAGATTCCAGAAGTGTGGTCTTCCCACTGAGGTATGGTCCGACAAGTGCCGCGCAGCGGGGTGCAGATGGTGTGCGCCCTGACATAAAAACCTCCTTCCCGAATTGTTATTGTGCCGTCCCATTATGTGGAACGTCTTTTAGACCTGGGAATATGGTTTCAATCCAGGCGCTCCGATGCAAGGAAAAAGCGGCAGACGGACCGGCTGTTCAACCGTCCTTGTAGGGCTTCAGCGTCGCGTACAATACGTCGTGAACCGGCGTCGGCACGCCCGCGAGACGGCCCAGGCGAGTCACCGCTCCGGAAAGATGGTCCAATTCCATACGCTTACCGGCATTCAGGTCGTGCAGCATCGAGGCCACCATATCGTGCGGCCAGCCGTCGACCACCGCGAGCTGCCGGTCGACCGCATCGTCCGGGAGGACTACGCCTCTTGCCCGCCCGACGGCGGCCGCCTCGGCGATCGCATTGCGGAACAAGGCCCTTGTGTCCGGGTCGGCGCGGAGCGGCCCGATCGGCTTGCGGGTCGCCGTGGTCACGCCGCTCAGGGCGGCCAAGACGATGAATTTCATCCATATTTCGGTCAGCACCGCATCGGAGAACACGACATCCAGACCTGCGGCCTTACAAGCGGCCTCCAGCGCGAGCCCGCGCTCCGACCGGCTGCCGTCCAACTCGCCGAAAATCACCCGTGCGAAGGTGCCGGTCTGGCGGACCAGACCCGGCTCCGCGATGACGGCGGCGATATAGACGGTGCCGCCCATGACTTTTTCGGGACCGAGGATACCGCCGATTATGTCCTCGGTTTCGACGCCATTCTGCAAGGCCACGATAGTGGTGTCCGGACCGACCATCGGCCGGCAGGCTTCCGCGACCGCCTCGGTGTCGAACAGCTTGACCGCAAACAGAAGATAGTCGACGGGCCCGACCGAGGCCGGGTCATCCGTCGCCTGCGCGGGATGCAGGGTGAGGTCGCCGTTCGGGCTGTCGAGCCGCAACCCGGTTTCGCGGATCGCATCCAGATGCGCGCCCCGCGCGATGAAGGTCACGTCCTCGCCGGCGGCGGCAAGTCGCGCGCCCACATAGCCGCCGACCGCTCCCGCGCCGAATACGCCGATCCGCATGACGGCCCTCCCTTCCGGCTTAGGTCAGTGCGGCGCATGCCCGCTGGATGCGCATGCAGGCGTCTTCGAGCGTTTCCGTCGCCGTGGCGTAGGAGATGCGCATATAGGGCGACAAGCCGAACGCCTCGCCATGCACCGCCGCGACGCCTTCCGACTCCAGAAGGTAGGTCACGAAATCCTCGTCGGTCTCGATGACCTTGCCGTCGGGCGTCTTCTTGCCCATGCAACCTGCCAGCGACGGGTAGACGTAGAACGCGCCTTCCGGCGTCGCACAGCTGATGCCGTTCGCCTGGTTCAGCATGGAGACGACAAGGTCGCGCCGCTCCTTGAAGACCTTCACATTCTCGGCGATGAAGCTCTGATCGCCATCCAACGCATCGACAGCGGCCCATTGGCTGATCGTCGAGGTGCTGCTGCAGTTCTGCGACTGGATGTTGTTGATGCCCTTGATCAGCTCGGCCGGTCCGCCCGCATAACCGACGCGCCAACCGGTCATGCAATAGGCCTTCGACAGACCGTTCATCGTCAGCGTGCGGTCCTTAAGACCCGGCTCGACCTCGGCGATCGTGTGAAACTTGAAGTCGTCGTAGATGATGTGCTCGTAGATGTCGTCGGCGAAGATCAGCACCCGCGGATGCTTCATCAGCACGTCGGCCAACGCCTTCAAGTCGTCGTAGCTATAGGCCGATCCGGTCGGGTTGCTCGGCGAGTTGAGCACGAACCATTTCGATTTCGGCGTGATCGCGGCTTCGAGCTGTTCCGGAGTGATCTTGAAGTTGTTCGATTCCGGTCCTTCGACGATCACCGGCGTGCCTTCGGCCAGCACGGCGATGTCCGTGTAACTCACCCAATAGGGCGCGGGGACGATCACCTCGTCGCCCGGATCGACCGTCGCCATCATCGCGTTGTAGATGATCTGCTTGCCGCCGACGCCGATGCAGATCTGGTCCGGCGTGTAGTCGAGGTTGTTCTCGCGCTTGAACTTGCGGCAGACGGCCTCGCGCAGTTCGAAGATGCCCGCGGGCGGCGCATATTTCGTCTCGCCCCGATTCATCGCGCTAACGGCGGCTTCGACCACGAAATCCGGCGTCGGGAAATCGGGCTCCCCTGCGCCGAGGCCGATGACATCCTCGCCGGCGCGCTGCATATCCTGCGCTTTTGCGGTTACGGCCATGGTGGGAGACGGCTTGATGCGGCCAAGTCGCGCTGCAAGGACGGACATGTTCGAACCCCTTATTTGAACGTAGAATTAACCAGTGAAGGTGCGAACACTACGCCCATGCCTACGGCGATTCAACACTGAAACCCACGGGTCCGGCGGCAAATGACGCCCGTGCCGCCCGGTGATATGCTGCGTTCGACGACCACGCCCCGGAGAGTCCCGACGATGCCTAAATCGCTTACCGCAGACCAAGTAAGGCGCTACCACGAAGACGGCTTCCATTTCCCCGTTTCGGTGCTGTCCGAAACCGAGGCCGCCGAATGCCGACGCAAGCTCGAAGCCTTCGAGGCGAGCCAGGGCGGTGCGATCACCGGCCGGAAACAACAGAAACTCTATTTGCTGCTGACCTGGATAAACGATCTGGTCCGGCACCCGAAAATCCTGGATGCGGTCGAGGACGTGCTCGGCCCGGACATTCTGTGCTGGCAATCCTCCTTCTTCACCAAGGAACCAGACAAGAAAGGCTTCGTGTCCTGGCATCAGGACGCGACCTATTGGGGTCTCAGTTCGCCGGACGTGTGCACCGCCTGGCTGGCCTTCTCGCCGGCCACGCTGGAAAGCGGCGCGATGAAGGTCGCGCCCGGCACGCATAAGCTCGATCAACTGCCGCACAAGGACACCTTCGATCCGGACAACCTGTTGACCCGCGGACAGGAACTCGGCGTCGACGTCGACGAGGGCACCGCCGTCGACATGGTCCTCAAGGCCGGTGAGATGTCACTGCACCATGTGATGCTCGCGCATGCGTCCTCACCGAACATGGGCGACGACCGCCGCATCGGATACGCGATCCGCTATATCGCGCCGCATGTCCGGCAGATCACGGGTGTGCCGGACAGCGCCATGCTGGTGCGCGGCGAAGACCGCTACAACAACTTCGAGGCGGAGACGCCGCCGGCCGCCGACCTGCACCCGGACGCCGTCGCGCTGCACGACCGCATCACGGCGACGCGCGAAGGCTTCATCTATCAGGGAACCGATAAAGGCGCACACCGGGGAAGCGGAGGCGTCGTCGTAGACTCCTGACGGCACCCCGCCGATGACCCTCACCGTCACCGCGCTCCTTCTGCTCGCGGCCCTGGTCCACGCATCCTGGAATGCCTTCATCAAGGGCGCCCGAGACCCGGTCGCCATGGCCTCGCTGATCTATGGGTCCGAAGCGCTGTTGATGGTTCCGGCGCTGTTCTTCGTCCCTCCGCCGCCGCAATCGATTTGGCTGCTGCTCGCGGTGCATGTGGTCCTGCACATCATCTACAAGATCGCGATGGTCGCGATGTACATCCATGGCGAGTTGAGCCAGGTATACCCGGTCACGCGCGGGGTCGCGCCGTTGCTCGTCACCCTGCTCGCCATCCCCGCCGCCGGAGAGATCCCCGGCGGCGCAACCGTCATCGGCATCCTGTTGATCTGCGCCGGCCTGCTGAGCTTCGCCTTGGAACGCAGCAAGGTCGCCGGCGCGGGCCTACGGCCATTATTGCTGGCGGGGATCGCGGGCGTCGTGCTTAGCGCCTACACGGTCGTCGACGGACTCGCCGTGCGCATTCCCGAAGCGGCGCTCAGTTACGTGGTCTGGATGTTCGTGCTCGACGGGTTCACCATGCTGGTGATCGCCCGCGTCTGGCGCGGCGAACGCATCTACACCGCGATGCGCGACCGGTGGAAGACCGGCGTCGCGCTCGGCATTATCAGCGCGGTGAACTTCTGCATCGTGTTGTGGGCGCTCAGCTTCGCGGCAATGGGACCGGTCGCCGCCTTGCGTGAAACAAGCGTGGTATTCGCCGCGATCATCGGCACTCTTTTCATGAAGGAAGCCTTCGGTCCGCGGCGCATCATCGCCGCGATCGGCATCGTCGTCGGCATCGTCTTCATGAACCTGTGAGTCACGCGTCCCCGCGGCGCGCGCCAAAAACTCGCCGTATTTCTTCCAAACATCGCCCCTAACTCGCCCAAGCTTCGCCCGCTTGCCTGGATTTGCTGGACGCTGTCGGAAAGGCACACCGACGGAGAGAAGAGACAGCAGGAGACAGGGAAGATGAGTAGATTTGGCGGGCGGCCGCTTACCGTAACGCCATCGGGTCCGAAACGGACCCGGTCCAGCAAATTCATTCAAGAGTTTTCGATACTCATTATCAGCGCATTGATTTTCGTCGGCACGGGCATCGTCGCATTGTCGGCCGATGCGGCGCCCGTCGCCGGGCCGACCGAACGCGGCAAGTCCGACGGCGGATTGTACTTGCGCACGCCGAACACATCGGGTCTCGGCGCAGCCGCGCCCGTACTCGACGCGAACGTCACGATCGACATCAACGGAATCGTCGCCCGCGTCAACGTCGCCCAGCGTTTCAAGAATCCCGGCAAGGAATGGGTGGAAGGCGTCTATGTCTTCCCGATGTCCCGCAAGGGCGCGGTCGACCGCATGCTGATGCGGATCGGCGACCGGATCATCGAAGGCAAGATCGACGAACGCAAGGCCGCCAAGAAACGCTACGACGCAGCGAAACGCAGCGGCCGCAAGGCGAGCCTCGTCGAGCAGGAACGCCCGAACCTCTTCACCGTTTCCATCGCGAATATTCCGCCCGGCGAAACCATTACCGTCGAGATGTCGTATCAACAGCCGGTGACAGTCGTCGACGGCTTGTACTCGCTGCGCTTCCCGATGGTCGTCAATCCGCGCTACATCCCGAAGGGACCGCACATCGCGGGCGTCGGCGGGATCGGGTGGGGCGTCAACACGCGCACCGTCCCCGACGCGGAACGGATCACCCCGCCGATGCGCCATCCGATCCTGGGCAAGGGGAACCCGGCGCTGGTCACCGTCGACTTGAAGCCCGGCCTCTCAGTCGCCGCACTGCGCAGTCTCTACCACGAGGTGCAGGTCGCCGACGCCGGCGATAACAGTTTCCAGGTCGTTCTGCGCAATGGCCCGGTTCCCGCCGACCGCGACTTCGTTCTCGAATGGCGGCCCGACCCGGGCAACGCCCCGCGTGCAACACTGTTCAAGGAAGATCATGACGGCGAGACCTATGTACTCGCCATGGTCATCCCGCCGGCCGGCGAAGCAAAGAAGGACGAGGTCCGGCTGCCGCGCGAAGCGGTGTTCATCATCGACACGTCGGGGTCGATGCATGGCCAGTCGATCGAGCAAGCCAAGAAGGCGCTCCTGTTCGCGCTCGACCGGCTGCAGCCCAGCGACAGCTTCAACATCATCGGATTCGCCAGCGCGCCGACCCCGGTATTCGCCAAACCGCAACCGGTCTCCGCGCAATCACTGGCAACGGCACGCCTCTTCGTCCGCGGGTTGACGGCGGATGGCGGCACCGAAATGCGCCGCGCACTCGACCTCGCGCTCGATGACCGCATCGATACCAGCCGGCTGCGGCAGATCGTGCTCATGACCGACGGCAGCGTCGGCAACGAAGCGCAACTGTTCCGGTTGATCCGGCAGGGTATCGGCGATTCCCGGCTGTTCACGATCGGCATCGGCAGCGCGCCGAACGCCCACTTCATGAACAAGGCGGCGCGGTTCGGCCGCGGCACCTTCACCTTCATCGGCAAGACCAGCGAGGTCACCGATAAGATGACCCGTCTGTTCAAGAAACTGGGCAACCCGGTGCTGACCGACATTGCGGTCGATTTCCCCGACCACACGACCACCGATGTGCAGCCGGAACGCGTGCCCGACCTTTACCGCGGCGATCCGGTCATCGTCAGCGCACGGTTGCCACAGGGCGGCGGCGACATCACCATCGCCGGCCGCCTCGCCGGGCGGGAATGGTCGACGAAGCTGGCCCTCACCGACGCACTCGACGGAAAAGGCATCGCCAAGCTCTGGGCCAAGCGGAAGACCGAGGCGCTGATGGACGAGTTACAGGAAGGCGTCGACCCGATGGCCGTGCGGCAGGCGGTCCTGAACGTAGCGCTACCGCATCAGATCATGAGCCGCTACACCAGTCTGGTGGCGGTGGATAAGCAGATCAGCCGACCGTCGACCGAAGGCATGAGCCGCCATGCGGTGCCCACCAATCCACCCGCGGGCTGGACGCCGCCGCAGGCCGCCGGCAAGTCCCTGCCCCAACGGACCCAGGGCAAGGCAACCTTGCGGACACTGGCCCAATCGACCGCGGCCGCAGGAAAGGCCGCGCCCGCAAGCACGGTCCACCAGCCGGGCCAACCCGGCGTGATGATCAGACTGCACACCCGCACGGCAACGCCCGCCGGTCAGCATCTGCTGATCGGGCTGCTGCTGGTGTGCCTAGCGCTCGCTGTCTGGTTCGTCCGCCGGCGCACCGCGCAATGACCTCCCGCGGTGCGTGCGCCCTCGCCGTCCTGCTGCTCGCCTTCGGCGGGTGGCAGGTCGGCGAGGCCGCCTGGATCCACGCCAAGGCCAGCTTGGCACAGGTTCTCATCAAGCGCGCCTGGGCCGACACCCAGAACGGCGCGGACCGCAGCAAGCCCTGGTCCTGGGCCGACACCTGGCCGGTGGCCCAGATCGCGGTGCCGCGCCTGCAGGTCGATCAGATTGTCCTGGCGGGGGCCAGCGGCCGCACGCTAGCGTTCGGCCCCGGCCATATGGACGGAACCGCGGAACCCGGCGGCGATGGAGTCTCGGTCATCAGCGGCCATCGCGACACGCATTTCCGGTTCCTGCAGGACCTCAAGTCCGGCGACGCCATGACGGTCACCGATCGGTCGGGCGCACGCCGGACCTTCCGCATCACCAAGACGCAGGTGGTGGACTCCGACGCCAGCGGACTGCGGGTCGGGACGGACGATTCCTGGCTCGCGCTGGTGACCTGCTATCCGTTCGACGCAGTCGATCCCGGCGGGCCGCTACGCTATGTGGTCTACGCCGAGTCGGAGGCTACGCCCGGCGCGCCGATCCCGTCGCCGTCGCCAAATAGAGTCCGGCCGCTATGAACGCGATGCCGACCAGATGGAACAGCGCCAAGCGCTCGCCCAAGAACAGGACGGCCAGGATCGTCGCGAAGACCGGAACCAGGTGGTTGCATAGACCCGCACGGTTCGGTCCCACGATATCCACCGCCATGTTGAAGAAGAGGAGCGCCAATGCTGTCGGGAACAGACCGAGATAAACCGCCACGCCGGCAGCCTCCCACGTGGCGGGGTAGGCAAAACCGACGGCGCTTTCCCATATGTAGAAAGGGATCAACACCACCATCGCGACCGCCAGCAAGACGCTGAGAAAGACGTAAGGATCGAGTTCGGGCGGCCGCAGCTTTACGACCACCGTATACAGCGACCAGCAGACCATCCCGCCGAGCATCCACAGGTCGCCCTGCCGGAATGCCAAATCGGCGAGAACCGACAGGTCTCCCCCGGTCAGTATCGCGATGACCCCGACAAACGAAACCGCGATCCCCGCGGCCTGCCGTCCCGTCAATCCCATGCGCAAGATCATCAGGGCGAAGATCGGCACGACCACCGGCGTCAGCGACATCATGATCGACCCGTTGACCGCCGTGGTGTCGTGCAGCGCCCAATAGGTCATGGCGTTGAACACCGCGGTGCCGATCACGCCCGCGGCGAAGATGACGACCCAGCACTCCCGGATGAGCCGCCATTGGTCGATCAGACCCTTGGCGGTGAACGGCAGCACCATCGCGAAGGCGGTCGCGTTGCGCCAGAAGGCGAGGCCGATCGGCGGCATGTCTTCGTGCACCGCGCGCCCGACCACCACGTTGCTGCCCCAGGACAGCGCGCAGGCCAGCAACAACACTATCGCGAGACCGATTCTTTCGGGAGGTTTCGGCATGGGCGCATCCCTATAGCCCGGACCGGACCGACGTAAAAGCGGTTTCCATGAACGAGTTGTGATTTGCTAACCGGATTTCGCGCCGCCATACTTGTTACACTTCTCCTGTACGCCTCACATCACGGTACATTCCATGGCACGGCTTGAAGACATCCCGCTCGGCGAGCGCAAGATGATGGAAGAACTCGATTGCTCCGGCTTCGAGGACCGGCGGCCCTGGGTCACCGGCAGGCCGCTCAACGAACGCCGGGTCGCGCTGATCTCGACGGCGGCGCTGAATTTGCGCAGCGACGCGGTATTCCAGCGCAACGCTACCGATTTCCGCGTTATCCCCGGCGACGTGGACCCGGGCGACGTCGTCATGAGCCATGTCTCGGTCAACTTCGACCGCACCGGCTTCCAGCAGGACCTCAATGTCTGCTTCCCGCTGCAACGGCTGCACGAGCTGGCCGACGAAGGCGTGATCGGGTCGGTTTCGAACTTCCATTTCTCGGTCTCGGGCGCACCGCATCCCAGTGACCTGGAGGACTCGGCCCGCGCCATCGCGCAGACGATGAAGGCGGACGCGGTCGACACCGTCCTGCTGGTCCCCATATGACCGAAATGTACGCGCGCCGTTGGCGGGCTTGCCGTAATTTTCGAAGAGGAAGGGCTGGCGACGACGCAGATCAGCCTGATCCGCATCCACACCGAACGGACCAACCCGCCGCGCGCGTTGTGGGTTCCGTATGAATTGGGCCGCCCGATCGGCGTGCCGAACGATGCAGAGTTCCAGAAGGAGGTGATCAAGGCCGCCTTCGAGCTGCTCGACGCGGAGTCCGGCCCGGTGCTGGTGGATTATCCCGTGGAGATTCCCGAGGATGCCACTGCACTGGATGAGGACGCGATGACCGGCATGGCCTGCCCGATCGACCTGCCGGCGCTGCCCGACGAGACCGCGCCGACCAGCGAGATCGGCAAGGCCTTGATGACCGAGATTGCCTCGCTGGCGCCCTGGTACGACCTCGCGGTGACGACGCGCGGCCGGACTACGGTCGGCCCCAGCGGCCTGTCCATCGACGACGCCGCCAAATATGTCGCGAATTTCCTGGACGACCAGGACACGCCCTGCCCGCGCGACGACATGCCGGTCGGCCGCGTGCTGAAACTCGCCTACGAGGACCTCAAGGCGTATTACGGCGAAGCGATCACGGCGCAGCCCGGCTATTCGACCAGCAAGCAGGTCGAGGATTGGCTGTTCAACGAGACGGTGTTCGGCAAGGCGCTGTGGCGGCTGCGGACGCTCTGCCTCGAGAACGAGGACGAGTATTTCCACTATCTCGGCACCAACTCAATCGTCCCCGACCGGCAGATCAACCCGCCGGCCTGAACGATCATCACACGCGGGCATGTTCGCCATGCCCGTCGCCCTCTATAACAGTCGCATCCCCAGACCAGGAGCGAGACTGTTATGACATCCACCATCCTTCCCGCCGATGGGCTCGCGATTTTCGTCAAGGCCGAGTGCGAGACCTGTGCGATGGTTGCCCCTTTGATCGGCGAACTTGCGCGGTCGGGTCCCGATATCGCGGTGATCACCCAGGATGACCCGGCCTTCCCGCCGAATGTCGACGCGGTGCATGACAATACGCTCGAGCATTCCTTTCACGCCGGTATCGAGATCGTCCCGACGCTCATTCGCTTCAAAGACGGCGTCGAAACCGGGCGCACCTTCGGATGGCATCGCGAGGAGTGGCAGGACCTGACCGGACAAGCTGACCTCGGGACCGACCTGCCGGACTCACGGCCCGGCTGCGGCTCGCGGACGCATGACGTGGGTGCGTATGAAACGCTGACCGCCCGGTTCGGCGATACCGGCATCGGCGCGCGCGAGATCACGCTCGGCGAATGGGACGACGAGATCGAAGCCTGCTTCGACCGGGGCTGGTCCGACGGGCTGCCGGTGGTTCCGCCGACCGACGCCCGCGTCTTGCGTATGCTGAGCGGCACCACCCGTAAGCCCGGCGAAGTGGTCGGCGACGTGCCGCCGAACCTGCTGCCCATCACGGTCGAGAAGGTCGCGATCAACGCGGTGATGGCCGGCTGCCGTCCAGAATACATGCCGGTCGTGCTGACCGCTCTCGAAGCCGCGCTCGACCCCTATGCGACGATGCACGGCGTGCTGTGCACCACCTGCTTCTCGTCGCCGATCCTGATCGTCAACGGCCCGATCGCCCGCAAGATCGGGATGAATTCCGGCATGAACTGCCTCGGCCAAGGCAATCGCGCCAACGCCACCATCGGGCGGGCGTTGCAGCTCATCATCCGGAACTTCGGCGGCGGCGTGCCCGGCGAGATGGACCGCGCCGTACTCGGCGGCCCCGGCAAATACACCTTCTGCTTCGCGGAGAAAGAAGACGACCCCACCTGGACGCCGCTCAACGTGGCGCGCGGCCATGCGCCGGGCACGAATACGGTCACCCTGTTCCAGGGGGACGGCATCCAGGGGTTCGTCGACCAGCGGTCGCGCACGCCGGAAGCGCTGATCCAATCGCTCTCGCGCTCGCTGATGGCGGTCGGAAACTGGAAGCTCTGCGAGTTCACCAACGCGATGCTGGTGTTGTCGCCGGAACACTATGCCACCTTCCGCGACGCCGGATGGAACCGCGAACAAATCACCGGTGCGTTGCACGATGCGCTGCGCCGCCCCGGCGCGGACGTCATACAAGGCGCCCACGGAATCGGCGAAGGCGTCGACCCGAAACGGGCGGAGGAGCTGGTCGACAAGTTCTGGCCCGAAGGCCTGTTGATCGTTCAGGCAGGCGGGCAGGCCGGGTTGTTCTCGGCAATCTGCGCCGGTTGGACCGGCGGCCGGTTCCGGGACGATTCCAAGACGGTGACCAAGGAGATCGTGCTCTAACCGCGACGCGTTGTCATCGGGCCAAGGTGACAGGTTCCGCGCATGCCGGTACCGTAATTGGCATGTTCGGGCAGCGCATCAAACGCGTCGAGGACCCGGCGCTGTTGCGGGGCGCCGCGCGGTTCGCCGACGATATCCACTACCCCGACATGCTGCATGCCCATTTCGTGCGCAGCGCCTATGCACATGCCCGCCTTATATCGATCGATACGACGGCGGCGTGCGAGATGCCCGGCGTGCACGCGGTCTATACGCATGACGACCTCGCGCCGCATTGGGCGACGGACCATATCCCTGGCGAGATGCCGAATGCGGCAATCCGCCAGACCATCAAGCAGACGGTCCTGGCGCGCGACGAGGTCTGCCATGTGGGCGAAGCGGTCGCGATGATCGTCGCGGACAGTCGCGCCCTCGCCGAAGACGCCGCCGAGCATGTCGTCGTGGATTACGACCCGTTGCCCGCGGTGGTCGACCTGCCCGCCGCGCTTGCCGACGGATCGCCGACCGCCCGGACCGAATGCCCGGATAACATCGCCGCCCGCTTCGTCCAGGACTTCGGCGATACCGACGACGCCTTCGGCGCGGCGGCGCATGTCGTGACCGAGCGGTTCACCCTGCACAAGGGCGGCGGCCACCCGGTCGAATGCCGGGGCGTGGTCGCGCGATACGACCAAGCGGACAACGTGCTGACGGTATGGGATGGCACGCAGATGCCGCACCGGGCGCATGGCATTCTGGTCGACCTCCTGGGCTGCGCGGAGAGCGAGGTGCGGATCGTTCCACCCGATGTCGGCGGCGGGTTCGGCCCGAAATTCGTCTTCTATCCCGAAGAGGCGGCGGTCCCCTTGGCGGCCAAGCTGCTGCACCGGCCGGTCAAATGGATCGAGGACCGCCGCGAACATTTCACCGCGACGGTGCAGGAACGCGATCAGCTTTGGGCGATCGAGGCCGCCGTGGACGGCGACGGTCGGCTGCTCGGCATCCGCGGCCGGATGCTGCACGACCATGGGGCATTCACGCCCTACGGTATCGTCATCGCGCAGAACGCCGCGACCAACCTGTTGGGTCCCTATGTCCTGCCCGCCTGCCGGCTGGAAGTCGTCTCGGTGCTGACCAACCTGATCCCGGCGACGCCGACGCGCGGCGCCGGGCGACCGCAGGGAACCTACGCGATGGAGCGGCTGCTCGACCGCGTGGCGCAGGACCTCGACCTGGACCGGGCCGAAGTCCGCCGCCGGAATCTGATCGGCCCGGAGAAAATGCCCTATGCAACGCCGGTGCGTTCGCGCGACGGGGCGACGATGATCTACGACAGCGGCGACTATCCGGCGTGCCAAGCCAAACTGCTCTCGGCGGTCGGCTATGACGATTTCCCCGCGCGGCAAACAGCCGCCCAGGCCGACGGACGATATATCGGGCTCGGCATCGCCAACTATGTCGAAGGGACGGGGCGCGGACCGTTCGGGTCCGCGACGGTAACGGTCGGCGCATCGGGCAAGGTCGAAATCCGCACCGGTGCGACGGCGCAGGGCCAGGGCGTCAAGACGACACTCGCGCAGCTCTGCGCGGGCAGCCTCGGCGTCGCCCCGGCGGATGTCTCGGTCGTCGCGGGCGATACCGCAGCGGCACCGCTCGGTCTCGGCGCCTTCGCCAGCCGTCAGGCGGTCAACGCCGGCTCCTCGGTCCATCTCGCCGCACAGGAAGTACGGACAAAAACGTTGGAAGCCGCATCGCGCATCCTGGAAGCAGCGAAGGAAGACCTGGAACTCGCCGACGGTGCGGTGCGCGTGAAGGGCGTTTCCGGCCTATCGGTGTCCCTCGGCGATATCGCACGGGTGATGGGCGGCATGCCGGGCTACGCCATGCCGAGCGGGTTGCCGCCCGGCCTGTCGGCAACGGCGCATTTCGGCCCCGACGCCCTGACCTATTGCAACGGCAGCCACGCCGCCGTCGTCGAGATTGATATCGAGACCGGTCAGGTGTCGATCCTGCGCTATGTGGTGGTTCACGATTCCGGACGGCTTATCAATCCGATGCTGGTCGAGGGCCAGGTGCATGGCGGCGTCGCGCACGGCATCAGCTCGGCCTTCTATGAATGGATGAAATACGACGGGAACGGCCAGCCGCAGACCATGAATCTCGGCGAATACCTGATGCCGACGGCGCCGGAACTTCCGCGTATCGAAATCCATCACATGGAATCGCCGACGCCGCTTAATCCGCTGGGCGTCAAAGGTGCCGGCGAATGCGGCACCATCCCCGCCACCGCAGTGCTCGCCTCGGCGGTCGAGAACGCATTGTCACCCTTCGGCGCCCGCGTCGCCGACATCCCCATGACGCCGGAACGCATCCTCGCGCTGATCGAGGGGAACGGCTAGGACTCGCCCGCCGCGTTCTTCAGGTTTTCCTTCGGCGGGACGATGTCGGTGACCAGATCGCGAATCAGCCGCTTGTTCGACAATGGCGCGACCGTAACGGTCCCCGACCCCAACCGCGCAGTGCAGGCATATTCGGTCTTGCCGTCGACCTCGACCATGCACTCCTTGCAGGCATTCGCGTTGATGCAACTATACCGGACGGCCAGCGACGAGTCCGTGTGCGTCCGGACCCACATCAGCGCGTCGAGGACCGACATGCCCTCGCGATACGGCACCTGGAACTTTTCGAAGCGCGGCGTGTCGCCGGGACCGCCGCGCTGCACCCGGATCGTCGCCTGTTTCCCCGTCATTGCGCCGCCTCCAACGGAACCGGGGACACCTCGACCGATGCCACCGGCGACGGCGTCAGGTCGAGCGCGCAATCCCGCAATGATACGGTCTGGTTATGGTCATAAGCCGGCACTGTCTCGGGAAAGTCCTCGCGTTGATGCGCGCCGCGGCTTTCGCGCCGGTTCAACGCCGCGAGCGCCACCGACTCCGCCACCAGGAGCGACGCCCGCAGGCCGAACCAGTCCTGCACCGCCAGTGCGGATCGGCTGTCCGTTTGCGCCGCGATCTCAGGCAAGTCTTCCCGCTGCATCCGCCGCAGCCGGTCGAGCGCGGCGGTCAGCCCGTCCTCCGTGCGCAGGAGACCGACCTTCTCCCACATGAGATTTTGCAATTCGGCCAGCAATTCCCCGGCCGCCGCATTGGCCTTTTCCGGACTTTCACCTCCGAAACCGCGTAACCGGTCGAGCGCGAACGCGGCGTCGGCGTCGGACCAGGCCTGATCCATGCCGGAGACTTCCTCCGCAGCGAAACGGCCGGCCCGTTCGCCGAAAACCAATGCTTCGGGTATCGCGTTGCCGGACAGGCGGTTCGCGCCATTCGCACCGCCGACCGCTTCCCCAGCTGCGTAGAGCCCGGGCACCGTGGTCCGCATCGTCGTGTCCACCCGGATACCACCCATATGGTAATGGGCGATCGGCGCGACCTCGACGGCCCGCTCGGTCAGGTCGATCCCATTCGCCAACAGCCGGTCGATCACCGGGCCGAAGGCAGCGCGCAAGTCGGGCTCCGGTACATGCTGGAAGCTCAGATACGCACCGCCGCTGGGCGACCCGCGCCCCGCCTCCGCTTCCTTCATGATGGCGTAGCTGGCGACGTCGCGCGGCGCGGTATAGGTGCCGGAATCCGTCGCACCGTAGTTTTCGATGAACTCCTCTTGATTGCCGTTCAGCAGACGGCCGCCGAGCTTGTACCGGAACGGGTCCCACATGATCGGGTCCATGCCGACGAGACGCGGCGCGAGATGTCCGATCGGAAAGAACTGCACGAACTCCATGTCGACGAGATCGGCCCCCGCCCCCAACGCCAAGGCGAAGGCGTCGCCGCCCATGTTGGTCGAGGCGCTGTTGCGTTGATAGATCTTGGTCAAACCGCCGGCGGCCAGGATCACCGCCTTGGCGGCGATCGTCACCGGCGATCCGTCTTCGAGGCTGAACCCGACGGCGCCGGTTACCCGTCCGTCATGCACAACCAGATCAGTGATCGATAGGTCGCTGATCCGGGTGATGCCGTCGCTCCGCGCGACCTGCGCGCGCAGGGTCTTGGCCACCGCCGGGCCGGTATTCAGGAAATCGACATAGACGCAGCGCGGTATCCGGTGCCCCGGCGCGGTGACCTGCTTGATATGACCGTCCTCGCGCGCCCATCCGACCTTCCAGCCGTCCATCTCGCGGATGCGCAACGGTGATTCTTCGCACAACACCGCGGCCAACCGACCGTCGCAAAGCCCGCGCCCGGCCTCCAACGTATCGGCCAGATGATGCGTCCAGTGATCCGGCGCTTCCTCGCCGACCGCGGACGCGACGGTCATCTGCGCCATGATCGTCGCCCCGCCCCGGCCGATCAGGCTCTTGTCGACCAGAAGCACGCGAGCGCCCGTCTTCGCGGCGGCAACGGCGGCGTACATGCCAGCCCCGCCGGACCCGACAATCAGGACATCACTCGCGAGATGCACCAATGAACGGCCCTTTCCTTCTGGCAAATCGACGCCTTATCCCGCCTGCGCCAGGGCAGCGGGCTTGCTGACCACGTAGGTCTTGTCGTCGACATTGTAGTAATGCCGGACCGGCTTGTAGTTGCCGCCGACCACCGTCACAACATAGGTCCCCTCCGCGAGCGCGGTGAAACTGTGGATCTCGGTCGGCGGGACGACCATCGCGATCTCACCGGGCGCATACTCCCGGTCCTCGACCGTCTTCAGGTCCGCATGCCCCTCCACGGTGCCGTCGTCCACGCGTTCGTAGACGCAATGACGCACCCGCCCCTTGAAGACGACCAACGCCTCCCAGACACCGTGATCGTGTGGTGGGATGTATTTGCCGTTCGGGAACTCGTCGAGCGTGATGGAGAGCTGGCCGTCGTAGTAAAGATATTTGGAATTGTCGATGTGATTACCCGGCCGCTTGACGCCAAGCGTCAGCAGGTCGTCCCGCGCCAAAAGCGGCGACATCGCTTCGAGCAAACCGGCCCGCAGTTTGCCGTCGTCGCTCCCCGCATTCTCGATGACGCGAATGGCGGTCTGGGCGCAGTCCCGAATCGTCGCCTGCGTGTTCGTGTCGGCCATGGCCGCCTCCTCCGTGTCGACCGGCTAGTCTACTGAATCAGCCCGTAGAATTTGCCCGCATTCTCGCAGGTGATCTTATGCACCACGTCCGCCGGCAGATGCGCAAATTGCTCCTTGATGTATTTGTCGGAGTCCGGCCAGACGCCGTCACCATGCGGATAGTCCGACCCCCACATCAGCGATTCGACGCCGATGTCGTCGACCATCTTGGCCCCGATGGTGTCGTACTGGAAGGTCGCCTTGCACTGACGCCGCCAATAGTCACTCGGCTTCATCGTAAGGCCCAGGTCGTGGAAGCGGTCCTCCCACTCGAAGTCCATCCGGTCGAGCGCGTAGGGCAGCCAACCGATGCCGCTTTCGCCGAAGGCGACCCGCACGTTCGGATAACGCTTCAGAATCGCGCCGCCGATCACCGCGGCGACGATGTTGATCAGATTCATCTGGAAACCCGACACGATGGTGAAGATCGCGACGCGCTGGCTTTCCTTCGGCAGGTTTTCACGGACCTGCGGCGACATCACCGGGAAAGTATGGAAATGCAATGGCAGTTCGACTTCGTTAATCGCCTGCCAGATCGGCTCCCACATCGGGTGATACATCGGCGCCATGTCCCAGGAGCATGACAGCTCGATCCCGCGCAGGCCCAGGTCCTTGGCGCGATAGATTTCCTTCGCCGCTTCCTCGATGTCGCCGTAAGGCAGGCAGGCCAACCCGATCTGCCGGTCCGGATATTCCTTGCAGAAGTCGGCCAGCCAATCGTTGTAGATGCGGTACATCTCGTTGGCCGCCTCGTGATCGGCCAGCTTGGAGGCCGCGCCCAGGATGCCGTACATCACCTCGGCGTCGACCCCATCGCGCTCCATGTCCTTGATGCGGAGTTCCGGCGTCGACACGCGGCGTATGTCGTTCTTGCCGTCCTCGTACAGGTTCGTCGCGGCCATCAGGTCTGCGCGCGCATGGGCGCCCGGTATGTATTTCGCGCCCGACGGGCCGACCCCATTCTTCAATCCGAATGACGTGCCGTTCTTACAGGTCCAATAAGGCCCGTCGGGTCCGTCGGTGACGAAGGGCATCCGTTCCTTCATGGCGGGCGTCGCCTCGCTGACGAACAGGTCCGGTGGCATCCAGCAGAGATCGATGTGGCAGTCGGCGGAAATGCGCTTGTATTCCATGGTCATTCCTCCCTTGGCTGACCGAAGCACACGGGTGCGGGTCGATGACTGGTTTTACAGGATAAGAGTTTCGGCCGCGGCGGTCGAACCGGCGGGGAAGACGGCGCACCGCCCCCCTGTCCGGCCACCGCGGAATGCGGGTCAGTCGTCCTCGAAGACCTCCAGCCCGACACGGCCTGCGTTCACCGCGCAAGGCCAACCGGCGTAGAACGCGAGATGCGTGATCAACCCGCGCAGCTCGTCCTGGGTCACGCCGTTGTCCAGGGCGCGTTTCATGTGGCCGCGCAGCTCGTCGGTGCGGTAAAGCGCGGTCAGCACGGCGACGGTGATCAGGCTGCGGTCGCGTTTGGTCAGTTCCGGCTGTTCCCAGACGTCGCCGAAGAGCACGTCGTCGCGCAGCTTGCCGAGTTGCGGTACGAGTTCGTAGGCAGTCTTTTTCGATGAAGGCATGGGTGGTGTCCCTTTGGTTGTTGGCTCACCACCAGCTTAGCGCCGCAGGCCGCTATCCGGAAAATCGGGGCTAGCGCTTATCTGTAAAATCAACCTCGAGGCGTTCCTCTAACAGTGAAAATCGATACCCGCTGTTGTCATGAATGCTGCCCGCAACAACGAACTGGTTGTCCGATTTTTTCTCGACCCCTATTTCCACGTGATAGAGCGTCCCGCTATCACCGCGACGGTCAACATCGATCTTATCTTCGCAAACAAGCTCAAGTTGGCGACGTTGGAACTTCGACAATTTTTGCATTTCTCCCGTAAGGATACGGTACGCTTCCTGACGATCCATCTCTGCAATCCAAACTCAATAGCAATACGGTCACCAACCGCACACACCGGTCGGACGGCGCGGGTCCGAGGCGCCGGTCAGGACGCCAGTTTCACGGTCGGCGACGATCGTGCAGACGGCCCCGGCGGTGAATTCCCAGTCCGGCCACGGGTTCAGCGTGTAGCCGCGCTTTGCGAGGTCTTGCGCGGTCGCGTCCGGAATGCGCGATTCCAGCCGCAATTGGCCCGGGCTGTAGGAATGCGGCTCCGACGACCGGGGATAGTTGAAGGTGGCGAAACGCGGTTGCTCCACCGCGTCCTGCGGCGCCATCCCGAACACCGCGATATTGAACAGCACCTGGATCATGGCCTGGATCTGCACGTCGTTGCCGGGCGACCCGAACGGCATCAACGTGCGTCCGCGGCGGATCGCCATCGCCGGGTTCGGCGTGAGGCGTGGCCGCTTGCCGGGGGCAACGCAGGCCGGATGATCCGGATCGGTCCAGTTCTGCGAGCCGCGCGACGACACGACGATGCCGAGACCCGGCACCACCGGCGCGCTTGTGGACCCGTCGCTCGGCGTGCCGGAAAAAGCATTGCCCTGGCTGTCGACGACGCAAATATAAGAGGTGTCCAGCTCCTCCCGTGCGAGTTCCGGTGTTTGTTGCGGCTTGCTACCCGCCTCGTCACGTAACGCTGCACCGGTCCACGGATCGCCGGCGGGCGCCATCTCCGTCCATGCCTTGCCGTTGTCGATCAGGGCGCGCCGCGCATCGGCATAAGCCGCATCGAGCAAACCGTCGATCGGTACGTCCACGAAACGCGGATCGCCGATATACGCATGCCGGTCGGCAAAGGACAGGTTGAGCGCCGAGGCGAGGGTATGGATGTACTCCGCCGAGTTCTGACCGAGCGCCGCGAGATCGAACCCATTCAGGATGTTCAACGTCATGGGCAATACCGGCCCCTGACACCATGGCCCGCAGGCGAACACGTCGAGGTCGCCGAACGTCGTCCGCAACGGCGTCTCGACCGGCGACCTGTAGGACGCGAGATCGTCCGCCGACATCCAGCCGCCGCTCTCCGATTGGTGTCGGACGATCGCCTGCGCGATATCGCCTTTGTAGAAGGCGTCATGCGCCGCCTGCAGTCCAGCGTCACGGCCGTTGCCCTTCGCCGCCGCTTCCTGGTCGGCCATGTATTGGATCGTCCTGCCCAGGTCCGCTTGCACGAACAGCTCGCCGGGATGCGGCGGACGGTCCTTCGACAGGTAGATCGCCGTATTCGACGGCCAGCGCCGGTAGCCCTCCTCGTTCGCTGCAATGATGTCGCACAACAGGCGCGGTGCAGGGAAACCGTCGCGGGCGAAGCGGATCGCAGACGCCGCCACCTCGCCGAAGCTCATGGTGCCGTACCGCCGCAACGCGGTGATCCAGGAATCGGGGCCGGCGGGCACCACGCTGCGCAGCACGCCGGGCGGCATCGCGCCGTCGTATTCCTCGTGGAAGGTCTCGACCGTCACCGCCTTCGGCCATGTGCCGAGCCCCGCGATCGTGATCACCTCATCGCTTTCGGCGTGATAGATCATGATCGGCGCGACCCCGGCAAACCCGACATATTCGGACTGCAGCACGGTCAGCGCCATGCCGCCGGCACACCCGGCGTCGATCGCGTTGCCGCCGGCCTCGAGGATCTGGAAGGCCGCCTGCGCCGCCAGATAATGACCGGCGGCAGCCATATGGCGTGTGCCCATCAGATGGGCACGGTGCGGTGACGGCATCGTGTCGCTCCTTGTTCGCTACGGCAGTTTCCGGCGGATCGGTCCAAGATGGTGCGATGCGTTCCACACGCGCTGGATCGCACCCCGCCATGGATCGCGGCCGAGGTCAATGTCATGACCGCAGTCGGTGCATGTCAGGATCGCGTTTGCTTGTAACCAGTCGATTTCCCGTGAGTCGTTGGCGCCGCACGCATCGCATGTGATCACCAACTTACTGTCGCCGTCTTGCATGGGTATCCCCCTGTTCAACCTGCAACGTCTATATTGGGTTCACAACCGAACGCTTCATTTTGCGCCTATTGCGGCAAAAAGCGAAATTAGTTCGGTCGAAAAAAACATTGGCATGAGGAAAATCCGAAAATGTCGAACCTGAACGGAAAGATCGCCCTGGTCACCGGCGCCGGAGGGCGCAAGGGCGTCGGCCGCGCTGCGGCCCTGAAACTCGCGTCTCTGGGCGCGGATGTGGCGATCACGGATGTTCCGCGGCCGGACGACGATCTGCCGCCGCGGGAGCGCGGCGACCAATGGAACGGGATCGAGAGCGTCGCCGAGGAAATCCGGGCTTTGGACCGCAAATGCCTGACGATCCCCGCCGACTTGTCGAGCCGGTCGGAAATCCACGACCTGATCGAGAAGGTCGTCGGTGAGTTCGGGCGGCTCGACATCCTGGTGAACAATGCGCGGGCGATCATCGGCAAGGACCGGGTGCCGGTCTGGGAACTCGATCCGGATATCTGGCAACATGTCCTCGACATCAACATCACCGCGCCTTTCCTCGCCACGAAATTCGCTGCGAAACATATGATCGAGCAAGGCAGCGGCCGGATCATCAACATCGCCTCGATCGCATCGAAACAGGGCAGCCCGAAAGGCAACGCCTATTCCTCGTCCAAGTTCGCGATGCTCGGCCTGACGCAATGCGCCGCCCTGGACCTCGCGCCGCACAAGATCACCGTGAATTCCGTCTGTCCCGGCGGCGTCAACACGGACCGCATGAACTATGCCGAGCAGGCGGAGGCGGACAAGCAAGGCGTGCCGCTGGAAACCTACCGCGCCCAGGTGGTGGAACGGATGAATCAGGGAACGCCGCTGGGCCGCGTCGCCGAATCGGAGGACGTGGCGCATCTCGTGGCCTTCCTCGCGTCGGACGAGGCCGAGATGATCACCGGCCAGGCCTACAACATCAACGGCGGCACCCTCTTTCACTAAGCACCGGCCCATCACGGGAGATCCGACACCATGCGACATTTCGGTTCCTTGATCCCGTCGACCAACACGACGGTCGAGATCGAGTTCAATCAACTGCTCCCCGATACCCTGCAGCTTCATGTGGGCCGGCTCGGCAAGGGCGGCGACACACCGTTTTCGCCTAGCCTGGACGCGGACGTCGAATACCAGGCCAAGCTGCTCGGCACCGCAAAGGTCGAGGTCATCAGCCTGGCGCAGACCTCGGCCAGCATGTTCGACGACGACTACGACGCCAAGGCAGTCCGCCTTATGCGCGAAGGGTCCGGGGTGCCGGCCCTGACATCGGCCGACGCGGTGGGGCATGCCATCCAGGCTTTGGGTGCGAAACGGATCGCCATCGTTTCTCCCTATTCGGACGAGGTGATGGAGCGCACCAAGCGCTACTACGAAACGCGGCATGGTCTGGAAGTCGTGGGGATGGAAGGGTTCGGCGCGACAGATGCTTACGCGATCGGCGCCTTGGGCGCGGACCACGCCACCGCCGCCTTCGAACGGATCGATTGCCCGGAAATCGAGGTCCTGATGGTGCCCGGCGGCAATTTCCCAACGATGAAATCCGTCGCGGCATGGGAGGAGCAGTTCCAAAAGCCAGTCGTCACCACCAATCAGGCGGCGCTCTGGGCGATGCTGACGGTCATGAAGGTCGAGGAGGCGGTTTCCGGAATCGGCCGACTGCTCGCGGACTTGCCGGCCGCCCGGACGCAGATCGTCTAAACGGCTTACACGTCTGCCGCCCCGGGAAAACTCGTTTCAGTTGGAGCCGTGATGCCGCTCGTCGTGCGGTCCAGCGCGTCCCGAGGCACCGCTCCGGGAATGATTTCCATACCCGCGCAGCGTGTTGTACCGCGCGACCTGCTTTTCCGTCAGAAACGCCGAAACGGCAAGATGGGCGGAAAGATGCGTGTAGCGAAGATCGCCGCGAACCTCGGCGATTTCGGTAAGCAGCGCCCGTAACCGCGTGCCCGAGATCGCCCGCGTTCTGAAGAAACCTTCGAGCCGGCGTTCGAGTTCGATCAGCCGCTCGCCCTGCCTGACGGCGCCCGATCTCATGCTTTCGTAGATGGCCGAAACCTTGGTGGCCTGCGCAGGCGTAAGCGGAATCCGGTCCTTCAATTCAAGCAAATGAAGGGGCCCCGGCACGCCATTCAACTCGGCGGCCTTCGCAAACCCCCACCCGCCACCCCGGCGCAATTCGCTGATATCATCGGGCGAAAGGCTCTTGATCTCCCGTTGCTCCTGCCCGGCGTAAGTCGATCCTTGCCCGGTCTGGCTGTACGCCACCCCACTGCACAGGATCGATACGGCAATCGTGCCCAACACCAGTCGCCGTCGCATTGGCGCCTCCATCCGTTGATTGAAGAGTATCTTTTCCTTGCCAGAGTCCGGCGATTTCCAACATGATAGTGATCATGTTGGAGGCCTTATTCAAAGCATTGGAGGGCGAATCCGAACGAACGCTGTCTCTGGCTCCGGAGGAACGGCTCTTTCATCGTGGCGATCGAGTATCGTCCGTATTTCTACTCCTCTCGGGTACGGTCGATCTTGTCCGCTATCAGCGCGACGGCGCGATGGTCGTCTTGAACCGAGTCGAAGGCCAAGACGTCGTCGCGGAAGCCTCACTGTACACCGAGCGGTACCATTGCGACGGCGTCTGCGCCGACAAGGCGACCGTCAAATCCGTATCGCGGGGCAAGATGCAGCGCATCCTGTGCAGCGACACCGCACTTGCGGAACAATGGTCGGCTTATTTGGCGATGGAACTGCAGAACACGCGGCATCGGTGCGAACTCTTGACCCGCAAGACCGTCGCCGAACGCCTGTCCGGATGGTTGGACTGGAATGGAACGCTGCCGCCGAAGGGGCGCTGGAAAGACGTCGCCGCCGAGATTGGTGTTTCGCCGGAGGCCCTCTACCGGGAAATCAAGAAGAACGGCCACCGTTAGCGCGGACCGGCCAACCGCGGCACGATGGTGATCAGACACACCGCAACCGTCAAACCGATTCCAATGGCCGAGAGAACGTGCAGCCACGTATCGGGCCGGACCGTGCCGCAATAAACGATCACCGTGAACAAGGGGATATCGAGGAAATGCGTGACCTGGTTGAGCAATCCGCGCGCCTCGTCGCGCAGGTCGGATGTCAGCGGATCGCCCCGTTCGAGCGCCTCCCGCGACCGGCGTAAGGTCCGTCGAAACTGAATGCGGGTCACCGTGTTCCCTTCGATGAACTCGAACAGGAACAATCCCCACATGCCGACAAGCCATGGTTCTTCGAAAAATCCGAGGCCTAGTTCGAGCGTGAGGAAGAAGCCGGACACCGCAACCAGCACCGCGCCGGAAATCACGAAACTGTCGTAGAAGACCGCGGTGTAGCGCGCCGCCTCGGCAAAGACACCCAGGTCGGCGGTCCGATAGGCTTGAAGCTCGGACATGAAGACCGCCAGCAGGCCGCCGCCCAATAGGATGAACCCGACGATGTGGGCGAGCGTATAGTAATCCATGGCCGGGTTCCTAAGCAGTCGTTCGTTTCGGTCCGGGTTTGAAAACGGCAAGCATGATCGCGGCGAGGCAGAGCGCCACATTCACCGCGCCGAACGCAGCCTCGCGCCCGCCCAGCGCATGAAGCGCGTCCAGAGGGGCCGCGCCGGAGACGGCTTGTGCCGCGACGGCGAGCATTTCTTGCCCGATGGGATAGAGGAGAAACGCGCCGTTGAAGGCAATCAGCAACCCGAAGACGGCGTGCAGCATCAGCCACCGGATCCTGAAAACCGGCAACTTGCCCTTGACGATCATCAGTATCCCGGCGGTCACGAGCAGGATCAGGCCGGGAAGGGTCAGATAGACCGTCGCCACGTCGATGAACTGCCGAGCGATGAAGGCCGTGCCCGGATCCTCCTGCGCGCCCGGCACCAACCCGGCGGTGATATGACCGAGGATGCTGCCGAAGAACATCATCGCGCCGATCAGGTGCAGCGCCTTAGCGAACTTCATCATGGTCCGCCCTCCTTACGATGTTTTGCGTTCCAGGCGGGTCCGGACCTCGCGCAGAACCTCGAGGGCATCCTCGATCGATTTCCGCGTCAATCCATCCGCCAATTCGTTGGCCCACGCCATCTGGCGCCGGTCGATTTCTTCCAGGACAGACCGCCCCTTGTCCGTCAGACATACGAGTTTCGCCCGCCGATGATCCGGGTTCTCGGCGAAAGCGACCAATCCGTCCTCGGCCAGAATATTCGCGATTCGTTGGACGGCCTGCCGGGTCAGTCCCATGTTCCGGGCGATCTGCGCTACCGGTAAGGGCGTCTCCGCAATCGCCCCGATAACCTGCCAACGGGCGCTCGACAGGCCGAGGTCACCGATGAGGCGGTCTCCCGCCGCCAGCAACCGGCCGTTCAGACGGAACGTTTCCAGGATCAGACCGGTGAGGGCCGACGCGGACGGCGTGCGTTGGGATTGGGATCGTTTTTTCATACGACAACATATAGTCAATATGACAATATATTGTCAATTTAAATAATCGGACCGGCAGCAGAAAACACATCTTCCGACACTCTATCGATCTTCCGAGAAGACAAGGACCACAATCGCGCAGGTCGCAAAAAGCCGGTCCGCAAGGCGCGGAACCCGACGGCTAGCCGCTACTTGTCGGGCACCACGTTGCCCGGCGCGTTAATACCGGCCGCGCCCCATCGCACCGGATTACCGCGTTCGTACTGGCGCGGATACTCGATCGACTCGCCCAACTCATACGCGGCCTGCATCGCCCAGTGGGGATTGAAGATCACCGGCCGCGCCAGCGCAATCATATCGGCCTGCCCGGTGTGCAGGATGGTCTCGGCCTGATGCGCGTTGCTGATCTGCCCGACGGTAATGATCGGCATGTCCACCGCCGCCTTGATCGTGGCGGCGAAGGTGGTTTGGTAGCCCGGGCCGACGGTGATGCGCTGCGCCGAGTCGAGGCCGCCGCTGGAGACATGCATATAGTCGCAGCCGCGCGCTTCGAGCGCCTTTGCGAGTTCCACCGTATCCGCGACATCCCAACCGCCCTCGATCCAATCGGTCGCGGACACGCGGATTCCGATCGGCAGGTCGTCCGGCCAGACCGCCCGGATCGCGTCATACACGTCGATCGCGAAACGCATCCGGTTCGGCAAGTCGCCGCCATAGGAATCGTTGCGCCGGTTGGTGATCGGCGACAAGAACTGATGGATGAGATATCCATGCGCGCCGTGGATCTCGATGACCCGCGCCCCGGCGCGGTGCGCCCGTTTCGCGCCGTCGGCGAAGGCCTGGATCACGTCGGCGATGGTCTCCGACGTCAGCGGGGTCGGCGCCGGCCAAGCGTCGGAAATCGGCACCGCCGACGGCGCGAACGCCTCATACCCGCCTTCGCCGACCGGCAACGGTCCGCCGCCGTCCCAGGGTTCGCGGGCCGAAGCCTTCCGTCCGCCATGGCAGAGCTGAACGCCGAAGGTGGCGGCGCTGTGCTCGTTGTAGAATTGCGCGATCCGGCCGATCCCGGCTTCCTGTTCGTCCGAGTAAATCGAGAGGCACGACCGCGCATTACGGGCGTTTGCCGCGACATAGGTCGATTCGGTCAGCACCAGCGCCGCGCCCGATGTGGCGTATTGGCCGAGATGCACCATATGCCAATCGCCGGCCACGCCGTCGGGTGCGGAGAATTGCGTCATCGGCGCGACGACGATCCGATTGGGAAGCCGCACACTGCGAAGGTCGATCGGTTCGAACAACATGGCGCCCATGCGCGGCTCCTCCCTGCGGGTCCTTCGAGACCCTTCTCGGTTATCCGTTCTTCGCCGCCAGGTATTCGGCGGTTAGTTTGCTGCAGTCTTCCAGTGTCGTCCCGCGCTTGCGGTCCTCGACAATCTCTTCGCCGAGCGGCGAGTCGGCAATGATCTGAAACATTTCCGCGCCACCCATGCAGGTCGCGGCCGGCAGCCCGATATCCGCGAAGGTCTTGCCGATCTCCTCGACCTCATAGACCCAGCGGTAGGCTTTCGGCGGCGTCCCGGTCACCCGGTTCGCGGCCCATTCGAAGCCCTTGGTCTGCCCGGTGCGCAGTTCATGTTCGACTTCCTTGTAGACACCCAAGGCTTCTGCGGCGGCGAAGGTTTCCGCCGCCATCGCGATCATCGCCTTCGTCATGGACGCGAAACACATCTTGATCGCGGCCGCCCGACCGATTTCGTCGCCACAGGGAATGATGTCGAGCCCGAATTCCTTCAACATCGCGACATCGGCTCCGTGCGGCCCCGATGCATAGTAACGGGTCGTGTTCGACGTCGGCGACGGCGGGTTGCCGAGGATGCCGACATCCATGAACCGTCCGCCGGCCCCTTCGATGATCGCCTGAACCTCTTTCTTGGTGGTCGGCGAGACCGCATTGCAATCGACATACAGGATCGGCTTTCCCGCGTCCTTGATATGCCCGGCCATCGTTTTGGCGAGGCCGATCGCATTGCCCGGCGGCAGGATGGACAGGAACATATCGGCCTCGGTGATGAGCGCCGCGTCGTTGCCGACATCCTCCATCCCCGCCTTCTCGGCCAGGCCGCGGGACCGGCCGCTCCGCCCGGACAAGTTGGTGATCACGCGCAAGCCTTGGCGCACCAGTTCGCCAGCGGTTCCTGCACCCATGTCGCCTTGCGCGACGACGGCAACGGTCTTCAATGTCATGTCTATCCTCTTGATCGTGTGTCTCGGATGGCCCGTCTAGTCGCGCGGCGGATTGAGGCGCGCCAGCGTGGCCATCAGGTCGACGGCGGCGTCCTGCGCCGGGGAAACGGTCAGACTGTCGACGCCCGACTCCTCCCACGCACGATAGCGTTCTTTGATCCGGGCGGGCGGCCCCATCAGCGAGCGCGAATCGACCCACTCGTCGGGCACCGCCGCGGCCGCCTCGTCCTTATGCCCGGCGAGATAGAGTTCCTGGATCCGGTCCGCCGCCTCGCCGAAACCGCGCCGGATCAGCATCTCCTTGTGGAAGTTCTTGTTCTTGTGCCCCATGCCGCCGACATAGAGCGCCTCGCGCGGTTTCAACCGGTCGAGCGCCGCCTGCACGTCGTCGTCGACATCGACGAAGACGCGGGCCTGAATCTCGAAATTGTCCCATCCCTTGCCGTTGCCCGCGCGCTTGAAGCCCTGCTCGATCCACGGTTTGTATTCGTCCAGCGTGCCGGGAATGAAGCCCAGGGGCAGCCAGCCGTCGGCGATCTCACCGGTCAGGCGAACCGTCTGCTCGTTGCCCGACCCGATATAGACCGGAATGTCCGGGTTCATGTGCAGGATCGACCTAAGCGGCTTGCCAACGCCCAGCCCGCCCTCGCCTTCGTAGGGCAATTGAAGCTGCCGGCCGTCATGGGTCAAGCCTTCTTCGCGCCGCCAGATCTTGCGCATGATCGAGACGTAGTCCTTCAGCCAGTAGTACGGGCTACCCCAAGGCTGGCCGTACCATCCCTCGACGATCTGCGGTCCCGACACGCCGAGCCCGGCGATGAACCGGCCGCCGCCCGCCAGCGCGTCGATGGTCCCGGCGCACATCGCGGCATTGGCCGGCGTGCGCGCCGCGACCTGCATGATCCCGGTACCGAGCTTGATCCGCTTGGTGATCGCCGCGAGATACGCCAGGGGCGTGATGGCGTCGGACCCGTATGCCTCGGCCGTCCAGACCGAGTCGTAGCCGAGTTTTTCCGCGCGCAGGATGCGCTCGACCGGAAAATTCATCTCTGCGCCGGAATATCCGACGGACAATCCCAATTTCATGACGGTTTCCTGATGTTGAAGTCGCCCACGGCGATATTGAAGGAACCCTCATCATAGCATTGTCCTGCACGCGATGCGGAACCGGTTGCCATGGCTTCCGGTCCGCATCCAACCCTCGGCCCGCCGGGGCATGAACACCGGCGAACCGAGCACGCGTCGCGATCAGGCCGCGAAGCCGTTGTGGATCGCCTCCAGCTTGTTGCCGAACGGGTCGCGGACGAAGGTCGTGTAGACATCCGCCTTGGGATAACCGGGACGCGGCCCAGGCTCGCCTTCGCACGTCCCGCCGGATCCGACGGCGGCGCGGTGGAACGCGTCCACATGGCTCGGGTCTGATGCGACGAAACAGATATGCGTCCCATTACCGGCGGAATAGGCCTCGCCGTCGGCGGGCTTCATGATCAGGAACTGAACCGCCCCCGTGCCATACGCGGCAAAACCGTCGGTCTTGGCGAGACACTGAGCGCCGAGCGTTTCCATCAGGCCGTCATAGAAGGCGCACGCAGCATCAATGTCGGGGACGCCGACGCTGAGATGGTCGATGATGTTCATGGATGTTTCTCCTGGATATGCGCGGCGGGATTGCCGACGAGTGGCTACCTGTGCATGTCTCGGCGTCCCTGCAACGCATCGCGGACAAACCGGTATCCTCGGCAAACCCTCTGGGACGATCTGCAAGATTGCGCCGGGTTTGCCGGCTTGCTAGCGTTGGACGGAAACAAAATGGATGGGAATGCCGGCACATGAATGCTGACGACAAGAAGGCCACATTGCGAATGATCCCGTACGGGATCTATGTCCTTACCGCCAAATCATCGGACAGCGGGATCGCCGCGGCGACGGTCAACTGGGTGACGCAGACCTCCTTCGATCCGCCGCTGGTCGCCATCGGCGTCAAGGCGGACTCCGGCGCCTATGCCGCCCTGAAACAGTCGGGCAGCTTCGCCTTGAACTTCCTGGGCAAAGGGCAACAGGGCATGGCCTTCACCTTCTTCAAGCCGGCGGAAGCCGAAGACGGCAAGATCAGCGGCGAACCGTATCGCGACGGGTCGACCGGATCGCCGGTCCTCGAATCCGCGCCGGCCTGCGCCGAATGCCGCGTGGCGGAGATCGTCGAACGCGGCGACCACCACATCGTCATCGGCGAGGTTGCCGACGTGCATCTGGCGGCCCCGATCGACGGCCGCCCGGACGACGCGGGTCTTCACATGCGCGAACTCGGCGACAACGTCTTCTACGGCGGCTGACCGGGCACGCGGCCGTCGCCTACTGTTTGGAGAAGGGCAGCATCCGGTTCAGGAAGCGGTCCTTGTTGACCAAATGATGCTTCAGGCCGAGACCAATATGGAGGGTCAGGGCGATCACGATCATGTAGCCGACGATCAGGTGCGACCATTCGCCGACCGCGGCGAGGCTCGCGTTCTTCCCGATCAGCACCGGCAATTCGACGACGCCGAACAGCTTGAAACGATATCCGCCCGCCATGGTGAAGACATAGCCGCTGACCGGCATCAGGATCATACAGGCGTAGAGGAAGCGCTCGACCCATTTGGTCACCGCGCGTTCCCAATCCTCCAGCGTCGTGGCCCAGTCGGGCAACGGCGTGGTCTTGCGCCAGACGAGGCGCAGCAAGACCACCGCCAGCACCACCACGCCGGCCGACTTGTGCCATGTGTATAGGTCGCCCCCGCTAAAGCCCAGGAACGCCTGCCCCTTGTCCAGCCGCATCATCACGCTGCCGGTCACGTATTGATTGACGAAAATCAGGAAAACCAACCAATGGAAAAGCTTCGCCACCGCGCCGTACCGCCCGGCGCTGTTCAGTAATGCCATTCTGTCCCCCTTGATGCCGGCGGCCCGAAGGCGCCGGATGGCCGCGCAGTATGCCATGATTCGCGGAAATGGCAGGAGAGCGTGATTAGGGGTCGATCGGCCATCGCAAATCACCGCCCAACCCCTATATAATCCCCCTATGAGCGAGAATGCCGTCACCGATGCCCCCGGCCTGTCCGACGCCGCGCCCCTGCTGTCGCCGTGGCTGCCGTCGAAGCGCTATGACCGGCCTCTGTCCGAGGGTGGGGTGGCATTCGACCTGGTCTCGGAATACGAGCCGGCGGGCGATCAGCCCAACGCCATCACCGAGATTTCGCAGGCCCTGAATGAGGGTGAGCGGGACCAGGTGCTGCTCGGCGTCACCGGATCGGGCAAGACGTTCACCATGGCGCATGTGGTGCAGAAGCTGCAGCGCCCGACGCTGATCCTCGCACCGAACAAGACGCTGGCCGCCCAACTCTACGGCGAGATGAAGAGCTTCTTCCCGAACAACGCGGTGGAGTATTTCGTCTCCTATTACGACTATTACCAGCCGGAAGCCTACGTCCCGCGGACCGACACCTATATCGAGAAGGACGCCTCGATCAACGAGCAGATCGACCGCATGCGCCATTCGGCCACGCGGGCGCTGCTGGAGCGCGACGACGTGATTATCGTCGCCTCGGTTTCCTGCATCTACGGTATCGGCTCGGTCGAGACCTACTCGCAAATGGTGGTGCCGCTGAAGGTCGGCCAGCAGACCGACCCGCGCGACATCATGCGCCGGCTTGTCGAGTTGCAGTACCGGCGCAACGACAACAATTTCCACCGCGGCGCCTTCCGGGTGCGCGGCGACGTGCTGGAGATCTTCCCGGCGCATTATGAGGACCGGGCATGGCGGCTGTCGATGTTCGGCGACGAGATCGAGTCGATCCAGGAGTTCGACCCGCTGACCGGCGAGAAGACCGGCGCGCTCGAAGCCGTCCGCATCTACGCGAACAGCCATTACGTGACGCCGAAACCGACGCTGACCCAGGCGGTGAAGGGAATCAAGGAAGAGCTCAAGCTGCATCTCGACGTGCTGAACCGCGAAAACAAACTGCTGGAGGCGCAGCGGCTGGAACAACGCTCCACCTTCGATCTGGAGATGATCGAGGCGACCGGCTCCTGCGCCGGCATCGAGAACTACTCGCGCTACCTGACCGGGCGGAATCCCGGCGAACCGCCGCCGACGCTGTTCGAATACCTGCCGGACAACGCGCTGCTGATCGTCGACGAATCGCATGTCACGGTGCCGCAGGTCGGTGGCATGTTCAAAGGCGACTACGCCCGCAAATCCACGCTGGCGGAATTCGGCTTCCGGCTGCCGTCCTGCGTCGACAACCGGCCCTTGAAATTCGAGGAATGGGACGCGATGCGGCCGCAGACGGTCTATGTCTCGGCGACGCCCGGTCCCTGGGAGCTGGAGCGCACCGGCGGCGTCTTCACCGAACAGGTGGTCCGGCCGACGGGCCTGATTGATCCGGTCTGCATCATCCGCCCGACCGAGACCCAGGTCGACGACCTGCTGGCCGAGTGCAAGACCTGCGCGGAAAAAGGCCAGCGCGTGCTGGTTACAACGCTGACCAAGCGCATGGCCGAGGACCTGACCGAATACATGGGCGAAGCGGGCCTCAAGGTGCGCTACATCCATTCCGACGTGGATACGCTGGAGCGGATCGAGATCATCCGCGACCTGCGCCTCGGGGTGTTCGACGTGCTGGTCGGCATCAATCTGCTGCGCGAGGGCCTGGACATTCCCGAATGCGCGCTGGTCGCCATCCTCGACGCCGACAAGGAAGGCTATCTGCGGTCGCGTACCTCGCTGATCCAGACCATCGGCCGGGCCGCGCGGAACGTGGACGGCCGGGTGTTGCTGTATGCCGATAAGATGACAGATTCGCTGGACTACGCGCTGGGCGAGACCAACCGGCGGCGCGAGAAGCAGCAGGCCTACAACGCCGCACACGGCATCACGCCGGAATCGGTCCGCAAACAGATCGGCGACATCCTGCAAAGCGTTTACGAACGCGACCACGTCACGGTGAACACCGGCGATGCCGAGCATGCGCATTTGGTCGGCATGGACCTCAAGACCTACATCCAGGAACTGGAAACGCGGATGCGGGCCGCCGCCGCCGACCTGGAATTCGAGACGGCGGCGATGATGCGCGACGAGATCAAGCGGCTGGAAGCCTGCGATCTCGACATGCCGGTGGACACGGCACCGATCAACCCGGAAATCGCCGCCAGCATCCAGTCGGTCCCCGACGGGGTGCTGCCCAAGGGCAAGCGCGCCAAGGGCCGCGGCAAGGCCAAGCGCAAGAAGGCCTTCCGGCCGCGGGTTTGATCCGACGTACGGGCCGCCGACTTGCCCTTGCCCCGGCCTGCCGGGCTAAGATGCGCCGCGGCTCGCGGCCGCCAATCCGAAATCAAACCGGAACGCCATCATGAAGATCACCGAAGTGCGCAGCTATCCTCTCTACGCCAAGATCGAGCCGCCGAGTTGGACGGCGCATGAGATCAGCGACAGCGCCAGCCTGATCCTAGTCGAGGTGCGCACCGACGATGGCGTCACCGGATACGGTGAGGTGCAAGGCGGCCCGCAGAAACTGATCTGCGATCTGATCGCCGCCTTCGGCGAGGTGATCGCGGGGATGGACCCGCACGGCCATGTCGATATCTGGGAGAAGCTGTTCTCGCTCACCTCGCCCCGCCCTGGCGGGCTTGGCGGCTGGGACGGCATGCCGGCGCCCCTGCCCCGCAACCAGCGGCCGCAGATCATGGCGGCGATCGGCGGGATCGACATCGCGCTCTGGGATATCAAGGGCAAGGCCACGGGCCAGCCGGTCCACAAGTTGCTCGGCGGTACCGCGGACTCGGTCTTCACCTATGCCACCGGCGGATACTATGTCGAAGGCGCGCCCCTCACCGCCTGCGCCGAGGAACTCGGCGGTTTCGTCGCGAACGGTTTCACGGCGGTGAAACTGAAGACCGGCGCGCTGTCGATGGCCGACGAGGTCGAACGCATCCGCGCCACCCGCGAGGCGATCGGCAAGGACACCCTGTTCATGCTCGACATGAACGCACCCTACGGCGTGGACGACTGTATCCGCTTCGCGCATGCGGTCGAACCGTTCGACATCTTCTGGCTGGAGGAGCCGCTGCACTGGCACCTGCAACCGGCGGACTTCGTCACCCTTGCCGACAACTCACCGATCCCGTTGGCCCATTGCGAGCGCGAATGGCACCGGTTCACCGTCCGCGACTTCATCGATTCCGGATCGATCCGCTACGTGCAATTCGATTCGACGCGCCATGCCGGGTTCACCGAATCCCTGCGCATCGCGCACTACGCGGAAGCGCGCGGCGTGCAGATCGCGCCGCATACGGCCGCCCATATCCACGCGCCGCTGGTCTCGGCCTTCGGCGATGCGGCATTCGGCGCGGAATCGCACGGCAGCCATGAGCGCCACCCGATCCAGCACGACATCTATAGCGGCGGCGCCCATTTCCGTGACGGCCGGGTCCACCTGAGCGACGCGCCCGGCTTCGGCGTGGAGATCAACTGGGACGCCGTGGAAAAGTACAAAGCCTAGGCATGGCCCCTGTACCGACCCCAGCCGCCGCTCTATCTTCATCGGCATGAGCATGCCGAAAAACGCCTTGGTGACGGGAAGCGCGCGCCGGATCGGCCGCGCCATCGCGCTCGACCTCGCCCGTCATGGCTGGTCGGTCGGCATTCACCACAACACATCACGCGACGATGCCGAGGCGGTCGCCGCAGAGATCGTCGACGGCGGCGGCAAGGCGGTGACGCTCGCAGCCGACCTGGGCGACGAATCGCAGGTCGGCACCTTGATCACCGAAGCCGCCGAGGCCTTGGGCCCGATCGGATGTCTCGTCAACAATGCGTCCCGGTTCGAGCGTGACGAAGCGGATACGGTGACCCGCGAAAGCTGGGACGAACATCTCAATGTCAACCTCCGCGCCCCGTTCGTGCTGATTCAGAAGATGGCCGAAACGCTGCCCGATGACGCCGACGGCGTGGTGGTGAACATGTTGGACGAGCGGGTCTGGAATCTGACGCCGCATTTCACGTCCTACACCGTCAGCAAGGCCGCGCTCTGGACCTTGACCCAGACGCTCGCCCTTGCGCTCGCACCCCAGATTCGGGTGAACGCCATCGGGCCCGGCCCGACCCTGGCCAGCGCGCGCCAGACGCCGGAACAGTTCCGGGAACAGTATGAATCGATGCCGCTGCAGCGCGCCATCGATCCGCAGGAGATTTGCGACGCGGTGCGGTTCATCATCGGCGCGGGGTCCATGACGGGCCAAATGCTCGCGTTGGATTCGGGCCAGCACCTCGGATGGGCGCAGTCGGCGGCCGGGCAATCGTCCCCGGAATAGGTGCTAAGCCCTTGGTCTTCCGAACCAAGCCGTTCAAAAAAAAGGACTTAGGATCGGCCCGACTCGGGCGAAGTTTTGCACAGACGCAATTTCTCTGCCACAAACCGGCGTTTTCTGTACGAATTTGCGATTCGTGTCCAAACCGCAACAACTTTCCATGGTATTTTCATTGTAAATCAATCTCTTGGAATATATGCCTATATTTTGTGCAAACGGCTGAAGCGCTTGGCTCTCCGAGGGCCCACGAGATTCGTATGTCGATGTCAACAGAGTTATCCACAGAAAACGTGGATATGTAGGAGCGACCGAATCGCAACTGCGTATGAATGCAACGGCTAGTTACGGATACGGCACAACGGTACCTACTCGGGCGATGTTCGGCGCGCCAGTGAAAGCGCATTGCCAGGCCGCCATACCGTGGGGCAATTTCAACGAGACGGACCTACTCGGCACTGCACATGGACGAAAATAAAAATCGGCCCAAGGTTGCTATTCCGGAAGGCAATGCCCCGCGGGGCGGCCTCGCCACCGGCGTGTCCGTGATTCAAGCGCATCTGGCGACGCTGCCGGGCGGTCCGGGCGTCTACCGGATGCAGGACGAAAAGGGCAACGCGCTCTACATCGGCAAGGCGCGCAACCTGCGCAACCGCGTCGTCAACTACACCCGCCCCGCGCGACTGCCGATCCGCCTGCAGCGCATGATCGCGGCGACCCGGTCGATGGAATTCGTAACGACCCACACCGAGGTCGAAGCGCTGCTTCTTGAATCCAACATGGTGAAGAAGCTGAAGCCGCGCTACAACGTGCTGCTGCGCGACGACAAGTCGTTTCCCTATGTGCTGATCACCGGCGACCATCCTTATCCGCAGGTCATCAAGCATCGCGGCGCACGGACCAAGGACGGGCGGTATTTTGGCCCCTTCGCCTCCGCCGGGGCGGTCAACCGGACGATCGTCACCTTGCAGCGCGCCTTCCTGCTGCGGAACTGTTCGGACAACGTGTTCTCGACCCGCACCCGGCCGTGCCTGCAGTATCAAATCAAGCGCTGCAGCGCGCCCTGCGTCAACCGCATCACCGAAGCCGATTACGCCGCACTGGTCGAACAGGCGCATGACTTCCTCGCGGGCCGCAGTCACCGCATCGTCGAGAAGCTCGCCGACGACATGGAGAAGGCGAGCGAAACGCTGGAGTTCGAGCGCGCGGCGACCCTGCGCGACCGCATCAACGCGCTGAGCCATGTGCGGTCGCACCAGGACATCAACGTCGAAGGGCTCGACGAGGCGGACGTCATCGCGCTGCATCAGGAAGCGGGCCAGTCCTGCGTCCAGGTCTTCTTCTTCCGGGACGGGCGGAACTACGGCAACCGGGCCTTCTTCCCGAGCCATAACCGGGCCATCGAGCCGCCCGAGGTCCTGGCCGCCTTCATCGGTCAATTCTACGACCGGGTCGTGCCGCCCAAACTGATCCTGGTCAGCGAGAAACCGAAGGAGACGACGCTGCTGGGCGAAGCGCTGTCCGTCCGGGCCGAGCGTCGCGTCCGTATCGTCGCCCCGCAACGGGGCGCCCGGCGCAAGCTGATCGACCATGCGCTGATCAACGCGCGGGACGCCCTGTCGCGGCGAATGGCCGAAAGCGCCTCGCACCGCAAGCTGCTGGACGGCGTCGCCGAGACCTTCGACCTCGACGCCGCGCCCGCCCGGATCGAGGTCTACGACAACAGCCACATCCAAGGCACGAATGCCGTCGGCTGCATGATCGTCGCCGGCCCCGACGGGCTGATGAAGAACGCCTATCGCAAATTCAACATTCGCGGCCTCGACAAAAGCGAGTCGGCGGCCATGGCGGGCGGCGACGACTATGCGATGATGCGGGAGGTATTGACGCGCCGCTTCGCCCGCGCCCTGAAGGAGGATCCCGACCGGGAAGCCGGCACTTGGCCGGACCTCGTGGTCATCGACGGCGGCAAAGGGCAACTATCGGTCGTACAGGAAGTGTTCGAGGATTTGGGCATCGACGACGTGGCGCTTGTCGCGATCTCCAAGGGGCCCGACCGGAATGCGGGCCGGGAGCAGTTCCATATGGAAGGGCGCCGTGCCTTCGCGCTGCCGCCGCGCGATCCGGTGCTATATTTCCTGCAGCGGCTGCGCGACGAAGCCCACCGATTCGCGATCGGGACCCACCGCGCCCGACGGGCGAAGGGAATCACCGCCTCCCCGCTCGACGAAATCGCCGGTGTCGGGCAGAAGCGGAAAAAGGCCCTGCTCCTGCAATTCGGGTCCGCTCAAGCGGTTGCTCGGGCCGGCCTCGCCGACCTGGAAGCGGTCGACGGCATCAGCCACGCCGTCGCCAAGAAAATCTATGGTCATTTCAACGAGGATTAGTAGACTTCTGAAATAACCACCGGGCGGGCATTTTGACCGTCCCGAACCGAATCGCGGCCCATGCTCACCAGCCTGCCGAATATCCTGACGCTTTCGCGGATACTCGTGATTCCGCCGATCGTCGCCCTGTTCTTCATGGACGGCGAGACACCGCGCTGGGTCGCCCTCGGCCTTTATGCCGCGGCCTGCGTGACCGATTTCTTCGATGGCTATATCGCCCGGTCGATGGGCCAGATCTCGAAATTCGGCCGTTTCATGGACCCGGTCGCCGACAAGCTGCTGGTCGCCGCGGTGATCTTCATGCTGGTGGCGACCGACCGCATCGCCGGCCTTGTGGTGCTGCCGGCCCTGATCATCCTGATCCGCGAGATACTGGTGTCCGGTCTCCGCGAGCATCTCGCAGCACTCTCGGTCGGCGTGCCGGTCAGCCGGCTGGCCAAATGGAAGACGATGATCCAGATGTTCGCCCTCGGATTCTTGATTGTCCACGACGCCAGCCCGGAATGGATTCCCAGCGTCTGGATCGGCGAAATCGGTGTCTGGGTCGCCGCATTGCTGACCCTGATCACCGGCTGGGACTACCTGCAGGCCGGACTCAAGCATCTGACCGGGGACGTCGAACCGGACCCTCCGGCCAAGCCGGCACCCAAGAAGGCGGGGACGCCGACCAAACCGGGCGGCACCGCCGAGAATTTGAGCTAGACGCGCCGCCAGCGGCACAACACACTATATCGATGAAGATTTTCGGACTCGCAGGCTGGAGCGGCAGCGGCAAAACGACCCTGGTACAGCGGTTGCTGCCGGCATTGGTGGCACGTGGCGTGACCGTTTCGACGATGAAACACGCCCATCACGCCTTCGATGTCGACAAACCGGGTAAGGACTCCTATGTCCATCGTGAGGCCGGTGCGACGGAAGTCCTGGTGACGTCGGAAAAGCGCTGGGCCCTGATGCATGAGAACCGGAGCGACCCGGAACCTGAAATGGCGGACCTGATCAAACATATGTCGCCGGTCGACCTGCTGCTCGTCGAAGGGTTCAAGGCGCATGCGCATGACAAGCTGGAAATCCACCGGCCGTCGGTCGGGAAACCGCTGCTCGCCGACGACGACCCGCATATCATCGCGATCGCGACCGATGACGCCGCGAGCGTACAGGCCATCGCGGCGCGCGCCCTGCCGATCCTCGACCTCAACGACGTCCCGTCCGTCGCCGACTTCATCATCGACCACTGCAACCTGTCGCAAACCAAGCAGGCCGTATCCGATGGCGCAACTTAGCGACGACTGCTTCGCCACCGGGAAACCCCTGATGACCACGGCGGAAGCCCTGGCGCAGTTGGACGGCCGGATCGTGCCCGTGGTCGACACCGAAGAGGTCGCGCTCGACGCGGCGGTCGGCCGCATCCTCGCGGAAGACGTGGTCTCGCCCATCGACGTACCGCAACACGACAACTCGGCGGTCGACGGCTATGCGGTCTTTTTCGACGATCTCGATCCGGACGCTCCGACGCGTCTGCCGGTAAGCGGACGCGCGGCCGCCGGGCATCCGCTCGGGCGTCCGGCCCAGCGCGGGGAGGCCATCCGGATATTCACCGGCGCGCCGATGCCGGACGGCCCGGACACGGTCATGATGCAGGAAGACTGCGAGGAAGCGGACGGCATCGTCACCATCGCGCCCGGAATCAAATTGGGCGCGAACCGGCGCGATGCCGGCGAGGACGTGACCTCCGGCAGCGTCGTTTTGAAGCGCGGCGCCAAACTGCGTCCACAGGAGGTGGGTCTCGCCGCCTCGGTCGGCCAGACATCGGTCATCACGTATAAGCCGTTGCGGGTCGCCGTCTTCTCGACCGGGGACGAAGTCTGCGAACCCGGCGAACCGTTGCAGTCGGGCGCGATATACGATTCCAATCGTTTCACCATCAAAGCGGCGCTCACCCAACTTGGTTGCGCCGTGACCGATCTCGGCATCCTGCCCGACGACGAGACCGTCATCGCCAAGACCATTTCCGACGCTGCGGCCACGCATGACACGCTGGTCTCCTCCGGCGGCATGTCGGTCGGCGAGGAAGATCATGTGCGCCGGGTGGTCGAAACCCTCGGCCGGTTGCATTTCTGGATGCTGGCGATCAAACCCGGCCGCCCGGTCGCGCTCGGACATGTGCCCGCCGGTGGCGGCCCGGTCCCGATCATCGGCCTCCCCGGCAATCCGGTTGCCGTCATGGTCACCTTCCTGGTCGTCGCCCGGCCCCTATTGCTGCGGCTGTCGGGCGCGGTCGACGTCAGCCCGCACCACTATCGCGTCCGGGCCGGCTTCGACTACCGCAAGAAGAAAGACCGGCGCGAATTCGTCCGCGCCCGGCTTACCGACGGCTCGGACGGCGTCGCCTGCGCCGAGAAACACGGCGGCAGCGGCGCCGGGGTGCTGTCCTCGCTTGTCGGCGCGGATGGCCTGGTCGAACTTCCGGAGGACGTGACCCGGCTGGAAAAGGGCGCGATGGTGGACTTCTTGCCGTTCAACGAGGTGAGCCGATGAAGATTCTGTATTTTGCTTGGCTACGGCAACGCATCGGCACCGGCGAAGAAGATGTCGCGGTCCCGGCCGAGGTCACCGACGTCGCGGGATTGATCGACTGGCTGAAGACGCGGGGCGACGGCTTTCAGGAAGCCTTGGCCGATGTCAGCGCGATCCGCATCGCGATCAATCAGGAATTCGCCACCTTGGACTCCAAGATCGATCCCGGCGACGAGGTCGCCCTGTTCCCGCCGATGACGGGAGGCTGAGATGGCGGTAAAGGTCCAGCAGGAAGACTTCGACCCCGGCGCCGAGATCGCCGCGCTGACCGCCGGCAACCACGCGATCGGCGGCGTCGCCAGCTTCATCGGATTGGTCCGTGATATGGCGCAGGGCGAGCAGATCGGCGCCATGACCTTGGAGCATTATCCGGGCATGACCGAGAAGATGTTGTCGGAAATCGAGGCCGAGGCGCACAAGCGCTGGCCGCTCGACGCCAGCCTGATCGTCCACCGCTATGGCCGGCTCGAACCCGGTGACCGGATCGTCCTGGTCGTCACGGCGAGCGCCCATCGGGAAGCCGCGCTCGACTCCTGTCATTTCCTGATCGATTGGCTGAAGACCAAGGCGCCGTTCTGGAAATTGGAAGAAACCGAGGACGGCGACGGCAGTTGGGTCGACGCACGCGACAGCGACGACGCGGCAGCGGAACGCTGGCATCGAAAAACCCCGGACAAGGCGGCGGAATGAGCATGACCGGTCCCCAACCCCATACCTTCACCTATTTCGATATCGAGCGGGTGATTTCGGGCACGGCGTTCGATCAGGCCAGCGCCGATGAAGCCGAGCGATTGGACGCTCGGCGTGTCTATGTCGTCGTTGGCGGCACATTGAGCCGCGAAACGGACACGGTGGACCGGCTGAAAACCTCGCTCGGTGGCCGGTTCGCCGGTGTGTGCAACCGGATGGCATCGCATTCGCCAATCGACCAGGTCGTCGACGCGGCTAATGACGCCCGCACCAACGACGCGGATTTGATCCTCAGCGTCGGCGGCGGCTCGGTCACCGACGGCAGCAAGCTGATCGTCCTGTGCCTCGCCAACGACGTGCGCGATACGGAAACGCTCAAACGCTACGCCGCGACCGGCGACCTGGAACCCAAGGCGCCGACGGTGCGGCAGGTCGCGGTGCCGACGACGCTGTCCGGCGGCGAGTTCAACATCACCGCCGGCGGAACCGACCCGGTCCGGCATCTGAAGCAGATCTACCGCCATCCGCTGCACGTTCCGCGGACGGTCATCCTTGACCCGGCGCTGACGGTGCACACCCCGGAATGGCTCTGGCTGTCGACGGGAATCCGCGCGGTCGACCATGTGACCGAGGATCTCTGTTCGATCAACGCAGTCCCCTATGTCGACGGCACCGCCTCGCATGCGCTCCGCCTTTTACGGGACGGGTTGCATCGTTCGAAGGAAGATCCGGTGGACCTGGAAGCACGGCAGAACTGCCTGACCGGCACCTGGCTGTCGATGATCGGATCGATGGCGGGCGTCCGGCGCGGCGCCAGTCACGGCATCGGCCACCAATTGGGCAGCACGGCTGGCGTGCCGCACGGCCACACGTCCTGCATCCTGCTGCCGCATGTCCTGACCTTCAACAAGCAGGTCAACGCGGCGCAGCAGGAAAAGGTCAGCATCGCCCTGGACCGTCCCGGCGTCGACGCGAGCGAGGCCATCGGCGACCTGATCTCCAGCCTCGGGCTGCCGCGGCGGCTGCGCGATGTCGGCGTCGAGCGGAGCCAGTTCCAGGAGATCGCCGAAAACGCGATGCACGATCATTTGATCCCATCGAACCCGCGCAAGATCAACGGCCCGGACGACGTCCTCGAAATTCTTGAAATGGCGTGGTAATCGACGACCGGCAAGCTATAGTGGCGCGCCTGCCATGCCATCACCGTCCTCCATCTCACCGGTAAAGGGCATCGCCTGCATGATCGCGGGCGGCTTGTTCCTGGCCCTCAACTCCACCGTCGTGAAATTCCTGGTGGACGATTACACGTCGGCGCAGATCATGGTCGTCCGCGCACTGTTCGTGTATTTCGTCGTCGCCGCCTTCATCTGGCGGGACGGCGGCATCGCAACCTTACGGATACGCAACTACGGCGGCCAGTTGGCGCGGGCGCTCTGCCTCGCCTCTTCCACCTTCCTGATGATCCTGAGTGTCGAGCGGCTGCCGCTCGGCGACGTCTTCGCGATCAACCATGCATCGCCGCTGATCCTGACCGCGATGGCCGCCTTCCTGCTGGGCGAGCGGGTCGGATGGCGCCGGTGGTGCGCGGTGCTGACGGGCTTCCTCGGCGTGTTGATCATGCTGCGCCCGACCGCCGCCGCCTTCCAGGTCGCCGCCCTGTTGCCGCTAACCGTCGCCGTCCTGAGCGCGACCCGCGACGTCATCACCCGTAAGATCAGCGCCACCGACTCGTCGACGGCAACGCTTGCCGTGACCACGACGGTCATCCTGTTCGCCGGGCTCGGGTTGTGCTTGGTCGCCGGATGGAATCCGATCGATCCGGCGGACATCTGGATTTTCGCGCTTGCCGCGCTGTTTCAAGGCGTCGCACATTTCCTGATGATCGAAACCTTCCGCCTCGCGGAAGCCAAGATCGTGGCGCCCTTTAAGTACTGCACCATCGTTTGGGCGATGGTGATCGGCTATCTGTTCTGGAGCGACATCCCCGACGCCTGGATCCTGACCGGCGGATCGCTGGTCGTCGCGAGCGGCCTCTACATCCTGCACCGGGAACGCCTGCGACGGGCGGCAGCATAAAGAAAAGGGGCGCCGGCCCTTGGCGCGACGCCCCTATTCAAACTCCACGGACTATCGGGATTACGCGGCGTATGCCTTCGGCGCATCGAGGGTCCGCGGCACCTCGCGCCGCACTTCCTCGTCGTAGTCCTCCAACAGCGTCCGCGTGATCTCGCCCGGGGTGAACCGGTGCTCGCCGATCTCGCGCACCGGCGTGACCTCCACGGCGGTGCCGCACAGGAAGACCTCGGATGCGTCGTTCAGCTCTTCGGGCTTGATATGCCGTTCGGTCACCTCATATCCCCGCATCTTGGCGAGCTGGATGACCGTCCGCCGGGTGATGCCGTCGAGGAAACAATCGGGAAGCGGCGTATGGATCTTGCCGTCGATGACGAGGAAGATATTCGCGCCGGTGGCTTCCGCGATATAGCCGCGGTAATCGAGCATCAGGGCGTCGTTGAACCCGTCGCGTTCCGCCTTGTGCTTCGACAGGGTGCAGATCATGTACAGGCCGGCCGCCTTGGTTTTACAGGGGATCGTCGCCGGATCCGGGCGCTTCCAGTCGGACCATTGCATGCGAATGCCTTCCATGCGGGCCTCCGGCGTGAAATAGGCGCCCCAGGGCCATGCCGCGATGGAAAAGTGGATTTTGGCATCCTGCGCCGACACGCCCATCATCTCCGAACCGCGCCAGGCGATCGGCCGGATATAGGCTTCGCTCAACCCTTGCGCCTTCAGGACCTCGTTGCAGGCGGCGTCGATCTGTTCCACCGTGTACGGAATCTCGAAATCCATCGACCGGGCGCCTTCGACGAGACGTTCCGTGTGTTCCGTCAGCTTGAAAATCCGGCCATTATAGGCCCGCTCGCCCTCGAACACGCAGGAAGCGTAATGAAGACCATGGCTCAGGACATGCAGGTTGGCGTCTTTCCACGGCACCAACGCGCCATCGAACCAGATATGGCCCTCGCGGTCGTCGAACGGAAGTTCATCCATCGGTTTTTCTCCGGTCACCCTGTGAAAGTTCGCTGTGACGGTCTATTAATCTTACCAACATCCCGCAGAATAGGTCACATTCTGTCGAAGATTGGACGCGCTGTGTATCATTCGAATCAATTTATGTCAACATGACTGACATAAATTCTCCTAAATCTACCCCACCGCAAGAGTCCGAGCCCGGTTATCTGCGGGACGAGGAACTGCGCCAAGGCATCGAAATGCTGTTCTATGCCTACCGCGACTTCACGGCCGAGCCGGATGCCATCCTGGCCGATTACGGCTTCGGCCGTGCCCATCACCGGGTCATCTACTTTGTCGGACGCTATCCGGGCATGTCCGTCTCCGACCTCTTGGGGATCCTGCAGATCACGAAGCAAAGCCTAAGCCGTGTCTTGAGTCAGCTCGTCCGCGAAGAATTCATCGTCCAGACACAAGGCACGCAGGACCGCCGTCAGCGCCTGCTGGAACTCACCGAGAAAGGCCGCGACCTTGAACGGAAGCTGACGGAAAACCAGCGCGCGCGCTTCGCTAAGACTTATCGCAACGCCGGCGCGGAGGCGGTCGAAGGGTTCCGCAAGGTCATGTTGGGTATGATGACGAGTGACGAAGACCGGGCGCGGTTTGAGCGCGATTGGATGCCCCGCCGGTAACCAAATCCGCCGCGCAGAGCCGCTGTTGAGGCGGATCAAGGACGTGTATACTCGCCCCGATGCACCCGGAAACGCCGCACATCCTGGTTGTGGACGACGATACCCGCCTGCGGGGACTTCTTCGTAAGTTCTTGATGGACAACGGGTTTCGCGTTTCCGTGGCGGCCGATGCCAAGGACGCTCGGGACCACCTCACCTCCTTCGAGTTCGACCTGATCGTGCTGGACCGGATGATGCCCGGCGAGGATGGCCTTACCCTCGCGCACGCGCTCAAATCCGACCACCGCATGCCGATCCTCATGCTGACCGCGATGGCCGAGGTGGAACACCGAATCGACGGATTGGAGGCCGGCGTCGACGACTATCTACCGAAACCCTTCGAACCGCGTGAACTGCTGTTGCGGATCAAGAATATCCTGCAACGCACCCCTGCCGAGCCGACGATCCCGGAAGCGGAGGTGAAGTCCGTCCAGCTCGGCGATATCCGCTTCGATGCCGAACGCGAACTGTTGATCGGCACCGACGATACCATCAGCCTGACATCCACGGAGGCGAGCCTGCTGCGGGTGCTCGCCGAACAGGCCGGCCGGGTGATGAGCCGGCAATCCCTTTCGCAGCTTTGCGATATCAACGGCGGCGAGCGGACGATCGACGTGCAGGTCACGCGGCTCCGGCGCAAAATCGAACCCGATCCCCGCACGCCGCGGTACCTCCAGACCATCAGGGGTCAGGGCTATGTCCTGCGCCCCGACGAATAGCGACCGATGGATCCTTTCGCGCTGATAAAGCGGTTCCTGCCGAAAACATTGTTCGGCCGGGCGCTCATGATCCTGGTCACCCCGCTGATCATCCTGCAAATCGTCGCCGCGACGATCTTCATCGACCGGCACTGGGAAACGGTCACCCGGCGGCTGACCGCGGCGATCGCCGGCGAGATCGCCCTCACGATCGACGAGATGATCCGAGACCCCAGCCCGCAAGGCGTCGCCCGCGCCTTCGAGAAGGCGCATCAACATTTCCAGCTCCGCATGACCCTCACGCCGGGCGTCAACCTGCCCGACACGGACAAGGAATACGGTGGCATCCTCGATGCGAAGCTCGCCATCGATATGCGCGAGCGGGTCCAACGCCCCTTCGTCATCGATTCGACGGTGTTCAAGGAACGCGTGATCATCGACATCCAGTTACCGGACGGGGTGTTGTCCGTTCTCGTCCCGGGACGGCGCGTGTTCAGCACGACCACCTATATCTTCATGTTCTGGATGGTCGGCACGTCGCTCATCCTGATTGCGGTCGCCATCGTCTTCCTGCGCAATCAGATCAAGCCGATCCGGCGGCTGGCCGACGCCGTGGACCGGTTCGGCAAAGGCCGCGGTTTGGACGAACGGTTCCAGGTGTCCGGCGCGACCGAGGTGCGGCAGGCCGGCGCGGCCTTCAATCTGATGCGGTCGCGAATCAGCCGCCAGATCCGGCAGCGCACCGATATGTTGTCGGGCGTCAGCCACGACCTGCGCACGCCGCTGACCCGAATGAAGCTGCAACTAGCGATGCTGGACGACAGCGCCGACACCGAGGAACTGAAGGCCGACGTCGCCGAGATGGAGAAGATGATCGACGGCTATCTGACCTTTGCGAAGGGCGAAGGCGACGAGCCGGCGGTCGCGACCGATCTGGGCGGATTGATCGAAACCGCGGTATCGAGTTGGCAGCGCAATGGGACCAAGGTCGATTGCCACATCGAAGGTAAATTGGAATTGCCGGTGAAAAAGGACTCGTTACGCCGGTGCCTCGACAATCTCGTGTCCAATGCCGAGCGGTACGGTGGGCAGGTTTGGGTGCGCGCCGGCAAACGCAGCGACGCGGTCGAGATTACCATCGACGACGACGGACCCGGCATCCCCGAGGCCGAACGGCAGGACGTGTTCCGACCCTTCCATCGTCTTGATCAGTCGCGGAACCCGGAGACCGGCGGTACCGGTCTCGGCCTGGCGATCGCGCGGGACATCGCGCGGAGTCACGGCGGCGACATCGGGCTGGAGGATTCACCGCATGGCGGTTTGCGCGCCGTAGTGCATCTGCCGATCTAAGCCGACAGCCGCGTCAGAAAAGCCGTCCGCCGTTCGGGACCGGATGATCGACCGACAGCAGGACCACCTCGCCCTCCGCATCGGGAAATCCGAGGACGAGAATCTCGGACATGAATTTTCCGATCTGCTTGGGCGGGAAATTGACGACCGCCGCAACCTGCCGCCCGACCAGGCTATCGGGCTGGTAATATTTGGTGATCTGTGCCGACGTCTTCTTTTCGCCGATCGCGTCCCCGAAATCGACCCATAGCTTGATCGCCGGCTTGCGGGCCTCGGGAAAGGGTTCGGCGCGCGTCACGGTCCCGACACGGACATCAACCTTCAAAAAATCATCGAAGCCTATCGTCATTTCTTCTCGCCAAGATTGGAATATCAAAATCCGCCCGGTTCGGCGGACGGCGCAGGCCGCTGCGCCATCGGGGACAACATCTGCGCAAACGGTTCGACGCGCCGCAGATTGCGGTCCAGCGCCGCCATCGTGCGGGCGCTGTCCGGGCTGTCGTCGTCGACCCATACCGCGAGGGTCGCCAACCAGACCCCTGCCAACCCCTTGCACCGGAACGGTCCGGCAGGCGGCGCGCTGGAGACGCCCGCTTCTTCCAGAATACCCCCGACATGACGCAGCAAGGACGGGACGGCGGGCAACGCGGATAGCGGCGCCCGCGGCAGGTCGCGCAGAATGGCCGCCACGGCGGGGCGGCGATCCGCCAGGATATCGAGACGCTCCATCATCAGCTCGAACAGCCGGTCCCGGACGGTATCCTCGTCCTCAAAGGCGGGCGGCGTTTCCTGCGCCCGCGCCTCGACCCAGGCGGCCATGCCCGCCAGCAACGAAGATTTGCAAGGAAATATCCGGCGCATCTCGTCCTGCGGGACGTCGGCCTTTTCCGCGACGTCGGATAGGGACAACGCCGCCCATCCCTGACCGGGGATGAGGTCAAACGCCGCGGTCACCAGACTGGCTGTGGGATCCTCGGACTCCGTCATGCCGGGATTGTAGCGGTCAGCAGCGGTCGACGGGAACCCTTATTGCGTCGGCCGTAGAGTTGGGCGTAGACCGGCTAGCCCGCCAATTCCCTGCCGCGCTTGGTCGCCGCGTCGATCGCCTTCGCCATCAAGTCCTTCAAACCCGGCTCGGCCATCAACACCTGAAGCGCCGCGAAGGTCGTGCCGCCGGGGCTGGTTACGTTCTCCCGCAGGGTGGACGGCGTCTCCGGCCCTTGCAAGGCGAGCTGCCCGGCCCCCGCCACCGTTACGAGCGCCAGACGGTCGGCCATGTCTTCCGGCAGTCCCGCCGCCGCGCCCGCCGCTGCCATCGCCTCGATCATCAGGAACACGTAGGCAGGTCCGCTGCCGGAGAGCGCGGTCACCGCGTCCATCAGCGCTTCGTCCGTCACGTTCAAACATTCACCGATGGCGGACAGCAACGCTTCGGCGAGCGCGACTTGGTCCGCCGTGGCCCGTGCATTCGGGCAAGCGACGGTGATGCCCTGCCCGATTGCCGCCGGCGTATTCGGCATGGCGCGGACGATCGCGGCGGCCTCTCCAAGATGCCTTTCGAACACGCCGATGGTGGTGCCGGCCGCGATGGAGACGAACAGTGTTCCAGGCGCGGCGAAACGCTTGTAGCGCGGTGCCACCTCTTCCATCTGCTGCGGCTTCACGGCGAAGACGACCACCTCCGGATCGAGATCGTCCGGCAATTCTTCGTCCGACGACACCGCCTGCAGCGCGGCCGGATCGATCGACTCCGGCACACCATACGGCTCGACGACGTAAACGCCCCCAGCGGTTATCCCGCTCGACTGCCAGCCCGAAAGCATGGCAGACCCCATCTTGCCGCATCCCACGAGCAGGAGCGGCCGTTCCAACGTTACAGTCATGAATGTGTCTCCCGGTCAGGCTTCTCCGACCGTATCCATCATAGCAGATGCGATCGCATCGCTGGGAGAATGGCCTGCCCACACGACAAATTGAAGGGCCGGATAAAAGCGTTCGCACTCGGCAAGCGCGATATCGACCATGTCTTCGAGAAGTTCCGGCGCCAAGGTCTGCCAGCCGCGGGTCAAGATGGTGTGCCGGAACATCGGCAGCCGGTCATCGGAGCTGACGTCGAAATGGCCGAGCCAAAGCTTTTCGTTGGCGAGGCAGATCAGTTCCGTGATCGCCGGGCGTTTGTCTTCGGGGACCCGCGTGTCGAAGACGCATGTGAAATAGAGCGCGCTGAGGTCCTCGCGCCAGATGAAGAACATGCGGTAATCGCACCACCGGCCGGTCGTTTCGACGACCATTTCATGATCGCTGGACCGGTCGAAGGCCCATTCATTTGCGACGACCAGCTCTTCCAGCAGGTCTATCGGATTCATGGACTCATCGCCTAGATCAGCCGAAAGAATCCCCATACGCGCGACCTCCCAACAGCATTCCGGTTTTACGGGGAATCCGGCGATCGTTTCTCCCAGGCCCACGCTCCTGAGCAACCCCCGAACTCGGTGTGTTTTGGAACATATAGTGGTTACGCCCCTCCCTCAACCACAATACCTAGATTGCCAGAAGTGACTCCGCGGGAGCAAGCGAAGATTGTGCGACAATCGGAAAAAAGTGTTCCGGTTGCCGATTCCGATGCGAATCAGGGGATGAAATCGAGCGTCGTGCGCCAGAATCCTATGCGGATTTCTTGCCCGTCTTGGCGGCCGCCGCCGACTTGGTCCGGCGCGGTTTCGCCGGCTTCTTTTCGGCCAGCGCGGCTTCCAGGGCCGCCACGCGTTTCTCGAGCTTCTCCTGCTCCAGCCGGGCCTTCTCCGCCATCGCCTGCACCGCCTCGAACTCATCGCGCGGCACGAGATCCATGTCGGAGAGCAGCCGCTCCATCCGCTGGCGGACCATTTCCTCGACTTCGGTCCGAACCCCGGATAAAGCGCCCATGGCACCCCCCGCGACGCGGGCCAGGTCGTCCAAAAGACGGTTATCGGTTTGCATGGCTCTTCCTCCTGCCGGGACTAGCGCACCACCAAACGCGGCGGAGCACGGGTATCTCTCACATATAGAAGCGCGGGCGGGCCGATACAAGCTCGGGCTTGTCCTTGCCCCCGGCCAGGCGCCTGCCTATAAGGGAACCCCTGTCCGCAACCAGGATTGCCCCAGGACTGCACGCGCATGTTTCTCGTCACCGGCGGCGCCGGATTCATAGGCTCGAACCTGGTCGCGGCGCTGTCGGAGCGCAGTGGCGATCCGATCGCGGTCTGCGATATCGTGGACAGCGCCGAGAAATCCGCGAACATCGCCAAGCATCGCGTTTCCGAGATCATCGAGCCTGGCGATCTGCTCCCCTGGCTGGCGGAGAACGGGGACGTCGTGGAAACGATCTTCCATATGGGGGCATCGTCGGCGACCACCGAAACCAATATGGACTTCCTGCTCGACAACAATGTCGGCATCTCGCTCGACCTGTGGCGCTGGTGCACCGCCCACGACCGTCGCCTGATCTACGCCTCATCGGCGGCGACCTATGGCGACGGCCAAGCCGGCTTCGTCGACGACAACGATCCCGCGGCGCTTGGGCGGCTCCACCCGTTGAACGCCTATGGCCTCTCGAAACAACTCTTCGATCTGAACGCCGTCTATCTGGCGGCCGCTGGTCATCGTCCCCGGCAATGGGCCGGCCTGAAGTTCTTCAATGTCTACGGTCCGAACGAGCAGCATAAGGGCGGCCAACGGAGCGTCGCGATCCAGCTATTCGAGCAGATTTCGGCGGAGGGCCAAGTGAAGCTTTTCCGGTCGCACCATCCCGACTACGCGGACGGCGGCCAATGCCGGGATTTCATCTGGGTCGGCGACTGCGTCGACGTGATGCTGTGGCTGCTCGACAACCCCGGCGTGAACGGCATCTACAACTGCGGCACCGGGGCCGCGCGCAGTTTCCTGGACCTCGCCCACGCCTGTTTCGACGCGATGGGCCGCGAGCCGACGATCGACTATGTCGACACGCCGAAGAATATCCGCGCGAACTATCAGTATTTCACCGAGGCCGACATGGCGCTGCTTCGCGACAGCGGCTACGACCGTCCCTTCACCACATTGGAAGACGGCGTCGCGCGCTATATCAAGGACTACTTGGCAACCAACGATCCACACCGGTGACCTGATGGGCCCCTATGTCTTCCCCGATATCGATCCGATCGCCGTGCAGATCGGCCCGCTGGCCATCCGCTGGTACGCGCTGGCCTATATCGCCGGCCTCATCGGCGGCTGGCAGTACTGCCTGCGTCTGGCGAAACGTCCGCCGCATACGGTCACGCCGAAGCATATCGACGATTTCATGGTCTGGGCGACCATCGGGGTCGTTCTCGGCGGCCGGTTGGGCTTCGTGCTTTTCTATCAACCGGGATATTACCTCGCCAATCCGCTCGATATCCTCCAGGTCTGGCGCGGCGGCATGTCCTTCCATGGCGGCCTGCTGGGCGTGATCGTCGCCATGATAATCTTCGGCCGGCGGCACGGCACCGGGTTCTTCCCGCTGTCCGATATCGTCGCCGCGGCCACGCCGATCGGCCTGTTCTTCGGCCGGATCGCCAATTTCATCAACGCCGAACTATGGGGCCGCGTGACCGACGCGCCTTGGGGGGTGGTCTTCCCGAACGGCGGTCCGTCGCCGCGTCATCCCAGCCAACTATACGAAGCGCTGCTTGAAGGGCTGGTCCTGTTCGCGGTCATCGCGGTTCTCGTCTACCGCCGCGACGCGCTCCTGCGGACCGGTTTGGTGTCCGGCGTGTTCCTGACCGGCTATGGCCTGTCCCGTATCCTCGTCGAGACCGTCCGGGAACCCGATGCCTATATCGGCTTCTTGGCCTTCGGCACGACCTACGGGCAATGGCTGTCGGTGCCGATGGTGCTGTACGGCCTGTACCTGATCTGGAACGCGCAGCGGCAGCCGCCGGTCACGGTCAAGAGCGGGACGTGACACCGCTTTCCCGCAGCATCGCCCGGCGAATCAGCCTGCAGGGACCGATCAGCATCGCCGAGTTCATGGCGGAAGCGCTGGGCCACCCCCAGCATGGCTACTACATGGGCAAGGATCCGTTCGGCCGGACCGGCGACTTCATCACCGCGCCGGAGATCAGCCAGATGTTCGGCGAATTGATCGGGCTATGGTGCGCCGAAGTGTGGCGGCTGATGGGCGGTCCCGCCCCGTTCAACCTTGTCGAACTTGGCCCTGGGCGCGGTACATTGATGCAGGATGCCCTGCGCGCCGCCCGCGTGCTGCCGGAATTCGGAGAGGCCGCATCGATCCATCTGGTGGAGACGAGCCCGGTGCTGCGGGATATCCAGGCCGTCACGCTGGGCGACCACGGCCCGGCCTGGCATGACGATCTCACCCGCGTTCCGGACGGCCCTTTGATCGTCATCGCCAACGAATTCTTCGACGCCCTGCCGATTCATCAATTCACCCGAACCGATGACGGCTGGCGGGAAAACGTCGTGACAGTGGACGGCGACAGCCTTGTCCTCACGACGTCGCCCACCGCGACGCCCGCGACCGCCCTGCTCGCGGACCGGGATGCCGCCGAGGGCGCCGTCGCCGAGATTTGCCCCGCCGCGATCTCCATCGCGACGGACATCGCGGAACGGATCGCCGAACACGGCGGCGCGGCCCTCGCCATCGACTACGGCTATGCGGAACCCGACGGCAAGGCGACGCTGCAGGCGGTCCGGCAGCATGAACGGCATGACGTCCTGACCGACCCCGGTACCGCCGACCTCACCGCGCATGTCAATTTCACGGATTTGCGGGATGCCGCGCACAACCACACGACCGTCTACGGCCCTGTAACCCAAGGCGATTTCCTGCGAAATCTCGGAATCGAGATGCGGGCGGAGCAGTTGATGCAACGGGCCACCGCGGACCAGCGGTCGGCGATCGAAAGCGCCTCCCGGCGCTTGATCGATCCGGCGGAAATGGGCACCTTGTTCAAAGTGTTGGCGTTTTGCCATTCCGACATGCCGACACCGCCGGCGTTCGAAACAGCGGCCACAACCGCGCCTGTAACGGATTGAACGATGACCGATACCCGACCCACCCCGATCTCCGCCGGAACACTGTCGACGATCAAGGGGATCGCCCACGGCTTCTTCACCCGTCAGGGCGGCGTCAGCGGTTCGATCTACGCATCCCTGAACGTCGGCTTCGGTTCGAAAGATGTTTCGGAGGATGTGGCGGAAAACCGGCGCCGGGCGCTTGCGGCCCTCGACGGGGCAACGGCGCTGAACACGGTGTATCAAATCCATGGCAAGGACGTGGAGCGGGTGACCGGAACCTGGGACCCGACGGAGTCGCCGCATGCCGACGCCATGGTGACCGCGACGCCCGGCATTGCCATCGGGGTCCTGTCGGCCGATTGCACGCCGGTGCTGTTCGCGGCCGAGGACGGCTCGATCGTCGGTGCGGCCCATGCCGGTTGGCGTGGTGCGGTCGGCGGCGTCTTGGGGGCGACCCTGGATGCGATGGAAGAGATGGGCGCCGACCGGAAACGGATCCATGCGGCGGTCGGCCCGACGATCGCGCAGCCTTCCTATGAAGTCGGACCCGAATTCCCGGCGCCGTTCCTCGCGGAAAACGAGGACAACGCCCGCTTCTTCCGCCCCTCGACCCGGGACGGACACCATATGTTCGACCTGCCGGGATATGTGGAGGCCCAGCTCAAGTCGTTGGGACTCTCGGACATCGAGGTGCTGCCGCACGATACCTGCGCCGAGGAAGATCTGTTCTTCAGCTACCGGCGGGCCACGCATCGCGGCGAAAAGGACTACGGCCGCGGTCTTTCCGCCATCCTGGTGACCGGGTAGGCCGTGCCATATCTCATCCAACTCGCGATTCTGGGCTTTGTCGGGCTGGTAATCATGCTAATTCTGCTGTGATTTCGGCCCTTCTGGGACCTATGGCCCCCTTCTACCGCAACAAGCTCCGCCAAAGACCCGCTGGAAGGGGTATTCCGGCTCGGAAAGGTCGTTTACAGGGCTTTGACGCCCTGATATAGAGAGGCCGCCGTCGCAACCCAATAAGCTGTCTGTTCCGTCTGCAGCCACGTCAGCAACGCCAAAATCAGGCTGGCGAAGGGCGCAACGGGTGGGGCCGAGTAGTCAAAATGAAAATCCTAAGCTGTAACAGCAACCGCCCGCTTGCAGAGGCGATTTCCGCCTATCTCAATATTCCGCTGACGCAGGCCTCGATCCGCCGGTTTTCGGACATGGAGGTCTTCGTCGAGATCCTCGAAAACGTCCGCGGCGAGGACGTTTTCGTCGTCCAATCGACCAGCTACCCGGCGAACGACAACCTGATGGAGTTGCTGGTCACGATCGATGCGTTGCGCCGCAGTTCCGCGCGCCGCATCACGGCGGTTATACCGTATTTCGGGTATGCCCGGCAGGATCGGAAAACCACGCCGCGCACCCCGATTTCCGCCAAGCTGGTGGCCAACCTGATCACCACGGCGGGCGCGAACCGGGTGCTGACGCTCGACCTGCATGCAGGGCAAATCCAAGGCTTCTTCGATATCCCGACCGACAACCTTCTGGCGGAGCCGGAATTCGCAAAGGACATTATGGCGAACACATCGGGTTCGGGTCCGGTCACCATCGTGTCGCCGGATGTCGGCGGTGTGGTCCGCGCCCGCGCGATTGCGCGCCGCGTCGACGCCGACCTGGCGATCATCGACAAACGCCGCGAACGGGCAGGCGTCTCCGAAGTCATGAACATCATCGGCGACGTGAAGGACCAACAATGCATCCTGGTGGACGACATCGTCGACTCCGCCGGCACCCTCTGCAACGCGGCGAGCGCACTGATGGAGGCGGGCGCGACCTCGGTCAGCGCCTATGTCAGCCATGGCGTGTTGTCGGGCGGCGCCGTGGCCCGCGTTACCGCGTCCCCGATGGAGATGCTGGTCACCACGGACAGCATCCTCGCCACCGAAGCCATGCGGGTGGCACAGAATATCCGCCAGCTGTCGATCGCTCCCTTGTTCGGTGAAGCGATCCGGCGTATCGCCGAATCGAAATCGGTTTCGAGTTTATTCAACTAGGTCCGAATAGGCGGACCTATGCCGCATGGTGCGGCAACCGCGGTTCCAAACACCCTTGGAGGCTGAATCCGCGGTCCATCGTTAGGAGAAAATGATGCAAGAAGCAGTAGAGTTGCACGCGGAATTGCGTGAACGGGCCGGTAAGGGGGCCGCCCGGGCAGCGCGTCGTGCCGGTAAGGTACCGGGAGTCGTGTATGGCGGTAAGGAAGCCCCGAAGATCATCAATCTGGACCCCCGCGAACTTCAAAAAGGCATGGACAGCGGCGCATTCTTCGCGACGATTTACACGCTGAAGGTGGGCGACGACAGCGAGCGGGTCATCCCCCGCGACCTGCAGCTACACCCGGTCAAGGGACAGCCGCAACATGTCGACCTGCTGCGCGTAACGTCCGCGACCCGCGTAACCGTCGAAGTGGCCTGCACATTCCTGAACGAGGAAGAGAGCCCCGGCCTGAAACGCGGCGGCGTTCTCAACGTGGTGCGCTTCGCCATCGAGGTCGTCTGCGGCGTCGACGACATTCCGCAAGGCTTCGACATCGATCTGACCGGCCTTGAGATCGGCGATTCGGTGCATGCCAGCACCTTGTCCCTGCCGGACGGCGTCGAACTGACCATCACCGACCGTGACTTCACCATCGCGACGATCGCCGCGCCGACCGTGGTCGCCGAAGAAGAGGCGGCGGAAGGCGAAGAAGGCGAGGAAGGCGAAGAGGGAGTCGAGGGCGAAGAAGGCGCCGAGGGTGCCGAGGGCGCCGAAGGCGAGAGCGAAGAAGACGGCGAGAAGAAGGACGACGAGTAGCGTCGTATCGCCGGGATGGACGACTAGCCCATGCTTTTGCTCGTAGGGCTCGGCAATCCCGGTCCGAAATACGAAAACAACCGGCACAATGTCGGTTTCATGGCGGTGGACGAAATCGTCCGCCGCCATGGTTTTCAACCGGGCCGGGCGCGGTTCCAGTCGATTGTGTCGGACGGCACGCTCGACGGCCGTAAGGTATTGGCCATGAAGCCCACCACATTCATGAACGAATCCGGCCGGGCCGTCGGCGAGGCGGTGCGGTTCTTCAAGATTCCGTTGGATCAGGTCGTCGTCATCCACGACGAGTTGGACCTGGCCTTCGGTAAGATCCGAGCGAAGTGCGGCGGCGGCCACGCCGGCAACAACGGTATCCGGAACATCAGTCAGCATATCGGCCCGGACTATTGGCGCATCCGTATCGGCATCGGCCATCCGGGCGAGAAAAGCCGCGTCCATGGCCATGTCCTGAGCGATTTCGCCAAGGCCGACCAACCGATGCTCGACAAGATCATCGATGCGGTCGGCGACGCTGCGCCGATGATCGGCGCGGAGGATTTCAACGGATTCATGTCGCGCGTGGCGATGCTGATCAACCCGCCGCGCCCCAAGAAGCCACCGCAGGAGAAAGGCCCGTCCGGCCCGGAAGACGCGGCGCGGGATAAAGAGGACTAGGATGGGATTCAATTGCGGTATCGTCGGCCTGCCGAATGTGGGCAAATCGACGCTGTTCAACGCACTGACCAGCACGGCGCAGGCCGAGGCGGCCAACTATCCGTTCTGCACCATCGAGCCAAATGTGGGCCGGGTCGCGGTGCCCGACCCCCGCATTGATATGCTGGGCAAACTCAGCGGCTCGGAGAAAGTCATCCCGACCTTCCTGGAGATCGTCGACATCGCCGGCCTGGTGCGCGGCGCGTCGAAGGGCGAAGGCTTGGGCAACCAGTTCCTTGGCCACATCCGGGAAGTCGATGCGGTGATCGAGGTGCTGCGCTGTTTCGATGACGCGAACATCACCCATGTGGACGAATCGATCGACCCGCTGCGCGATGCGGAAACGGTCGAGACCGAGTTGATGCTAGCCGACCTCGAAAGCGTCGAACGCCGCATCGATCCGCTGCGCAAGAAGGCGACCGGCGACCGCCAGGCGAAAGCCGAAGTGGCGGTCATGGAGAAGGTCCTGGCGGTGCTGCAGGACGGCAAGCCCGCCCGCACCGCCGAGATCACGGCCGAAGAACAGCCGATCTTCCAACACCTGCAACTGATCACCGCCAAACCGATCCTCTATGTCTGCAACGTCGACGAGGACAGCGCGGCCGAGGGCAACGAGTATTCGCAGCGCGTGATCGAGAAGGCCGAGGCCGAGGGCGCCGGCGTGGTCATCGTTTCCGCCGCCATCGAGTCCGAGGTATCGCAGCTCGGCAGTCCCGAGGAACGGCAGGAATACCTCGAAAGCCTGGGCCTCGCCGAAGCCGGCTTGGACCGGCTGATCCGTTCCGGCCACGCCTTGCTGGACCTGATCACCTTCTTGACCACCGGACCGAAGGAAAGCCGTGCCTGGACGGTACGCCGGGGCGCGGCGGCGCCGGAGGCCGCAGGAGTCATCCACAGCGACTTCGAACGCGGTTTCATCTGCGCCGAGGTCATCGACTATGACGACTTCGTCGCCTGCGGCAGTGAACAGGCGGCCAAGGACGCCGGCAAGATGCGCCAGGAAGGCCGCGACTATATCGTGAAGGACGGCGACGTGATCCTCTTCCGCTTCAACGTCTGAGGCGAAAGACCCATCGACCGGTTCAGGGCCGCGCGCCGGTGCGCTATGCTGCCCCCATGCTGTCCCTCATCCCTTTCGGTCCGGCGCATTTCGACCTGCTCGCGAGTTGGTTCTCGAACGAAGCGGAAGCCGTGCAGTGGGGCGGCACCGGAGTCTCGTTTCCCCTGGACCACGAACAATTTTCAGAGATGCTCACGCAAAGTCGCGCGGATCCGCCGACCAGATGGTGCTGGATGGCGGAGAATGAATCGGACCTGGTCGGTCACGCCCAACTCTCGTTGGATTGGCGCAACGGCAATGCAAGGCTCGCCCGCATTGCGGTCGCACCCGCGATGCGTGGCAGGGGGATTGCGACGTCGCTCGTCGCACTGGTCGTAAAGGAAGCATTCAACCTGCCGGAGATCGAACGCCTGGAGCTAAACGTCTTCGAACTCAACACGCCCGCGATCCGCACCTACGAGTGTCTCGGGTTCGTGCAGGAAGGGGTGCGCCGATCGTCGGCGCGCGTCGGCGCCGAGCGCTGGGACACCGTGATCATGGCGCTGTTGCGGGCCGACTGGAAGCCGGACGAACCCAACTGAAGCCACATGGACTTCTGTCGCCCGAAATCCATGCTAAAACCCGTCAATAGACATCGAACGGCCCTGAGCCCAAAGAGGAGCATCCATGATCACCAAAGGCGTTAAAGAGTTGGTTGCAGCAGCGGATAGCGAAATCGAGACTGTCTCGCTGGAAGACGCAAAAGCGCTGATCGACGACGACGGCGTCGTGTTCGTGGACATCCGCGACGTCCGGGAACTGGACCGCGAAGGCATGATCCCCGGCGCATACCACGCCCCGCGCGGCATGCTCGAATTCTGGGTCGACCCGGACAGCCCGTATCACAAGGATATCTTCGCCTCGGGGAAGAAATTTCTGCTCTACTGCGCGGGCGCGCAACGGTCCGCGCTCGCGGCGAAGGCGATCCAGGATATGGGATTGACGCCGGTCGCCCATCTGGAGCGTGGGTTCGGCGGATGGAAGGAGTCCGGCGGCCCCACGGTCGACCGTCCACGGCGCGACAAGTAATCCACCCGGTCAGGGCGCGACCGCCGTCGCCAGCCAACAGAAACAGCCGAGCCGCACGCCGTCGGGTTGCAGATGCGGTGACATCGCTTCCCGCATCTCATCGGCGACCCGCGCTTGAGCGTCCGTTGGCGCTTCGCGCAAAACATTGCCGAGCGGACCGAGCTGCACCGCATGCTCGGCCGCGCCCTCGACCGTCTCTCCGAGCAAGAGAGCGCGTTCCAGCGCGTCGACACGAATGTCGGCAAAGCCGGCCTCTGCCAGGATGCGGCGGACCCGGTCGCCGTCGGCAAAGGCGAACGGACCCGGCTCGTCAGGCGGCGTCGACGCCGGCAGTTCGATATGCCGTTCCGCCACGGCCATCGGGATCGACCGCCACGGATTGCGCGCCCGGTCTCCCCAGCAAACGAAGGTGAACCGCCCGGCCGATTTCAACGCGCGGCGGATATTGGCGAAGGACGCAACCGGATCGCGGAAGAACATGACGCCCATGCGGGAAAACGCGTGGTCGCGCGGCTCCGCCCATGATTCGATGGAGGCGTCGGCGTTCAGGAATTGAAGCGGCAGACCGGTTTCCGCCGCCGCCCGCGCGACGGCGCGCGCCAGCATCTCCGACGATATGTCGACCCCGGTGACCGATCCGTCCGGCCCGACGCGGCGCGCGAGGTCAAGCGACGTGCCGCCGCAGCCGCAACCGACGTCGAGGACCGACTGCCCGGCCCCGATACCGGCAGTGTCCATGGCCTGCCGGCTCAACGGCTCCAGCATGCGGTCCATCGATTCCTGGAACCGCACCCACTTGCGGCCGTTCGCGCCGTTCCAGTAGGCGATCTCCTTGGCATTCGGTCCGGATGCCTCGACCATGTCCGCCGTTCCCTTACCCGCTTCCCGACAGCACCCGTCCGGCGATCGCGTCCAGCTTGGCCACCATGGCCGGGTCGCGTGCCTCAGGCGGGGTGATGATCGCCGTGTCGAGTGCGGTATGGGCGCCGGACGGCGCGCTCTCGGTTCGTTGCGCCAACAAGGGGATCACCGCCTTGACCAGGGAGCGCGCGTTATCGGCGTTTTCCATCAGCACCTTGATGACCGCATCCACCGTTACGTCGTCATGATGCGGGTGCCAGCAATCGTAGTCGGTAACCATGGCCACGGTGGCGTAGCTCAGCTCCGCCTCCCGCGCGAGCTTGGCTTCCGGCATGTTCGTCATGCCGATCACGTCGCAGCCCCAGGACCGGTAGAGCTCGGATTCCGCCCGGGTCGAAAACTGCGGCCCTTCCATCACCAGATAGGTCCCGCCGCGCACGAGATCGAGCCCAGCCGTCTTGGCGGCCGTCTCAAGCTGATCGCAAAGATAGCTGCAGACCGGATCGGCCATCGAAACATGCGCCACCAGGCCCGTACCGAAGAAGCTTTTCACCCGGGCGAAGGTACGGTCGATGAACTGGTCCACCAGCACGAACCGGCCGGGCGGCAGGTCCTCGCGCAACGACCCGACGGCAGACAGGGATACGATCTCGGTGACCCCGCTGCGTTTCATCGCATCGATATTGGCACGGAAATTCAGGTCGGACGGCGGCACCGCGTGCCCGCGCCCATGGCGCGGCAGGAACACGACCCGCTGGCCGTCCAACTCGCCGAACATCAACGCATCGGACGGCTTCCCGAAGGGCGAGTCGACCTCGCGCCATTCGACATTCGTCAGTCCGTCGATGTCATAGACACCGCTCCCGCCGATAATGCCGACGACCGGCGGACATCCTGGTGCACTCATGCAGTTTCTCCCCGTCAACACGCTCAGGCGGCGGAGTATCGATGGGAAACTTCAGCCGATCAACCGCCAGTGCAAAATGAAACGGCCGCGACCCAGAGGGCCGCGGCCAAACTCATAAAGCGATTATCGGCCGGTTAGTGAACGTCCGACCACACCTTCTTCTTCACCGCGATCAACAAGCCGGTGAACACGACCAGGAACATCATGACCGATAGGCCGGTTCCCTTCCGCTTCTCCAGGTCCGGCGCCGCGGCCCAGGTCAGGAAGTAGGTCAGGTCCTTGGCCATCTGGTCGATCGACGCCTTGGTGCCGTCGGTATACTCCACCGCATCTTCGGTGAGCGGCGGCGCCATCGCGATCCAACTACCCGGGAAATACGGGTTATAGTTCAGACCTTCCTGCTCTTCGACGCCGTCCGGGACATCCTTATATCCCGTCAGCAACGAATACAGGTAGCTTGGCCCATTGGCGCGCGCCTTGGTGATCAACGACAGATCCGGCGGATAGGCCCCGCCGTTTGCGGCCCGGGCCGCCTGTTGGTTCGGGAACGGGCTCACGAACCGGTCCGACGGCCGTGCCGGACGGTTGAACATTTCCCCTTCGTCATTGGGTTCTTCGTTCTGAACCTCGTATTCCTTGGCGAAGGCCTTAACCTGATCTTCCGTATAGCCAAGGTCCATGATGTTGCGGTACGCAACGAGCCGCAGACCATGACAGGACGAACAAACTTCCTTGTAGACCTGAAGGCCGCGCTGCGCGGACGCCCGGTCGTAGGTTCCAAAGATACCGTCGAAGTTCCACTTCATGGCTTTCGGCGGCAGCACGTCGCCGGCCGCGAATGCGCTGCCCGACGCCGCGAGCGACAGGCCGACCACCAGCTTGGCAATGAATAGTTTTCGCATCAGGCCGGTTCTCCCTTGGCTGTCGCGGCCCCCGCGGCCGTATTGGAACTTCCTCCTGTCACGCTTTCACTGATGCTCTTCGGCAATGGCAAGGGTGTCTCTATCTTGCCGAGGATCGGTAGAAGTATCAGGAAGTGGAAGAAGTAGTAGGCGGTGCCGATCTGGCCGAGATGGACATACTTGAACCACTCGATGCCGAAGACCGGATCGTCCGGCGATTTCGCGCCGACGACGCCGAGAATGAAGCAGTCCAACACGAAGAACCAGAAGAACCACTTATAAACCGGCCGGAAGCGGCAGCTCCGAACCTTCGAGGTGTCGAGCCACGGCAGGATGAACAATACCAGGATCGACGCGAACATCAGGATCACGCCCAGCAGTTTCGCCTCGATGAAGAACACGTCGAAGGTGATCGACCGCAGAATCGCGTAGAACGGCAGGAAGTACCATTCCGGCACGATATGCGGCGGCGTCACCAGCGGATCGGCCGGGATGTAGTTATCGGGATGCCCGAGATAGTCCGGCGCGTAGAACACGAAGCCCGCCCAAACCAGCAGGAAAACGCCAAGGCCGACCGAATCCTTCGCCGTGAAGTAGGGATTGAAGGGCACGCTGTCCTGCGGCCCCTTGATCTCGATCCCATCCGGGTTGTTCGAACCGGTCACGTGCAGTGCCGCCACATGCAGCACCACGACGCCGACGATGACGAAGGGTAGCAAGTAATGCAGCGAGTAGAACCGGTTCAGGGTCGCGTTATCGACGCTGAAACCGCCCCACAGCCATTCGACGATGGCCTCGCCGACCACCGGGACGGCACCGAACAAGCTGGTGATGACCTTGGCGCCCCAGAAGCTCATCTGGCCCCACGGCAGCACGTAGCCCATGAAGGCGGTCGCCATCATGAGCAGTAAGATCACGACACCAAGCATCCAAAGGAGTTCGCGCGGCGCCTTGTAGGAACCGTAGTAAAGCCCGCGGAACATGTGGATGTAGACGACGATGAAGAACATCGAGGCGCCGTTGGAATGGATATAGCGGATAAGCCAGCCATAGTTCACGTCGCGCATGATGCGCTCGACGCTATCGAAGGCCATCGATGTGTGCGGCGTGTAGTGCATCGCCAGCACGATGCCCGTGACGATCATCACGATCAGCGTGATCGACGCCAGCGCCCCGAAATTCCACCAATAATTCAAGTTCCGCGGCATCGGGAACTTGTTGTACTCGTGATCCATGAACGAGAAGATCGGCAGGCGATCGTCGACCCAGCGGATCACCGGATTGCTGTAGGTTTGTTTTTCCATTGTCCGGCCCCTATCCGATCTTGATCAGCGTGTCGGAGAGGAACGCATACGGCGGCACGACCAAGTTCGTGGGCGCCGGTCCTTTGCGGATCCGTCCGGACGTATCGTAGTGCGAGCCGTGGCAGGGGCAGAACCAACCGCCGTACTCGCCCTTCCTATCGCTGACCTTGTTGCCGGGAACGCAGCCTAGATGGGTGCAGGTGCCGTTGACGATCAGCCACTCGGTCTTTTCCACGCGATCCTTGTCGGCTTCCGGGTCGCGCAAATCAGCGAGATCGACGGCCGCGGCCTCATCGATTTCCTTCTTCGTGCGCCGCCGGATGAAGATCGGTTGCCCGCGCCATTTCACGGTGATTGCCTGTCCGGGCTCGATCGCGCTGATGTCGACTTCCGTACTCGAAAGCGCCAACACATCGGCAGCCGGATTCATTTGATCGATAAGCGGCCAAGCGAAGGAGGCCGCGCCAACAGCGCCTACAGCTCCCGCCGCAAGGTAAAGGAACTCTCGCCGGTTTTCATCGTCGGCGTGGCTATCCGCCATGTCGTTCTTCCCCTTTCCAAAATTCCAGACGGCCCGTTAAAGCGGGCCGTTGTCTCTTCCCTCCGAGCACCGGTTTTTATACAGCGCAAGGACTGCGCACGCAGCGACATCGCACTCGATGCGACATCCTGCCGCAATTGCGCCGACCACCCCCCGAAGGTTGGTTGGCGCATCGTATAATGGAAAAACCCGCCGGACGCAAAGTCTCGGCGTCTATATTGTGCGCCGAAGGTGCAACAATCCTTAACATTGGGCGAATCTACATGCGCATAGCCCTATTTCAGCCGGATATTCCCCAAAACGCCGGCGCGGTTCTGCGGCTCTCCGCCTGTCTGGGCGTCGGAGTCGATATCATCGAACCGTCCGGATTCGTGTGGTCGGACCGGCGCATGAAACGGGCCGGCATGGACTATCTCGAGCATGTGGATTTCGTTCGGCATACGTCGTGGGAGACCTTCCGGTCGCAATTCACCGGGCGGCTCGTGCTCCTGACGACACAAGGGGCAACGTCTTATCTGGAACACCGGTTCGACCGAAACGACACGCTGTTATTGGGTCGGGAAAGCGCGGGCGTACCGGCCGAGGTTCATGACGCAGCCGATGCGCGGCTTCGCGTCCCGATGGCCGAAGGGATGCGGTCGCTCAACGTTGCGCTCACCGCCGCGATGGTGTTGAGTGAAGCGCTGAGACAGACCGGCGGCTTCGCGAACAACTGACCCAAACCCTTATGACTGAAAGTGATCGGCAGCAGACGGCCCGCGCCTGGTTCGAGGCGCTGCGGGACGAGATTTGCAGCGCCTTCGAAGCCATCGAGCGTGACTATGACGGGCCGCTGCGCGACCGCGCGCCGGGCAGCTTCGAACAGACGTCTTGGACCCGGCCGGACAGCGATGCGGAAGCCGGCACCGGCGGCGGCGGGGTGATGTCGGTCATGCACGGCCGGGTGTTCGAAAAGGTCGGCGTGAATGTCTCGACGGTTAGCGGCGTCTTTTCGGAAGACTTCCGCAAGGAAGTGCCTGGTGCGGCCGAGGACGGCCGGTTCTGGGCCAGCGGCATTTCGCTGGTGTCGCACATGCACTCGCCGCTGGTACCGGCCGCCCATATGAACACTCGCCATATCGTCACGTCCAAAGGCTGGTTCGGCGGCGGCGGCGACCTGACCCCGGCCTATCCGGACGACGCGGATACCGACTCATTTCACGGCGCCTTCAAAGCCGCGTGCGACGCCCATGACGTGGCCGATTACGACCGCTACAAGGAATGGTGCGACGAGTATTTCTTCCTCAAACACCGGAATGAGCCGCGCGGTGTCGGCGGTATCTTCTACGATTATCTGGAGAGCGGCGACTGGCAGGCGGATTTCGCGTTTACCCAGGATGTCGGCCGCGCCTTTCGGGACGCCTATGGCGCCATCGTCCGCCGTCACATGAACGAGCCGTGGACCGAGGAACAAAAGAACCATCAGTTGGTACGGCGCGGACGCTATGTTGAATTCAATCTGCTCTATGACCGTGGGACACGCTTCGGATTGATGACCGGCGGTAACACCGATGCCATCTTGATGTCCTTGCCGCCGGAAGTACGCTGGCCATAGGACAAAACAACGACGACCCGGGGAATGCGATGAAACGCCTGTTGTTTCTTAGTCTGGCAATTCTGCCCGCGCTGCTGCTGCCGCTCACGCCGGCAGCGGCCAAAAATCTCAAGCTGGATGCCTTTATTGGAACCTTCAAAGGCAGCGGCGTCGCGGAGAACAAGGATAGCCTCTATTTCGGCGTCACGGTGCGCGACCTGGACGTCACGATTCAGAAGGCCGGGCAAGGTTTCGACATCGAATGGACCACGGTCATCCGGCGCGGCGGCAACCCCAGCAAACCCAAAGTCCGGCGCAAGACGCAGAAGATGATGTTCGTGCCATCGCAATCCGCCGGTGTCTACAAATCGACGTCGCCGGCCGATCCGCTCGCCGGCAAACCCCTGGCCTGGGCGCGGATCAAGGATACATCGCTGATCATCAACGTGCTGTCGATCGCCAAGGACGGCTCCTATCAGGTTCAGAACTATACGCGGAAACTGGTGCCTCAGGGGATGGAATTCACCTTCCGGCGCATCCGCGACGGCGAGCCCGTGCGCACGGTCAAAGGCAAGCTGATCAAATACGCGAGATGAATGGCCCTAACGGGCGTCAGCGCGACGCCGCCGAAGGGCCCAGGCATTTTTCGAACCGCGTCACCGAGACATTCGTGCCGGTCCGCACGTTCCGCACGACCAGCGCACCTTGCTTGATGAAAAGCTTGTAGCGCTCACCGGGTTCCGCCCGGAAATCCGTTGCGGCACAGTCCTTCCGCGCAGTCGTGACCCATCCAAAACTCGCAACACGTGCGACAAGCTTGTGATTGCCGGGTAAAACGGATGCCCCCTTCGTCGGACGCCCGGGCAACCATTCGTGCGGCAGCCCGGGCGGAAAATAGTGTTGCGCCAAGGAACCCACCGCCGCGCCGTCTATACTGAAGTCGATATTCGCCAGCAGAAAGCGTTCCGCCTCGACATAGGCGACCTGATCGTCGGATCGCCGGTCGCCCGGGTACAAATGCTTCTTTGCGCATCCGGTAATGAGCGCACACAAGGCAATCGCACAAAACACCCGTATCGCTGATTTCCGGTCAATCGCCATCAGTCGTCGCCGTTCTTTATCGTTACCGACGTGTACGGCAGTTGGAAGTAGTCGAAAACTCTGGTGTCGACGAAATTCTGAACCAGCTTGCTGACATTGAAACCTGCGCCAACGTAATAGTCCGCACGCCGCCCATCCGGCTGCCCCGGAATGTTTGGGTTCGAGCCGCTCATCTCGTATCCGACATGCAATTCCAGATAACTCAGATAGGAGTTCTGGAAAACATCGAACCCATCGAGCTTCAACGCCATGAGATAGCGTTGGCTTTCGTAGTCGGTGAGGATGTCGCCGGAAATATCGTCGAAGCTGTCGGGCCGGTATTCCAGCCGGAAATCGATCTTGCGGGCCAGTTCCGGATACCTGCCCAACACATAGGCGGCGCCGGCGCCGGCAAAATTCATGATCGCGTCTTCATACGAGAATCCGTTATCCGCGCTGAAGGAATCGCCGACCTCCATCAAGGTCTGAAAACCCAAACTCGAGAGTGCGCCGAGGAGGTTCGCCGTCTCCGCATCGTAATCCCACCAGCGGTACGCAAAGGCAAAGGCATGGCCAAGCGTATAGGTGCTCCAGAAATGACCCAGCTTGTCGGCACCGCGGTGTTTCGTTTCCGGACCGAACCACCCCTCGTCCCCAACCTGGGGCGACGTCTGGAAGTAGTCCCAGAACCCGATGCCATAGCCGATGATGAAGGTCGCCGCGCCCGCATTCAGCATCAGCGCCTTCTGCTCCTTGGTGAACCCGTCGCTTTTCTTCAAGGGCGCGGCAGATTGCGCGGCGGCGGGTCGCACGGCACGAACCGGCGGCGACGTACCGGCTGACGGACGTTGTACGACGACCGGCGAGTTTGCGGTCCCAACGCTTAGCGATTGCGATCCAATACTGTTTCGGGGCCGCTCCGGGCGCGGCTGAACCGGGTACCGGTCCGCGGAGGTGACGCTGTCGGGAAGTCGCAAGGTGGGCGGCGGCGACAATGGCAGCACCGAAGGTCCCTGCGAACGGGTTACCGGTCGGCGCGGCTCCTTCAGCGAAGGCTGCGACATCGCATTGCGGGTTGCCGGGCCGCAAGCGAAGCGACAGATTTTGACGCCACGCCGGTAAACACTCGTCCCTTTGCTGTCGATGACATAAGTTTCCGGTGCCGGATCAGCCGCCCCCGCCGCCGACTGCGCATGGGCCGATATGACGACCACCAGAACCATCGCCAACACGGAATGTAATCGCATCGAGGTCAACAACACCGGGAGCTATTCCGGCGGCATGTTTCACCGCTTAAACCAGTAATTACGTGACATCCACGCAAGGTAATTATCCAAAGCGGGCGAGGAGCCCCAAAATATCCATCTTTACAAATCTACGAGTATAGACGGCCACCCTACCGCCAAATTCCACGCTCTTTCAAATCTCATCCAACACCGGTGTCCATACACCACCGGTTTAGCAGCCACGAGCCGTATATCGGCGTATACATCAAAGTGTTGTTCACAACTCATTCAAAATACGCCTATAATTTTTACAGCCCCGCACACAACGTACATTTTCATTTCAGTCTGTGCGGGCGAATATTCGCGTATTTGGTGCAAGAGCGCTGCCCCACGGCGAAGCCCCTGGCGCTCGAAGGTTGAAATCCGCAAAATGACCATCTCACCGTTGAATGCCGACGCGCATCGCCCAAACGTCAGGGCGGACCGCTAAGCCAAAAAGAGGGAATGACCGATGACCGACACGCCGGGTGGAATACGGGCCAAGGCCTGGGAACAGGTACGCATGGGCGCGCAGGGCGCGGTCGTCACCAACCATCCGCTCTCGTCGCTGGCGGGAATGCGGATGCTGCTGAAAGGCGGCAACGCGGTCGACGCCGCAGTCGCGATCGGGTTTGCGCTCGGTGTCGCGGAGCCGCAGGGGTCGGGCATCGCGTCGGACGGTTTCATCATGGTGCATATGAAGGATAACGGCACCGTCGAGGTTGCCAACGGCACCGGCGCGGCTCCTTTGGCCGCAACGCCGGAACGTTTCGCCGATGGCATCGTCACCGACGGCATCCTCTCGGTTTCCGTTCCGGGAATCTGCGACGCCCTGCTCGCCGCTCATGAGCGATATGGATTGCTGCCGCTGACCGACTGCGTCGAACCGGCGATCGAACTCTGTCTTGCCGGCGTCCCGCAATCGCACTTCCAATGCCGGCTCGCCGAGGGCTGCGACATCATGCACAGCTTTCCCGCCTCGGCCGCGATCTTCGCACCGGACGGGCGGCCGCTGCAGCCCGGTGAAATCCGCCGTAACCCGGATTTGGCGAAGACCTATCAGATCATCGCGGAGAACGGACGCGACGCCTTCTACACCGGCCCGATCGCCGAACAGCTGGTGAAATTCTCCGACGAAGCCGGCGGCATCCTCGCCATGGAAGACCTGGCACGGTACCGCATGGCCTGGCAGGACCCGATCAGCACCACCTATCGCGGCCGCACGGTCTATGAGGCCCCGCCGAATTCCTCCGGCCATGTCCTGTTGCAGGAACTCAACATGATCGAGCATTTCGACATGGCGGGTTTGGGGCTGGACACGGCGGCGGGCATCCATGTGATGGTCGAGGCCAAGAAGCTGGCCTTCGCCGACCGGGAGGCCTATGTCGCCGACCCGGAATTCGTGAATGTGCCGATAGACGGCCTGGTTTCGAAGGAATACGCCGCCGAGCGGGTGAAGCTGATCGATCCCGAACGCGCCGCCGAGACCGTCACCGAGGGCGATCCATGGGCCTATCAAGACGGCCCGGCCGGCGACAAATTCCACCGGGCCAACACCGCCCCGAAGGAATTGCATTCTGACACCACGCATTATTGCGTCGTGGACAAATGGGGCAACGCGGTGGACGGCCTGCAGAGCCTGTCCAACAGTTACGGATCGCAAGTCGTCTGTCCCGGAACCGGCATGCTGCTGAACAACCGCATGAACTATTGGCATCTAGATGCGGATCACGCCGACCAGTTGCAGCCCGGCAAGCGGGTCCGGCACACGATGAACCCGGTGATGGTGTTCACCGCGCCACCGTCGGACGGCGGCCAGCTCGACATGTGCTGCGGAACGCCCGGCGCGGACACGCAGGTGCAGACCAACCTGCAGGTCGTCTCCGCCGTCTACGATCACGGTTATTCGGTCACCGAGGCGATCCATGCGCCGCGCTGGACCCATTTCCAGGGCCGGACCGCATCCGCCTGGCCGCATCGTGAGACAAACGACATGATCATCGAATCCCGTGTCGGATCCGGCGTTGTCGAGGACCTGGCCGGGCGCGGCCATCCGATCCGAGCGGTCGGCGACTGGGGCGGCCGGGGCAGCGCCGGCGCGATCCGTGTGGATGAGTCCGGTGCGCTGTCCGCCGCGTCCGATCCGCGCCGCGACGGCCAAGCACTGGTGTATTAAGCGCCGACAGGCTTGATCGGATTACCCTCGATCGGCGTCGATTGCTTGCCGTCCGGCCCCACGGGGATGTCCCCCATCAGGGTCGTGCGGTGAATCTCGCGGTCGAACTCCGAACCGACGATGTCCTTCGGCCCCAGGTGAAGGACCTGCCGGTTGTCCCACATCGCCAGGGCATGATCATCCCATTTGAAGCGGACATTGAAGTCCGGCCGGGCGGCATGGGTCTTGAGCATGGCCAGCATCGCCTCGCTTTCGGTCGGCGTGAACCCGACGATGCTCTCCAGGAAACTCGGGCTGACATAGAGCGCCTTCTCCCCCGTCTCCGGATGGACCCGGACCAGCGGATGCTCGCTGATGATCAGATTCTTGTTGAGCGTTTCGACATATTCCTTGCTCACGTTGACGCCGGCGTTGCCCTGATACCGGTGGATGCCCCGCATGCCGTCGACGATCGTCTGCATGTTCGGGGACAGCGCGTTATAGGCGGCCACCATGTCGGAGAATTGCGTATCGCCGCCATAGGGCGGCATCTTGTCCCCGCGCAGGATCGAGATCGCGGGCGGGTTGATCGCCGGCGTCACGTCCGCATGCCATCCGGACCAGGGATGCAATAGATCTTCGCCCTTGTAGCGCTTGTTCCGGCGGTCGCGGTCGATCGAATAAACCTCGGGGAAGGCATCGTCCTGATGCCCGTAAACCGCATGCGCCGGCGTGCATTCGCCGAATTGACGGCTGAACGCCACCTGCTGCGCGTGATCGAGCGGCTGATCGCGGAAAAACAACACCTTCCACCGCAGGAACGCGGCGCGCAATTCCCCGACCTGCTGGCCCGGCAACGGCTTCGACAGGTCGACGCCGGACACTTCCGCGCCGATGGTCATCGCCAAGGGTTTGATCTCGATCGTTTCCGGCGCCTGATCGGCAAGTTCCACAGCCATGGTGCGTCCTCCGGTGTAGTTGGCAGAACCACTATGACGACGGTACCGCAGGTCGGGGGAAGAAGGCCAATCCACGGCCCACTCTTGCTAGAGAAACCGCGCCACGAAATCATCGATGCGGGTTCCAGTCGACGGCGCACACCCACTGCGAATATAAATATCCGCTTGCACCCTGAGGAGTTCAGACGCGATGGAATGGCTGATTGTGCGCGCGGAAGAAATCGGGCGAGGGCTCATCTCGCACCTGTCCCGCGCCGAATTCTATGTTCAGGTGAGCATTATCGCGCTGGCGCTCGCGGTCGGCATGATCGTCGCAGCCTACCTTTCGCGGCGCGTGAGGATCTTCAGCGAGGAACCGCAACCCGGCGCCTATTTCGAATTTCGTACCGGCCTGTACCGTGCCCGCAGCCTGTTGCGGCCGGTCATGGCGGCGGTCGTGCTGGGAGTCGCAGCGGCGATCAGCGCGGGGGCGACCGGCGAATCATGGCTGGTCCGGGGCGCCCAGGGCGTCGCCTTCGTCTTCGTCGTCTACAGCCTCGCCCGGCATTTCCTGCAGAACGCGACGATTATCCTGATTCTGAAATGGGTCGGTCTGCCGATCGCCTTGCTCTACAGCGTCGGATGGCTCGACGAGGTCATCGAGCATCTCGAAAGCGTGTCCATCGAGATCGGCAACATCAAGCTTACCCTCTACGCGGTCTTACGCACCGTGGTGTTCGGCTTCGTCCTGTTCTGGCTCGGGCGCATCTCCAACGCCACCGGACAGCGGGTCATCCGCACCCAGCCGGCCCTTGACCCCAGCACCCGCGAAATCGCCGCGAAGCTGTTCGAGATCGGCATCTTCGTGCTGATCTTCCTGTTGTTGATGAACGTGATGGGCATCGACGTCACGACGCTCGCGGTATTCGGCGGCGCGTTGGGCGTCGGCCTCGGCTTCGGGCTCCAGCAGATCGCCTCGAATTTCATCTCGGGCATCATCATCCTGCTGGACCGCAGTATCACGATCGGCGATTTCATCCAGTTGGAAGATGGCCGGTCCGGCACGCTGCGCGAGCTGACCATGCGGTCCGCGACGCTGGAGACTTTCGACGGCAAGGACATCATGGTGCCGAACGAGCGGTTCATCACCACCGCCTTCACCAACTGGACCCATCACAACAAACAGCAACGTTATTCGCTCAACTTCCAAGTCGCCTACAAGACCGACCTGGAGAAGCTGTTCGGAATCGTGCGCGAGATCGTCGCCAGCCATCCCAAGGTGCTGAGCGGGGACGAATTGCCGAAGGCGTTGCGGCCGGACGCCGAAATCGCGAAATTCGCCGACTCCGGCATCGATATCCTGGTGGAGTTCTGGATGGAGGGCATCGACGACGGGGAAAACCGCGTGGGCGCCGACCTGCTGCTGATGATCTGGACCGCGCTCAAGGAGAATGGGATCGAAATTCCGTTCCCGCAACGCGAGGTCAAGGTCCTCGACGATTCGAAACTAGCCTAGGCGAATACGTTCAACCGGCCCGGTCCTCCAGGATCATCGCAGCCGCCTTCTCGCCGATCATGATGGCCGGCGCGTTGGTGTTGCCGGTGGTCAGTGTCGGCATGATCGACGCGTCAGCCACCCGCAGACCTTGAATGCCATGAACGCGCAGGCGCGGATCGACGACGGCCGCGGGATCCTCACCCATCTTGCAGGTGCCGACCGGGTGATGGATCGTCCCGCCCTTCTCGCGCGTGAAATCGCGAATCTCGTCGCGCGTTTGAACGGCCGGACCGGGCGCGTACTCGCCGAGAGAAACCTCCTTCAACGCAGGCGCGTCGAAGATCTTCCGGCAGATCGCGACGCCGCTAACCAGCACATTGACGTCGTTCTCGTCGGTCAGATAGGCGGGCGTGATGACGGGATCGTCGATGGGGTCGCCGCTGCGGGCCATCACGGTGCCGCGGCTTTCCGCCCGGACCGGCAACGCGGTGATCTGAACGCCGGGTTCTTTCTCCAACGCGCCCTGACCGGTCTCGATCGGCGTCGCCGGCGTGAACAGGAGTTGCAGGTCCGGACTGGCGAGGCCGTCCCGGCTGCGGCAGAACACCATGGCGCTGGTCACCCCGAAGGTCAGCGCCCCATTGCCGAATAGGACGTATTTGGCGACCTCGGGCAGAACGCGCGGGAAACGCGAGAGTTGGTTCATGGTGATCTGGCCGTGCACACGATGCTTCAGCCGGGCGGCGAAATGATCGGCCAGGTTCGCCCCGACCCCCGGGAGATCGTGACGGACATCGACGCCGATGCCGCGAAGATGCGCGCCCGGGCCGACCCCCGAGACCTGCAACAACTGCGGTGAGTTATAGGTACCGCCGCATAACACGACTTCGCGCGATGCCCGAACCTCGGTGTCCTGCCCACCCCGGCGATAGGCGACCCCGACGCATTTCTTACCTTCGAAGATCAACCCTGTGGCGCGCGCATCGGTGACGACCTGTAGATTCGGATCGTTGCGGACCGCGCGCAGGTAGGTCTGCGCCGTCGACGCACGAAACCGGCCGCGCCGGGTCATCTGCGAATAGCTGACGCCTTCCTGCTGCGCGCCGTTATAGTCGGGCGTGAGCGGAAAGCCCGCTTGCTGAGCGGCTTCCACGAACAGGTGCGTCACCGGCAGGATCGTGCGGTAGTCCTCCACCTCGAGCGGCCCGTCCCCGCCCCGGTACGCGGGATCGCCGCCTTGCTTATACGTTTCCGACTTCCGGAAGAACGGCAGCACCTCGTCATAGGACCAGCCTCGGCAGCCCCGCTGCGCCCAGCCGTCGTAGTCGGCGGGATTGCCGCGGACATACAGCATGCCGTTGATCGAGCTGGACCCGCCCAGCACCTTGCCGCGCGGCAGGCTGATGCGGCGTCCGCCGGCGCTCTCCACCGGCTCCGCCAGATAGTTCCAGTTCACTTCCCGGTCGTTCAGCAACGGGCGGAGCGCGGCCGGCACGTGGATACGCGGGTTACTGTCCTTCGGCCCCGCTTCGAGCAAGACCACGCGGGCGCCGCCCTGCACCAACCGGCAGGCGACCGCACATCCCGCCGACCCGGCCCCGACCACGACGTATTCCGGCTGCATGATGAACGCCCTTCCCGAATTGCTGTTATTCTGTCGCCAGGAACCGTATTGCCGACCGATAAGGAATACCCGATGTCCGACATGCCGCAAAACCCGACCGACTTCCGCATCGCCGATCCCGGTATCCGCGACCTGTTCACCATGGAGAGCCGCTGGCAGGCGTGGCTCGACGTGGAGGCGGCATTGGCGAAGGCCGAAGCCGATCTCGGCATGATCCCGGCGAACGCCGCGACGGAAATCGCCGCCAAGGCAAAGGTCGAACTGCTCGACCGTGACCGCATGATCGAATCGCTGACCCGGACCGGGCATCAGATCGTGCCGCTGGTCTGGGAGTTGGCGCATATCTGCGACGGCGACGCCGGCGGCTATGTGCACTGGGGAGCGACGACGCAGAACATCACGCAGACCGGCGACTTGCTCTTGATCCGTCGGGCGCACCGGAAATTCCTGACGCTGATCGGCCACAGCCTGAACGCCATGGCGGACCTGGCCGAGCGCACTGCCGATGCGCCGCTGCCGGGGCGGACGCACGGCCAGCATGCGGTGCCGATCACCTTCGGGTTCAAGGTCGGCGTCTGGATCGACGAACTCTGCCGCCATGTGGAGCGCCTGCGCGAGGCGGAGAAGCGCAACTTCACATCCATGCTCGGCGGCGCGGCCGGCACCTTCGCCTCCTTTGGCGACCAGGGTCAGGAATTGCACGAGCGCATGGCGCATTACCTGGATATGCCGCCGATGCCGGTGCCCGCCCGCACCACCGGCGACCACAAGGCGGAATACGTGACGCTGCTGGGCCTGTTGGCCGCGACCTGCAGCAAGATCGCCCGCGAGATATACACCCTGATGAAACAGGAGTTCGGCGAAGTCGAGGAGCCGGTCCCGCCCGGAACGGTCGGCAGTTCGACCATGCCGCAGAAGCGCAACCCGAAGCTCACCCAGGACATCATCGCCGCCGCCGCGAACGTGCGCGCCCTCGTCCCGCTGGCGCTGGAGGCGATGCAGACCGAGCACGAAGCCGACCGCACGACCGACCTGATGATGCGCACCGCCGTCGAGCCCGCCTGCATGGCGATGGGCGACATCCTGGTGCGGATCGAGATGGTGATCGGCGGCCTGACCGTCGATCCGGACCGCATGCGGCGCAATCTGGACCTCTCGGGCGGCCTCATCCTGGGCGAGGCGCTGATGCTCGACCTCGGCCGCGAGATCGGCCGCCAGGAGGCGCATGACGCCATCTACGACGCGGCCCAGGCGGCGGCGACCACCGGCCGCGCCTTCGCCGACCTGCTGGCCGAGAACGAGACCGTGCGGCGACATCTGTCGCCGGAAGACATCGCCGCCAAGCTGGATCCGGAGGCCTATACCGGGTCCTGCGCCGTCATCGCCCGCACACAGGCCGACCGCGCCCGCCACGTCGCCGGCGAGCTGGCAGGGTGATCGGCCAGGGGAATGAAAGGCGTAACTCTCAATCGGTGGACCGCGGTAGTCATTTCGACCATCGTGTTTTCCGCAGCGTCGATGTTCGTTGCGCGCGCCCTGGATCTCGCCATGGGCTACATGCTCATAGGCGCACCCGTGCTGGGGCTTTGCATCAGCAGTTTCGAGGTTTTCTATTTTCAGGCCGATCGGGGCCGGTGGCTGCGGGAAATGCACCCGCTGAAATCGAACCTGATCTACATCCTAATCCTCACCGGCCTGTTTCTCGCCGTTCATCATGCCAATTACGCTGTCCGGGGCCGTTGGGACGAACTGGCGTTGGTCTACGACCGGTATCCGGCCGCCATACCGGCGCTTCTGGCCGTGTCCTTGTTGGCGGTGATGGTGCTGCGGGTCATCAGTTTCATCGGCGGCAAGAACATCTTCGCCCTGTTGGTGGGCAAATATCATCGCCCGACATGGGAAAGAAAAATCTTCATGTTCCTGGACATCAACGGATCGACTAACATCGTCGAGTCGCTGGCCCCCGAGAAATCAAATCAGCTTTTCGGCAAATTCATGTTCGATGCGTCAAAACCCATCGCAGAAAACGATGGGGAGATTTACCGCTACCAAGGCGACGGGTTCATTGCGACATGGGATTGGAAGGCGGGCAAAAAACCGATCGGCGTTTTCAAAGCCGTCGACGCGCTTTTTGCGACGGTTGAACGCGAACGACCCGCATACATGCAAAGCTTCGGGGTTTGTCCCGACTTTCGCATCGGCATTCACGGCGGCGATGTCATCGTCTGCGAAGAAGGAGATATCAGGAGGAATATCGCCTTCTATGGCGACACGATTAACATCGCCGCACGGATGGAGTCCAAGGCCAAAGAAGCGGGCAAGGACTGCATCCTGACCGCCGACATCGCGACATTATTCGACGATCCGGAAGGCCGCATGACCGCACTCGGGGAAGAGAGCATCAGGGGCATCGACCGTGACATCGCAGTCTACGGACTGGATCGCCGGACTGCGTCGTAAGACAGCGCGCCACGATCACCCTTTCGGCCCGAACGACTCCGTATGGATGTTTTGCGGGGAAACGCCCTTGCGTTCCAAGACCTCCTGGACGGCCGCCATGAAGGGCGCGGGACCGCACAGGAGATACTGCGCATCGGGCGCGTCCACGAGTCGCGTGACCAGTCCACCGTCGATGCGGCCTTCGCTGTGAAAATCCTCCCCGGGCCGGTCGGTGGCGCCGGGGCTGCTATAGGCGACATGCAGGTTGATGGCGGGCCGGCTCGCGACGAGTTCTTTCGTTTCCTGCGACAAGACATGATGATCGCCGTCGCGCGCGCCATGGATGAACCATACCGGACGGTCGCCACCCTCCCGCGCCAACTCATGCAGCAGGGACAGCATGGGCGTTATCCCGACCCCGGCGCTGATCAGGGCGACGGGGCATTGGTCGCACGGAAGCATGAGGTCCTCGCCCGCCGGATGCCGGGCATCGATGATGGCGCCAACCGCCAGATGATCGTGAAGATACCGCGACGCGAGTCCCATCGGCTCCCGTTTGACGGAAATCCGGTAGCGCGCCGTGCTCGGCGGCCCGGAGAGCGAGTAGGTCCGGCTGACGGAGCCGGCGATGCCCGGCACCTTCAGTTCGATGGGCAAATACTGTCCGGCCTCAAACATCGGCAGGGGCGCACCGTCCCGCGCTTCGAACACGAAGGACGTGATGTCCTCGCTCTCGCGAATCTTCTCGACCAGCCGCAGGGACCGCACGAAATCGGCGCTCTCCTCCCACCGCAACGGCACGGCCGACCGGCGTTCGCGAACCTCGTCGATCTCGAATGTCACGATACGCCGGGCGCCCGGTATCTTCGCCACGGCATCCGAGTCCCAGTCGATCGAGGCGCGTCCGGTCATCTGCAACAGGCTTCCGGTCGGAAAGTCGACGAACAGGAACCCGACCTTCGGATTGAGAACGATGTTGCCGAGCGTGTTGTAGTGGTTGTTACCCGCAAAATCCGGGAATTGGAGCCGCGTGTCGTCGATGACGCGCACGAAGCCGGGTTCGCCGCCCCGGTGGGACGCATCCATCCCGAAAGCCGGGCTGTCGCCGTCCCCGATGTAACCGCTCGCGATAAAGAAAGTGTCGGCCTTGCCGATCCAGTTGCGCTGGTCCGCGGACAGCCGGTCGGATTTCTCCGAAGGTCCGGCGACGTGGTTCGCGACCCGCGTCCATTCGCGCTCCCGGATATACTGCGGGCAGTTTCCGAACGTCTGGTCGACGTCGAAGATCAACCGGCCGTCCTCGGCGGCACGGACACGGCCGTTCATGCGATTGCGCCGGCGGGTCGCCAATTCGATGCCGAGCAGCCCAAGATGCCGGCCAGAGGCAAGCGCACCGTCCAGCGGATCGCCGTCGAGCGAGACCCCGTCCAGCACCAGCGACCGGGAATCGGGCGACGTGACGAACCCATCGGGTCCGCTCAGCAGGGTCGCCCAGGGGCGGCCTTGGCTGTCCATGGCCCCGGCGACCAAAAACGGGAGCGACGTATGGAAAATGCGGTGCTCGTCCGGCATGTAGGGGCGGACGACCTTGCGGGCCCAGTCCTCGATATCCCGGACGCCGAGGCGCTCCTGCACCTGCCGCTCGCCCGCATGGAACGGCGAGCCTTCGATTGTCCTGCTTTTATCCATTTTACGAATTCCCGTTTTCGGTCTTCGGTTTCATCGAACCCGGAACTCACGCCGGCAGCGTGATGAGTTCCATGCGGATGCCGCCCGGGATGGACAGCATCATATGCTTGGCCGGGCCGTCGCCGAGCGCTTCGGGCGCGAACTCGATATCCACGCCCTCTGCGCCCGCCAGTTGGCCGTGGAGGCGGTCCAGCGTCTCGGCGTCCTTCACCTTCAAGGCGAAGTGGTGCAGGCCGATCACGTTCTTGCGGTCGAACTTGGTTGCGGTTTCCGGGTTTTCCGCCTGCCAAAGCGTGAGCATCGTCGTCCCGTCGCTCAAGAAAACGGCGGGATAATCCGGCACGTCGCCCACCTGGCTGAAACCCAATGCGTCGATGAAAAAGGCGCGGGTGTCGTGCAAATCAGGCACCGTGAGCCCGATGTGATGGGCGCCTTCGGTCGTTGCGGTCGTGGTCATCGTTCAAATCCTCCGATTGCTGTCTTGACCCGCCCCGATACTTATTGTTCCCGAGAATTAATTGAATTCCGAAATTTATGAAAATTTTATTCCATTTTATGGAATAATTATTGGCCGATATCTGGTTTACTGCTTATGAGTATGTGCGAATGACCTGATACGCCTACGATCCACGTGAACCTTATTGCGGCCTGCAAACAGGGAGAAACAAAGGTGAGTGATATCTTGGATATCGAAACCGTCGCGTCGCGCCTGGTCTATGAGAACCGGTGGATGCGGGTCCGCGAGGACCAAATTCGGCGGCGGGACGGCTCCGACGGTATCTACGGCGTCGTCGAGAAGCCGGACTTCGTGGTGATCGCCCCGGTCGAAGACGACGGCCGGGTTCACCTGGTCCAACAATTCCGATACCCCGTCGGCGTGCGGTACTGGGAACTTCCGCAAGGCACCTGGGAGGGACCGCCCGAGAGCGGTCCCGCGGATATGGCCCGCGGCGAGTTGCGGGAAGAAACCGGCCTCGAGGCATCGGAGCTAATCTACGCTGGGAAATTGTTTCCGAGCTACGGCTTCGCGACTCAGGGCTTCCACATATTCCTGGCCAAAGGCCTGCGCCAGAATGCACCAGCCCTGGAACTGGAGGAGCAGGACCTCATCTCCCAAACCTTTCCGCTGGAGGCACTGGAGAACATGATCCGCGACGGCGAGATCCAGGACGCAACGACCGTCGCCGCATTCGGATTGCTCAGGCTCAAGGGCCTGCTCTAGCAATTGGCTAAACTATTCCGGCGCGTCCGTGGCGAACACACGGTCGCGTGGCTGGGACTTGAACTCGACGACATTGCCGCAGCCGTCGGGCAACATCATGATGTGCTGTTCCGCCGGTTTCCCCGCGAAGGATAGCCGTGGCGATAGTGTGAAGTCGATCTTCCGGTCGGTCAGCCGGCGCTCCATGGCCTTCCAATCGTCGAGCGGCAGGATCACGCCGAAATGACGCAGTGGCGCGGTATCCCCATCGGACGGGATGATGCCATTGGCCTTCCCCGCCTCGCGCGGCGACAGATGCGCAACGATGTGGTGCCCGAAGAAATTGATATCGAACCGGCCCCGCGTCTCGCGCCCGACCGCGCAGCCCAGCGTATCGACATAGAACGCCTTCGCGCGCGCCAAGTCGTCGACGGGAATGGACAGATGAAACAGCGGTTCCATGCGGCGTTCCTCGGCCATTGGGTTTCTGTAACGTTAAGCGGATCGCGCGGACGAGGCAAAGCGACGGCGGCCAGACGTCCACAAATCCCGAAATCACCAACGATTGTAATGCGCCAGCCGTCCGGCTGTGGCATCCAACGGGGATGAGAATTGGCATTCCGCAAAACTATCGATTTTTGATCCTCGTCGCCGCGGCGCTGGTTGCGGTCAACATATTCATCTCCAACCGGCCGGCGGACGATCTCGAATTCCAGCCGCGCCAGCAGCCCGAGGGTTTTCGGGAGTTGATCCTGGACGGCGGCACGTCGCGCCCGGACCCGACGGCCGTTCCGCTGGCGGGTGTTGAATTCGGGGCCGAGCGGCGGGAAACTGACCCGGTCACCGATATCTGCACGACGTTGTTCGACGAGCCCGCCGCTCCGTCGGCCGGCCCGGCGGAGGCCGCGGTGACGATTGTCGAGTTCTTCGATTATCAGTGCCCCTATTGCCGCGTCGTGTCCGCCTATCTCGGCGACATCCAAACGAAAGACCCGCGCGTGCGCGTCGTCTACAAGGAATGGCCCATCCTCGGGCCGGCATCCGAAAAGGCCGCGCGCGCGGCACTGGCCGCGGCGCGGCAAGGGCGGTATGTGGAATTCCACGAGGCCTTGATGCAGACACGCGGCATACCGACCGAAGAACTGTTCCGGCATGCAGCGGCCAAGGTCGGCATCGACCCGGACCGGCTGCTGCGGGATGTGGAAACGGCGGAGATCGGCACGGCCCTCCGCCGGAACGACCGCCTCGCCAAGCGGTTCGGTTTCACGGGCATCCCGTCCTTCGTCGTCGGCCGAACGATCGTGCAAGGCGCCATCACCCGCGAAGAGCTGGAGAAACTGATCGATCTGGAGGCCGCGGAAACAAAGCGCGCCGGATGTCCCGTCAACTGACGACGCCTGTTGCCAGCGCATCGCATTACGCTATTTTTATAGAGGCGCATATCGACTCCAGCTCTCCCTGCGAAACCACCCCAACGGAACGAGCGAAGCTCATGGAACACAAGACCTCTGTATTGAATGGCGATTTCGGCATCATGATCGAGGGCGTGACCCGGGCCGATCTGGCCGATGCTGCTTTCCAACGCGACGCCTTCGACCTCTGGACCCGGCATGGCGGATTGTTGGCCGTGCGCGGCGCGGATTTGACAGATACCGCGCCCGACGAGCTGGTGGCATGGTCCACCGTCTTCGGCGCGGTCGAGAACCAGAGCCTGGCTGCCCGCGAAGACAAGATGGTGACGGGATACCCGATCCTGCGGATCGGCAACCTCAAGGACGAGTCGGGAAACCGGACGGCGCAGTTCTCGAAGGTTCCGGCGCTGACCAGCGACGACGATATCCGTTACAACCCGGAAACCCGCCGCCCCGTCTGGCACACCGATTCCACCTTTCGGGAGAACCCGCCGATCGGCTCGGTCTTCCATTGCCGGCAGGCACCGCCGCAGGGCGGCGAAACGCTGTTCGCGGACACGCGCGGCGCCTATGCGCGGCTCGACGACGCGAAGAAGAGCGAACTCGCCGGGCTGGAGGCGGTCTGCTCGCTCGCGCATCACGACAAGAAGATCAATCTCTACTCGCCCGACTATCCGGTCCTGACGCCGGAACAGCGGGCCGCCAATCCGCCCCGGCGCGTGCCGGTCGTGCTGAAGCATCCGGTCAGCGGCGAACTCGCGCTCTACGGCTTGAACAGCTCGACCTGCGCCGTGCTGCCGGTGGGACAGGAATTTGCCGGCGACGATCTCGACACCTGCGATCTGGAAGGCGTCGAGCATGACAGCGTCCGCATCTGGCGCGACATGCTGCCCTACGTGACCGGACCGGAATTTACGGTGAAGTGGAGCTGGCAGCCGGGCGACATCGTTGCCTGGGACAACCGGTGCACGATCCATGCGGCGACCGGGTTCGAGTCCGACCGGTATCCGCGCGAGATGTGGCGGCTGACGCTGCTGGACAATACGCAATCGGGTCAGGCGCACGCCGCCGAATAGCCCGCCGATCTATTCCGGATGCCGGGGCGCATGGAGCGGCTTGAACGTCCGCACGGTCCAGCCATCCGCCGGCGCGTCCGGTGCCGCCGCATTCCCGTCCGGGAAAATCCGGACGCCGCGTTGCACGATCGTCGCGTCGAGGCCCACGATCTCCAGCGGCGTGAACCCGTCGGGTAAGACCGGGCTGTCCGCCGCATGCCGGTCGATCAGGACCATGCAGCCGCCCTCGGGCACGTCCATGTCGCCGATATCGCCCTGCACCAGGTTGCGGTCCCAATTCGTCATCTTCGCGCGGAAGGCCGGATCGACCGAGTTGCGGCCCGCCTTCGACGTATAGTTCTCGCTGGTCATCACGTCCGCGTCGCGCAGCCGATAGACCGCCAGGAAAGGCGCCCGCGCTTCCGGGCCGCATTCGTAGCGCTGCGCCGACAGGAACCCGTCGATCGTCAGCAGCATCGAGATATGGTTGTGGTAGAAATCGTCGAACGCGCCGCGATCCTCCGACACCGGGTAGTGCATCTCCACCATATAGAATGTCGCCATCGCCCAAATCCCCGTGTTGCGGTGCGCCGCCCGTAACGCTCGTCCTCTTTTGTCTCATGGACACCGGGACGCCGCCAAATCGGGCCGATTTGATGAACCCGCGGCGCTTTCTCTATAGTCGCCAACAGATCGACAACTTTTAGGTGAGACCGATGCCCGACACGGTTGAGAAGCGCTACTCGCCGCTTGTCCCCCAGGACATGCTGGATGAAATCTTCTGGAAGGACGGCCGCGAGCCCGAGGACGAGCGCCTTTGGGTGCCGAACGGTCCCGGCCGTTGGTCGCGGCCGCTTTGCCTGAATGTCAGTCAGGGCTACTGGGTCCACCTGACCAAGGTGACCGAGGCGGGCGTCATCTCACGGCACCGCCATCCCGCGCCGGTCCACGGCTTCGTGCTGGAAGGCCGCTGGCGCTATCTGGAGCGCGACTGGGTCGCGACGGCGGGCAGTTACCTGTTCGAGCCGCCGGGGGATGTCCACACATTGGTCGTGGACGAAGGCGACACGATGCTCACCCTCTTCCACAACTCCGGCGCGCTGCTGTATTGCGACGAGGAAGGCAACACCATCGGCTCGACCGACGTGTTCGACCGGGTCGCCGCGGCGCGCAAGCATTTCGAATCCGTCGGCCTCGGTTCCGACTATGTCGAGCGGTTCATCCGCTAAGCGGCCTCAAACCGGCTGCGCCCAGGCATACTCCTGGTGGCCGTCCGCATAGGCGTTGTTGGTGATCGCCGGATTCCGGTTGATCATCGGCCGCGCATAGAGCGGATGGGTCATCGACCGGATTTCATGCTCCAGCTGGTACAGGACCTTGCCGGTCTTCGGATCGTAGATGTCGACGAACCGGTACTGGTGCTGGTTGCTCTCTTCCGTGATGACCTTGCGTTTCGCCAGCTTTTTGTGCGGACCGGAGAAGTCGCCGACGTAGAGCTGGAGATGGTGGCCGTCATAGGCCGGCAGCTTCTTCTTGGTTTCGCGGAAGATCAACGCTTGGCTCGGCCCCACGGAAATCCGCGCCGCGCGGCCGCGGCTCGTCTTGTCGACGCTGGCATTCGCACCAAGGACATCGCTGTAGAAACGACCGATCCCCGCGGCCGTCCCGACCGGCACGTCGAACTCGACATAGGGGATGCCGAGGCGGACCGGCCCGAACCGGTCCTCCGGCTGATGGCAGCGCAGGCGATTGCCCCACGGGCAGGTGACGTCGACATGGCGTTTGCCTGCCTTATAGCCGAATTTCGTGCCCGCCAAGTCACCGCGAACCGTATCCAACCGGTCGACAAGCTGATCGAGCGACGGCACGAGGATGCCGGTCCGCCCCCGGATCACCTGCGGGTCGCCGACCGGAAGATGGAATTGGTTGCGGCCCATATTGACCCACATGTTGACCACGCCGGTGACCAGGTAGGGGTCGCGGGTGAAGCCCAATCCCATGATGTAGAACAGCGTCGCCAACCGCTGATCGGGCACGGCCACGTTCATGTGTTCGAGGCCGACGCAATTGCCGAGATCCTCGGCGCTGCGATCGAATTTCCGTTTTTTCATGGGGCTCTCCGCGGCTGGATGATTATGGGGAGTTCGGTTTCCTCGACCGACCTTAGCAGGACGGCGTGCGTTTCAAAATCCGGCGGGTGACGCTTTCGAGAGGATCAATCGGCGCTGATCACCGCCTCCACATCGATCTCCATCATCATTTCGGGACGCGCCAACCCATTGACGATCAGTCCCGTCTGGCAGGGGCGGACACCCTTAAGCCACCGCGCCAGCACGGAGAACACGGGCACCCGGTATTCCCGGTCGGTCAGATATACCGTCGTCTTGACGATGTCGTTCAACGACGCGCCGGCCTCGCGCAACAAGATGTCGGTGCACCGCAGCGCGTTGTCGGCCTGGGCGGCGGGGTCGCCTTCGCCGACGAAGTTGCCGTCGAAGTCCAAGCCGGTCTGACCGCGTACCCATATCCGGTTGCCGGCCTTCACGGCCATGGCGAGCTCGTACTCGAACTCCTCGCCGTCGTGCGACATGGTGTGGGCGTAGGTCCGGTAACGTTCGTGCGGCATGGTCAACTCCCCCTCAAGATTGCGGCGCGTGCGGCATGTACCAACTCTGGTCCGCGCCCGCGCCCACATTGGCGATATGAACGTCGAGCAGGAAGGGCTCGCCCGCGGCCTGCGCGTCGCGCCCGCGTTGCAGCGCCGCCTCCAGCTCGCTGGGCTCATGGACATGCATGCCTTCGATGCCCTGCGCCTTCGCGAGCATTACGAAGTCGATCGCCGGGTCGCCGAGGAAGGTTTCCGGATAACGGTTCTGCTCCTTCATGCTGCCGCCCCAGGACGCGAAATTCGTGCGCACCGTCTGATATTGCATGTTGTTCCAGACGATCGTGAGGATCGGCAGGTTGTAGCGCGCCATCGACCAGAAGCCGGACGCACTGTACATCACCCCGCCATCGCCGATGCTGAGCACGACCGGCCGGTCCGGCGCCCCGAGCTGCGCCCCGACCGCGCCGCCGATGCCGTAGCCGAGACTGCCGCCATAGGTACGCACCATGCTCCAATCGTTGTCGCCGTATCCGAAGGGCATGAGATGGTCGGAGGCCCGGAAGTTCTCCGACACCAGCATCGTATTCTCGGCCAGGGTCCGCGCCATGGCGTCGCCGAGATAGGTCGGGTGGATCGGCGCTTCCCCGCTGCGTTCCAACGCCTCGCCGGTTTGGGCCGCGGCCCGCGCCTCGCTTTGCGCATGCAGGTCCTGCTTGCGTTTCTGAATATGCTGCAGGTTCGCGTGGTCGGGTTTCCACAACGCGTTCAGCGCGGTCAACGTGTGCCGGACGTTGCCCCAGAGATCGAGATCGAGCGCAAAGGTATTGCCCATCACCGCCGGATCATGGCCGATGGCGATGATCGTCCCGCAATCGGTGAACTTCTCGTCCTTCGCGTTGGCGCGGGTGTTCTGCCGGTATCCGACACAGAAGACCACGTCGTAGCCGCTGTCGGGAATGTTGTCGATCATCCCGACATAGTTCGGATGTTTCAGCGGAAAGGCGCCGTAGTCGTAGAAACCGACCGCCGTCGGCAGGGCGTAGTTTTCCGACAATTCCAGGATTTCGCGCTGGGCGCCGGCGGTCCGCACGTCCGGGCCGACCAGCAGCAACGGGTTTTCGGCGTTCAGCAAGGCGTCGTGCATCTTGCCGAGCGTGGATCCGCCCGGCGTTTCCGCCATCTCCAGCGGATGGGCAGCCTGGATCGTCCCCTCCACGCCCGTCGCATCCAATGCGGGACTGGAGAAGGCGAGATAGACCGGCCCGGTCGGCATCGTCCCCGCCTCCTTGAAGGCGCGCCGCGTCGCGAGCGGGATGCCGCGCCCATCGATCACCTCCCAGCGCTTCTTGGTGATGTCCTCCACCGCGCCCATTTGCGAGAAACCGCTCGATGCGCCGAGCGTGTTGTGGTCGCCGAAGGTGCCGTTGTCGCGCAAGGCCGCGGTCACCACCATCGGCGAGCCGTCGAAATAAGCATTTTGAAGTTGGCCCGAGCCTTGGCGCGTACCCGCGGCCAGATGGACATTCACGAAAGCGGTCTTGTTCGCGGCCTTGGCGTATCCGTCGGCGGCCGACAGGACGAGCGATTCGGCAAGCAGCAGGACCGGCTGTACCCCCGGCACGGTCAGGAAGGCGTCGAAGAATCCCGCCTCCGCGCTCCCCGTGTTCGTGAACGCATACTCGACGCCCTGCGCGACGAGTTGATGCATGAGCAGTTCCCCACCCGTGCCGACGACCTGCTTCTTTGCGCTCATGAAATTGGCTCCCGCGTTTGCTGTTATCCACCGAAGGTTATCTGTGAAGTATAGGCATCGGGCCGAGACGCCGCCAAATACACGCAGCCGCAGATACCGTGCCGGGGGTCTCGTCACCGCGGCGCGGTGTTCTTATATATAAGGAATCGGCCGTTTGAACCCGTATCGCACGGCCGGGCCTAATGTCGACCACGCGAGGTTGTTACCAAATGAAACCCATCAAGGATAAAGCGGAAGTTTCCATCGATTTCCCCGATAAGTTCTATGTCGGGTCCTTCACGCGGCAATCGAAATTCGAGGCCCGCTCCGAGAATGACGGACTTCTGATCAAGCTGAAAAACGACGGCGATCAGGAACGCGCCGTCGAAATTCACCTGCACCATCACCTGCTGGCCGACATCCTGTCGGAATGGGCCGACTCGCTTTCGGGCGAACCGATCCACGACAGCGACCACCGTAAGACCTTGATCGACGCCTTGAAGAAGCTCCAGAAAGAGATCGCGAAACGCTGAGACCGAGCGGTCGGACGTATTTTACGCTATCCTGGCCGGTATCGATCGCATAGGGACAGGATGACGCCATGCCGATACTCCACATCGAAGACGCACAGCGCGAAGAGCACGAGTCCGGCCGCATCTACCAGACACTGGTAGGCGACGACGCGGGATCGACACCGGTTCGCGTGGGGATTCAGACATCGCCGCCCGGCTATTCCACCGGAACGCATTCGCACCCCTATATGGAGGTCGTCACCGTGCTGGAAGGGAGCGGCGAGGCGTGGATCGACAGCGAGGACAACGCGATGGCCGTCAGCCCGGGTTCGACGATCGTCGCCCCGCCGAATACCGCTCATGGCTTCCGAAACACGGGCACGACACCGCTCCGCACGATGGGCGTGCATGCGTCGCCGACACGGATCACCCACCGGGACGGTCAGACCACCGATTTCTAGCGTCTTCGCTGTCGGCTACAACAGATGCTTGCGGAAGAAGGCCACGATCGGGTCCGAGGCTTCATGGGTGTCGCGGCCGGACTTGTCGATATGGACGATGTCGATCGTTCCCCCCGCTTTCTTATAGTTATCGGCGAAACGCTCCGGCTCGTTCATATCCACCGGCGACTCGGGGTCGCGATAGTCATGCACCGGATCGGGTTGGCTCTGAACCCAGATCGCCGGCGGCGTCTCGACCGCTTCGCCGGTTTCCAGCGCCAGCATCGGGTTGCCCTCCGCCATGTTGTCCTCGGTCTTCCAATACAGGTCGTGGCGCGCGGGGATATCGCCAACCCAACCCGGCGTATCGTCGCTGTTCGCCAGTTGGACGGCCCGGCGATAGCGCGACAACGGGTTGATCACCGGCCAATTCATGCCGACGGCGCGCACACTGGCGTCGACCGCGGGCGCGCCGGCATCCAACGCGACGGACGCGTACCGCGAATCGAGCGGGCGCATCGCCGCGAGCATGGCCAGATGGCCACCGCTCGACTGACCGGTCACGCCGACGCGCTCGGGATCGAGATCCAGCGACGCCGCGTTGGCCTTCAGATAGCGGATCGCATAGTTGATATCGATCAGCGAACTGGGATAGCCGTCGCCCGCATGCCGAAAATCCAGCGACGCCGCCGCGATTCCCGCGTCGGCCAACGCTCCGTCACGCATCGCGCATTCCGAAAGGTCGCCCTTGCACCAGGCGCCGCCATGCAGGTCGACAACAACCGGGAACGGTCCCTTACCTTCCGGACGGAACAACCGCATCATCATCGGCCGGTCGCCGTGACGGAGGTATTCGATGTCTTCGGTGGTATGAGTCAGCGTTTCAGTGGCCATTGGATACATCCCATATGTTTGTTGACGTATCGGGCTCGGCGGCTCGGCGCGAGCCTCGTAACACGCATTTGCGATAGTGTAGCGCAACGGCGGGACGCGTCATACGGGCTCTGCATCCGCACGACTTGTCGATCCGTCGACCGTGCGCCACAGTGGCACACGCGCCGGGAACCAACGACGCCAGTACAAGAGTGTGGAAAAAATGAAAAACGACAAGGCGAACATCCATGGTTGATCTGTTGCAGGTCTCCGTCCTGCCCCCCTTCCTGACCGAGCGTCTGGCCAAGGAATACACGATCCACGATTTCATCAACGCGGCGGAGCCGGAGAAACTGCTCGACGAAGTCGGCCCGAAGATCCGCGGCATCCTGGCCGGCGGCATGAAAGGGCCGAACGCCAACCTGATCAACCGGCTCGAAAATTTGGAGATCATCGCCTCGTTCAGCGTCGGGTTCGATGCGACCGACGTGGTCGCCGCCCAGAAACGCGGCGTCATCGTGACCCACACGCCCGAAGTGCTGACCGGCGACGTCGCCGACCTCGCCATGACGCTCATCCTGATGACGTCGCGGCGGATCGGCGAATCCGAACGCTTCCTGCGATCCGGAAAATGGTTGCAGGGCCGCATGGACCTGGCGACGACGGTGCGCGGCCGGCGGCTCGGCATCCTGGGCCTCGGACGGATCGGCCGCGCGGTGGCGCGCCGCGCCGAAGTCTTCGGGATCAACATCGCCTATCACGACATCAAGCCGATGGGCGATCTGCCCTACCGTTCCTATCCCACCCTGCTCGACCTGGCCGAGGCCAGCGATATGCTGCTGGTCGCCTGCGAGGGTGGCGAGGCGACGCGCGGACTGGTCGACGCCGCGGTGCTGGAGGCGCTGGGGCCGAACGGCCTGTTGATCAACACGGCCCGCGGCCCCATCGTCGATCAGCCGGCCCTCGTCGCGGCGTTGCAGAACGGCCGAATTGCCGGTGCGGGACTGGACGTATTCGACGGCGAGCCCGACGTCCCGGCGGCATTGATCGAGATGGAGAATGTGGTGCTGACGCCGCATATCGCGAGTTCCACCAACGAAACCCGCCGTGCGATGGGCGATCTCGTCTATGACAACCTGCGCGCCCATTTCGACGGCAAACCGGTCCTGACACCCGTCCCGCCGCAAGGCAATGTCCAGTCCTAGCGCTCATCGCGAAGAACCGAAACGAACGGCGACCCGTCGCCGAAACAATAGGGAGAAACACCCATGGCAGACCCCGTCATCCGTGTCGGCGTGATCGGCGCCGGCGCCAACACCCGCGGCAAACACATTCCCGGTCTTCTGGATCAGCCCGGCGTGGAAATCGTATCCGTCGCCAACCGTACGCTCGAATCGTCCCAACGCGCCGCCGATGAATTCGGGATCGCGAAGGCGGCCGCCGATTGGACCGAGATCGTCGACGACGACTCGATCGACGCCGTCTGCATTGGGACCTGGCCGTATATGCACGCGCCGTTAACGATCGCGGCGTTGGAGGCCGGCAAACACGTGCTGTGCGAGGCGCGCATGGCGCTCAACCTGCGCGAGGCGCGGGAGATGCTGGACGTGTCCCGTCTCCACCCGACACAGATCGCACAGATCGTCCCGGCGCCCCGCACGCTGGGCTTCGACCAGACCATCGTCGAGATGATCGGCGGCGGTGCCATCGGCGATCTGATCACCATAGACCTGCGGGTCGCCGCCAACAGCGGCTATCCAGATAAGGAGTCAGCCCTGCATTGGCGGCACGACCGGGATTTTTCCGGCAACAACATCATGAGCATGGGAATCTGGTACGAATCGATGATGCGCTGGGTCGGCCCCGCCGCCTCGGTCTGCGCCATCGGTCAGAGCGTGGTGCCGCATCGCGTCGACGCGGACGGCCGCCGCGTCCCGATGACGATTCCCGATCACATCGATGTGGTCGGGCGGATGGAACAGGGCGGTCAGATGCGCTTCACCGTGTCGACCGTGCTGGGACATGCCCCGTCGAACGCCGAGATCTACATCCATGGAACCGAGGGCACGCTGTTCCTGCATGAGGACACATCGGGTGCGATGTCGCTGCACGCCGGCAAGCGCGGCCAGTCCGACATGGAGGAAGTCGCCGTCGATCCCGCCAAACGCGGCAGTTGGCGCGTCGAAGAGGAATTCATCAACGCCATCCGCGGGCGCGAACCGGTCACACACACGGATTTCGTGACCGGTGTGAAATATATGGAATGGACCGAGGCCGTGACCCTGTCCCACCGCAACGGCGTCTCGGTCGACCTGCCGTTGATGTCGGATTAGGCGCGGCGATGGACGGCCAGCGATTCGATGTCGTCGTCATCGGCGGCGGCATAAACGGCGCCAGCAGCGCGCAGCACCTGGCGGCCGCCGGCTATGCCGTCCTGTTGGTCGACAAGGGCGATTTCGCATCCGGGTCGAGCAGCCGGTCGACACGCATGCTGCACTGCGGGTTGCGCTATTTCGAAACGCCGAACCCTGTGCGGGATTTCATGCTGAGCCCGCGCCGCTTCCGCACCGCGCTCACCATGGCGAAGGCGTCGATGGAGACGCGTGCGGAACTGGTCACCGATTCCAGCGTTCGCCTGATGCCGTATACCCTGTGTTTTCCAATCTACAGGAACGGCCCTTACAAACCCTGGCATCTCGATATGGGCTTCAAGATCCTCGGCGCGCTGGGACCGAAATCGGTGCCGCTCGACTACAGGCGTTTGCCGCCCGACGAAGCGCGCCAACTGCCGTTGGTCAATGCGCTGGCGGACCCCGCGCAACTGCGGTCCGTCGCGACATTCCGGGAATACATGCTCGATTGGCCGGAGCGATTCTGCATCGATGCCGTCCTCGACGCGGAGCGCATGGGAGCCGTCGTCCGGAATTACACCACCGCAAGACTGATCGAGCGAAACGCGGACGGCGACTGGCGTGTCGGCCTGACCGGTGAGGATGGCGAGTCGGTCGTCACCACCCCGGTCGTCCTCAACATGGCGGGGATTTGGATCGACACCGTGAACCAGCCGGTCCAGGGCGGCACGGGCGGGAAACGATACATCCTCGGCACCAAGGGGTCGCATATCGCGGTCCAATTGCCGCCCGACTACCACGACTTCGGCATTGCGGCGGTGAACAGTATCGGCGAGCCGCACTACTGCCTGCCAAGCCAAGGGGGATACCATCACATCGGGCCGACGGAGACGGTCTACGAAGGTAATATCGAAGATATCCGCGTCAACACGGCGGAAGTCGACTTCCTTCTCGCCGAGACGCGGAACGTCTTGCCGGGGCTCGAGCTCGATCAATCCGATGTCGTCTACAGTTGGGCGGGCGTCCGCCCCCTGACCTACGATCCCGATATCCCCAAGGGCAACCGGTCGCGGGAGATTCATGACCTCACGGACCAGGGAATGCCGAACGTGCTGGCGATGACGGCAGGCCCGGTGATGAGCCATCGGTCGGCGGGACGGGAGATGACGGCGGCGGTCCGGCGGCTCGTCGCCCCCTCCGGCACGGCGCAAAGCCCTGACTACATGCCGCGTATGCTGCCCGACGAATCCAATGCATTGCCGGTCGTCGACGGCGACGACAGCGTCCGCCTTTCCCATCTCGGCCATGTCGCGGAGACGGAACATGCCTCGTCCCTGAGCGATATCCTGTTCGCCCGGACCGGACTCGGTTACCGCCACCGGCTGAGCGATGCGCATATTCAAAAGGCGGCGGAGGCGGTCTCGGCCCATCTTGGCTGGAACGATTCCGATATCCACGATCAGATCGAGGCCGTGAAGACCCGGCGGGACCGGCTGCATCAGCCAGCGCGTGACGCGGAGTAAGCCAACGACCCTCTACGCTGCACAGGCTGACCGGCGAACGTAATCGCTAGGGAAGCGGGCACTCAAAACACGGCAGGAAACGCCCCGGGATGGAGCCGGACTCCGCCGATCCCGACCGCACCGCACCCATCCGCTGATAGAAGGCGGCCGCGTTGGGGTCCGCTTCGATACGCATCCGGATCGCACCCCTCTCCTTCGCCTCGCGCGCCGCGGCAGTGAAGAGCGACCGGCCGACGCCGCCATTGATTCGTGTCGAGTCGACGTAGAGCTTCAGCAGTTCCGCAGCATCGCCATCGACATCGAGCTGATATAGACCCGCGATAACACCGTCCACCTCGGCCACGACAATTGACGTATTCGCTAGATCGTCAGCCCCTAGCGTGAGTTCCGTCCGGCACGCATCGATAAACGCCTGGTCGTAACCCCAAACCGCCTTGGACCTGAGGCACATATCGCTGAGGGCCGGCAAATCTTCGAGCCGCGCTTTACGAAATTGCATGGATGGGTTCCCGAACTTCGCCTATCCAGCCGCCACATCACGCAGCCGGTCGAGACAGGCATCGCGATCCGGTGCGAAGTCTTCGGCGATCCACCACTCCTCGACGGCGGCGAGCAACCGGCCGATATCGGGCCCGGATTTGACGCCCAAGACCGTTACGTCGCGTCCGGAGAGCGGGAAATCCGGCGGGGTCCAGGTCAGCGCGATCTCGACGGCCGCCGCCGACGGTTCTTCGTTGCCGCTCTCGGCCCATAGCACCAGCGCCAGATCGACCATCGCCTCTTGCGATAGCCGGCGGCGAAGACGGCGCAGCGCGGGTTCCGTCGTCATATCGGGCGGTTGACCGAGACCATCGGCGATGGACACGAGCCTTGCCCGCTCAGCCGTCGACACCTTGAGATGCCGCGCCGCCTCGGCCGCCGATGCGCCGTCCGGCGGGAGCAATGCACCCGTGCGGCGGATGGCGTCGCCGGCGATATTCGGCCATCGCGTCGCCGCTTCCTTCTCGACGCGGATCAGACGATCGAGCCGGTCCACGCCGATCGGGTCCGGCAGGACGGACGCAAGCGCGCCGATCTCCGCCATCCTGCGGACGACCGGCGCCGGAGCCGGCGCGGCCAGCAGCTTCTTCATCTCCGACCAGACCCGTTCCACTGACAGGCGCGGCACCCGTGAGGCCAGCGCGCGGCATGCCGCCAGGCTCGGCGCATCGAAATCGCCCTTGGCGTAATGCGCATGGAAGCGGAAGAAGCGGAGCAAACGCAGGACATCCTCTTCGATACGCTGCTTCGGGTCGCCGACGAAACGCACGATGCCGTTCCGCAGGTCCTGCTCGCCCCCGAACCGATCGTGCAACACCCCGTCCCGGGACAACGAGAGTGCATTGAAGGTGAAATCGCGCCGTGCGGCATCCGCCTCCCAGTCGTCGGTGAAGGCGACCGTGGCATGCCGGCCGTCGGTTTCCACGTCATGCCGCAAGGTCGTGATCTCGAAGGGGCGGTGGTTCGACACGGCGGTGACCGTTCCGTGCTTCAGCCCGGTCGGCACCGCCTTAATACCCGCCGCTTCGAGCGCCCGGACGACCACCTCCGGCAGCGCATCGGTCGCCAGATCGACATCATTGACGGAACGGTTCAACAGAGCGTCGCGTACGCAACCGCCGATGAACCGGACCTCCGCACCGGCCCCTTCCAACGCGTCCAAAACCGCGACGGTTTCCGGCGCTGTCATCCAAGGCTGAGGCGCAAGCCGGCCGGTCATGTCCGCCGCAATACGTCGGATAGATTGACCAGCATGCCGGCCGTGGCGCCCCAGATATAGCGTTCCTCATAGGGCAGGACGTAGAACTGGCGCTGGATGCCCTGATGCGTCCGGCTGTCCCGCTGATGATTGCTCGGATCGACGACGAAGGACAACGGTACCTCGAAGACATCCGCCACTTCGAACGGGTCAGGCTTGATCGGGAAGGGCGGCGAGACGAGCCCGACGACCGGGGTGACCTCGTAACCGGTCCGGGTCACGTATATGTCGAGCGTACCGACAGTTTCGATCCGGTTGCGCGGAAGGCCGATCTCTTCCTCCGTCTCCCGCAACGCCGTCGCCTCCGGCGTCGGGTCGTGCGGCTCGGTGCGGCCGCCGGGAAAGCTGATCTGGCCAGCGTGATCGTTCAGATGGTCGGTCCGCTGCGTCAGGATGACCGTCAGCCCGGACGGGCGTTCGACGATCGGCACCAGCACGGCCGCCGGTTTCAATGTCGTCGGTTTCGGCATGCCGGGATTGAGGTCATGGTCGCCGCGCTCCGACCGTTGTTCCCGCGCCATGCCGGATCCCCAGCGCCCGGCCACGGCGCCATCCAGGCGTTCGATGATCAGGTCGCGGTTCATGACGCCCCGCCCTTCGGCACGGCGCCGAGCCGGAAGAAGACGCCGCTGCTCCAGATGCCGAATACCGTCGAGTCACCCTCGACCCGTTCCTCGGCCATTTCCACCAGCTGATAGAATTGCGGCCGCAAGATCAGCGCCTCCAAATTGTCGCGCACCAGGACATAGGGCGACGGCTCGCCGCTTTCCGAGTCATCGGATACGCGAATCGGATTGTCGGATCCGACGGTGACCATGTGATCCAGGTTCGTGCGAAAGGTGATCACCCGCTCCTTGCCCGTTCCTTCGGAGATGACCTCAACCGCGGTAAACGGCGCATCGTCGACCTCGATCCGTCCCGCCTCAACCGGCGTCACCAAATAAAAGTTGCCCGAATCGTCGCGCCGTAGCACGGTGGAGAAGAGTTTACACATCGGTTTTCGCCCGATCGGGGTGCCATGATAGTACCAAGTGCCGTCTCGACCGATGCGCATATTGAAGTCGCCACAAGAATTAGGATCAAAATCCCATTTCGGCGCGGCGGCGGGTTCGTCGCCGGTTCGGTGTTTATCGATCAAATCAGCGAGAAATGCTGGATTAGGGGGTTGCTTGCTCATCCCCGGATCATATCATCACATTCATCATACTCGATTACAGGAGATACGCCGTGAGCCCGGCAATTACCAGCCCTGCGGATACCAAGACCGAAATCGAGACGCTCAGCAGAGATATAGAAACGACCGGCGAAACGCTGGTTCAGACGCGAAAAGCCATCGGCCAGGTCATTTTCGGCCAGGAACACGTGATCGAGGAAACGCTGATCACCTTGCTGGCCGGCGGCCATGCATTATTGATCGGCGTGCCCGGCTTGGCCAAGACCCGGCTGGTCGAGACCCTGGGCCACGTTCTGGGGTTGAACGACCGCCGTATCCAGTTCACGCCCGACTTGATGCCAGCGGACATCCTGGGCTCCGAAGTCCTTGAAGAAGGCGACAGCGGGCAGCGGTCCTTCCGGTTCATCAAGGGGCCGATTTTCTGCCAGCTCCTGATGGCGGACGAAATCAACCGGGCCAGCCCGCGCACCCAATCCGCGCTTCTGCAGGCGATGCAGGAACGGCGCGTTTCCATCGCGGGCGAGTATCACGACCTGCCCGAGCCCTTCCATGTGCTGGCAACGCAGAACCCGCTGGAACAGGAAGGCACCTACCCCCTGCCCGAAGCGCAGCTCGACCGGTTCCTGATCCAGGTCGAGGTGGGGTATCCGGACGAGGATTCGGAACGCAGCATGATGCTCGCCACGACGGGCCTTGGGGAGGCCGAACCGCCGGCGATCCTGTCGGCGGAAAAATTGATGGCGGCGCAGCATCTGGTCCGGCGCATTCCGGTCGGCGAGAAAGTCGTCGAAGCGATCCTCACCATGGTGCGGGCGGGACGGCCGGACACGACGGACCTGGACCCGGTGGCGCGGCACGTCGCCTGGGGACCCGGCCCACGCGCCAGTCAGGCGCTGATGCTGGCCTGCCGCGCCCGCGTGCTGCTGCAAGGCCGGCTGTCGCCCTCGGTCGACGACGTCATCGCCCTGGCGTCGCCGGTTCTGCGCCATCGCATGGCGCTCAATTTCGCGGCACGGGCCGAAGGCGTGACGATCGATTCGATCATCGGCCATCTTTGCGAGCGCTTGTCCTGACGGGGGGCATCAACAGCGATATGGACGGCGTCAACCCGACCCTCAAGCGGCAACAACGGGCCGAGCAGCTCGCGTCACGGTTCCCGGCGCTGCTGGTCGCCGCCGAACGCGTTGCGACGACCGTGGCGCAAGGCGTGCACGGCCGCCGCCGCGTCGGGCAGGGCGAGACCTTCTGGCAATTCCGCCGCTACGAACCCGGCGACGAGACCAGCTCAATCGATTGGCGGCAATCCGCCAAATCACGTCACATCTTCGTCCGGGAAACCGAATGGGAAGCCGCCCAAAGCGTCTGGCTATGGCGCGATACGTCGCCGTCGATGGATTACACGTCGTCGCAGGACCTGGGCACCAAGCGGGAACGCGCCGACCTGCTGTTGCTGGCGCTTGCCGCCCTGCTGATGCGCGGCGGCGAGCGGTTCGCGCTCTTGGGCACCGAGCATCCGCCGTCGACCGGGCGCGCCGCCTTCAATCGGCTCACCGCGACCGTGCTCGACCCGATCATCCGGGAAAGCGCCGCCGCGCAAGACCCCACGGAAGCGCATGAAAAGACACCGAACAACCTGCCCCCGGGCGATCCGTTGCCGCGCTACGGGCATGTCGTGCTGTTGAGCGACTTCCTGGTTCCACTGCCGGAAATCCAGTCCGTGGCCATGCGGCTGGCCGACCGGGGCGTCCGCGGCGTAATGATGCAGGTCCTGGACCCCGCTGAAGTGCAGCTTCCCTTCAAGGGCCGGATCAAGTTCAGCGGTTTCGAAGGCGAGGACGATACGTTGCTCAGCCGGGTCGAAGCGGTCCGGAATGCCTATCACGGCCGCCTCGAGGACCACCAAGCGGGTCTGGAGAGCATCGCCGGCCGCATCGGCTGGCATTTCACGACACACCGGACCGATTCCTCGCCCGAATCGGCACTGCTGCACCTGTATACGGCGATGGCGCCGGAAGCGGGGGCGTAAGCGATGCTCGAACTCGGCCCCCTCGCCTTCGCATCGCCGTGGATCCTCTCGGCCCTGATCCTGCTGCCGTTGCTTTGGTGGCTGCTGCGGGTGACACCGCCGGCGCCGCGGAACATTCGTTTTCCCGCGATACGGCTGCTGTTCGGCTTGGAAAGTCCGGAAAAAACGCCGGCGAGCTCGCCATGGTGGCTGATCCTGCTGCGGCTCGCCGCGGTGACGCTGTTGATCCTGGGTCTGGCCCATCCCTTGCTGAACCCGAACGCACAACTGACCGGTCGCGGCCCCGTGCTGATCGCGGTCGATGACGGATGGGCCGCGGCGGCGAACTGGAGCGACCGGCAGGCGACGATGCGGCAGGTGATCACCCAAGCCAAACGGGAAGACCGCGGCGTTATCATCCTGACCACGGCACCGACCGGAGACGCCCGCGCGGCATTGGTTTCCGGCGTCCTTAAACCGGACGACGCACGCGGCCGCGTCGATGCCCTTCGACCGAAACCATGGCCGAGCGACCGCAGCGCGGCGGCGGCGGCGCTCGAAAAACTCAAGAGCACCGGCAATGCGACCGTGTTCTGGCTGAGCGACAGTCTGGAACATGCCGACTCGGATTCCTTCGTCGAGACATTGAGCGACTACGGATCGGTGCGCGTCCTCCGCGACAATGACCTCGATCTGCCCCGTCTTGTCCTGCCCGCGGACGAAACCGGGGCCGGCCTGTCCGCGATCGTTCGGCGTGCGGTGTCGGGCGCGGTCGCGACCGCCAAGATCCGGGCCCTCGCCGAGGACGGCCGGGTCCTCGGCACCAGCGGCGCAGTTTTCGAGGCCGATGCGTTGGATGCGACCGCTACCTTCGACTTTCCGAACGAAGTGCGGAACGAGGTGGCGCGGCTCGACCTGGACGGTGAAGCGAGCGCCGGGAGCGTCGTGCTGCTCGATGAACGCTGGCGCCGACGCCCGGTGGGCCTGATCTCCGAAAAACCGCTGGATAGCGATCCGTCGTTGCTGTCCGAGAGTTTCTATCTCGACCGTGCCTTGCGTCCCTTCAGCGACGTCCGCTACGGGGACATCCCGACACTGGTCCGGGCCGGACGCGCGGTGATCATCGTCCCCGACGAAGTGCCGATCAATCCAGCCGACCGGGGCATGCTGACCGATTGGATCGAGAATGGCGGACTCCTCCTCCGGTTTGCCGGCCCCCGCATCGCCCGCGACGATACGGACGACCTGACACCGGTGCGCCTCCGGCGCGGCGGACGGGCGCTGGGCGGCGCGTTGCTGTGGAGCAAACCGGCACGGCTCGCCAAATTTTCCAGCGAAAGCCCCTTCTCCGGCCTCAAGATTCCCGAGGATGTGACGATTTCCCGGCAAGTCCTGGCCGAACCTTCGCTCGACCTCACCGATAAGACCTGGGCCCGCCTGACCGACGGGACGCCGCTGGTGACCACGGAACGGCGCGGCAAGGGCCGGATCGTCCTGATCCACACCACCGCGAACACGAATTGGACGAACCTGCCGCTTTCCGGTTTGTTCGTCGACATGTTACGCCGCGTGGTCGCCGTCAGCCGCGGTGTAACCGCAGATACGACGGGTGACCGCCCCTTACGGCCAATCGAGACGCTGGACGGGTTCGGGCGGGCGGCAAAACCCGGGCCGTCGGCTACCGCGATCACCGCCTCGGCCTTCACCGACGCCGGTATCGGACCGCAGCATCCTCCCGGTTACTACGGCATCGGTGATACGCGCCGCGCCCTCAACCTTGGGCCGCGTGTGACGGACCTGTCCGCTATGGGACCCCTGCCAGCCGGCGTGAGCGTAGAGCCTTACGCGGAATCCGAAGAAACCGATGTGAAGCCATGGCTGTTGTTGCTGGCGCTCCTGCTCTTCCTGGCGGACGTTGTCGCCACATTGGCATTGCGCGGCCTTCTGATGGACGCGCTGCTCGCCCGGAAGCTACGGCCGGCGTCGATGCGCGGCGCCACATTGGGCGCGGCCGCGATCATGGTGCTGATTGCCGCGCCGGCCGATTCGTCTGCCCAGCAATCGTCCATCGCGGACCGCTTCGCGCTCGAGGCGAGCCAAGCGACCCGTTTGGCCTATGTCATCACCGGCGCACATGACGTGGATTCGGTCAGCCGTGCCGGGTTGACCGGGCTGAGCAACGTATTGAACCAACGGACGGCCGTGGAAACCGGCGCGCCGATCGGCGTGAACCTGAACACGGATGAGCTGGCGTTCTTCTCACTGGTCTATTGGCCGATCACGGCGGACCAAGGGGCGTTGCCCGAGGAAACCATCGGCAAGCTGAACCGGTTCATGGAAACCGGCGGAACCATCCTGATCGATACCCGCGACCGTAACCTGTCGTCCGGCGCGACCAGCCCGTTGCTGCAGTCGCTGCGGCGTCTCACCCGCGGCCTGAACCTGCCGCCGATCGAACCGATCCCGCCCGATCACGTGCTGACGAAGGCCTTCTATCTGATGCAGGCCTTCCCCGGCCGATGGACCGGCGGGCAGGTTTGGGTCGAGCGTGGGGACTCACGGACCAATGACGGCGTCTCGCGCGTGATCACCGGCGGTCATGATTGGGCCGCGGCCTGGGCGGTCGACGAGGCGGGCCGGCCGATGTTCCCCGTCGTCCCCGGCGGCGAACGGCAACGCGAAATGGCCTACCGGTTCGGCGTCAATCTCGTGATGTATACGCTGACCGGAAACTATAAGTCGGACCAGGTTCATGTGCCGGCAATCCTCGAGCGGCTGGGGCAATAAAGCATGAGCTGGACCACCCTCGATTTCGCCCCGCTGCTGCCGATGCCGGTCCTGATAACGGCAATCGTGCTGGGAGTCGTGGTCATGTGGCTCGGCTTCGCGGCCCGCGCCCGCGGGTCTGGCCTGCGCGCTATCGGAATTTCGGTGCTGCTGCTCGCCCTGATGAACCCGGCGCTGGTCGAGGAAGAACGGGAGCCCTTGAAAGACGTCGCCGTCGTCATGGTCGACGAGACGCCCAGCGTCGCCGTCGCCCAGCGGAACGAGGCGATCCAGAAAAGCGCGGACGAGATCATCGCCGATCTGGAAAAGATGTCGACGACGCTGGACCTCCGGGTCGTCCGCGTCAAGCATGAGAACGTGTCTGATGGCGCGAACGGCAGCCATTTGATCGGTCCCTTGCGGCGCGCGATCCGCGACGTTCCCGCGCGCCGTCTGGCGGGATCGATCCTCCTGACCGACGGGCAGGTACACGATGTTCCGGACGCTTCCGATGTCACGGGGCTGCCGGCGCCGATGCATGTCTTGATCGCGGGAGACCGGAACGAGACGGACCGCCGCCTGATCGTCAGCCGGGCGCCATCCTATGGCATCGTCGGCAAGGAAATCACGATGACGGTGCGCGTCGAGGATCATGGGCGCGCCGAAAGCACAACCGACGCCGCGCTGACGATTCGCCGGGACGGCGGCGAGGAAGAGACACGGAGGGTGCCCGTCGGCAGCGACCACACCCTAACCTTTACGCTGGAACATGGCGGGCCGACGGTTTTCGAGCTTGCCGTCGCGGGAATTGCCGGAGAACTCACGCTCGCGAACAACCGCGCCGTCCTGTCGGTCAACGGAGTGCGGGACAGGCTGCGGGTACTGCTGGTGTCGGGCGAACCGCATGCAGGCGAGCGGACGTGGCGTAATCTCCTGAAATCGGATCCATCGGTCGACCTTGTCCATTTCACGATTCTGCGGCCGCCCGAGAAACAGGACGGCACGCCGATCAACGAACTGTCGCTGATCTCCTTCCCGACGCGTGAATTGTTCGAGGTCAAGCTGCAGGAATTCGACCTCGTCATCTTCGACCGCTACCGGCGGCGCGGCGTGCTTCCGCCGGTCTATCTGCAGAATATCGTCGACTACATCGAAGGCGGCGGCGCGTTGTTGTCGGCCGCCGGGCCGACCTTCGCAAGTCCGTTCAGCATCTATCGGAGCGCGCTGCGAAAGGCGTTGCCCGGAGAACCAACCGGCGGGGTCGTGACCCGCGGGTACAAGCCACAAGTGACCGAGACCGGATTGAGTCATCCGGTGACCGCCGCCCTGCCCGCGGGGCCCGAGCAGCATGCCGAAGGGAAGCCGCAATGGGGCCGTTGGTTCCGCCAGATCGAGGTGGTTGCCAAACGGGGGCACACGCTGATGCGCGGCGCCAACGCGTCGCCGCTGCTGATCCTGGACCGGGTCGGCGAAGGCCGCGTGGCGCAGGTGACGAGCGACCACATCTGGCTGTGGGCGCGTGGTTTCGAAGGCGGCGGCCCACAGGCCGAACTTCTGCGGCGGCTGGCCCATTGGTTGATGAAAGAACCGGAGCTCGAAGAAAACGCACTGCGGGCCAGCGTCCGGGACGGCAATCTGGATATAGAGCGCCGCAGCGTCGATCCGATCGCGCCGGAGGCCAAGATTACCAATCCCGACGGCACGGTGAGCACGATTGCCCTGACCAAGCGCGGCCCCGGCCGCTATGGCGCGATCGTACCGGTGACGCAAACCGGGCTGTATTCCGTCGGAAACGGCGACCTGATCGCCATGGCCGCGGCCGGAACACTAAACCCGCTTGAGTTGGCGGACGTTCGGGCGACCGAATCGATCTTGCGCCCAATCGCCGCGGCGACGAAAGGGTCGGTCAATTGGCTGCGGGACGGGACCCCGGCGCTGCGCCGGGTGGCGCCCCAGCGTCGCACGGCCGGTCGGGACTGGATCGGTTTGGTAGCGAACGAGGACTATCTCGTTACCGACGTACGCCGGATTCCCGCGCTTCCGGGATTGTTGATCCTGTTCCTGGTGCTGGCAACCGCAGCCCTTGCGTGGCGGCGGGAAGGCAACTGACGCTGCATCGGGTTCCGGCGCCAAACCAACCGGCGCCAAAGTGCGGTGGGAACCACCGGTAATACCCCTGCGGTCACTATGGACTACTGACGCCGGATACCAAACGCTTGGCTGCGATACAGCCCCCACCTCCGTCCACGGGTTAGGGGGAAGCCGAGGTCGCACGCGCCGTGATCCATGGTTCAGGCATAAAAAAAACCGCCGGTTCGGGATTGGCCCGAACCGGCGGTCTAATCGGATACTGCTATCGCTGAAAGATAACGATGCCGCCGCGTTTCCCGGTCAATAG